>Ga0126377_10001729_pt1 | contig 14526 bp, 10 predicted proteins | sample PanSoiMetPlot_22_FD_92647 | JGI IMG/M metagenome (GOLD analysis project Ga0126377, IMG submission 92647) | Tropical forest soil microbial communities from Panama - MetaG Plot_22 | ecosystem: Environmental > Terrestrial > Soil > Tropical forest > Bulk soil | place: Panama | collected 2016-02-17
CGGGCGTAGAGATCGGCTGCCCACAAGACGATCGCGAGCTTGGCGATCTCGGACGGCTGGATCAGCACCGGGCCGCCGAAGCTCAGCCAGTTCTGGTTGCCGTTGACCTCGACGCCGACGCCGGGAAGGTAGGTCAGGGAGATCAGGACGATCGACCCGATCAGCGCCGGGTAGGCGAACCAGCGCATCACTTGGATCGGCGTACGGGAGGCGAGCCAGGCCAGCGGGCTCCCGATCGCGGCCCACATCGCCTGCTTGCCGAAGATGTAGTAGGACGAGCCGTACTGGTCGTAGGACAGCACCGAGCTCGCCGACAGCACCATGATCAGGCCGAACCCGAGCAGCAGGACGCTGACTCCGATCACCAGCTGATAGGACATCAGCGGCCGGTCGAGAATCTGCCGCAACGACTCCCACCAGCGCGACGACGGGCCGCTGGACTCGCGGGCGGCCCGCGGAGGCGGCTTGGTCGCAGTCGCCACGGGCCTCCCTCCCTACGGCTCGACGGCCGTCCGACGGTCGACGGCGGCCGCGAAGGCATCGCCGCGAGCCCCGTAATTGGTGAACTGGTCCTGAGACGCGCAACCGGGCGCCAGCAAGACGGTGTCCCCTTCCTGGGCTATCGCTGTCGCTGCCTGCACGACACGCTCCATGACATCGGAGCCAGTCTCCCCTTCGGCCACCTCGATCACGGGGACTTCGGCTGCGTGTCGCGCCAGCGCCTCGCCGATCACGGCCCGGTCGCGGCCCAGCAGCACGACCCCGCGCAGCCGGTCGCGCACCCGCTCGACGAGCTGGTCGAACGTGGCGCCCTTGGCCAGTCCGCCCGCGATCCACACCACCGACGGGTAGCCGAGCAGCGACGCCTCGGCCGCATGCGGGTTGGTCGCCTTCGAGTCGTCGACCCAGCGAACGCCGGCGTCGAGTGCGACCGTCGCGTTGCGGTGCCGGTCCGGCCGGAACCCGGACAGTCCGGCCCGAACCGCGTCAGCGGGTACGCCGTGGGCCCGCGCCAGTGCGGCGGCGGCAAGTGCGTTCGCGATGTTGTGCGGCGCCGGCGGGCTGACGTCGCTGACGGCGGCCAGCTCGACGGCGTCGTCACCGGAGCCGAAGGCCCTGTCGACCAGGACGCCGTCCAAGACGCCGAGCAGGCCGTCCCCTGGCGCATCGAGGGTGAAACCGACCGGCCGGGGACCGCTCGGGTCGGCGGCGGCCAGCTCGGCCGTGACCGGGTCGGCGGCGTTGTAGACCCTGGCCTTGCCGGTCCGGTGGTAGATCCGGGCCTTGTCGGCGATGTAGTCGGCCATAGACCCGGCGTACCAGTCGAGATGGTCCGGCGCGATGTTGAGCACGGCCGCCGCCTCGGCCGCCAGCGAGTTGGTCCAGTGCAGCTGGAAGCTGGACAGCTCGAGCGCAAGCACGTCGTAGGGCTCCGGCTCCATGACCGTGGCGACGGCGGGCGATCCGACGTTGCCGACCGCAGCGGTACGCAGTCCGGCGGCGGCGAGGATCGCGGCCAGCATCTGCACCGTGGTGGTCTTGCCGTTGGTGCCGGTCACGCACAGCCATGGCGCGTCGGCGTCGCGGCGGAGCCGCCAGGCGAGCTCGATCTCGCCCCAGATCGGCACGCCACGGCTGGCGGCGTCGGCCAGCAACGGCGCTCGCGGCGTCCATCCCGGCGACGTCACGACCAGGTCGGCGTCGTCGGCGAGCCGGTCGACGGCGTCCGATCCGACGCGTACTCGCCCGCCTTGCGCCTCGATCTCGGTCGCGCGCTCGCGTACTCGCTCGGAGTCCGAGGCGTCCACGACGGTGACCTCGGCGCCCAGCCGCAGCAGCGTCGTCGCGGCGGCCGTACCCGAGACCGCGAGCCCGGCGACGACGACCTCGATGCCCTTCCAGTCGGCGTCCCGGCCCAGCCGCTCGACCTCGGGATCGGTCATGCGCCGGCGACCCATTCGGCGTAGAAGATGCCGAGGCCCGCGGCGACACACAGCCCGGAGATGATCCAGAACCGGATCACGACCGTGATCTCGGCCCAGCCGGCTAACTCGAAGTGGTGGTGCAGTGGCGCCATTCGGAACAGCCGTCTGCCGTGGGAGATCTTGAACCAGCCGACTTGCAGGATCACTGACAGGCTGATGATGACGAACAGGCCGCCGATGACCAGCAGCAGCAGGTCGGTGCGCGTCATGATCGCGAGACCGGCCATGGCTCCACCGAGGCTCAGCGAACCGGTGTCGCCCATGATGATCTTGGCGGGTGCGGCGTTCCACCACAGGAAGCCGAAGCAGGCACCGGTGAGCGCGGCCGCGACGACCGCGAGATCGAGCGGATCCCGTACCTCGTAGCACTTCGGGCCCGGGTGGGTGCCGCAGAACTGGTTGTTCTGCCAGATGTTGACCAGGGTGTACGCCGCGAACACCATTGCCGAGGAACCGCAGGCCAGCCCGTCGAGGCCGTCGGTGAGGTTCACCGCGTTGCTCGTCCCGGCGACGATCAGCAGGACCCAGATCAGGATCAGGATGGTCGGGAACTCCCAGCCGTCGATGTCGCGGATGAACGAGACACCGTGGGAGATCGGCGTCCGGCCGTTCTCGTCCTCGAACTGCAGCGACAGCCAGCCGAAGGCCAGCGCGATCACGGTCTGGCCGGCCATCTTGGTCTTGCTCCGAAGGCCCAGGCTGCGCTGCTTGGAGATCTTGATGTAGTCGTCGACGAAGCCGACCAGGCCGAGCCCGAAGAACAGGAAGAGCAGCAAGAGCGCCGAGGCCGATGGCTCGGTCTGGGTCAGGAGCATGGCGAGGAAGTAGCCGACGCCTACCGCGAGCATGATGACCAGGCCGCCCATCGTGGGCGTGCCGCGCTTGGTGTGGTGGGAGGTCGGTCCGTCGTCTCGGATCAGCTGGCCGTAGCCCTTGGAGACCAGGATCGAGATCGCGAGACGGGTGCCCAGCAGGGTGCCGAGCAGCGACAGGCTGCCGGCCAGCAGGATTGCTCTCACGGGCGTCCTCGCATGGCTCGGCTAGGCCCGCGAGCAGGCTCGCGGCACCAACTTGTTCGCTCGCTCCGCTCGCTCATCGAGCGTTCGTACTCCCTTCGCCGTCCCCCGGCGACGCCGCGGTCTCGGTCGAAGTATCCCTGGCGCCCTCGACCAGTGCGCGGGCGACTCGCTCGAGGCTGTCGGCGCGGGAGGCCTTGACCAACACGACGTCGCCCGGCTGGAGCCGGGGTTCGATCCACTCCACTGCGGCGGCTGCGTCGGGTACGAGAGCAGCCCGCTCGATACCGGCGAGCTCCGCGCCGCGCTGGATCAGATGCGCGTCCTGGTCGACCACCAGCAGCAGGTCGACGCCGCGGCGGACGACGTACTCCCCGATCTCGCGATGCGCCTCGTCGCTCGCGGGGCCGAGCTCGCGCATCGGTCCGAGCACGGCGATCGCGCGGCCGTTCGGGCGGCCGGCGGCGACCCTCGACAGGGTGTCCAGCGCGGCGCGCATCGAGTCCGGATTGGCGTTGTAGGCGTCGTTGAGGATCAGAACGCCGTCGGCCCGCTCGTGCGGCTCCATCCGCCAGCGCGACGCCGCGGCAGCGTCGGACAGCGCTTCAGCGACCTCCGACAGCCCGATGCCGAGGCCCAGGGCGACGGCAGCAGCGGCCGCGGCGTTGCTCGCCTGTGGGCGGCCGAGCAGCCGCAGTTGCACCGGCGCCGTCGATCCCTCGTACGTCAGGTCGAATCCCGGTCGTCCCAGCGTGTCGAGCCGGACATCGTCGATCCGTACGTTGGCGTCGGGGCTCTCGCCGAAGGTCAGCACCCGGGCCTGGGTACGAGACGCCATGTCGCGCACCAGCGGGTCGTCGGCGTTCAGGACCGCGAGGCCGTCCGGCGGGAGTGCCTCGACGAGCTCCCCCTTCGCCTCGGCAATGCCCTCGCGGCTGCCGAATGCTCCCACGTGGGCGACCCCGACGTTGAGCACCAGCCCGACCCGGGGCCGGGTGAGGTCGCAGAGGTACGCGATGTGGCCCTTGCCCCGCGCCCCCATCTCGATCACGAGGTAGCGCGTGTCCGGATCGGCTCGCAGCACGGTCAGCGGCACGCCGATCTCGGTGTTGAACGAGCCGACCGGGGCGATCGTCGTACCGTGCCGGCGCAGCACCTCGGCGAGCAGGTCCTTCGTTGTGGTCTTGCCCTGCGAGCCGGTCAGGCCGATCGTCATGCAGTCGTCGAGTCGCTGAGCAACGGCCCGGGCCAGCCGGCCGAGGGCCTCGACCGGGTCGTCGACGACGATCGCCGGCACGCCCACCGGCCGGGCGGTCAGGCAGGCGACGGCACCGGCGGCCACTGCCTTGTCCGCGAAGTCGTGCCCGTCGACGTGCTCGCCGACGACGGCGACGAAGAGTCCGCCCGGCTGCACCTGTCGCGAGTCATGGCTCGCCGGCGCTCGTACGGGAGTCGCCGGGTCGGCGTCGTCGAGGGTGCCGTCCACCCATCGCGCGATCTCGCCCAGGGTCGCCTCGATCACGGCGCCTCGTCCATGCCGGAAGGCCGGTTGCCCTGGCGCTCTTGCAGCTCCGAGAGTGCGGCACGCAGCTCGATCCGGTCGTCGAACGGCGACACGATCCCGCCGGTGTCCTGCCCGGTCTCGTGCCCCTTGCCCGCGACCACGATGCAGTCGCCCGGCCGCGCGATGTCGACGGCGTGCCGGATGGCCGCCCGGCGGTCGCCGATCTCGAGGATCTCCGCTCCTTCGGTCTCGCGGGCTCCGGCCAGCACGGCGGCGCGTATCGCGTCGGGCGGCTCGCTTCGCGGATTGTCGTCGGTGACCACGACTACGTCGGACAGGTCCGCAGCGACCCGGCCCATCAGCGCCCGCTTGCCTGCGTCCCGGTCACCGCCGGCGCCGACGACCACGATCAACCGCCGAGACGTGAGCGGTCGCACCGACTCGAGTACGGCGTGCAGGGCATCGGGCTTGTGGGCGTAGTCGACCAGCGCACCGAACGGCTGCCCGAGGTCGATCGACTCCATGCGACCCGAGATCGGACCGCAGTCGGCGATGCCCTTCAGCGCGGAGTCCACCGGGCAGCCGGCCGCCGCCAGCGAGGCGATCGCAGCCAGCGCGTTGGAGACGTTGAACAACCCCACCAGCGGCACCGTCGCCTCGTGCCTCCGGCCGTCCGGATCCACGACGACGAAGCTCGACGAGTTGCTGGTGGCCTCGATCTGCTCGGCTCGCCACTCGGCGTCGCGGCCGGTCGTCGAGAACGTCTCGTACGGCAGCTCGAGCCGGTCGACCAGGCGCCGGCCGTACTCGTCGTCGACGTTGACCACGGCGCGGCGGGCTCGCTCGGCGGTGAACAGCGACGCCTTGGCCTCGAAGTAGGAGTCCATGTCGCCGTGGAAGTCGAGGTGGTCGCGGCCGAGGTTCAGGAAGGTCACCACATCGAAGACGACGCCGTCGACCCGGCGCTTGACCAGAGCGTGACTCGACACCTCCATTGCGCAGACGTCGACCCCGCGCTCGACCATGACCGCCAGCAGGGCATGCAGGTCGGGCGCCTCCGGGGTCGTGAGCGCCGACCGGACCGGGTCGCCCGCGATCCGGGTCCCGGTGGTGCCGATGACCGCCGGTGTCTTGCCGGCGCCCTGCAGTCCGGCCTCGGCCAGGAACGTCACGGTCGTCTTGCCCTGGGTTCCAGTGACGCCGATCGTGGTCAACCGCTCGCCGGGCCGGCCGTAGATCACCGCAGCGGCGGCACCGAGTCGCTCGCGTACGTGCTCAACGATCAGCACCGGCAGCCTGGTCGCCCGGCACAACGCCTCGCCCTCCGGGTCGGTGAGGAACGCGACCGCACCGCGGCGGGCGGCGTCGGCGGCGTAGCGGGCGCCGTGGGTCTTGGCACCGGGCAGCGCGGCGTAGAGGTCACCGGGCCGCACCGACTGCGAACGCAGGGTCACGCCGGTGATGTCGGCATGGCCGCCGCCGGTCGCGCCGACGACGCGCGCGACCGTCGCGAGCGGGACCGCGCGGACCCGCTGCGGCCGGTCCCCCAGGACACCGCGGTCCTGTGTCACTGGATCGGAGGGCACCGGCTGAGGCTACTAAAGGCGCCGACCGCGCTCGTCGTCACCATTCCAATGGGATGTGCACGGGCTTGGCACCGGTCGGCGCGATGCCGTAGCGCTGCAGCACCATCGACATGATGTCGTGGAAGACCGGGGCGGCTCCGGTACCGCCGAAGCTGCCGTCCTTGGGGTTGTCCAGGACCACGTACGTCATGAAGCGCGGGTCGTCGGCGGGGGCGAAGCCGGCGAACGAGATGGTCCGCTGCCCCGGTACGTAACCGTGCGTATCCTGGTCGACACGCTGCGCAGTTCCGGTCTTGCCGGCGACCCGGTAGCCAGGGATCGCCGCGAGCGGTGCCGTCCCGCCGTCCTGGGTGGTGGCGGTCATCATCTTGGCGACCATCCGGGCCGCGTGCCTGCTGATCACGCGATGCGACTCGGGGTCCGGGGTCGGCTCGACGCTGCCGTCCGGCTCCAAGTACCCGGTGATCAGACTCGGCTGGACGTAGACGCCGTCGTTGGCCACCGCGGACAGCGCGGCGGCCATCTGGACCGTGGTCACCGACAGGCCCTGGCCGAAGGCGATCGTGGCGTGCTGCGAGGCGCTCCACGAGCGGTAGTCGGCGAGGATGCCGGCCGACTCGCCGGGCAGACCGACGTCGGTCTTCTGCCCGAGGCCGAACGATCGAAGGTGGTCGTAAAGGTCCTTCTTCGAGATCCGCTGCGACGCCAGGATCGCCGCGATGTTCGACGACATCGCGATCGCGCCGGTCGCGGTCAGGTGGATCGTGCCGTGCGACCAGTCGTCGTTGATCTCGAAGCCGTCCACGTCGTAGGCGCCAGGCACCTTGATCCGGGTACGCGGCTTCACCTCGCCCTCGTCGGCCAGCGCGGAGTAGGTCAGGACCTTCTCGACGCTGCCCGGCTCGTAGACGTACTGCACTCCCCGGTTGACGAGGTCGTCCTTGGTCAGCGAGCCGACCCGGTTCGGGTCGAACCCGGGGTACTGCGAGAACTGGATGATCTCGCCGCTCCGCACGTCCATCGTGATGGCGGTCCCCCAGTCCGAGCCGGTGTCGCGGACCGCCTTGGTGAGCCGCCGATCGGCCATCCACTGCACGTCGCGGTCGATCGTGGTCTCCAGGCCGACGCCGGGCTGGGGCTCCTGGACCGTCTCGTCCGACAACGGGATGCGCTCGCCGGACGGCGCCAGCAGGTAGGTCGCGTGGCCGTCCTTGCCGGACAGCAGATGGTCGTACTCGTACTCCAGTCCGGACAGGCCGTGTCCGTCGGCGCCGACGACACCCATCAGGCTCGAGGCCGCGTCGCCGTCGGGGTAGGTCCGCAGCGGATCGCGCTCGGTGAAGACGCCGACCAGGTTCTTCTTGTCGAGGACGGACATCACCTTGTTCGACTTCCAGAGCGGGACCTGTCGCGCCAGGTAGACGAACCGAGTGTCCGGCTCCCGCAGCCGGTTGACCGTGTCGAAGTAGTCGAGCCCGAGCCGGCGCTGCAGGATCGCGGCGATCTGGGTGGCCTTGCCGGAGGTCATCGTCGGGTCGGCGGTCAGCGCGACCGCGTCGACCGTGGCCGCCATCTCGACCCCGTTGCGGTCCAGGATCGCGCCGCGGCTGGCGTGCAGCTCGACCGTCTGGGTGCCCTCGTCCTCGGCCATCGAGGCGTACGCGTTGGCGTCCACCCCCTGGAGCTGGAACAGCCGGGCCGCGAACAGCGACAGGATGAAGCCGATCAACAGGACGGACACCCGCAGCCGGAAGAAGGAGCGGCGCGACCGACGGGACCGCGCCCGGGGCTGTGGGCCGGGTCGTGGGGGGCTCATCGGTGGCGCCCGTTGGCCGTGGAGTCGGTGCCGCCGTGGGAGTCGGCGGTGCCGTGGGAGTCGGTGCCGCCGCCGTCGTGGGTGGAGTTGTCGGTGCCGGTGTGGTCGGTGCTGTCGCCGTGGCCCGTGGCCGAGTCGCCGCCGTCGGTCGCCGCTGCCCCTCCGTCGTGGGTCGCAGCTCCGCCGTGGCCGGTCGAGTCGCCGTTCTCGGTCGAGTCACCGTGTTCGTTCGTGGTGTCGTTTTGCCCAGCCGAGTCGCCGTGGCCGTTCGTGGTGTCGTTCTCGTTCGGCGTCGAGTCCTGCTGGGCCGTACCGCCGGAGTCACCCGTCGACGGCACGGCCGGGACGACACGAGGCTGGGCGACCGCCGGATCGCCGATCACTTTGCCGTTGGACAGGTCCAGGAAGACCGGGTTCGGGTTCGGCACCATCCCCATCCGGGCCGCCTCGTCGGTCAGCCGGTCACTGCTGGACAGCCGGTCGACCGTCACGTCGAGCCGCTGCTCGCGAGTCTGCAACGCGTCCGCCCGATCCTGCAGCGCAGCCAACTGGAACGACGCCTTCTGCATCGAGAGATTGAGCAGCAGCAGACCGATCAGGCCGAGCACCAGGATCCCGGCGACGAGCATGACGAACGGTCCGCTGCGCGCCGAGGTGACGCGAGGGGGTACGACGGACAGGCGGGATCGCGCACGCGAGTCCGGCCGGAGCCGGCTGACCCGGGCCCGGACGGCGCCGGTCGACAAGCTCATGCCGCCTCCCGGAGTCGCTCGGCGGCCCGCAGCCGGACCGATCGGGCCCGCGGGTTAGCAGCGATCTCGGCCTCGTCGGCCCGGCCCGCGCCACGGGTCAGCAGGCGGAATTCGGGCTGCGCCTCGTCGGCACGGACCGGCAACCCCTCAGGCAGCTCGACCCGCGACCGGGTGGCGAGCGCACGCTTCACGATCCGGTCCTCGAGCGAGTGATAGGACATCACGACCACTCGGCCGCCGACGCAGATCGCGTCGATCGCGTCCGGCAGGGCTCGTCGCAAGGCCGCCAGCTCGCCGTTGACCTCGATCCGGAGCGCCTGGAAGGTCCGCTTGGCCGGATGCCCGCCGCTGCGCCGGGCCGGGGCTGGGATCGCCTCCCGCACGAGATCGACCAGCTGGCCGGTGCGCTCCAGTGGCTCGGTCCGGCGGGCCCGCACGATGGCGGCCGCGATCCGCTTGGCGAACCGCTCCTCGCCGTAGTCCCGCAGGATGCGTGCCAGATCGGCCTCGGAGTACGTTCGCAGCACCTCGGCGGCATCCGGCTCGTCGGTGGGGTTCATCCGCATGTCGAGCGGGGCGTCGACGGAGTACGAGAAGCCGCGGTCGACTCGATCGAGCTGCAGCGACGACACTCCGAGGTCGAACAGCACCGCGTCGACGCAGTCCAGACCGAACTCACCAAGGACCCGGCCGAGCTCGTCGAAGCCGGCATGGGTGAAGGTCACGCGGTCGGCGAGCTCTCCGAGGCGCTCACGAGCGGCCTCGATCGCCTGTGGATCTCGGTCGAACCCGACCACTCGCGCCTGAGGACACTCCCGCAGCACCGCCTCGGTGTGCCCACCGAGACCGAGGGTGGCGTCGACCAGCACCGAACCGTCCCGCTGCAGGGCCGGGGCGACGAGTTCGACCACCCGTCGCAACAGCACGGGCACGTGGACGGGGCGGTCCATGGCCGATCAGCCCACAACCCGCGCTGCTGAGCGGCCAGTCGGCCCGCACTGCACTGTCGAGCCGGCAGCCCGCCGGGTGTAACGCCAGCCGATCGCGACGTCGGTCATCGTGATCCCCTCGTGTGACTCGCAGGTGTGGTGTTCGTTCGGCCAGGTCTCCCTCCGCTCGACCGGGAAGTCGCCCGTCTGGCATCGGGGAAGTAATGCCAGCTGGCGGGTGAAGCGGAGCGGAGACCTCGCCGAACGACCGGACGGACAGGCCACTCGTGCGCTAGAAGACGCCGTCGATCACCTCCTCCGACATCGACGCGAAGCTCTCCTCGTGCTCGGCGCTGTAGGCCGACCAGGACTCGGCGTCCCAGATCTCGACCCGGTCCATCGCGCCGATGACGACGCAGTCGCGCTGCAGCCGGGCGTACTCCCGCAGCACTGGTGGGATGGTGATCCGGCCCTGCTTGTCCGGGATCTCGTCGGAGGCGCCGGAGAACAGCACGCGGAGGAAGTCGCGGGAGGCCTTGTTGGTGAACGGCGCCTGCCGTACTCGCTCGGTGAGCGCCTCGAAATCGCCGCGGGACCAGACGTACAGGCAGTGATCCTGGCCCTTGGTGATCACGAGCCCTCCCTGCAGGTCGTCACGGAATTTCGCCGGTAGAAATAGCCGGCCCTTGTCGTCCAGGCGCGGAGTATGAGTGCCGAGGAACATGCACCCACCTCCCACACCCGGTCCACCACTGCGCGCCACTTTACCCCACTCTCCTCCATCCACAATCCAGAATGACCGCATGTTGCGGCCGGGTTCGCCGGTTCTCGGATCAGAGCGCCCGACAAAGCCGCAGGTCAGGGGCGAGCGGATGCCGAGTGGAGGAGGGTGGGGGAAGATCGGTGACGGCGCTGCCCGATTGGACAGCCCGGGCACCGATGAGTTCGGATCTGACCGATTCCTTGGCGACGTTTAGGTGGTACGGCATCGTTATGGGTGACCGTTGCAATCACCCGGCGGTCGGCTGAGAGGATCGAGCGGGCAGGTTTGCTATGCCGGTCGACGATGATGGGAGTGCGTCGATACTGACGCAGAGGGAGGAATCGGTGACCACCACACAGCCGAGCGCCGTCGGACCCGGAGGTGACTTCGAGGCGCTGACCGATGTGGTGCAGCGGGTCCAGCGCAACATCGAGACCGTCATCGAGGGTAAGACCGACGTCGTCCGCACCACCATCGCCGTACTGCTCGCCGGCGGACACCTGCTGATCGAGGACGTTCCCGGAGTCGGCAAGACCATGCTGGCCAAGTCGCTCGCCCGCTCGATCGACGGCACCGTCCGCCGGATCCAGTTCACGCCGGACCTGCTGCCCAGCGACGTCACCGGCGTGTCGATCTACAACCAGGAACTGCGCAGCTTCGAGTTCCGGCCCGGCGGGGTGTTCGCCAACGTCGTGGTCGGCGACGAGATCAACCGGGCGTCGCCGAAGACCCAGTCCGCGCTGCTCGAGTGTATGGAGGAGCGCCAGGTTACCGTCGATAACACGACCTACCAGCTCGAAGACCCGTTCATGGTGATCTCAACGCAGAACCCGATTGAGATGGAGGGGACCTACCCGCTCCCCGAGGCTCAGCGCGACCGCTTCATGGCCCGCGTGTCGATGGGCTATCCGGTCGAGACCGCCGAGCTCGCCATGCTCGACTCGCACGCCGACTCAGACCCACTCGCGACCCTGGGCGCCGTCACCGACGCCGCCGAGATCGCCAAGCTGATCCAGACCGTCCGGATGGTGTTCCTGTCACCCGCGGTCCAGCGTTACGCCGTCGCATTGACCACCGCCACCCGGCGCTCGGTCGACCTGCGCCTCGGCGCCTCCCCACGCGCCACCCTGCATCTGGTCCGCGCCGCCAAGGCCGCGGCCGCGCTCGATCGCCGGGAGTACGTCATTCCCGACGACGTCCAGCGCCTGGTGCAGCCCGTTCTCGGGCACCGGCTCCTGCTCACCGCCGACGCCGCTATGGGCGGCCGGACCGCCGACCGGGTACTCGACGCGATCGTCGCGTCCGTACCTGTGCCGGACAGCGGCGGCGAGGTGCCCGGTCGACCACGCCTCGCCTGACCATGCGGGAGGCAATGGCAGCGCTCACGACGCGGGGACGGGCGTTCCTCGCGGCCGGCATCACGATCTCGCTGTGCGCGTTCATCGCCGGCTTCGACGCGCTGCTCCGGGTCGGAGTGCTTGCGATCTCGCTGCCACTGCTGACCGCGCTGCTGGTCAGCCGGGCCCGCTACCGCCTGATGGCCAGCCGCTATGTGACGCCGACCCGCGTGACTGCCGGGCAGCCCGCCACCGTGACGCTCTCGCTCGCCAACGACGGTGCGATGCCGATGGGCCTGCTGCTGCTCGAGGACCAGGTGCCCTATGTCCTGGGCACCCGGGCGCGGTTCATCCTGGACCACGCCGGGCCGCGCTGGCACGAGGACGTCACCTACGCCGTCCGCTCCGAGGTGCGCGGCCGCTACGACATCGGGCCGCTCACGATCCGGGTCTCCGACCCGTTCGGCCTGATCGAACTGGTCCGCTCGTTCCACAACACCGCCTCGCTCGTCGTGGTGCCGCAGGTCTATCCACTCCCCTCCATCGGCATCACCGGTGACTGGACCGGCGCCGGTGAGAACCGTCCTCGCGCGTTCGCGGTCGGCAGCGCCGAGGACGTCACGGTGCGCGAGTACCGCCATGGCGACGACCTGCGCCGGGTGCACTGGCGCTCGACCGCCAAGACCGGCGAGCTGATGGTGCGGCGCGAGGAGCAGCCCTGGCAGAGCCGATGCACCGTGCTGCTCGACTCCCGGGCCGGCGCCCACCGGGGCAGCGGGCTCGCGTCGTCGCTCGAGTGGGCGATCTCGGCCGCGGCGTCGATCTCGGTCCACCTCACCCAGGCCGGCTTCTCGGTGCGGCTGGTCACCGACCGCCACGACGTCGAGGCACACGCCTGGCATGACAAGACCACCAAGGAAGCCGAGCAGTCCGGGCCGATTCTCGACGAGCTGGCCGTCATGACCCACTCGACCAACGCGACGCTGTCCGAGGCCGTCGACGCGGTGGTCGGCAGTCCCGGGCTCGTGATCGCGATCCTCGGCGACCTCGGATCGGCCGACGTGGCCGAGCTGTCCCGGATGTCGGCGCTCGGCACCCCGGTGCTGGCGATCGTCCTCGATACGGCCAGCTGGGGGCCGTCGATGACCCGGGCCGGCACCGACGACCGCCTCCGCCAGCTCACGGCCGCCCTGGGCGGCGGCAACTGGAGTGTCACGACTGCTCGGCCGGATCAGTCGCCGACCGTCGTGTGGCAGCATCTCGGTGCCCAGCTCCAGCACGGTCCGACCGGCGCCCCACCGGCCACCCAGCAGGCCGCGGTACGTCCGGAAGCGAGTCTGGGCTCATGATCCGCCGTGTCTGGTCCGAACAGGTCCGCGTCACGTTCTGGGCGTGGGTCGCGACCCTGTGCGCCGCTGCGATGCTCGCCCCGCTGACGTCGTCCAAGCGCTACCTGGTGATCGGCGCCATCGGCGCGGCCGCCGTGTCGATCACCGGCGCCCTGCTGCGGTCCCGCCGGGCACATGTGCTCGTCGTCCTGCTCGCCGAGCTGGTCGTCGCGTTGGAGTGGCTGGTCCTGACCTTCGCTCGCTCGGAGGCGTTCCTCGGCTTCATCCCCGGGCCGGACGCGATCTCCGAGCTCCGCAGCCGTTGGTCTGATTACGCCGACTTCGCCAACCAGTACGCCGCTCCGCTGCCGCAGAACCCCAACGTGACGATGGCGATGGCGACGGTGGTGGTCGGCCTTGCCGTCGTCGTCGACGTGGTCGCCGCCTCGTGGCGCCGGGCCTCGCTGCTCGGCCTGGTCTTCCTGGCGGTCTACATGACGCCGGTCTCGATCCTGGGCGGCGAGATCTCCATCCTCGCCTTCCTGATCGGCGCCCTCGGCTACGTCTTCCTCCTCGCCGCCGACGAGCGAGAACGCCTGACCCATTGGGGTCGCCAGATCTCCACGGCGGGCTCGCTGTGGGACCGGCCGACCGAGGTCGACGAGGGTGGGCTGCGACGCAACGGCACCCGCGTCGGACTCGGCGCCATCGCCATGGCGGCCGTGGTGCCGGTCCTCGTTCCGACCCTGGCGCCGCACTACTTCGGCACCAGCGGGTCCGGTGGACCGGGCAGTGGCAGCACCTTCACCGACCAAAACCCCGTACTCGATCTGCAGCGCGACCTGCTCAGCCAGAACGACGCCCCTTTGATGAAGGTCACGACCGACGATCCGACTCCGGAGTACTTCCAGCTCGCGGTGCTGGACGAATTCACCGGCCAGAGCTGGACGGTCGGCAGCCGCAGCCCGGACGACTCCGTACCCGCGAGCGGAGTGATCCCCCTACCGAACGACATCGACGCGACGACCCAGTCGAACACCTACCAGTACGACGTCACGATCGAGAACGACTTCGACACCCGTTGGCTGCCGCTGCGCTATGTCCCAACGAGCATCCACATCGACCAGCCCTGGTCGGTTTCCCGTACGAACTACGACGCCTACTCCAACGACAGCGCGTCCGGCCAGTCGTACAGCTTCACCTCCAACCTCTATGAGCCGACAATCGGCCAGATGGTCGGCGCCCAGCAATCAACGACCGCATACCGAGACTTCCTCTGGACGCCCACCGATCTGCCGGCGGTCTTCCGCGAGAGGGCACTGACCGTGACCGCAGGCCAGACCACGCGGTTCGGCAAGGCTCGCGCGCTTGAGCGCTACTTCCGCAGCGGCCCGTTCAGGTACTCCCTCAACGTCCCCGCGCTCCCGGCAAACAAGAACATCGACGACCTGGTGAAGTTCCTGACCACGGACAAGATCGGCTACTGCGAGCAGTTCGCGACCTCGATGGC
>Ga0126377_10001731_pt1 | contig 14523 bp, 13 predicted proteins | sample PanSoiMetPlot_22_FD_92647 | JGI IMG/M metagenome (GOLD analysis project Ga0126377, IMG submission 92647) | Tropical forest soil microbial communities from Panama - MetaG Plot_22 | ecosystem: Environmental > Terrestrial > Soil > Tropical forest > Bulk soil | place: Panama | collected 2016-02-17
GCAATCTCACGGCCGGCGAGATCGTCGGACAGATCATGATCGCGCGCGATCGGCTGGGCGACTGGCCGGATCGCACGCCGCCCGACGGCGCGATCGTGCCGCAGGACGGCGGACGCTTCGTCACCAACATCGTCATGATGGGCATGGGTGAGCCGCTCTACAACTTCGAGGCGGTGCGCGATGCGCTGCTCATCATCGCGGACAACGAAGGCATCGGCGTCTCCAAGCGCAAGATCACGCTCTCGACCTCGGGCGTGGTGCCCAATATTGCGCGCGCCGGTGCCGAGATCGGCTGCATGCTGGCGGTCTCGCTGCATGCGGTGCGTGACGAGCTGCGCGACGAATTGGTGCCGCTCAACCGCAAATATCCGATCGGTGAATTGCTCGACGCCTGCCGCAGCTATCCGGGGCTCACCAACGCCAAGCGCATTACCTTCGAATACGTCATGCTCAAGGGCGTCAACGACTCGCTCGCCGACGCCAAGGCACTCGTCAAGCTGCTCAAGGGCATTCCGGCGAAGATCAATCTGATCCCGTTCAATCCCTGGCCGGGCAGCCGCTACGAATGCTCGGAGTGGGAGCAGATCGAGAAATTCTCCGAATACGTCTTCAATGCGGGCTATTCCTCGCCGGTCCGCACGCCGCGCGGGCGCGACATCCTCGCCGCCTGCGGCCAGCTCAAGAGCGCCAGCGAGAAGCTGTCGGCGCGCGAGCGCATGACGCTGCGCGCCATGGCGATGACGGATTGAGACGGATGGATACGCTCGCCCGCTTCGTCCTGCGCCTGCTGCTGGTCCCGCTCGGCGCCGCGATCGCGGTCACGGCCGCCGCGATCGTGATGCTCGCCGCGCATTGGGACGGCGTGGTGGCGCTTGCCAACGCCGATCCCGACATGCAGCAGACTTGGTTCACATTCTTCCTGCTGGCCGGACCGGTGCTCGCACTGCTGCTCTCGCTCTCGGTTGTGCTCACGCTGCTGCCCGCCGCGGTCGGCGTGCTGATCGCCGAAAGCTTCGCGATCCGCTCGTGGATCTATCACGCGGCCAATGGCGGCCTGTCAGCCTGGATCGGCTGGTCGCTGATGCGCGACGTGCAGACGCAGTACCGCTTCCTGACCGAGCCGCGAATCATGATCGCAGCCGGGCTGGCGGGCGGACTTGCCTATTGGCTGGTGGCGGGCTGGACTGCCGGTTTTTGGAAGCCGGTCTTCGCCAGCCCGCAAACCACGTGAGTGGCGCGCGCGTCTAGAGGTTGCGCATGATCTTTGCCGGGATCATGCGTTAGTGCTTAGTACGCCGCCGCTGCGCGCCAGCGCGACGATGAAATCGGCGAGGTTGGGGCTCCGGCACGCCATCGGTAAGATCGAACTGCTGTCCGTTCGGCAGCACCAGAACACGCGAGATCACCTGTAAATGCCCTTCCTTTGCCGGGACCCCCTCAAGCACATATCTCGTACCAACGGGAAAACGCCTGGGAAGACGACCCATACCCGCCATGACACACTCCTCACCCCTATCTGCCCCTTCTGCGAGAGCCAACGAATCACCCATTGGTTCACCTATTTGGCGGTGTGAGGGCCGATTTGGGGCAACCTCGCGGCCAACAACGGGATATGGTAGGGAACTCTATGTGAAATTTGGATTCCTGGTATGACGGCACCTCTCAAGACCATCGAGGCGTCGGGAGATGTCGCGGCCGTGATGGGCGACATCGGCCAGCGCGCCAAAGTGGCGGCGCGCCGCCTCGCGCTTGCCTCGACGGCCGACAAGGACCGCGCGCTGGCCGCTATGACGCAGGCGCTGCGTGCGTCCCGCGCCGCGATCCTCGCAGCCAATGCCGAAGACGTTGCCGAGGCGCGTGCCGCAGGCGCGACGTCGGCGTTCGTCGATCGTCTCACCCTCGACGACGCGCGCGTCGCTGCCATGGCGGACGGCGTCGAGACCGTGGCGCGGCTCGCCGATCCGGTCGGCACCGTGGCGGATGCCTGGACGCGGCCCAACGGAATGCGCATCGAGCGCGTGCGCGTGCCGCTCGGCGTGGTCGGCGTGATCTACGAGAGCCGCCCCAACGTCACCGCCGACGCCGGCGTTCTCTGCCTCAAGGCCGGCAATGCGGCCATTTTGCGCGGCGGCTCCGAGAGCTTCCGCTCTGGGCGCGCGATCCATGCCGCATTGGTGTCCGGGCTGCGCGCTGCCGGTCTCACCGAGGACGCGATCCAGCTGGTGCCGACGCGCGACCGCGCCGCGGTCGGCCTCATGCTCGCGGGTCTCGAAGGTGCGATCGACGTGATCGTGCCGCGCGGCGGCAAGGGCCTGGTCGGCCGCGTGCAATCCGAGGCGCGAGTGCCGGTGTTCGCCCACCTTGAAGGCAATTGCCATGTCTATGTCGACAAGGCCGCCGATCTCGACATGGCGAAGCGCATCGTGCTCAACGCGAAGATGCGCCGCACCGGCGTGTGCGGTGCCGCCGAGACGCTGCTGGTCGACCGCGCCGCCGCCGAGGCCGATCTCAAGCCACTCGTCACCACGCTGCTCGATGCCGGTTGCGAGGTGCGCGGCGACCGCGAGACGCAATCCGCCGACGCGCGCGTCAAGCCGGCGACCGAAGACGACTGGAGCACCGAATTTCTCGACGCCATCATCGCCGTAAAGGTCGTGGATGGCGTCGACGAGGCGATCGCACACGTGGAGCGCTACGGTTCGCACCACACCGACGCGATCGTCACCGCAGACCAGACGGCGGCCGACAAATTCCTTGCGCAAGTCGACTCGGCGATCGTGCTGCACAATGCGTCGACCCAGTTCGCCGATGGCGGCGAGTTCGGCTTCGGCGCCGAGATCGGCATCGCGACCGGGCGCATGCATGCGCGCGGCCCGGTCGGCGTCGAGCAGCTCACTACCTTCAAATATCGCGTGCTCGGCAGCGGTCAGACGCGCCCGTGATCCGTCTTCCCCCGCACGCGCCCGGCATGCGGATCGGGCTGTTCGGCGGAACCTTCGATCCGCCGCACCACGCGCACCTTGCCGCCAGCCTCCTCGCCTTCAGGCGGCTCAAGCTCGACCGCATCTGGTGGCTGGTGACGCCGGGTAATCCGCTCAAGGACACGCAGGGTCTCGCGCCGCTCGCGACGCGCATGGCGGCGGCCCGCGCGCTCACGCGCCATCCGCGCATCGACATCACCGGGTTCGAGGACGCGCTCGGTGTGCGCTTCAGCTACGACACGGTACGCTTCCTGACCGTGCGCTGTCCGCGCGTGCGCTTCGTCTGGATCATGGGCGCCGACAATCTGCGCAGCTTCCATCGCTGGCAGAAGTGGCGCGCCCTGGCCGGGCTCGTGCCGATCGCAGTCATCGACCGGCTCGGGCCGAGCCTCTATTCGACCGCCGGCGTCGCCGCGCAGGCGCTGGCGGCCGCCCGCATTCCCGAATCAGCTGCCGCCTCGCTCGCCGACCGGCGCCCCCCTGCCTGGGTCTTTCTGCACGGGCTCAAGTCGCCCCTGTCCTCGACCGCGTTGCGTGCGCGGCGCGACCAGGAGGCCGCCCCGGACCGTGGCGCTGGTCACAAAAGTGCCGTCGAATCGGGCGAAATTGCCATCGCGGTTGGCGCGCGCGCCGTCGCGGATCCGGCCGCGCGCACAAATGTGGGTACGTCCGATCCGGTCCGGAACTGAGCGCGGTTGATTCCGTTAACGGGTCGCACATATCTTCTGCAGTGACGGCCCCGGGCAGGGTGCCCGGGACCGTCGAAACGAAAGGAAAGGACCCCTGACCACACCTGCCATCACCCGGGCCGGCGTACGTCGTAGGCCCGCACCCGTCTCCCAGGTGCAAATCGATACCGAGGAGACGCTTCGCCTCGTCCTCGCGCGCCTCGACGACATGAAGGCCGAGGACACCATCACCATCGACCTGCGTGGCAAATCCGCGATCGCCGACTACATGGTCGTCGCCTCCGGGCGATCGAACCGCCATGTCGGCTCGGTCGCGGATCGCGTGCTGGAGGATCTGCACACGGCGGGCATCCGCCAGGTGCGGGTCGAGGGCATGCCGCTGTGCGACTGGGTTCTGATCGACGCGGGCGACATCATCGTCCACGTGTTCAGGCCGGAGGCGCGCGCCTTCTACAATATTGAGAAGATGTGGGCAGGCGGCGGCGCAGGGAGCCGGCGCGCGAGCTGACGCGAGTCGAGCTCTGACGCATATTTGCGGCGGGCACCTCCGCCGGAAGATGCGCTGCGAGAGAACGATGCGGCTGATCATCGCCGCGATCGGCCGGCTCAAGGCCGGGCCCGAGCGCGAGCTTGCCGAGCGCTATCGCGACCGGGTCGCGAAGGCCGGTCGCGCGGTCGGGCTGCGCGAGGTCGAGATCATCGAGATCCGCGAGAGCCGCGCTGCCGAGGCGGGGCGGCGCAAGCTGGAGGAGGCGATCGCACTCGCCAACATCATTCCGGAGCGCGCCGTCGTGGTCGCGCTCGACGAGGGCGGCGAGAATCTCGCGAGCGGCGCGATCGCGGGCGACATGCGCAGCTGGCGTGATGCCGGCCGGCCGGCCGCGGTGTTCTGCATCGGCGGCGCCGACGGCCTCGGGCCGCAGCTCAAGGAGCGGGCAGATCTCACCATCGCGTTCGGGGCCGCCACCTGGCCCCACCAGCTCGTGCGGATCATGCTGCTGGAGCAGCTCTACCGCGCGGTCACGATCCTGGCGGGCCACCCCTATCATCGCGAATAGCGCCGCGCGCGCTTGAGCTACGGCTTTTGCCGCTGTTGCTTCTCGACCTGCGCGATGCGCTCGTCGAAAAATTTCACACGGGCTCGGAGCTGCGCATCATCGGGCCTCGCTGTCGCGAACCGGACCATGATTTCCCGGCCCCTGCGGAATTCCGCCAAGGCCTCGGGGAGTTGCTGCGACAGCCACAGCACATCGCCAACTCTTGAAATGTACCCTGCGAGATCTTCCTGCCATTCGACATTTGCGGGATCTCTCTGGGTGAGCCGCTCCGTGATGGCGAGCGCATCGCGGAAGGCCGTGAGCGCCTCCGGCAGGTCGTTAGGCTCCTTCATCAGCTCGGTGCCGATTGCGCGATGGGTTGCCGCAAGATCGCGCTGGCGCTGCGGGTCGGCGGGGTCGGCCGTGGCGCGCCGCTCGCGGACCGCGAGGCTGGCGCGGAAGGCCTCGAGCGCCTCGGATCGCTTGCGCTGCGCCGCCAGCACGTCGCCGATCTTGCCGTACGCCGCTGCAAGGTCGCTCTGCCATTCGTCGTTTGCGGGATCCCTGTGGGCGAGCGGCTCGATGATGGCGAGCCCATCGCGGAAGTCCGTGAGCGCCTCGGACAGGTTGTCCTGCGCCGCCAGCACATCGCCGATCTTGCCGTACGCTCCTGCGAGGCCGCTCTGCCATTCGGCGTTGGCGGGGTCGGCCTTGATGTACTGCTCGCGGATTGCGAGGCTGTTGTGGAAGACTTTGAGCGCCTCGGGCCAGTTGTGTTGCGCCGCCAGCACGTCGCCGACCTGTTCGTCCGCCTCTGCGAGATCCTTCTGCCACAGCGCGTTCGCGGGTTCGTGCTTGGCACGCTCCTCTGCAAGCGCGAGTACGTCGCGATAGGCTTTGAGTGCCTCGGACAGGTGGCCTTGCGCCAGCAGCACGTCACCGATCTTCTGTTTGGAAACGGCCAGCTCGCGCTGCAAGACGGCGTTGGCAGGGTTCGCTTTGGCAATCCGCTCGGCGGGCGCAAGGCCTGCGCGGAAGGACTTCAAGGCTGCGGGAAGGTCCTTTTTCTTCTCGCTCAGGAGCACGTCGCCGATCCGGTTGTACGCCGCCGAGAGAGCGTGCTGCCAAACGACGTCGGTGGGCTCGGCTTTCGCAAGACGCTCAGCCAGTATCCGCGCCGTGCCGTATTCGGCCAGCGCGCGGTCGAGATCGCCGTGCGCGACATGAATGTCGCCGAGGCCGATATGCGCCCAAAAGGCCGCCGGTGCTTCATCGTCCGATGTCGCAGCCGACAGCACGCGGCGGAACCCGCGCTCGGCCTCGACGCGATCGCCGCGGTCGTTCTGAAGCTCGGCGATCCAGAACACGCTCTCCATGTCGTGGGGATCGAGTTCGGCAGCCTTGGTGAAGGCATCGAGCGCCCGCTTCGGATCGCCGATGGCGGCGATCGCTCCGAGATTACGGTAGGCCGCGGCGGCTTCCTGCGCGCTCGATCTGGCGGTGCGTTCCTTCTCTTCGGCTACGGTGCGGAACAGCGGGACGGCGTCCTCCACTTTGCCGGCTTTCAGGAGATCGAGTGCCCGTTGCAGTCGATCGTCGCCGCGGGCGGCGCCGGCGGCCGCCGCCGCAACCGCGTCTTTGACAGGCTTCTCGATGCCCGGCCCACCCTCGGTCTTGCTGGTGGCGATGAGACGCTGCACCAGCGCCTTCGTTTCGGCGACGTCGCGGTCGCGCCGTTCTTCATGGGCCTGATAGCTTCTCTGCTGAAAATAGAAGAACCCGGCCGACAATCCGACTACCGCAAAGACGGCGAGAGCTGCAGCCGTCATCTTGATACGCCGGCTGTCCGCAATGGCCTCGCGTTTGCGGACGTCGTCGAGCCCAACGCCGATGAGCCCTGCCACCAGCTTCAGCAAGGCGCCTCGCTTGCCGTCGCCGGTCGCGCGCGCGTCGGCGGCGATCGGCTCCTCCGGCTCGGCCGTGAGCCCCCCGTCGGCGCCGACCTTGAACCGCAGTGCCGGCGGAAAGCATTCGCGCGCCGGATCGCCCGGCTCGCCGTCGACGATCACGGCGATCACCCGCGCGGTGCCGCCCATGGCCTTGAAGGCGCGGATCTCCTCGTCGACGTATTTGCTCTGCGCCGCGTGGGGCGAGCAGATCACCACCAGGAACTGGGCGGCCGCGAGCGCCGCGCGCGTCTGCTCGGTGAGCGAATGGCCAGCCGCGAAGTCGTCACGGTCGCGAAAAATCGGCTTGAGCGATCCCGGCACCGGCCCGACCGGGGTTGGGCGGCCAACCAGATCGCGGTCGATGCGGAAGCTTTCGAGTGCAGCGTGCAGCCATTCGGCCCATGCCTTGTCGGCATGGCTGTAGCTCAGGAACGCGCGATACGTGAACATGGTCGCATCCACCATGCGAGGCCTCTCGGGCGTAAGTATTGCGCCGGGGAATCGGCGATTGCAACCAGAGCGAGCGACCGAGGGTCGTGCATTCTGTCCGTGATTTTCACTACGATGTGACGGGACACAGACGCGAATCCGCCCCAATCGGCACCTTAATTGCTTTCGAAGGGGACCGAGCCGTCGTGACGCCGATGGATCGGACTGTGGTGGGACCTCCCGGACGTTACGTCATAACTGCGATGATGACCGCCGCCGCCAGATCTGCGCTGCGCCAGCGGGCCTTGCTTGCGGCGGCCGGCGCGTTGACCTTTGGGCTCGTCGCGGCTGCGGCGCAGACCCCGAAGCCGAGCCTTGATGACGTCCGCAAGCGCGACCAGGAGCTCGAAGCGGTTCGCGCCGAGCAGAAAAAGGCGGTCGAGAACGAGAAGAACCTGCGTGCGGAGATCGACGCGATCGCCGACGATCGCCGCAAGCTCAATCAGTCGCTGATCGATACGGCCAGCAACATCCGCACGGTCGAGGCGCGGGTCCCGGACGCCGAGGGCCGCCTGCAGAAATTGCTCGATGGCGAGAACGCGATCCGCAAGTCGCTCGACAGCCGCCGCGCCGTCATCACCGAGGTGCTGGCGGCGCTCCAGCGCATGGGCCGCCGCCCGCCGCCTGCCATGCTGGTGAGGCCGGAAGATGCGCTCGAATCGGTGCGCGCCTCCATGCTGCTCGGCGCGGTGGTGCCGGGGATGCGCAGCGAGGCCGAATCGCTCGCCGCCGACCTGGGCGCCCTCGTGCGCGTGCGCACCGACGCGGCGGCGGAGCGCGATGCGCTGTCGCGCGATCTCGCCACGCTGGCCCAGGAAAAGTACCGGATGGCGCTGTTGATCGATGCGCGCCAGAAGCGTCAGGGGGACGCCGAGAAGGAACTCGACGGCGAACGCCAGCACGCCGCGACCCTGTCGCGCCAGGCCGACAGCCTCAAGGATCTGATTGCCAAGCTCGAACGCGGCCTCGACAGCGCCGCCAAGGCTCAGCGTGCCGCCAACGAGGGTCGCGCATTGGGCGAGACCCGGCAGGACCTGGCGGCGCTCAAGGATCCGGGGCGGCTCGCCCCCGCGATGGCGTTCTCATCCGCCAAGGGCAAACTGCCGATGCCCGTCAACGGGACCAAATCACGTGATTTCGGTGCGCCGGATAGCAGCGGAGGTACCGAAAGGGGGATCTCGATCGTCACACGGCAGGGCGCGCAGGTCACCGCGCCGTGCGATGGCTGGGTCGTTTACGCTGGGAGTTATCGGTCCTACGGCAAAGTCTTGATCCTCAATGCCGGTGGCGGATATCATGTGGTGCTGGCGGGCATGGATAGGATTTCTGTCGATCTGGGTCAGTTCGTCTTGACCGGGGAGCCGGTTGCAGTCATGGGTGGGGGCCCGCACATGGCGTCAGCGATGTCGACCGGCTCGGCTGGCACGAGCCAGCCGGTTCTTTACATCGAGTTCCGAAAAGACGGCTCTCCCGTCGATCCAAACCCGTGGTGGGCGACAACCGACAGCGAGAAGGTTCGCGGATGATGCGCAAGACGTTCCTGGTTCTCCTCGGCGGCGCCACCGGCGCGGTCCTCACCCTGCTGGCGACACAGTCGTCGCTGGTCGCGGTCGGGTCGAGCGCCAAGGCAGCCGCATCGGCCGACACCTACCGGCAGCTCAACCTCTTCGGCGACATCTTCGAGCGCGTGCGCTCGCACTATGTCGAGAAGCCCGACGACAGCAAGCTGATCGAATCGGCGATCAACGGCATGCTGAGCGGGCTCGATCCGCATTCGAGCTACATGGACCCGAAGAGCTTCCGCGACATGCAGGTCCAGACGCGGGGCGAGTTCGGTGGTCTCGGCATCGAGGTCACGCAAGAGGACGGCCTGATCAAGGTCGTCGCCCCGATCGATGAGACACCGGCCGCCAAGGCAGGCGTGCGGGCCGGCGACATCATCACCCATCTCGACGACGAGGCCGTGCAGGGTCTGACGCTCACCCAGGCAGTCGACAAGATGCGAGGCCAGGTCAACACCAAGATCCGGCTGCGGATCGTACGCAAGGGCGTCGAGAAGCCGCTCGAGGTGACGATCGTGCGCGACGTGATCCGCGTGAAATCGGTGCGGTCGCGGATCGAGGGCGACGACGTCGGCTATATCCGCGTCTCATCGTTCAACGAGCAGACCACCGACGGGCTCAAGAAGGCGATCTCCGACCTCACGGCCGGAATCGCGTCCGAGAAGCTCAAGGGCTACATCCTCGATCTGCGCAACAATCCGGGCGGCCTGCTCGACCAGGCGATCTCGGTGTCCGACACGTTCCTCGAGCGGGGCGAGATCGTTTCGACGCGCGGCCGCGACGCCGAGGAGACCCAGCGGTTCAATGCGCGCGCGGGCGATCTCATCAAGGGCAAGTCGCTCATCGTCCTGATCAACGGCGGTTCGGCCTCGGCATCCGAGATCGTGGCCGGCGCGCTGCAGGACCAGAAGCGGGCAACCGTCGTCGGCACCCGTTCGTTCGGCAAGGGCTCGGTGCAGACCATCATCCCGCTCGGCTCGGGGAATGGCGCCCTCCGGCTCACCACCGCGCGCTACTTCACGCCGTCCGGCAAGTCGATCCAGGCCAAGGGCATCACCCCTGATATCGAGATCCTGCAGGAGGTGCCGGACGAGGTGAAGAGCCGCTCGGCGAGCGAGATCAAGGGCGAATCGTCGCTGCGCAACCACCTCAAGTCCGAGGGCGAGGAGCAGGGCGGCTCGCAGTCCTACGTGCCGCCCGAGGCCAAGGACGACAAGGCGCTGCAGATGGCGTTCGACCTGCTGCGCGGCACGAAGACCAATGCGGCGTTCCCGCCCAATCCCAAGGGCGCCGTGCCGAATTGAGGTCTCGAGCCCATTCGGGCTGCCTGATTTGGGTGATTTACACGGGGCGGCCGGCAGGCCGCCCCGCTCGCTTTCGGGCGGTCTGCCGGGCTCCGGTCATGATCGCACTTGTGGTAACTCGACGACGGCGCCGCGCAGCCTCGCCGGCCAGATCGCGGGCGCGAACGGCATTCCCGTTCGCCAGGGCGAATGTCGTGCTCGATGCCGTCCCGACGGCGAACGAGATCGACCGCGCGCTCGGGCGGCTCGAAGGAATAGCGCGCGACGCCGGCATCGCAGTCGGCATCGCGACTGCGCTCCCGGTGTCGGTCGCCGCATCACGCTGTGGGCGAAGACCGCCGCGGCGCGCGGCTACCTGCTGGTGCCGATCAGCACCGCCTCGACCAAGCCGAAGGCGGGTTGAACGCGGTGCGCCGACCCTGGACTAGCGCATATTCCGGCGAAAGCCTGCCCCGGACTTGATCCGGGGTGGACGCCGGTTCGCCGATAAGAATATGCGCCAAACAACGAATCTAGAGCACGTTCCGATTCCTTAGGAACGGAACGTGCTCTAGTAGCGTCGCGGCTTGACGCCCGCGACCGTTCTGGCTTCTCTGCCGTCTCCGCCTCAACCAACCTCCCCGGTCGCGCCATGGCCCGTTTCGAAGATCTGCCCTATCGTCCTTGCGTGGGCACCATGGTGCTCAATGCGGCGGGCCGCGTGTTCATCGGCCGCCGCACCAGCGGTCCCGAGCATGTCGACATGGTGCATGCCTGGCAGATGCCGCAGGGCGGCGTCGACAAGGGCGAGGATCCCTGGCCCGCGGCGCTGCGCGAGCTCTACGAGGAGACCAATATGCGCTCGGTCGAGCGGCTCGGCGAGATCGCCGAATGGCTCAACTACGACATTCCGCGCGAGCTGGTCGGGCAGGCGTGGAGCGGCAAATATCGCGGGCAGACGCAGAAATGGTACGCGCTGCGCTTCACCGGCGACGAGCGCGAGATCGACGTCGCGACGCCGGCCGGCGGCGCGCACGAGCCCGAATTCGTCGAATGGCGCTGGGAGCCGATGCGGAACCTGCCCGAGCTGGTGGTTCCGTTCAAGCGCGCGACCTACCAGCGGATCGTCAAGGAATTCGCGAAGTTCGCGCGGGCCTGAACCGCCGTCATCCGCCGGCGGAGGACCGTAGGGGGCAAAAGGCGCGGAACGCGCCGTGCCCACGTCGTTGCGACTATGGAGGTGCGCCGCCGCGCCGCCTCAATGCATCGCGGTGGCCTCGAGGTGCCGATCGACTTCCCGGAAATGATCGAGCCGCAGGATCTCGCGGTCGAGCAGCGAGCCTTGCGGGATCTTCTGCAGGCTCTCCTCGATCTCCCTGATGCGCTGCGCGATCAGCCCGCGATCGACATCCGCGACCGTGGTCGCGACGTCGGCCAGCACCGTGAGGCCGTCGGGCGAGACTTCGGCAAAGCCGCCGAGCACGACGAAGCGTTGCGGCTCGCCGCTGCCGTGGACCGTAAGGAATCCGGGCTTGACGATCGCGACGAACGGGGCGTGCCCGGCGAGCACGCCGAAATCGCCCTCGATCCCGGGAACGTCGACCTGGGTGACGTCGCCCGCAAATACGAGCTTCGACGGCGAAACGAGATCGAAATGGAAGGTGGCCATGGACGCGTCCGTTACGCCGCCTCGGCCGCGAGACGCTTGCCCTTCTCGACCGCCTCCTCGATCGGGCCCACCATGTAGAAGGCGGCCTCCGGCAGGTAATCGTACTTGCCTTCGATCAAGCCCTTGAAGCCGCGGATCGTGTCGTTGAGGTCGACGAGCTTGCCGGGCGAGCCGGTGAACACCTCGGCGACGTGGAACGGCTGCGACAGGAAGCGCTCGATCTTGCGGGCCCGCGCGACCGTGACCTTGTCCTCCTCGGAGAGCTCGTCCATGCCGAGGATCGCGATGATGTCCTGCAGCGCCTTGTAGCGCTGGAGCACCTGCTGCACGCTGCGCGCCACCGCATAGTGCTCCTCGCCGACGATCGCGGGCGAGAGCATGCGCGAGGTCGAGTCGAGCGGGTCGACCGCCGGGTAGATGCCCTTCGCGGCGATGTCGCGCGACAGCACCGTCGTGGCGTCGAGATGCGCGAACGACGTCGCCGGCGCCGGGTCGGTGAGGTCGTCGGCCGGCACGTAGATCGCCTGCACCGAGGTGATCGAGCCCTTGGTGGTGGTGGTGATGCGCTCCTGCAGGGCGCCCATGTCGGTCGCTAGCGTCGGCTGATAGCCCACCGCGGACGGGATGCGGCCGAGCAGCGCCGACACCTCCGAGCCCGCTTGCGTGAAGCGGAAGATGTTGTCGACGAAGAACAGCACATCCTGGCCCTGGTCGCGGAAATATTCGGCGACCGTGAGGCCCGAGAGACCGACGCGGGCGCGCGCGCCGGGCGGCTCGTTCATCTGGCCGTAGACCAGCGCGCATTTCGAGCCGGCGGCGGAGCCGTTGTTCTTCTTCGGATCCTTGTTGACCTTCGACTCGATCATCTCGTGGTAAAGATCGTTGCCCTCGCGCGTGCGTTCGCCGACGCCGGCGAACACCGAGTAGCCGCCATGCGCCTTGGCGATGTTGTTGATCAGCTCCATGATGATGACGGTCTTGCCGACGCCGGCGCCGCCGAACAGGCCGATCTTGCCGCCCTTGGCATAGGGCGCGAGCAGGTCGACGACTTTGATGCCGGTCACGAGAATCTCGGCCTCGGTGGACTGGTCCGTATAGGACGGGGCCGGCTGGTGGATCGGGCGCTTCTGGGACGCCTTGACCGGGCCTGCTTCATCCACCGGATCGCCCACCACGTTGATGATGCGGCCGAGCGTCTCGTCGCCCACCGGCACCGCGATCGGCTGGCCGGTGTCGGTCACCTCCTGGCCGCGCACCAGGCCCTCGGTCGTGTCCATCGCGATCGTGCGCACCGTCGACTCCCCGAGATGCTGCGCGACCTCGAGCACCAGCCGTACGCCCTGGTTCTTGGTCTCCAGCGCGTTGAGGATTTCCGGCAGATGATCCTCGAACTGCACGTCGACGACGGCGCCGATGACCTGGGTGATGCGTCCTGCGGGGTTGGCCATTTCGTCCTCGTTGCCTTCAATTCATATAAGCAGCGGCCGGGGCCTCAGAGCGCCTCGGCACCGGAGATGATCTCGATCAGTTCCTTGGTGATCATCGCCTGGCGCGTGCGGTTGTAGGTAAGCGTCTGCTTGCGGATCATCTCGCCGGCATTGCGCGTCGCGTTGTCCATCGCGGTCATGCGCGCACCCTGCTCGGACGCGGCATTCTCGAGCAGCGCGCGGAAAATCTCCGTTGTCACGTAGCGCGGCAGCAGCTCGGCGAGAATGTCCTCCTCCTCGGGCTCGTATTCGTAGGACGCGCGGGCACCGCTCTGGGTCGACGCCGGGACGGCGGCCGGGATGATCTGCTGCGCGGTCGGGACCTGCGCGATCACCGACCGGAAGCGCGAGAAGAACAGCGTGCAGACGTCGAAGCCGCTGGCCTCGAACAGCGCCGTGATCTTGTGCGCGATCGACTCGGCGTGCTGAACTTCGAGCTGGCGCACGCCGCGCAGCTCGATCGTCTCGACGATCTGCTTCTCGAACTGGCGCTTGAGCTGGTCGTAGCCCTTGCGGCCCACGCACAGGAACTTGACCTGCCTGCCCTCGCCGGCGAGCGTAAGTGCGCGCTCGCGCGCGAGCCGCACGATCGCCGAGTTGAACGGGCCGCATAGGCCGCGCTCCCCCGTGCACACGACCAGCAGATGGACGTTCGACGAGCCGGTGCCGGCGAGCAGCCGCGGCGCCGAATCGCTGCCCGCGACCGCGGCCGCGATGTTGCGCAGCACCTTCTCCATGCGCTCCGCATAGGGCCGCGCCGCCTCGGCGGCCGCCTGGGCGCGGCGCAGCTTGGAGGCCGCGACCATCTGCATGGCCTTGGTGATCTTCTGCGTCGCCTTGGTGGCGGCGATGCGCACGCGCATGTCCTTGAGGGAGGGCATCTCGAACCGATCAGCGTCTCAATGTCTCGTGCACGATCTCAAACTCCATCCCCCGCGTGTGGGGGAGCGCAGGAAACTCAGGTGAACGTCTTGGCGTAGTCCTCGACGACGCCCTTGAGCTTGGCGGTGGTGGCGTCCGACAAGTCGCGCGTGTCGCGCACGTCGTTCAGGATGGCAGCGTGCTGGCCGCGCAGCAGCGTCAGCAGCCCGTCCTCGAACGCGCGCACCCGGTTGACCGGGATCGGATCTAGATAGCCGTGGACACCGGCGTAGATCACGCAGACCTGCTCTTCCATCTTGAGCGGCGAGAACTGGGCCTGCTTAAGCAGCTCCGTCAGCCGTGCGCCGCGGGCGAGCAGGCGCTGGGTGGTGGCGTCGAGGTCGGAGCCGAACTGGGCGAACGCCGCCATCTCGCGATACTGCGCGAGCTCGCCCTTGATGCGGCCCGCGACCTTCTTCATCGCCTTGGTCTGCGCCGAGGAGCCGACGCGCGACA
>Ga0126377_10001732_pt1 | contig 14522 bp, 11 predicted proteins | sample PanSoiMetPlot_22_FD_92647 | JGI IMG/M metagenome (GOLD analysis project Ga0126377, IMG submission 92647) | Tropical forest soil microbial communities from Panama - MetaG Plot_22 | ecosystem: Environmental > Terrestrial > Soil > Tropical forest > Bulk soil | place: Panama | collected 2016-02-17
CCCGCAACGACGAGATCGGCCAGCTCATGCAGGCGATCAATGGCATCAGCCAGGGACTCACGGACATCGTCGGCAACGTGCGGCGTGGCTCAGGCGAAATCACTGCCGCGACTCGTGACATTGCCTCCGGCAATGCGGACCTGTCGATGCGAACGTCCGAACAGGCTGCTTCGCTCGAAGAAACGGCGGCGTCGATGGCGCAACTCACCGCTACCGTGAACCGCAACGCCGACAGCGCGCTGCAGGCGAATGAGATGGTGGTGGCAGCGTCGACGATCGCTGCCAGGGGCGGACTCGTCGTGGACCAGGTCGTCAGAATGATGAGCGCGATCAGGCAGGGCGCGGAGCGGATCGTCCGCATCGTCGCGGAGATCGAGGACATCGCGTTTCAGACGAATATTCTGGCGTTGAACGCCGCCGTGGAGGCTGCGCGCGCCGGAGAGCACGGCCGCAGCTTTACCGTCGTCGCGGCCGATGTTCGCACTCTCGCGCAGCGCTCAGCCGTTGCGGCGAAGGAGATAAAGACTCTCATCGATGAAGCCGTAGTCCGGGCTGACGACGGCAGTGCGCTGGCAGACCAGGCGGGCAGCACCATGAAGCAGATTGTCGCTGCCGTAAAACAGGTTACTGACGTGATGGGACAGATTTCAGCGGCCAGCCACGAGCAAAGCACGGGCATCGGACAGGTCAACTCCGCAATCGGCAGGATGGATGAGATGACGCAGCGAAATGCAGCGCTGGTCGAAGAAGCTGCCGCGGCTGCCGAAAGTCTGCGCGCCCAGGCCGAGAAGCTCTCGCAGATCGTCGCGACGTTCAAACTGCCCTGAACCGGTACCGTCCGCCGCCGGGGTAGCCGGACAGTATCGGGCCGCGGATCAGGTTCACGCGCGAAGAAACCAGGCCACGGGAGAGGAGAACCCGTCCCCTGCTCTTCGATGAATCCACGAATGCGCGGACCCGCGCCGAGGCGGTGCGTTTTCGTCCTTTCGTCGTGCCATCTTGTCAGGCCGTTCTCCGCTTCGGTCAACTCGCTGCTGCTCGCAGGCCCCCTCGCCCTCTACAGTTGCGGAACCAATCCTCGACACGGGTGGACCGCATGCCGACGTCGCAACGTCATACCGGATTGATGGCAGCAACGATTGTCCTCATTGCCGCGGCAGGACGTGGCCTTGCCGCCTGCATGCTCGCGTTGTCCGGCGTCATGGCAGCAGAGCCTCCGAACACAGCACAGGCTGAGGCTGCCACGGTGATCGTCGACGCCGCCACCGACCTGGGCGCGCTCAACAATCCCGCGTGGTATCACAACCAGACGCGATCGTTGGGCAGCGAAGATCTGGCCCGGGTCAGCCAGATCGGTCCAGCGAGAGTCGTGCGGGAATGGGTCAAGCCCGCCTCGTACTACGACGAGACCAGCGGGACGTACGATTTCTCCGGCACGTACGGTGCACTCGACAACGCCACATCCCACGCTGATCGCCTCTACCTCAATTTCGATCAGTGCAAGCCGGTACTGATGAGGCTCGCCGAGCCGCAGAGGTGCCGGGACGTACTCAAGACGGGCATCAGGCACTACAAGTTGCGCTACCCGACGCTGCGCTACATCGAGGTCTTCAACGAGCCCGACAAGATCTGGCCGCCCGCCTCCGATGAGAGTTCGGCGCTGCCCGTGGAGGACTACTACCAGTGGTACAAGATCGCGTATGCCGTGGTGAACGAGATCAACCAGGAACTGGCGCCTGACATTCCTCTCCTGGTTGGCGGCCCCGTGACGTACAGATTCAACGGGAGCTACCTGCGGCGCTTTCTTGACCTCTTCGCTGCCGATCCGGACCCGGCCAGGCAGCTCGGCTTCATTGCCTATCACGAGTACACGCGCCGCGCGAATCCCGCTGACGTACGGACTGCGAAGGCAACAATCCGCTCGTGGCTGCAGAATCGTGGCCTCAATCCGGACATACCCATCGTGGTCAGCGAGTATGGCGTGTTCCCGGGTTCTGGCGATGCGGATTCCGGCCACGGGCCGGGCACGCTGGCCCAGGACATGCTCATACAGGCATCGGCGATGGCGACACTGGGCATGTTCTATACGGACGGCGGCATGGACATGCCGATGCACTGGCTGTTCAACCATGCAACGAACGAACGCAAGTCCATGTTCGTCGACGGCGTGCCCGGGGCAGTACTTCCCTACTACAACGTCGTGAAGATGGAGCGCATGCTCAGGGAGCGGCGGATCGCCGCGACGTCCACCGCGCTGGACACCGCCGGCATCGGTGTCAACGCGCTGGCCACGCGCGATGGGTCGGGTATCGCAGTGCTGATGACCAACTACCAGTGGACGACCGGCGCAACGGTGTACGACACCGCGCTCGAAGTCCGCAACCTGCCGGCCGAGTTCGCTGGCGCACAGATCCTTCTCGACAGGTACCTGCTCGACGCGACGACGAGCAACTACACCCACGACCCGGCGGATGCCGAACTGCGTCGAATTGAGCGACGGGTCCTGCCGCCCGATACGGTCGCCAGGGCAACATTTGGCCTCACGCCCAACGCCACCTCGCTGGTCGTGCTGACCCCATTGGTGCAGGTGGAGGCGGAAGACCTGCCGACGAGTTCGGCGGGCGCTTTCGCACTGGACCTTCCGGATGCCGCCGCCAGCGGGGGGCGATTCAGCAAAGTCACTGGAGCAAGGATGGGCTCTGTCAGCTACGCGGTCACCGTACCGCGTGCCGGCCGCTACAACGTAGTGGTTCGTATCAGGGACACTCCCGACTACGTGACCGCCAGACTGAGCGTCGACCGTCAGCCCCAGGGCGAGTCATTCGACTCCTACTCGGACACTGACCGCTTCCGCGATGTCGATCTTGGAGTCGCCTCGTTTGCAGCGGCAGGCAGCAAGGCATTCACGTTCACGCTCTTCGACAACTGGAACCGCGGTTGGTGGACATTCGGCGTCGACCAGATCACCCTCATTCCTCTAGCCGACATTCGTGTGGAGGCGGAAGCAACTACTCCACGCGTTTCGCCCGGCGACCATGTCTACTACGTGAACGATTCAGCAGCAGGCGGCGGCAGCTTCGTCAAACTCGGCGCCAACGCTGTCGGGGACTGGATCCGGATGGCGATCCACGTACCTGCGAGCGGGACCTATCGGCTGAGCCTGGCCATGAAAGCATTTCCAAATCGGGGACAGTGCCAGGTCTCCGTCAACGGTACGCCGGTGGGCTTTCCCATCGACTCGTACGCACCGACGAGCGCGTTCGTGACTCTGCCGGTGGGCACGGTGTCATTCGATCAGACCGGCGCAGCAACGATCAGTTGTGAAGTGACTGGCGCCAACCCCGCCAGCACTGGCTACGAGTTGGCCATCGACGCCGTCCGGCTCGATATGATTTCGCAGTCGGCTCTGCCCTGAGAAAGCCGCGCGCAGACTTCGGCGGCAACGGTCACCGTTGATACCGGCCGCAGATTCGCGGCCACCCTCTCCCGCTCGGCGGCTCTCGATCGTGACGGTCACGCCGGGGTGTGCTCTGCCTGTGGGCATCTGCACTTCGCGCTAAACTCCGCACCATGCTGTTCACGAAGCGACTGCGTCCCGGTATTCGCCGCGGTGAGATCACCTGCAGCGTGCGAATCTGGCAGCGGCCGCGCGTCAGCGTCGGCAATTGCTATCCGCTGGAAGGTGGTCAGATCCGGATCGATTCGATCGAGCAGATTGAACTCGCGGACGTCACGGCCGAGCTGGCGCGGCGATCGGGCTTCAGCGGGCTCGTCGATCTGTTGAAGGTTGCGAAACACGGCAGCGGGGACAATGTCTACCTGGTGCGGTTTCACTATGTAGATGGCTTGCGCCCATCGGTGACGATGCCACGCGCGCGCAGTAAGGCAGCGGTCGGCAGCACGAAGACCGTGAATGCCGATCGGCAACGAATGCGCATCGTGAAGATCGTCAGCTCACTGCCTGAAGGCCAGGCGAAAATCGTCGGCCGGCATCTGAGCCTGGAGATCCGCGCGAAACGCTTCGGCTGGTTCCTGGCCGATCATCACGGCGACGGTCGTGTCGCTCTCAACTGCAAGGCGTCGGCCGAGATGCATGACATCCTGCGTCAGCTCGCGCCGAAACACTTCCACGTTCCGAAGTATCTCGGCAACAAGGGCTGGATTGGTCTCTGGCTCGATCTGCCGAAGCTCGATTGGGGCACAGTGGAACTCGCACTCGTCGAGGCGTATCGGCGTACGGCTCCGAAAAAGCTCGCGGACAATGTCGGAGCCGACAAGTCCGCTCGGAGCGATCCATGACAAACCGACTTGTCCGGCGCATCGATGCTGACGTCAGGCGATGTGCCGTAACTCCGCCATAGGTAACGCGGACTGGCAGATTCGACGTGCCCGATCCGTGAATCAGTGACCGGCCATTCGCGAATCGGAAATGCAGTGGCTGCCCAGTCAGAGAGCCCCTCCAATGAGGGAGCTTCTGACGGGAAGCCTTCTGTTGCCGCTTTGCTCAGTTCAGGCGCGTCATTTTTTCGCGCTCAGCCGGGGTCAGGTCTGACACCAGCACGACCACGAAGCCGGATTTGTTCCTGATGAGCACCGCCTGCGACGAGCTGAGATTCTGGTCGATCTTTTCGGGCTCGATGTTCCACATCGCACCGGTGGCGGGATCGACTGCCAGCATGCCGATCAAGCCGCCGATCAGCACGTTGCCGAAGTACCACCCCGACAAGCTCGGCTTGAGCTGAACTTCAGTCGTCTCGTACCCGGGCAACTCCAGTTTCAGCGTATAGCTCTGCCCTTTGAAGTAACCGCCTTTCGGATCGAGCGAGACCGTGCACGGCGTTTGATTGACCGACACGACCTCGCCACCGTTCGTCTTGCGAATCGAAGCCTTTGCACCCGGCGGTTGGCTCGCGATTGAAATGGAGCGGTTGCCGCCATGAACGATGGATGCACACCCGCCCGCCACGAAACCTGCCCCGACTACGCCCATCGCCAACGCGAGGCGAATTGACCTCATGACCGACATCGATTTCTCCGCTGATATGTCTGTGTGATTCTTCGAGTGGCAACTGTCGAACGCGATTTGCTGATCGCTTGCCGATTGCCACGCCTTGCAGCCACCGCTTGTCGTAGATAAGAGATTGCAGTGACAGCCCGCAGGCTAGTTCAGGTCGGTCAGATTTGTCCACGAAAACGCCCGGCATTCCTCGCCGCACCCGTCACCGGGCTGACGCGCGGCCTTGTCTACATTATTCGCCTTCGCGCGGATCCGCTCTGGCGGACCGCCCCGCAGCAGTGCTTCGGTAAAACCGCTATCCAGGGTGCGGGATTGGCGAGACGCACCGCACACATTTGACGCGTGAGGGGTTTTCCCCGAGCGAACGACAGGCCACCCGTCAAATACGTTGTTGGCAGCCACCACAAGAGTGGCCATGTCCATCGGGGGAGAAGCAAGTGATTCAACCTTCGACGAAAAAGCGGATCGTGGTCGGGCTCCTCGCGGACGATCAGGAATTCCAGCGTCTCCAGGGAGACGATGCCCGCGTTGCCGGCAAGCGCCACGGCTTCGATGTCGAAGTCCTCTACGCTGCCAACAACGCAGTCGCACAGATCCAGCAGCTCTTCAAGTACATCAAGGGTCCCGCAGAAGAGCGGCCCGCCGCGATCATCGTGGAAACCGTGGTGGGTGAAGGCCTCGAGCGCGTAGCGCGGTCCGCAGCGGCCGCCGGAATTGGCTGGATTCTCATCAACCGTCGCGTGTCCTACCTGGAAGCGTTGAGGCGGGAGTACCCGAATCTGCCCGTCTCGGTCGTGAGCACCGACCAGGTGGAAGTCGGACGCATACAGGCGCGGCAGTTCCGCGCCATCATCAAGTCCGGGCGCGGATCGGTCCTCTACATCCAGGGTCCGTCCGACACGTCTGCTGCACGCGAACGCCTGCAGGGTGCGCGCGAGGGACTGTCCGGATCGAACATCACGCTCAGCATCCTCGACGGAAGCTGGACGGAGAGCAGCGGCGAGCACGCAATCCAGCGCTGGCTGCGCACGAAGTCATCCGGGAACGCGCGGCCCGACGTCATCGGCTGCCAGAATGACGGGATGGCCATCGGGGCACGACGAGCGCTCGCCGCCGCGAGCAGCCCGGAGCTGGCCAGCCTCGTCCTCACCGGCTGTGACGGCCTGCGCGACGGCGGTCAGCGGCTGGTGAACATGAGGCACCTGGCTGCAACGGTCGTCACGCCATCCAACACTGGCCCGGCAATGGACCTCGTGGCCCGCATGCTCAAGACGCGCCAGGCTCCTGCAGCCGAAGTGATGCTGAAGCCAATCTCCTATCCCACCATGTGAGCCGGCTGAGCGCACATCTCAGTGCGCGTGCTCAGTCTTCTGTCCTGCTGCGGCGTAGCGCTTATCGCCGCAGCTCGCGCACAGCCTTCCCTGTCTGCATGTCGATCGGCATGGACACGTGATCGTGGACCATCATCCACTGGCCGTTCCTTTTCCTCAGACCTACCGTCACTCGCACCCAGTAGCCGGCTTGCTCTGCACCCGCTCCTGTACTTCTGACGTGACCCAGACCGTGACAGAACGCGACGTCATCGCCGGTCGTGACGCGCCAGTCGTGCATCTCGTAGCTGATGGGCCCGGGCATTGCGGCAAACCATCGCTCGAAGTTCTGCCTGTAGCGGTCTGCCCCATCGACCTGGTGGGGCGGCATGAGGTCGAACGTGACCGTGTCTGACGCATAGAGCGTCATCAGCGTGTCGAGATCTCTGGCGTGCAGAGCGCTGGCCCAGGCGTTCAGGCGCTCGCGGATGCTGGCTTCCTCGTCGCTTGCAGTCGGCATGACACTCTCCTGCACGATGGCGTGGTGCTATCGAGCAACGCCTCGCCCGCCGGATGGGTTCAATCCTTGCGCGTGCCAGACAGCTCCATCGGCAGCATTGGCTCCCCAGGTGTCGCCGGCCGGCCCCACCCCGTGATGCACCTTCGAATCGTGGTCGGCAAGACCACACGCGTCGCTGCTCCAGGACCGCCGCGATGCGTAAAGTATTTCGACGGTGACCGAGTGCGACGCAGTATCCAGTGAGAGCGCCCTGGTGTCGCATAGCATTCAACGCGTGCCCCGCAGTCCACGACACCCGTAGTCGGCGCCGGTTCTGCGGTTCATTCATTCGGGTCAGCAAGGGAGGTTCGACATGGCCAGGGTCTTCGATTCGGTGAACACCTTCAGCTCACTGCAGAGTCAGGGGGGTGGCAACGCGGCAGGTCGGCGGCAAGGCATCTGTGCAGCATTGACCGGACTGTGGTGCATGCACATGCTGGAAGGTAAACGCGACCTCCTCTCCAAGCCATCGTACGAGCGCGCGCAGGCGCTGCAGGTGTTGTTCCGCTGGGATCCCGCTGCCGGCGGGCAGGACTTCCTGAACCTGCTGAAGCGCATCGGCATCCGCGGCACGGTCAAGTTCAACAATTCGAAAACGCCCATCGCGCTCGGACAGATCGCCGTGCAACCCGGTGTCTACGCCCTGCGCCAGGTTGGCGTTCACTATGTGGGCGCCTGCGTAACCGGCTCGTCGTTCTACTTCTATGACTGCGATGCCAATGGTGCGGGTGGCCTGCACGTGTTCGACGATTCCGCGAGCTGGGTCGCTTTCGTCAACCAGTACTACCCGGGCATAGCCTTCCAGGGCTTCCTGACTCAATAGCAGGGTCATTCCCGGCAGCTTGTTTGCGAGCAGCGAATGCCGCTCGCAACAACCGGATCGATCGGAATCTCCCGGCGCGACGTACTGCCGCGATCTGCGGGCCTCACCGCATCTTCACGATGCCAGTTGCTTCCTCAGCAACCCGGCACGATTCGTGGTGATGCTGTCGGCTCCAATATCGATCCAGCGGCTCGCGAGCTCCGGGGCATCCACTGTCCACACGTGCAGCTGCAGGCCCGCGGATCTGATCTGTCGCACGTCAGACGCATCGAGCGGCCAGTTGGCGCCCAGGTCCAGACCACTGAAGCCGGCAGCATGGGCCTGCTCGATGATCTGTTCGATGGTGGGAGAGGCTGCCCCCTGGCCACTGTAGCCGACGAGCCAGAGTGTCGTGTAGTTGGGCCATCTCGCATGGGCCTGCCGCAACGCTTCGAAATTGAAGCTGATCAGCACGACGTTGGCTTGCGTTGCGTGACTGCGCGCAAGCGACTCGCCGAGGGCCGGCAGAATTTCGGGGCCGGTCTTGATTTCCACGAACAAGCGCTTGCCCGCGGGCACAGTTGCGATCAGTTCATCGAGCGTCGGCATTCTCTCGCCAGCGAATTGACGTCCTCGCCAACGGCCGACGTCGATGGAACGAAGCTCTGCAAGGGTGAGATCCGACAGCGCGACGTTGCGCCCGTCGACACGCCTGGTCGTCGGGTCATGCGAAACGATGATTTCGCCGTCCCTGGTCAGATGGATGTCCGTTTCAACGGCATCGGCGTTCTGTGCCCAGGCGATCTTCGCGGAAGCGACAGTGTTTTCCGGTGCATCGAACGGAGCGCCACGATGACCTACGATTTCGACGTGCTTCACCTGCGGGGCGGCGGCAGTCGAAACCAGGGCCATGACGAGAGCAGCGGCGACGAACTTCTTCATGCGCGAAGCATAGGGATGCCGCTGCTCGCCACAATGAACGCGATTCTCCAGTTACAAGCGACGCCTCCACAATGTGCTGAGACTGGGATGGATGTCGCGCTTTTGAGACGGTTGTGAACACCTCCTCTGCCTGAGCGTCTGCATTCGGTAAAACCCGGATGCTGCTTGAGGGAGTCGCACCTGCTCCGTTGCGCAAATCAATTACTACATAACGCGGTTATACTTCGCGCGAACGCACAGAAAACTCAGCGGGATTACATGGATCTGGCTTACCGGCGACCCTGGCTCAGGTTCCTTTCGTATGCGCTCGGCTTCTTCCTTCTCGCATGCGTGCGCTGGATCACGAACTCGTTCGGCAGTCCGACGATTCAGCAAATCACTTATCACCTGCATTTCCTGCGGGAGCTGGTTACTCAGACCGACAGGATATTCGCCGTAACGTTTGCCGTTGAGTGCCTGCTTGTTCCCTTGATGGCTGCTGGCGCAATTGTTGTCGCCGAACGCGCCGCCGGTGCCTGGCTCGGCAATGATGCAACTGCCAGCAGGAAACCTCTGTCACGGGTTGCCCAATCCGTTCGCTACGCGGTTGTCGCGCTTCCGCTGCTCACCCTGATCTCCGGCGTGGCCGTTTTTGCGCACCGCTATTCTGTTCTTCCGTATCTGGCCTCACGATTTGGCGAGGACAGGTTCGCGCGGCTGTATGTGGACCCCGCCGGGGTGGAACTGCAGAAAGGCGCAGCGAAGAACCTGATCCTGATCTACGTCGAGAGCCTGGAGCAGACCTACAGCGACGAAGCCATCTTCGGTGCCGACTTGCTGGAGCGACTGGATGCTCTGCCTGGCGTCAGCTTCGAATCTTACGTGCCCGCGCCCGGAACGGGATGGACGATCGCTGCGATGGTGGCAACGCAGTGCGGAATACCTCTCCAGTTCGTCACCCGACTGGACGACACGGAAACCGGCGAGCACGTCAGGACCTTTCTGCCCGGCGCAGTGTGCTTGCCAGACGTCCTCCATCGTTTCGGGTACAGGAACGTCTTCATGGGCGGCGCCTCGCTGGCGTTTGCAGGGAAAGGGAAATTCCTCACGACTCATCATTACGATGAAGTCTACGGATTCAAGGACTGGCTGAAAGCACGTTCCACTCTCCATGAATTCAACTTATGGGGGATCTATGACGATGATCTGTTCAGCCGCGCGAAAGAAAAACTCGTTGCGCTTCACGATACCGGGGCTCCGTTCAACCTGACGCTTCTCACGCTCGACACGCATCATCCGGAGGGGTACTACTCAACGTCATGCCGCACGCAAGGGCCCCGCGAATTCGCAACCATCGTCCGATGCGCCTCCGGTGAAGTTGCCGAGTTCGTCGACTTCGCCCGCAGCCGGGGTTACCTGGAAGACACGAACATCGTCATTGTCGGCGATCACCTGGCGATGCCGAATCCCGTTTATTCGAAGCTGCTCAGCAGCCCGCAGCGCAGGATCTTCAACAAGTTCATCTCGACGACGGCGCTCGAGAAGAGCACGGACGAAATCATTCCTTTTGATCTGTTTCCAACCGTTCTCGAATACGTTGGCATCGGGGTCGATGGCCAGCGACTGGCACTGGGACGCTCCGGGGTTCAGCGTTCCGGGACTGTATGGCCGCAGGGGCCGAGGATGGAGACCTCTCCGGAGATACTCAACTTCTCGAGAAGATATGAGGAGCTCTGGACCACGGCTACGGAATGAGGCCGCACACCGTGTAGCGGTTTCCGCTCGATGGTTGACCAGGACAGCAGACCGCGAGCCACTTTCGCAACCCCGGACTCCCCGCCATCTCGCTCACTTCCTTGTCGCCAGCACTCCATCGCCCTGCAATTGCGTGAGGAATCCCGCGCGCCGCAGGCGCTGCGCGACTTCGTTGGGAACGTCCCGCCCGCTGGTCAGCTTGTTGGGAGAACCGGTGTAGTGAAAGAGCACACCGTTGCGCTTGAGCGTCCTCGCCAGCTCGTCGTAGAACGCCTGCGAGTAGAGCTCGCCTGCAATGCCAAATCGGGGCGGATCATGCAATGTTGCGTCGATGGACCGGTCGGGGAGCGACCTGATCTGTTCGGTAATATCGCCTTGAGTCAGAGACAACCGGCTGTCGGCATCCGAGGTGTTTTCGGGCGACCACGGATTCAGGGAGCGCAGCCACATGACGTCGGTGCTCTTTTCGAATGAAAGTACCTGCCGTGCCTGGCCGCGCAGACACCAGGCGGCGAAGTAGCCCAGCCCGCCACAGGTGTCCAGAATCACCTTGTCGCGAGGGCGAATCGTCGCGACCTTGTCCTTCGCATCGTCGTACGGCGATACGCGTGCCGTCGGCAGCATCTTGATACCATCGATTTCGAACGTCGGCGGGCCCCATTCGGTGGGCACCAGCTTCACCAGGGAACCCGAGAATCGCGCCACGGGGTCAAACGCAGCGCCCGTCCAGTAGTAAACGGTTCGGTCCCTGCAGACATCGAGATACGGAAATCGCTGGCCATTCCACGCCCACTGCGTTGGCTCTACAGCCACCGATACGACAGAGCGGTCGAGGTCGAGCGAGCAGGCAGCCGTCGTGGCGCCGCCCCTGGCTGCAGCGCACAACATGTCATTGACTTTGGAGGTCAGCAGGGGTCCCATCAGTCGCTCGGTTCGGTCCGTAGTTGCCCGGCGCGCATCCAGAAGAGTCACGCCGGTTGCAGTAGCGCATACTAGACCGGGAAATGCAGATCGCGCCGATCCTTGAGTAAGGAGAGTGAATTGGCCAGACCTCCGAATTTCAGGCAGGACAAGAAGCGTCGCGAAGAGGCGCAGAAGAAGCGGAACGAAGCGAAGCAGCAGGAACGGGCCTCCCGCAAGCGCGGTGAGGCCGATCCGCAAACGACGACCGTGATTCCGGATACGCCTTCGAGGAGCACATAGCCATGAGCAAGGGCATGAATCAGAAGAGGGAACAGAAAAAGAAACCCGCGAAAACCCTGGAAGAGAAGCGAGCCGCCAAGAAGGCGAAGAAAGGTGAGCGTGGCTCGATGCACACTCTGTAAGGCACCCCCTCAACCGTCGGGCAATACCCGACGGTAGATCCCGATCCGCTGCACGAGTGAAACAAACCTCGGATCGCCGTGCAGCCGGTCGAACATGGGGTCCTGGGCGAGGAAGGCCATCATCGTCGATCGATCCTCCATGGCGCGCTCCAGCCACAGAAATGTGTTCTCGGTGTCGGCTAGAGCCGCGTAGATCAAGGCGATGTCATACGCGGGAACGTAGCGTTCTTTCGCCAGCTTGAGTACGCGATCCAGCTCCGCGACCGCTGCTGCGCGCCGCCCGGATAGTGCGAATGCCTGCGCGCGGTTCGCGTTGCTGCCTGGCATTTGCAGCTGCCGCTTGTCGTACTCCGCAATCGCGCGATCGTAATCTCCCTTGACGATAAGGTCGCGAATCAGAAAGGCGCGCGCGTTGTCCGCACGCTCGTCGAGGGCGAGGACCTGTTCCAGGAGCCTGATCGACTCGTCGTAGCGTCGTGCAAAGTAGAGGAAATTGCCGGCGGCGCCCTTGGGCGCAAGCCAGAGCGGTTCGAGCTGTTGCGCGCGGCTATTGGCCTCCAGAGCGCGATCGGTATCGCCCTGCATCGCGTACAGCAAGCCGCGCCGGTGATACGCGGACGCCAACGAGGGGTCGAGTTGCAGTGCGCGCCGGTACTCACGGGCCGCACCGTCCCAATCGTGCTCGTAGATCGTCCGGATCTGCCCCAGGGATGAATGGGCAGCCGCGAGATCGGGATCGATCGACAGCGCCTTTTCCACCGCACGGCGCGCCCTGGGAAACACTTCATGGGGAGCGCGCATGCCGAAGATGCCAAGCAGAGCATAGCTATCGGCAAGGCGCGCGTAAGCAAGCGCGTAGTTCGGATCTCTCTCGATGGCCTGCTCCAGGAAGCCGATTGCCTGGAGCAGGCTCGTTTCGGTCTGCCGCGACCAGGCAAACTGACCGCTCGCGTACAGCGCATACGCTTCCGGATCCTGCGTGTACGGGGTCCCGCGGGTTGAGCCGCCGACCCAGCGTACCGAGACAGCCTGCGCGACCCGGGCGGCAATGGCGTCCTGCACGTCGAAGATCGTCGTGAAGTCCTGGTCGAAGCTCTGCGCCCAGAGCTGCTGTCCATCTGCGACGCGCAACAGCCGCACCGCCACTCTCAGTCGATCGCCGCGCCGCTGCAGTGAACCGTCGAGCACCGTATCGACGCCCAGCTCGCGACCCGCCGCAATCGGATCCTGATCGAGCGCCCCGTAGCGGCGCACGGAGCTCAGGGGACTGATGGCCTGCCGACTGTATTGACCAAGTTGCGAAATCAGCGATTCCGCCATGCCCAGCTCGAGTGACTCGTTGCGCTCGGCTGGCAGCAACGGTTTGAAGGGAAGAATTGCCAGCGTCCGGGTTGGAAGAGGAGCGGCTTCGCGCGGTCTCGTCGCAGTGACAAGCAAGGCAACAGCAGCGATGACGGCAATCAATACAGCAGCGCCGGCGGCGACCACTACCCTTCGCTGGCGCGCAGCGTCGTGCGTTGCACTGGACGGTACCGGAGCGCTCGCATCGGCGGTGTCGGACGCGACAGGCTCATCGCGCCGCGTGACCTTTGCGACAAAGCGATATCCCCTGCGAGCGACCGTGGCAATGTAGCGATTCTCGCCGCGCGCTTCACCCAGCATCTGCCGCAGCGTCGAGACGTTCTGCGTGAGGCTGTTCTCCTCGACGACGACGCCCGGCCAGATCGAGCGCAGCAGCACGTCCTTGTCGAGCGTCTCGCCCGCGTGCTCCACGAAATAGAGCAGCGTGTCGAACACTTTGGCCGTGAGGAGCGTCGTCTGACCCGTGTCCTTGCGCAGCAGGCACTGCTCGCCCACGTCGAGGGCAAAATCGCCGAACTCGTAGTGCGCACCCGTGCGGGTCATGAGAGGGAAGTCCGGATCAGAACAAAATCACAACTCTTTCACCGATCGGCCAGGGATTTTTCCATGTATCGCGCTCCACAGTCACGTCCCAAAGGTTCACTGGCTGACCGGGAGAAACCGATGAAATCGCTGCAAGCTGCTGTTCGAGCACTCTTTATCTATGTCGCGCTGGCAAGTCCCCTGGCCTGGGCGGACACGCCGGCAACCCCCGAAGACGCCGACCAGCGGTGTGGCGGCGAACCCTGCGCTGCGGTCATTCGCGGGCTGTTTGCGTTCTTCGACCGCGATCTGCATGGGCTCGAGGGTAACGGCCGCTCGTGCAACGACTGTCACATGGTGACCGAGCAGTTCCGGCTGACCCCGGCTGCCGCAGAGAGCAGGTACCAGCTGCTGCAGAAGCGGCGACGCTACAACTCCAATGCCGACGATCCGTTGTTCCGGCCGATCGACGCGGATGATTTCCATGTCAACGGCGAACAGGCGAGCGACTACAGTAATCTGCGCCAGAATGGCCTGATCCGCATCGTCTTCGCGCTGCCGCCGAACATACGACTGATCGATCCCGCCACCAATCAACCCTCCGATGAAACCACCGTCGATGTCTGGCGCGCAGTGCCCGGCGTGACGGATCTGAAGCTCACGGGTGCGGATGGCTTGAATCCCTGGCCGCGGGGCCCGAACGCGATGGGCGGCTATCAGCTCGACGGACGAATGCTCACGCTGCAGGATCAGGCGCTGGGCGCGTTGCTCAACCACGCGAAAGTGCAGAATCCGCCGCCACAACGCTTGCTCGACGATCTGAGCTCGTTTCAGCGCGTGTTGTTCACGAATGGACGTGTGCGCGCGCTGGCAGAGGCGATCGACCAGGGCATGACACCGTTGCCGGATGCCGATCCGCCCCTCAATGCACTGGAACAGCAGGGAAAAG
>Ga0126377_10001734_pt1 | contig 14502 bp, 11 predicted proteins | sample PanSoiMetPlot_22_FD_92647 | JGI IMG/M metagenome (GOLD analysis project Ga0126377, IMG submission 92647) | Tropical forest soil microbial communities from Panama - MetaG Plot_22 | ecosystem: Environmental > Terrestrial > Soil > Tropical forest > Bulk soil | place: Panama | collected 2016-02-17
AAGCGAATCTCGTTGAAGTTATCCGGAGTTCCGTCTTTCGAGCTGCGTGTCTTCACGCCGCTCTGCGTCTTGTTGGCCGGCAGCGGATACGGAGGCATCTGACCGCCGTTGTAGACGCGGCCGGTGATGATGGGTTTGTCCGGATCGCCTTCCAGGAAGTCGACGGTGACTTCCTGGCCGATGCGCGGAATGTGTATGGCGCCCCACTCCTTGCCGGCCCAGGGATGCGATACACGGATCCAGCAGCTGCTGTTCTCGTCGTTCTTGCCCTGCCGATCCCAGTGGAATTGCACCTTGACGCGCGCGTGCTCGTCGGTATGGATTTCCTCACCGCCCTTGCCGGTGACGATGGCGGTCTGCGCGCCCTGCACCACGGGCTTCGGCGTGACGCGCGCGGGCCGGAACACCGTCTTGGCATCGATGGCATCGACGGAGATCTGGCACTCGGCGCCAGGATCCGCGACGCCCGTCGCCCCGGCATCCGACGTGATCATGATTTTCGTGCCGGTGACGAGATACTCGATGTTCAGGTCTTTGCGCGGATACTGGTCGAGCTTGAACTTGAACCCTGTGGCGAGCCCGGCCGCGTCTCCGCTGCCGTGACCGGTCATGTAGGTCGACTGGATTTCCTGCACCCGGATCTTGGCAATACGACTGGTCTCGCCCGAATCGAACTTCGAAAGATCCGCGGGATAGTCGAAGATCTCGAAACTCGAGTGCGCGTGCGGCCGCGAGATGGATGAATTGCCCGCCAGCGAGTTCTTCGGTGCCGTGAAGTCGTAGTCGGTGGTGGCGAAGGCGCCCGGCAACACCGATTTCGTGAAACTCCAGGCGGACAGGTGGTCACGCGCCCGCGCCGCATCGGGCGTGTCAGGCGGGTAATACGGGACCGTCTCGTACTGCGGTACCTTCTCGTGCGCCGAGTTGTCGTTGGCCAGCACCATGGTGTGGCTGCCATCGGCATGCTGGAAGTGGTAGCTGATGCCCTCCTGCTCTAGCAGGCGGCTGATGAAATTGAAGTCCGTCTCGCGGTACTGGACGCAGTAATCCATCTTGTTGAGCGCGCCGGAGACCTTGAGCTTGTAGTGGGTGAAGCCGTACGTCTTGACCACTTCCTCGAAGATTTCGGTGACGCTCTTGTGCTGGAAGATCCGGCAGTCGGCGCTGCGGGTCAGGAACCACAGCCACGGGCGTACCGTCACCTGGTAGCGATGGAAGCGGTTGTCGGTGGCACCCTGCGAAAACTCGGTGACGAACCCGTGGAAGTACCTTTTGGCGCCCTTCGGCAGGTCGTACTTGACCGTCACTTCCTTGCCAAGGATGTCATCGGCATTGAGTTCTCCCTTCTCGCTCAGGAACGAGATGTCGAACTGGAAGAGCGAGCTCATCTGCTCGAAGCCTGAGAATTGGGAGACGATCAACGCGTCCTTGCCGAGCGGCGTCGTTATCTGGACCTTGCGAGTGGATTGGGTGATCGCCATGTCCCTGGATTCTTATTCGACTTGGTGATGAGCCTGCCTTAGCCCCACCGGTACGCCTCCGGCAGGCCTGGCGACTCTACCAGCAAACCATCATCCGACGCAGGCCGGAGCCCGCAACGGGATCAACCCCCTTCGATCGGCACCAGGCGGAGGCAGGCTTCTTCGTTCGTGGAGTAGAAATACAGGCCGTCGCTGTCCTTGCCCTCGGCAATGATGACCGGCACGACTTTTTCGAATTTTTGACGTGCAATCGCGGTCGCAGCGACCTCGTTGATCGCCTTTTCCTTGATGTATCCGGGCCAGCGCGCATCGGCCTTGTCGACACGCATTCCGGTGTCGGTTGCGCGTCGCAGTACTTTCAGGAATTCGTAGTAGTCATATTCAACTACCTTGGCGCGGGCCATATGGATTGACGTCCTCTTTGGTTAGGTGCAGTAATAACAAAAAACTACAGTGCTTATCAATAGTTGCACCACTTTCTTGAGCAAACGATGCCGTTCGCTGTGTGACCCACGTCGAATTTCGGTGTACGGCAGGGATTCGTTGGCATGCGGGTACGGGTCACAGGCCCCTGCGCAGGACATCAAGGTCCCTGGGGTACCATGACCGCCATCGGGGCAGCATCGAACTAGTCAGGCGGTGGGGATGGCGAACGCAAAAACCGGGCAGGTTTCGATGATGCGCGACGGCGTGAAATACGTCGGCTACTACTTCATCGAGGACGACGTCATCAAGGTTTCCACCGAGACCGGCACGATGAGCCGGCCCATTCGCGGCACGCCGGTGAAGGAACTGGCGGCCCAGCTGCTCGCCAAGCTGGTGCACGAGGAGATCAAGAGCCTCAAGTAGGTACGCGCGCGAGCACCAGGTGTCCGTTGACGTCGGCTCCGCGCTCCTTGCGCAGCACCACCGCTTCCATGTCCACGCTCGCGAATCCCGCGCCCAGCGCGACTTCGTTCACGTAGTCGGCACGATGCGCGTAGCGGCCATGAGACTGGATCCGGTAGCGATGCTCCGAGTCCGCCGGCTCGGCTTCCAGCGTGAATGCGAAAACGCCACCCGGTCGCAGGCATGCACGCGCCGCCGCCCCAGCCTCTTCCAGCGCACCGAAGTAACACAGCGTGTCGGCGCAGTTCACGATGTCGAAGGCTTCCGGTCGCGAGCGCATGAAGGCGCACAGCTCGCTTTCGAAGAGTTCGTCGTAGATGTTCCGCTCGCGCGCCTTGGCCAGCATCCCCGGTGACAGGTCGACACCGAGCAGGGTCTTTGCGCTGGACCGCAACAACACACCACACAGTCCCGTACCGCAGCCGGCGTCGAGCACGTCGAATCCTCGTTCACCGAATCCCGCGCGTTGCGACAGCGCGTCGGCGAGCAGGCGCGGTGCTGCATAGTCGAGGCCCTCGAGTGCGACATCGAAGGAGCTTGCGAAACCATCGAACATCTTCGAGACGTAACGATCGTTGGCGCGTTCCGGGACGTCTTCGCCTGACGTGGCGGCGGCCATGTGCTTTGCGATCGGATTGTCGGGCTCGACCTCGAGCCACTTGCGATACACGTCGGCTGCGTGCCCCGGCTGTCCCAGGCGATAGAGAATCAACCCGAGCATTTCATAGGCGCGTGAAAATCGCGGATTGGAATCGAGCACGTTTCGAAAGCACTTGAGCGCATCTTCGGGCCGGCGCTTGCGCCGGCACAGCAGACCGATGTTGAACCACGCCTCGGCCAGCTTGGGATTGAGGTTGGTGGCGCGCATATACGCGGCCTCGGCCTCATCCTGTCGATTTTCGGCCAGCAGCACATTGCCGAGGTTGTTCCAGGCATGCGGGTTCCTGGGCATGATCTTGACCGAGCGTTGCATGAACTCGATGGCGTTCTCGTGGCGGCCCTGGTGCACGCGCAACAGGCCGAGGAAGTGCAACGCATCCGCGTCGTTCGGCCGCTCGCGCAACAGTCGCAGGTAGGCCGTTTCGGCCTCCGCCAGGCGTCCTGCCTGGTGAAGCTTGATGGCCGTCTCGATCAGGGATTTTTCGGCGGGCACGATGAACCTGGAGAAGTCTGTGGTTGTGGGCCGCGAATCCCGCGGGCATGCTAGCTACCGAAGAAAAGTAGCCCAAACCGGCTCGCGACACCATCCGCCCGAGAAATCCAGAGGCAAGTCCGGTGAAATTCGACATCGATCTTGGAACACCGCCCGGCGGAAGCTCGAAACGTGCCGCCGAGCGCCCATTGAAGGTGCTGGTCATGGCCGATTTCGCCGGCGCACCGTTCGCACTGCGCCGGCTCGACCTGGACCATTTCGACGCCGTGATGCAGGCGATGCAGCCTGCCCTCGAGATCCAGGTGGCAAGTCTCGGCGAATCTCAGCTGCGACTGGAGTTTTCGAGCCTCGAGGATTTCCATCCCGACGCGCTGTTCCGCTGTGGGATCTTCCAGGCATTGCGCGGCAAGCGCGCGCGCCTGGCCGATCCGGCGACATTCCGGCAGGCCGCGGCCGACCTGCTCGATGTCGGGCGTGAAGCGGCGCCGCTGGCGGCCGTGGAAGGAGACATGTTCGAGCGCCTGCTCGGCTCGCGCGGCGGCGAATCGGCAGCGCGTGCGGCACCGGCAGCCCACGGCAGCGCCATCCAGAAGCTCATCAGCAGCGTCGTGGCGCCACACATCGTCCCGGACCTCTCGCCCGAACAGAATCGTTACATTGCCTCGGTGGATGCCGGCATCGCGGCGCTCATGCGCGAGATCCTGCACGCACCTGCGTTCCAGTCGCTGGAGGCCGCCTGGCGCGGCGCGCGTGCGCTGCTCGACGAAACCGAAGGCAGCGAAGAGGTGCAGGTCTGGCTCCTGAACGCGGGCAGGCAGTCGCTGACCGACGAGATCGCGCGACACGCCGGGGACCCCACCCGATCCGCGATCTTCGACGCCCTGGTGGGCCGCGCAGAGCGCGCGCCGGATACCGACCCGTGGTCGATCGTCATCGCCGACTATCTATTCGGGCCGGCTGAGGATGACCTGGGGCTTCTCGCGACGCTCGGCGCGTCGTGCCGCCGTGCCGGCGCCATGCTCGTGGCGGGGGCCCGTCCCCGGCTCGCCGGCTGCGACTCCTTCACATCGGATCCGGGTAGTTGGACGCCCGGTGGCTCGGATGCGTGGCGCGCGCTTCGCGGCCAACCGTTCGCGGGCTCCGTGGCGCTGGTGGCGCCGCGCACACTCGTCCGCCTGCCTTACGGAAAGAGCACCGACGCCATCGACGCATTCGCCTTCGAAGAGCTCGCCGACGCGGACTCGCACGAATCGCTGCTGTGGGGAAACTCGGCATTCGTGCTGGGCCGACTGCTGGTCCGCGGATTCATGGCCAATGGCTGGGACACCGAGCCCGGCGAGGAGCTCGAGCTCGCCGACCTGCCCGCCTTCGTGCGCGGCAGCGGCGACGAACGCAGGCTGCAGGCCTGCGCGGAGACCTACATGGGAGAGCGCGGTGGTGAGAAGCTGCTGGCGCTCGGGCTGGTGCCGCTGCTCAGCCACGAGAGGCGCGCCGCGGTGCGCGCGATGCGCGTGCAGTCGATTGCCGAACCGGCCGCGTCACTCGCTGCCGCCTGGACCTGACGTTCATCAGGAAGCTTCGACTCGCGCCTCACACCCCGCGCGGCGCTTCGACCAGCTTCCCCTTCACGATGTTCGAGATCTTCTGCTTGATGCCGTCTTCGACGGCCTTCACCTTTGGCGCGGCGTCGACCACGATTTCGTTGAGCGCGATCACGGTCGACGCACCGTCCTTCGCGACGCCCACGAAATCCATGGCGCTGGATGGCGCCTGGACCACGTTCCCGGCTGCCGACATGGAAACGTCGACCACCAGCGCGATCGCCTTGTCGAACAGGTCCACGGCGCCACTGCGTCCGGCCTTGAGTGCCTCGATCGCCTGGGTGACCTCTTCCTGAGCGGCCAGTCCCTTGTCGGCGTCCTGGTGCGATTTCTGGATCTGCACGCGCCGCCCCATGCTCACGATGATGAAGCCGTCGGTCAGGAGTTTCTCGACATCGAGCTCCACCTTTTCGAGCGACTTGCGGATCTTTTCCGGCGCCTTTTGCGCCGCGAGCTGCGCGCTGAGCTTGCTGGCGTTCTCGAGCAGCGTGTTCAGCTCCGTAGATAGATAGTGAGCCAGGAAGCGCAGGTGCGTGAGCTTGCCGCGCCACAGCTTGTTGTCGTTCTCGAGCGTGGAGACATTTGTGGCCGACGTCTTGAAGATTGCGTTGACCGCGCTGCTGGCCATTTCGCGGGCCATGCCCTTCGCCTGGCTCTTCGCGTACGTGGCCTTGAGGCTGTTAAGGCCCGATTCGACCTTCTTTTGCACCTTCTCGGCATCCTGGATGCAGTCCCACAGTGTCTTGCCGCCTTCGACCAGTGCGTGATACGCGCCGATCACCGACAGCACCAGCGTCGCGCCGCCGGTCGGAACGGCGCCCGCGAGACCGACGCCCGCGCTGACCAGGCCGCCCACGCCCTTCGCGACCTTGATGCCGACGCTCAAGCGGTAGCTCTTGTATTCCTTCTTCTGCTGCTGAACGGACACCCAGCGCTTTTCGATCCCCTTGAGCGCGCTCTTCTTCGCCTCATCGATCGCCGGATCGAGCTGCTGCACGAGCCGCTTGCGCGCGGCCGCGTACTTCTCGATGTCGCGCCCGGTCTTGCCGCATTCCTCGTCGAAGGCACGGACCAGCGGGACGATCCGCGGCAGCGCCGCGGTGAATGCGTTCTTGCACTCGTCGACGAGCATCTGCTGGAGCAGGGGATCCTTGCCCAGCATGGCCTGCGTTTCCGGCTTTGCGTCGAGCATGACGCGCAACGGGATCTGCGGAATGACCACGAAGCGCGGGTTGAACCGCGCCGTCGGATCGTTCTCGATGGCCTTGTCGAGCCGCCAGTCGAACAACAGGATTTCGGCCATGGCTATTCGAACCCGTATCTGAAGTCGCCGTCCGCCACGCTGACGTGCACGCGCGTAATCGGCTGGCCTTCCATCATGCGCTTGAGGAACTCCTCGCTGATCTTCGGCAACACCGTATTGGTCAGGATGGCATCGATCATGCGGCCGCCGCTCTCGAGCTCGGTGCAGCGGCTGGCGATGAGCTTGATGACGGCGTCTTCGTAGGTGAACGGCACCTTGTGGTTCTCGCGGATGCGCTTCTCGATACGCCCGAGCTGCAGCCGCGCGATGGCACCGATCATCTGGTCATTGAGCGGGTAGTAGGGAATCACGACCAGGCGACCCAACAAGGCCGGCGGGAACACCTTCAGCAGCGGCTCGCGCAGCGCCTTGGCGATGCCCTCGGCGTCCGGCATCAGCGACGGGTCCTTGCAGAGGTTCGAAATGAGTTCGGTGCCCGCGTTGGTGGTCAGAAGGATCAGCGTGTTCTTGAAATCGATCTCACGGCCTTCGCCGTCTTCCATCCAGCCCTTGTCGAACACCTGGAAGAAGATCTCGTGCACGTCCGGATGCGCCTTCTCGACCTCGTCGAGCAGCACCACGCTGTACGGCCGCCGGCGCACTGCCTCGGTGAGCACGCCGCCTTCTCCGTAACCGACGTATCCCGGCGGCGCACCCTTGAGCGAGGACACCGTGTGCGCCTCCTGGTACTCGCTCATGTTGATGGTGATGATGTTCTGCTCGCCGCCGTACAGCACCTCGGCCAGCGCCAGCGCGGTCTCGGTCTTGCCGACGCCTGAAGTGCCGGCAAGCATGAACACGCCGATGGGCTTGTTCGGGTTGTCGAGCTTCGCGCGAGATGTCTGGATGCGCCGCGCGATCATGTCGAGCGCGTGGCGCTGGCCGATGATGCGGCCTTCGAGCGTGTCGGCCAGCTTGAGGATGGACTCCACCTCGTTCTTGACCATGCGACCAACCGGAATGCCGGTCCAGCTTTCGACCACCGAAGCGACGGCCTGGTGATCCGCCGTCGGCAGGATCAGCGGCTTCTCACCCTGTAATTTGGCGAGCTCGCCCTGCAGCTTGTGCAATTCCGCAAGCAACGCGGCAGTATCGGGCGGCGCGCCCGGAGCCTTGTCCGCGCCTTCCACCTTGCCGGTGGTGCCGCGCAGCTTGCCGCGGATGTCGAGGATCTTCTCGACCAGCGCTTTTTCGCCGTTCCAGCGCGTTTCGAGTTCGGCGAGCTGCGCCTTGTTCTTCTCGAGCTTCTCGTTGGCCACCTTGGCGCGCTCGGTCGTGTCGACGCCCACGGCGGTCTCGCGGCCGATGATCGCGAGCTCCGTCTCGAGCGCCTCGATGCGCTTGCGGCAGTCTTCGACTTCGGGCGGCACCGCGAACTGGCTGATGGCCACGCGCGCGCAGGCCGTGTCCAGCAGGCTCACGGCCTTGTCGGGCAACTGGCGTGCAGGGATATAGCGATGCGAGAGCCGCACGGCGGCATCCAGCGCTTCGTCCAGCAACTGGACCTTGTGATGCTTCTCCATGGTCGACGCGATGCCGCGGATCATGAGCAGGCACTTGTTCTCGTCGGGCTCGAGTACCTGCACGGTCTGGAAGCGGCGCGTGAGCGCCGGATCCTTCTCGATGTGTTTCTTGTATTCGGCCCAGGTGGTCGCCGCGACGGTACGCAGCGTGCCGCGCGCCAGCGCGGGCTTGAGCAGGTTGGCGGCATCGCCGGTACCGGCCGCACCGCCGGCGCCCACCAGCGTGTGCGCCTCGTCGATGAACAGAATGATCGGCTTGGGCGAGGCCTGCACTTCCTCGATGACACTGCGCAGGCGCTGCTCGAACTCGCCCTTCATGCTCGCGCCGGCCTGCAGCAGGCCCACGTCGAGCGAGCGCAGTTCCACGTCGCGCAACGGCGGCGGCACTTCGCCCGAGGCGATCTTCATGGCGAAGCCTTCGACGACGGCCGTCTTGCCGACTCCGGCCTCGCCGGTCAGCAGTGGATTGTTCTGCCGGCGGCGCATCAGGATGTCGACGACCTGGCGGATCTCCTCGTCACGCCCGACGATGGGATCGAGCTTGCCGGTGCGCGCCTGCTCGGTGAGGTCGACCGTGAACTTCTTGAGCGCTTCCTGCTTGCCCATGGCGGCCGGCGCAATCGCGCCACTGGCCTCGCCGGGCGCGGCGCCGGCACCGGCGCCGACGGAGGTGCCGTCCTGCGCACCCATGGCGGTCTCGGGTGACTTGCCGCAGATCTTGTCGAAGTCGTCGGTGAGCGTGTCGAGCCGGATGCGCTCGAACTCCTTCGACATCGCGTACAACACGTTGCGCAGGTTGGCGATGGTCAACATCGCCACCACCACGTGGCCGGTGCGCACCTGCGACTCGCCGAATTTCAACGTCGACCAGACCCAGGCCTGCTGTACCGAGTCCTGGATGTGCGGGGAGAGGTCCGAGATGGAAGTTGCGCCGCGCGGCAGGCGATCGAGCGCCTGTGTCATGTCGCTGGCCAGCCGCGACGCGTCGATGTTGAAGGCCCGTGCGATGCAATGCAGGTCGGAATTCTGCAGCTGCAGGATCTGGTGGAACCAGTGCAGCATCTCGACGTACGGATTGCCGCGCAGCTTGCAGAACACCGTCGCGCCTTCGATCGCCTTGTAACCAAGGCCGTTGAGTTTGCCGAACAACGCTACTCGGCTGATGTCGCCCATTTTTTTCTCCAGACTTGTTAGCCGCCTACGCGTACATGCGGTCGTCGCCCTGCAGCACTACTTCGTCGGCCTGCATGTGCTTGCTGCCCAGCCAGGTCGTCCATCCCAGCTTTCCTGCCTGCCCGAGAGTCATGCCGGGGACGGCGACGTCGGTGAGCAGCAGGCGCACCTGCCAGGCCCATTCATCATTCGTATACATCTGGGTCAGCGCCCGCACCTCGCGCAGCCCGCGTGACCCCGGCAGGAAGTCGACGAAGGAGTCGATGTTCAGCGGTCCGATGACGATCTCGAACTTGTGCTGGCACTGCCATGAGGCCGCGCCAAGCGTCGCGCCGTCTCCCAGCCGGGCGTATTCGGGCCTTCCACCGAGACGGCAGAAGGAATCACCCGGGACGTCGAGCCACGCGCCGACGAACTGCTGGATCCGGATCGGCAGCTCGAAATAGTCGGCGAGAATGGCCTCGAGGCCCTCGGCCGAACGGCACTGCGGGGCGAAACGCCCGCTGCGGTACAGCTTGGCGTAGTCGACGACGTCATCACGCGCGCGGGCCGGTTCGCCGGCGATGCCGATCAGCGCGCCGACGTAGGTGAGGAATCGATCCTGCGCCGGACGATCGAAGTTCGACGCCGGATCGCTGTTCGCCCAGGCGCGATGGAACAACGTCGCCAGCCGGTGTTGCAGGGCGTTGATGAAATCCTTGACGGTCGGGTCATCGAGCTGCCGCTGGCGTTCGCGCGCGAACTCGGTCAGGTGCAACGGCAGCGCGCCATTGGGCCCGAACAGGCCGAAGGTGTACTGCTGCAACACCGCCAGGCCTTCTTCCTGCTGGAAGCTCTCGACCTCGGCGGGCGCGAATATCAGGTACGGCGGCTGCGCGAGGCGGATGGCGTCATCCGCGGCCTTGCGCGACTCGCCGAGCCGAGGTTGCGAGCCATGGCACTGCTCCAGCAGCCGCAGTGCCGCAAACAGCGTGAAGCGCGACGGCTTCTCCCGCAGCGTCGCAAGCGCGGCTACAAGATCTGTCGATTGCCCAGCCGTACCGGCCACTGCTTGACCTCGCCGCGCTTCTGCGAATGCAGGCGCAATTGGGTGAAGGAATTCAGGGACACGTAGCGCGCGAAGAATCGCTCGAGCACCGAACCCAGGATGAAGATGCCGGTGCCTTCGAATGAGTTGTCATCCATGGTGACGTCGATCTCCAGGCCGCGCCCATAACTGATGGGCCCCTTGATCGGGATGCGCCGTACCACCGGGCGGTGGCCGATGTTGCGTACACCGTCGATCTGCCGGTTCATCGGCACGTCGTTGCTGTCCGTGTACAGCATCAACATCTCGCGCAGCAGCTCGGCGCCGTTCTGCGGATTGGTGTCCGCGAGCGACAGGTAGTTCAGAGTGAGATGGCTGATCAACCGCCACGCCGTGTCGCCGAAAGCCGAAGAGGGACGGGGGTAGGTAGGCCCGGCGATGCAGCGGATGGCCTCGATGGGCGCCGACCCTTCCAGCACGAAATCCGTCTTGCCCTTGCCCATGGAAATCTGGATGGGCAAATCGCGGTTGGTGCACAGGGCCTGCACGTCGAGCTGGCGGAAATCGCCGGTCCAGTGCCGGTTCTTCGTGTCGACCACCGAGAGGAAACATTCCGTGCCGATGTAGCTGGCGCGCGTGCCGGCCTGCGTCTGCCGGTCCGAATAGAGCCGCTGGCGCCGCTGCACGGTGAAATATGCGCGGTCGCCGCTGGTCGCATCGCGGTGACCAACCGCATAGAACGGCGCGATCTCCACCTGCTTCTCGCCGCCCGCGCCGATACCCTTGACCTTCTCGATCGAAAACACCTCGAAGTCCATCGGCCGGTTGCGGTCCGGAAGCGCGTGGTGCTCGACCTCGAACGGTGTGATGTGGATGCGGTCGATCTCCTTCGGAAAAAGGTTGATGACCGGCGCCGTGTACAGCCGGAACTGCGAAGCGTCGAGTGCGTTCTCGAGGCTCGACTGGATGCGATCGAGCCCGATGTAGATCTCGAACTCATCGCCCTCGAAGGTCTGAACGGCTTCGAGGAGATCCCGCAGCCGGAAGTAGAGGAACCGCTCCGGAAACGCGAAGTACTCGCGCAGCAGTCGATACCCCTGGAACGCGAGCCGGGTGAACGGCAGCAGCGCCTCTTCGTCATCGAGACCCACCTGCTCCACCGCCGCGGCGGAACGGAAGTGCACGCTCGCACCTTCCTGCATGGAGCGGGTCCAGAACCCGATGCAGTTGGCCAGCACCTGTTCGTGCAATTTGCTGGCGAGATCGGGAGTGGCCTTCAGATAAAACGTCAGCGCATCGAGCGGCAGCGCGCGCAGCTTGATGCCCGGGCTGACCTTGAGTCGCAGCCTGATGGCGGCCCGCACTTTCGAATCGACGGCGAGACCCTGCGTGGCCAGCGCCCCGGAACCCGAGATGTACTTGGCCTCGGTAATCGTGAGCGGCCAGAGCGTCACCGCCTGCGTGGTGCGGAACTCGCAGGCGGTGCGCTCGCCTCGCGCAACCTGGGTGCGCAACACGCTGCCGGCGGGAATTTTCAACCCCGCCTCGAGCGCCGTGTCCTTCAGGTCCGGCACGAACTCCGCGAGCGCGCACGAGGGCATCGGGCACAGGAATTGCGGATACACCATCTCGAGCAGGTGCTGCGTGAACTCCGGATGGCGCGCGTCGATCTTGAGCTGCACCCTCGCCGCCAGCCACGCCACGCCTTCGAGCAGCCGCTCGACGTACGGATCCGCGCACTCGATGCCGTCGATACCGAGGCGCGCGGCGATGCGCGGGTAGGTGCGCGCAAACTCCGCGCCCATCTCGCGCATGAACAGCAGTTCGCGGTTGTAGTACTCGAGGAGCCGGGGATCCATGGCGTTACCGGGTCGCGGCTTCGCTGACCCGGATCTCTCCGGAATTCAGGTCGATGCTGGTACGCAGGACCAGATGCTGGGCCACGGGTTGTCCCCACAGATCGGCCTCCACCTGGAACGCAACGGCGAATCCTTCTTCGCCTTCCTTGTGACGCTCGGGGGTGACACGCACCGAGCTCAGCCGCGGCTCGAAGGCCGTGATGGCACGTGCAATACGCTCGGCGGTGAGTCTTGGATCGATGGAGCTCATCTGCCGGCCGGCGAGCGTGGGCATCCCGTAGTTGAGCACCGAACGCTCGACCTCGGGATAACGCGCGAGGTCCTCGGTCGAATCCAGGCTCATCGAATTCAGCAACCAGGTGAGGTCGCGGAATACCGCGTCACGCAACCGCCGCATGGTGAAGACGCGCTTGTCGAGCGATTCCGTCTGCAGATTCAGCAGCGCGCGCCCCTGCACCGTGCAGAACGTGCCGAGCATCACGCCATTGGGCGCTCCGGGCGGTTTGATCGTGAGCTCCTTGATCTGTTGCAATCCCGTCGAACGGCCCGGCGAGACGAACCAGAACTCGTGGTTTTCTTCGGAAGCCTGCTGCGGAGCGGGGATGCGCTTGAGTCCGAGGCCGGAGAGGATTTCTCCGAGCTCCGCGGGCTTGAGGCGCAGTCGCTCGAGCCCGGCGCGTGGTGCCGACACATGGATCTCGGTTACGAAACGCTCTTCGTCGGTCAGGCGATCCAGCAGGCCCGGCTGCAATTGCTCGCGCAGACTGAGGTCGGCCATTGGGGGCCCTAGGCGCCCGGGTCGAACGTGATGTCGCGCACCTCGAGCAACGGGTACTCGTTCGCATCCGTTGCCAGCAGGCGCTGTCCCAGGCCCGCGAACGACGATTCGGCAAGTTGCCGCCACTCGGTCTTGCGTGACATCCGGACCGCCTCGTCAGCGCTCGACTCGCTGCCGGCGTAGCGGGCGGGAATGAAACCCACGGCCTCGCCTTCATTGGTCCACTTGAACTGCGCCGGCAGCCAGATCAGATCGCGTGCATCGGCCGGCGCGTCGATCGTGACCTGCCGCACGCGCTGCAGGGGCACCCAGTAGTAAGCCCCATTGAGCAGCACTTCGAGAATCGGACCGAGCCGGGAGTCGGCATCGGCCACCCATTCGAAGGGTTCGCCGTTGAGCTTGCCCGCCGACGCCGGCGCGGCATCACAGGATTCAGCGCGCAGCTCCGCCGCGTCGCCCGGCTTGCCCTCGCCCTCGATCACGAGCGCCTTGAGCATGCCCGCGATCCAGGGTTCGGGTTCACCAAACAGCAACGGAGAACGTTTGCCGGCGAACACTTCCGCTCGCAGCAGTTCGCAATCGATGGCCGCACGGTAGGCGCGTGCCATCGGAAGCGCACCGGCATCCATCTCGCCGATGACCGAGAGCTGGGTAACCGCGCGGTCCCACTGCCCCATCATCATGAGCAGCTGGGCGAGGAATATCCGCAGCTTGACGTCAGCCGGTTTCTGCCGGACTTCCGCCTGCAGCTCTTCCAGAGCGACCGACAGGCGTCCAGCCTTGAAACTGTCTTGAGCCTTTCCCATGCGTCAACCGCCAGCGAATTCCGCGCGGACAAACCAGTCCCCGTCGGCGCTTCAGTCGAAGCGCCGACGCACCCTTGAACGCGACGAGGCGAACGGAACGCCGCGTCAGAATTTCTTGCCGGCCGGAATATCCCAGCTGAAGTTGGCGCTCTTTCCCTTGGAGCCGTCCTTGTTCTGCGTCCAGTACTCGCACTTCACCTTCGCGAAATTGATCGTGACATTTTCGGTCAGGCGATCCTCGCCACCGCTGCCGCCCGTCGAAACCGCGCTGACCAGGACGTTCTCGAAGTCGTACAGCAGGTACTCAAGAGGTTTCTCGCCCGCCTTGCGGACGATGAGCTGGGCCTTGGCAATGTGCTTGCCAGACGCGCAGGCGTACAGCAGCTCGGCGCTCGACTTGTCGATCCACTTGGTGATCGAAATGTCCTGGAAGTTGGCTTTGCCCGATCCGGCGCCTTCGCCGATCTGCGCACTGCCCGAATTGCTCAGGCCCCAGCTCCATGCCAGTACGTCGATCGCCTCCTTGTGTGTTCCGTCCTGCGACTCGCCCTTGATGGGGTCGAGCTTCAAAAACATATCAACAGCCATGACAATTCTCCTCCATCTTGTTTTGCGTTCTTGAGTTCAGACGTCTAACTAGCCCGCCTTCTGCGAGGGTAGCTTCGAAACGAGCCGAAGGGAGACATTCACCCCTTCGAGCTGGTAGTGGGGCCGCAGGTAGAAGCGGGCCGCGTAGAAACCCGGGTTGCCTTCGATTTCCTCGACCTTGACCTCGGCCGCCGCCAGCGGCTTCTGCGCCTTCATGGTCTCGCCCGCGGTCTCGGGGCTGCCGAGCACGTAGCCCTTGATCCAGTCTCCAAGGTACCGCTCCATGTCCGCGCGTTCCATGAACGAGCCCACCTTGTCGCGC
>Ga0126377_10001735_pt1 | contig 14499 bp, 11 predicted proteins | sample PanSoiMetPlot_22_FD_92647 | JGI IMG/M metagenome (GOLD analysis project Ga0126377, IMG submission 92647) | Tropical forest soil microbial communities from Panama - MetaG Plot_22 | ecosystem: Environmental > Terrestrial > Soil > Tropical forest > Bulk soil | place: Panama | collected 2016-02-17
CACGCCGACCGCGCTGTCGTCGTAGGACTCGATCGCGAAGCCGCGCCTGGCCGCGATGTCCAGGAACCAGAGCATGTGGCAGCTGGACACCGCCGCGACCAGCGCCTCCTCCGGATCGATCGCGGCCGGGTCCGACAGCGGCACCCGCACCGACGACGGCGAGCTCGACGCCGGCACCTCGAGGCCCCCGTCGAACGACCAGCGGTGGCGCCGGCTGTATTTCCTGTCGGTGAAGACCGCGCCCTCACGGCGCCAGCTGATCACGGCGGTGTGCTCGGACATCGATCGCCTCCATCTCCTCAGTCCTCGTTGGCCAGCAGCTGCTCGACCGTCTCGCGCCGGCGCACCACCTGGTAGGTCGACCCGGAGACCAGGACCTCGGCCGCGCGAGGCCGCGTGTTGTAGTTGGACGACATGGTGAACCCGTAGGCGCCGGCCGCGCCGACGGCGAGCAGCTCGCCTCGCTCCATGAGCGGCAGCTCGCGGTCGCGGGCGAGGAAGTCTCCCGTCTCGCAGATGGGGCCGACCACGTCCATCGTGGCGCGCAGCCGGTCGCCGTGCTCGACCACCGGGCGCATCGGGTGGAACGAGCCGTACAGCGCGGGCCGCATGAGGTCGTTCATCGCCCCGTCCACGATCAGGAACCGCTTCGCCTCGCCCGGCTTGTCGTAGATGACGCGGGTCAGGAACACCCCCGCGTTGCCGACGATGACCCGCCCCGGCTCGCACAGGACTTTCAGCTTCATGTCGGAGAGCGGCGCGAGCGCGCGCTTGACCGCCTCGCCGTACTCGCCCGGGGTCGGCGGCTCCGGCTCCTCCTCCTTGCCGTAGGGGATGCCGAGCCCGCCGCCGATGTCGAGCATGCGGATGGCGAAGCCGTCGCGGTCGAGCTTCTGGACCAGGTCGACCAGCCGGGCCATCGCGTCGGCGAAGGGCGACGTCCTGGTCAGCTGAGATCCGATGTGGCAATCGACGCCGACCACCTCCAGGTGCTGCAGCGAGCGCGCCAGCCGGTAGGTCTCGAGCGCGTCGCCCCACGGGATGCCGAACTTGTTGTTCTTGAGCCCGGTCGAGATGTAGGGGTGCGTCTGCGCGTCGACGTCGGGGTTGACCCGCAGCGACACCCGCGCCCGCGAGCCGGCCGCGGCGGCCACCTGGTCGAGCACGCGCAGCTCCGGCTCCGACTCGACGTTGAAGGCGAGCACGCCGGCGGCCAGCGCCTGGCGCATCTCGTCCTCGGTCTTGCCCACGCCGGAGAAGACGACCCGGTCGCCGCGCCCACCGGCGCGCGTGACCCGGGCCAGCTCTCCCCCCGAGACGATGTCTGCCCCGGCGCCCAGGCGGAAGAGGAGGCGCAGGACCGACAGGTTCGAGCACGCCTTGACCGAGAAGCAGATGAGGTGGTCGAGCCCGGCCAGCGCCTCGTCGAACACGCGGTAGTGCCGCTCGATGGTGGCGGTGGAGTAGACGTAGACCGGCGTGCCGACCTCGGCCGCGATGCGGGCCAGCGGCACGTCCTCGCAGCAGAGCTCACCCTCTCGATAGTGGAAGTGGTTCATCGCTCTCGCTCCCCCTCTCCTCGATCGATCGCCGGACCTGGCGCCGGCGCCGCGGCCGGCTGCGCGCCCAGCTCGGCGCGCACGCGCGCGATCTCGGCGGCCACGCGCGCGCGGGCGGGGCCGCCCGGCACGTCGCGCCGGTCGACCGCGCGCGCCACGTCGAGCCAGTCGTACAGGTCCGCGTCGAAGTGCGGGCTCTCGGCGCGGTACTCGTCGATGGACAGCGCGGCCAGCTCGACGCCGCGCTCCTCCGCCCTGCGCACCAGCGCGCCGACGATGTCGTGAGCCTGGCGGAACGGCACGCCGCGCCCGACCAGGTAGTCGGCCACCTCGGTGGCGAGGAGATGCCCGCGCGACACCGCCGCCGTCACCGCCGCCCGGTCGATCTCCATGGTCAGCACCATCCCGGCCATGAGCCGGAGCGACGCCGTCACGCTCTCGACCGCGTCGTAGAGCGGCTCCTGGGTCTCTTGAAGATCCTTGTTGTAGGACAGGGGCAGCGCCTTGAGCGCGGTCATCAGCGCCACCCAGTCGCCGATCACGCGGCCGGTCTTTCCGCGCACCAGCTCGGCGACGTCCGGGTTGACCTTGTGCGGCATGAGCGACGAGCCGGAGCAGTAGGCCTCGCTCAGGTGGACGAAGCCGAACTCCTGCGACGACCACAGGACCATCTCCTCGGCCAGTCGCGAGAGGTGGACCTGGCACAGCGCGGCCGCCGCGACCAGCTCGACGGCGAAGTCGCGATCGCCGACCGCGTCCATGCTGTTGCGCGTGACCGTGGAGAAGCCGAGCGCGCCGGCCGCCGCCTCGCGATCGATGGGCAGGGTGGTGGCCGCCAGCGCTCCCGCCCCGAGCGGCGACTCGCCCGCGCGGGCGCCGGCGTCGCGCACGCGCGCGCGATCGCGCGCCAGCATCGCCTCGTAGGCCATGAGGTGATGAGCGACCGGCACCGGCTGGGCGCGCTGCAGATGGGTGTAGCCGGGCATGAACAGGTCGATGGTGTGCTCGGCGCGGGCGCACAGGGCCAGGCGCAGGCGGTCGATGAGGTCGACCAGGTCGAAGGCGGCCGCGCGCGCGTACAGGCGCAGGTCGGTCGCGACCTGGTCGTTGCGGCTGCGCCCGGCGTGGAGGCGGCGGCCGGCGTCGCCGACGCGCTCGATGAGGCGCGCCTCCACGTTCATGTGCACGTCCTCGAGCGCGGCGTCGAACGCGAGCACGCCGTCCTCGAGGTCGCGCTTGACCGCGAGCAGGCCGGCGACGATCACCTCGGCGTCGGCCGACGGGATGATGCCCTGCGCGGCCAGCATGCGGGCGTGCGCGATGGAGCCGGCCACGTCGTGCTCGAGCAGGCGCCAGTCGAAGTCCACCGACGCGTTGAAGGTCCGCGCGTCCGGACTCATGCCGGCGCCGAACCGGCGCGAGCGCGCCCCACCATCCATCGACATCGCCGCAGTGTGGGCGGAGCGGGTGCGCCTGTCAACGCGCCGGCGCTCCGGCGGGCCGGGCCCGGCGCGACTCGAGCCCGCGGCATCCGTAGTATCGTCGGCGCGTGGATCGGCGCCGTCCGTGTCTCGCCCTGGCCCCCCTCTCCCTCGCCCTGGCCTTCGTCTTCACCGCGGCCCTGGCCGCGTGCGACGGGAAGCGCGACGCCGCGACCGCGGGCCCGCGGGCGTCCGGCGCGCCGGCGGCGGGCGCACCGGCGCGCGCGCCGGCCGTGCACCACGACGTCGTCATCCGCAACGGCACCATCTACGACGGCCGCGGCGGGCCGCCCTTTCGCGGCGACGTCGCCATCGACGGCGACGCCATCGCGGCGGTCGGCGCCGTCGGGGAGGCCACCGCCGGTACCGTCATCGACGCCGCCGGCCTGGCGGTCGCGCCCGGCTTCATCAACATGCTCAGCCAGGCTGACGAGTCGCTCATCGCCGACGGCCGCGCACAGAGCGACATCCGGCAGGGCGTGACCCTCGAGGTGCTGGGCGAGCGGTCGATGGGGCCGCTCAGCGACGCGCTCAGGAAGGACCGGCAGCGCGGGCAGACCGGCATCCGCTACGACATCGAGTGGACGACGCTCGACGAGTACCTGCGCTGGCTGGAGGCGCGCGGCATCTCGATCAACGTCGCGTCGTTCGTCGGCACCGGCACCATCCGCAAGGCGGTGCTGGGAAAGGGGGCCGGCCCGCCCACCGCGAAACAGCTCGACCGGATGCGCGATCTGGTCGCCGGCGCGATGGACGACGGCGCGCTCGGCCTGTCCAGCGCGCTCATCTACCTGCCCGACTCGCGCATGACCACCGAGGAGATCGTCGAGCTGGCGAAGGTGGCAGCCGCGCACGGCGGCATCTACTCGGCCCACATGCGCAGCGAGGGCAACCGCATCGACGAGGCGCTCGACGAGATGCTGACCATCGCGCGCGAGGCCCGGATCCCGGTCGAGATCTATCACCTCAAGGTGGCCGGCCGCGCCAACTGGAAGAAGCTGGCCGGCGTGATCGACAAGATCGAGGCCGCCCGCGCCGGGGGGCTGCAGATCGGCGCGGACATGTACACGTACACCGGCGCGGCGACCACGCTGGCCTCGAGCGTGCCGGCCTGGGCCAGGGCCGGGCGCAGGTCGGCGTGGACCGCTCGCCTGAAGGCGCCGGCCAGCCGGGCCAAGGTGCGGGCCCAGCTCGAGGACCCATCGGTCGCCTGGGAGAACCTCTACGCCCTCGCCGGACCGGACAACGTCAAGCTGGTCGGCTTTCGCAACCCGGCGCTGCGGCGCTACCTCGGCCGCACCGTCGCCGACATCGCCGCCGAGCGCGGGGTCTCGCCGGAGGACGCGGCCCTCGACATCCTGGCCCAGGACGACATGGGGACGCGGTCGATCTTCTTCCTCATGTCGGAGGAGAACGTGCGCCGCCAGCTGGCGCTGCCGTGGATGAGCTTCTCGTCGGATGCGCCCGCCATCGCGCCGGAGGAGCCGTTCGTGTCCAACAGCGAGCACCCGCGCGCGTACGGGACGTTCGCGCGACTGCTCGGCCGCTACGTGCGCGACGAGCGCGTCATCCCGCTCGCCGAGGCCATCCGCCGGCTCTCGGCCCTGCCGGCCGAGACGCTGCACCTGGCGCGCCGCGGCACGCTCGCGCGCGGCCAGGTGGCCGACGTCGTGGTGTTCGATCCGCAGAAGATCGGCGAGCGCGCCACCTATGACCAGCCGCACCAGTATGCGACCGGCGTCGTGCACGTGCTCGTGGGCGGCGTGCCGGTCCTGCGCGACGGCGAGCACACCGGGGCCAAGCCGGGCCGCGTCGTGCGCCGGAGCGCGCCGGCCGAGACGAGCGCGCCTGCCGCGACCAGCGCGGCGGCCGGCCCCGACGGCGGCACCGGGGAGGCGAGGCCGTGACCCGGCTGCGCATCGGGATCCTCGGCGCCGCGAACATCGCGGCCCCCTTCGTGGCCGGCGCGGGCGGGTCCGCGCGCGTCGAGATCGCGGCGGTCGCCAGCCGCGTGCAGGCGCGCGCCGAGGAGTTCGCGCGCGCCCACGGCATCGCGCGCGCCTGCGGCTACCGCGAGCTCCTCGCCGACCCCGCGCTCGACGCCGTCTACATCCCGCTGCCCAACAGCCTGCACGCCGCCTGGTCGATCGCGGCGGCCCGCGCCGGCAAGCACGTCCTGTGCGAGAAGCCGCTGGCCATGGGCGAGGCCGAGGCGGAGGAGATGTTCGCCGCCGCCGACGCGAGCGGCGTGGTCCTGCTCGAGGCGTTCCCGTTCCACTTCCAGCCCCAGACCCTCGAGATCGAGCGGCTGGTCGCGTCCGGCGCCATCGGCGAGGTGCGCGCGCTGTACGCGGCGTTCGGCTTCACCGTCTCCGAGCCGGGCAACATCCGCCTCGATCCGGCGCTGGGCGGCGGATCGGTGATGGACGCCGGCTGCTACCCGGTCAGCTTCGCGCGCCAGATCTTCGGCGCCCGCCCGGTCCGCGTGGTCAGCGCGGTCGCGCGCTGGGAGGGCGGCGTGGACAGAACCCTGGCCGCGACCCTCGAGTACGCCGGCGGCGGCATCGCGCAGGTGAGCTCGAGCTTCGACACCGGGCTCCACCGGCGCGCCATCGTCGCCGGCCAGGCTGGCGTCATCGAGACGGACTACCACAACCACACCATCCGCGAGGCCCGGCCGGCCTACCGCATCCGGCGCGGCAGCGACGGGAACGGCCCGTTCGAGGCGGTCGCGGTCCCGCGCGAGGACGGCTTCCGGCTCGAGGTCGACGCCTTCGCCGAGATGATCGAGCGCCGCGACCCGGCCGTCCTGGCCGCGCGCCGGTCTGCCAGCATCGACAACGCGTGGACCCTGGCCGAGATCCGCCAGCGCGCACGAGCGCGGGCGAGCGCCGACGCCGACGCGCGGTGATCCAGGGCGCGCGGCCTGCGGTCCGAACCGGGCCGCGCCGGCCTGCGACCCGCGATCAGCGAGTCGTCGCCACGCGCGCGAGCCTCGTCACCACCGGCCCCTCGGCGCATCGCTCGCGCAGAAACGCCGTGAACTGGCGGAAGAACGGCTGCTCCTGCAGCGACGGCACCACCTCCTCGGCGAACTCGCCGACGTGGACGAAGCGGCGCTCGTCGCCGGCGATGCGATACGACGTGTACCGGCTGCCCGCGTCGTGAGCGCGGATGCCGTCCACGAACGTGCCGATGGCGCCCACGACCTCGTCGAGGGCGACCTCCGGTCGAATCGTGTACTCGATGCGGACGCACGTGAGGTTCTTCATCTGTGACTCCCGCGGCAGCTGCGTGTCCCTGCCGTTCCACGGACAAGACGATCGAGCGAGGCCGGAGGATGCGGTGCCGACGCGGGCAGGCCCGCGCCGCCGTCACGAGGACGCGGCCTCCTCGCGCAGCCAGTCGATGAGGGCCGCCACCCGCGGGTCGCCGCACCGGCCGGCCCGGTGGATCGCGGCGCAGCTCCGGCCCGCCCGGCGGACGAAGCCGAGAGGCGCCACCAGCCGCCCGGCCCGCAGGTCGTCCGCGACCACCAGGCGCGGCCCGATCGCGACCCCCATGCCGGCGGCGGCCGCCTCGAGCGCGAGGTAGAGGTGATCGAAGACCTGCGCGTCGGCGAAGTCGATCGGGCCGGCGCCGCTCTCGGCCAACCAGTCGCTCCACAGCGCGGGGCGGCTCTGCGTGTGGAGCGCGGCATGCGCGGCCAGGTCCTGTGCGCGCGCCCGGCGCGACCCCGGCACGAGCGACGGGCTGCACACCGGCCCGAACTCGTCGTCGGCGAAGGGGTGGACGCACGCGCCGGCCTGCTCGTCGAAGCGGCCCACGTCGATCATGACGTCGAGGCCGTCGCGCTCGAGCTCCATCGCCTCGGCCGAGGTCAGGAGCCGCAGCCGCACCTCCGGGCGGCGCTCGCGAAACCGGCCCATCCGCGGCACCAGCCAGCGCAGGCTCAGGGTCGCGAGGCACGCGACCACCAGCGGCGCCGGCCCCTCCGCCTGTGCGACGCCGAGCGCGGCCTCCTCGATCCGATCGAACGCGTCGCGCAGCGCGGCCAGGAGGCGCACGCCGGCCTCGGTCAGGACCACGCCGCGATGGCGCCGCTCGAACAGCGCCGCGCCGAAGTGCTCCTCGAGCAGCTTCACCTGCCGGCTGATCGCGCCGTGCGTCACGTGCAGCTCGTCGGCCGCCCGCAGGAAGCTGACGTGGCGCCCGGCGGCTTCGAACGCGCGCAGGGCGTTGAGGGGAGGCAGGCGCCGGGCCATCGCGTGGTGTGAGATATTCTCACGCGAGCGCGGCCGAGAAGTCGCTTGTCAGCGCCGGCCGGCGCCGCAAAGTTCTTGCCATCATGAGCTGCTGGCAGTCGCTCCCCAAGGTCGAGCTCCACGTGCACCTGGACTGCGCGCTCAGCTTCGAGTCGGTCGCGCGCCTCGCGCCCGGGTTCGAGCGGGCCGGCTACGAGGCCGCGTTCTCCGCCCCCGAGCTGTGCCGCGACCTGCCGGAGCTGCTCGCGCCCGCCGTCCGCGCGGTCGCCCTGCTCCAGGACGAGGCGGCCCTCCGCCTCGCGGTGCGCGACCTGGCGGCCCAGCTCGCCGCCGACCACGTCGTCTATGCCGAGGTCCGCTTCGCCCCGCTCCTGCACCTGGAGCGGGGACTGTCTCCCGACGAGGTGGTGGCGATCGTCGGCGACGAGCTGCGCGCCGCCGCCGGCGCGCACGGCATCGAGGCGCGCCTGCTCCTGTGCGCGCTCCGCCACTTCAGCCCCGGGGAGAGCCTCGCGACCGCCGAGCTGGCCGCCCGCCACGTCGCGAGCGGCGTGGTCGGGCTCGACCTGGCCGGCGACGAGGGCGGTCACCCGCTCGACGCCCACGTCGCGGCGTTCGCCTTCGCGCGCGAGCGCGGCCTTCCCTGCACCGCCCACGCCGGTGAGGGCGCCGGACCGGGCAGCGTGGCCGACACGCTGGAGCGCCTGCGCCCGGCGCGCATCGGACACGGCGTCCGCTCGGTGGAGGACGCCGGCGTCATCGCGCGGCTGGTCGAGCGCGGCGTGCACCTCGAGGTGTGCCCGACCTCCAACGTGCAGATCGGCCTCTACCCGGACGTCGCGGCCCACCCGCTCGCGGCGCTGCGCGCGCAGGGCGTCTCGGTCGGCGTCAACACCGACGGGCGCACGCTCTCGCGCCTCACCCTCAGCCGCGAGTACGAGCGCGTCGCCGCCGCCTACGGCTGGACGGCGCGCGACTTCGAGGCCTGCAACCTGGCCGCGCTCGAGGCAGCCTTCGCGCCGCCCGAGGTGGTGGAGCGCGCGCGCCGGCGCCTCCTCGCCGACGCTGCCGCCCCCGACGCGGCGGCTCCGAGGGCCGCGACACCGGCGGCCGCGGACCCGAAGGCCGCGGACCCGGAAGCCGCGGACCCGAAAACAGCACGGCCCGCCTGAAGCGGGCCGCGGTCACCGTCGGTGATGCGCTCGACCGATCGTCGAGCCGTCGACACGCTCAGCTCAGCCGGCGCGCCGCCGTCCCGCCCGCTCGGCCTCCTGATAGACCCGCACCGCGCTGGCCGCCGTCGTCTCCACGCCCTCGAGGTAGACCGACAGGAGCGCCCGGCTGTTGGGCGAGCGCAGCGACTCGTAGTAGCGCTGCCGATCGATCGAGTGGATGACCGCGATCGGGTAGCCGGCCTGCTCGAGCAGGAGGTTGGCGATGATGCGCGCGCTGCGCCCGCTGTGCATCGCCCACGGGAAGATCGACATGATGCGCCAGTGCGTCTTGGCGGCGCGCTCGATCGGGTGGAGCTCGCGGATGGCCGGCCCCTCCATCCACTCGCCGAGCTTGCGCATCTTGTAGTGGATCTTCTCGGGCGGACAGATGTCGTGATAGTAGAGGCGGTGGAGCGGGTTCTCCTTGCGGTAGGCGAGCCCGCCGGGCACCGCCTCCGGCGACAGGAGCGCATAGACCTCGCGCACCGTGTCCACCTTGACCGGCTTGCGCCGCTGCCTGGCCAGCTGGTCGGCGTGCTGGCAGGCCTTGTAGAAGTTCGAAATCTCCTCGTACGACGGGATGAGAGAGGAGTCGCTGATGATGTTGCTGTCGATCGCGGCCTTGATCTCGCTGTGCGTCAGAACCTCGCCCTCGAGCGCCGCGTCGTGATAGATGAGGGAAATCAGGAGCTTCTCGCGAAACTCGTCGCGCAGCTCCGACCAGGCTTTCCGCTCGGCACCGCGCCAGGCCTCACAGGCAGCCTCGACATCGCGGAAGCGAGCTTCGAAATCTTCTTTTTCCCTGTACCTAAGCACGTATAATCCTTCCGGTTTTCGGGTGTGAAAGCGAGCGGCACATTCTAGCTTTGTCCCTGCTCCGCGTCAAGGAATGCATCCAGGACGCGGATGCAACTGGTCGGTTTCACTAAACTTGCCCGTTTTCGGCTCGATGGCAAAGTCGCCTGACGCGCCCGAGCCAGCGCACGCCCTCGCCGATGCCTACATCGCCCGACACACCGCACGTCGCGGTCCTCGCCGACGAGGTCGTGCAGCACCTCGCTCCGCGCGCCGGCGCCGTCTACGTCGACGGCACGCTCGGCGCCGGCGGTCACGCCGAGCGCGTGCTCGACGCCGGCGCGCCCGACGCGCGCCTCATTGGCATCGACCGCGACGAGGCCGCGCTGGCCATCGCGCGCCAGCGCCTGGCTCGCTTCGGCGATCGGGTCACCACCGTGCACGCAACGTACGGCGACGCGGGGCGCGTGCTCGCCGATCTCGGCATCGCGCGCGTCGACGGCTTCGTCCTCGACCTCGGGCTGTCCTCGATCCAGGTCGACGACCCGGCGCGCGGCTTCTCGTTCACCCGCTCCGGCCCGATCGACATGCGCATGGACGCGTCGGGCGACGAGCCGACCGCGCTCGACCTCATCCGCCGCGCCGACGCCCTCGAGCTCTCGGCCATCCTGCGCGACCTGGGCGAGGAGCACTACCACAAGCGGATCGCGCACCGCATCAAGGAGGAGGCGCGCGCCGGTCGCCTGGCCACCACCGCCGACCTGGCGCGCGTGGTGGAGGACTGCATCCCCGCCCCGCAGCGCCGGCGCTCGCGCATTCACCCGGCCACCCGCACGTTCCAGGCGCTGCGCATCGCCGTCAACCGCGAGCTCGACGAGCTCGAGCGCTTCCTGGGCGGCTTCCCCGACCTCCTCACCGACGGCGGGCGCTGCGTCGTCATCAGCTTCCACTCGCTCGAGGACCGCATGGTCAAGCACCGCTTCCGCGACCTGGCCTGGTCGTCGTCGCTGCCCCCCCAGCTGGCCGTGGCGGCGGGCGAGCGCGTCCGTCCGATCTGCCGCCCGCTGACCCGCAAGGCCGTGGTGGCCGGCGACGACGAGGTCGAGCGCAACCCGCGCGCCCGCTCCGCGCGCCTGCGCGCGTGCGAGAAGGTGGCCGAGGAGGAGGCGGCGGCGTGAGGGCCCGGGTGGCGCGCATGCAGGCGCACGTGACCCGCGCGCGCGCGCAGGTGAAGTCGCACCCGCGCGCGGCCGTCGCCGGCCTGGTCGCGCTGGCCGCGCTCACGACCGCGCTGGGGCTGCGCCAGGTCGCGCACCGCCGCGAGGTGGTGAGCCTGGGCTACGCGCTCAGCACCGACACCGCCGAGCTGCGCCGGCTCGACGAGCAGGCCCGCCGGCTGCGCCTGGAGAAGTCGGTCCTGACCAGCCCGGCGCGCATCGAGCACCTGGCCGCGGGCCTCGGCATGGTGCGACCGGCGCCGGAGCAGGTCCGCATCGTGTGGCGAGCGCCGGCCGCGATCGCGCGCGCGCGCGCGGAGGCGCCGTGAAGGAGAAGGAGCTCGGCATCGCGCCCGCGCCGGCCGGCCGGTCCGCGCCTCCGCTCCAGCTCCACCGCTGGGTCAAGATGCGCATGGTCGGCGTCGCCGCGGCGATCGTCGCGCTCCTGGCGGCGGTCGCCTACCGCGCCTACGGGCTGCAGATCCGCGAGGCCGCCCACTACAAGGAGCTGGCCGAGCGGCAGCACATCGCCACCGTGCAGGTGCCGGCCCCGCGCGGCGCGATCTACGACGCCACCGGCGCCGAGCTGGCCGCCACCGCCGACATCGACTCGGTGTACGCCAACCCGCAGGAGACGCACGATCTGGGCGGCACCGCCGAGCGGCTGGGCCGCATCCTGGGGGTCCAGGCGGGCGAGATCGAGGCGCGGCTGTCGGCGCCGCGCTACTTCGTGTGGATCGAGCGGCACGTGAGCCAGGACAGGGCGCGGGCGGTGCGCGCCGCGCACCTGGAGGGCGTGCACCTGACGCCGGAGCCGCGCCGGTTCTACCCGGGCGGCACGCTGGCCGGCCCGGTGCTGGGCTTCTCGGGCATCGACGGGCGCGGGCTGGACGGCGTCGAGCTCACCATGAACGACCGCCTGACCGGGAAGCGGATGAGCGCGGCCGCGCTGCGCGACGCGACCGGCGCGCTGATGCTGCCGGATGGGCCGGTGGAGCCGGTGCCGGGCGCGTCGGTGGTGCTGACCATCGATCGCTTCGTTCAGTACACGGCCGAGCGCGCGCTGGCGTCGGTCGTGGTGGAGCACCGGGCGCGCGCCGGCGTCATCGTCGTCATCGACGTGCCGTCGGGCGGCGTGCTGGCGATGGCCAACTGGCCGACCTACGACCCCAACCGGCCGGCCGGGGCGCGCGATCGCGCCGCGCGCAACCGGGCGGTGACCGACGTCTACGAGGTCGGCTCGGTGATGAAGGTGTTCAGCGTGGCGGCCGCGCTCGACGCCGGCGCGGTGGCGCCGGAGACGAAGATCGACGTGAACGGCGGCAAGCTCAGGGTCGGCAGCACGACCTTCAGCGACGTCCACCATGACAGCGTGCTGACCGTGGGCGGCGTCATCAAGCGCTCGTCCAACGTGGGCGCCGCCAAGATCGCCCAGCGCCTGGGGCGCGACGCGCTGCGCGCCGGGCTCATCCGCTTCGGCTTCGGCAAGAAGACAGGGATCGAGCTGCCCGGCGAGGAGGGTGGCCTGGTGCGCGCCGCGAAGAGCTGGGGCCCGGTCGAGCTGGCGACGATCTCGTTCGGCTACGGCATGTCGGCCACCCCCGTGCAGGTGGCGGCCGGGCTGGCGGCGATCGCGCGCGGCGGCGTCTACCGCGCGCCCTACGTCGTGCGCGAGGTGCGCGACGGCAACGGCCAGGTGCTGGCCCGCCACCGGCCGGCGGACCACAGGGCCATCTCCGAGCAGACCGCCCTGCAGCTCAGGCCGATGATGGCGTCGGTGTTCGACGGCGGCAAGGACCGCGGCACCGCGCACGAGCTGGTGCTGCCCGGCTTCCGGGCCGCGGGCAAGACCGGCACCGCGTACAAGATCAACCCGGCGACGCGGCACTACGACCACCACGTCTACCTGTCGAGCTTCGGCGGGTTCGCGCCGCTCGACGATCCGCGCGTCGCCGTGCTGGTCATGATCGACGAGCCGAGCGGCGACGAGCACTTCGGGTCGCAGGTGGCGGGGCCGCCCTGGCTCGAGGTCATGGTCGAGACGCTGCGCTACCTCGGCATCTCGGCCGGGCGGAGCGCGCCGCCGGCGTCGGCCGTCGCGGCGGCCGGGGCGTCGGCGCGGACGGCCGCCGCCGCGGAGTCGCCGGCGTCGGACCAGGCGTCGGGGTCGGACTCCGCGCCGGCGTCGGACCCGGAGGCCGAGTCTGCGCCGGAGTCGGATAGCGACGCCGCCGTGGGCGAGGGTGCACCGGGCGAGGGCGATGCCGACACCGGCACCGTCGACATGCCCGACCTCGCGGGCCTGGGGCTGGCCGAGGCGCTCGAGCGCGCCGGCGCGCGCTGCGGCGGCGTCCATGTGCGCGGAAGCGGGCGAGTGATCGAGCAGTTTCCCCCTCCCGGGCGGCGGCGAAGGCCGGCAGAATGCCGGATCGTGCTCTCGCATGAAACCGACGCTGGCCCGCGTTCTTCCAGATGAGCGCGCGCCGATGAACCTCGCCGAGCTGATCCAGGACCTGGCCGGAGCACGACTGGTGAGCGCGGCCGACCCGCGGGGCGTGGCGGTCGCCGCGGTGCGCGACGACTCGCGCGCGGTCGAGCAGGGCGACGTGTTCGTCGCCGTGCCCGGGCTGCGCGCCGACGGGCACGCCTTCGCCCCGCAGGCGGTGGCGCGCGGCGCGGCCGCCCTGGTCGTGGAGCGCGCGCTCGACGCCGGGGTGCCGCAGATCGTGGTGCCCAGCGCCGCCGAGGCGCTCGGCATCCTGTCGGCGCGCGCGGCCGGCCGCCCCGCCGATCGCATGGCGCTCATCGGCATCACCGGCACCAACGGCAAGACCACGACCACCTTCCTGGTCGAGTCGATGCTGGCCACGGCCGGGGTCCGGCCCGGCGTCATCGGCACGGTGAACTACCGCTTCGGCGGCCGCACCTTCCCGGTCTCGTACACCACGCCGCCGCCCGCCGAGCTGCAGCGCATGTTCGGCGAGATGGCGGCGGCCTCGACCACGCACGTCGTGATGGAGGTGTCGTCGTTCGCGCTGTCGATGGGGCGCGTGGCCGGCGTCGAGTACAAGGTGGCCGCGTTCAGCAACCTGACCCAGGACCACCTCGACGTCCACGGGACCATGGACGCCTATCGCGAGGCCAAGCAGCTCCTGTTCTCGCGCTACCTGGCGCCGGACGGGGTCGCGGTGGTGAACGCCGACGACCCGGCGTCGGCCGCCATGATCGCCGCCGCCGGCGCGCGGCGGGTCCTGCGCGTGTCGAGCCGCGGCGCCGAGGGCGCCGACGTCGCCGCCGTCAGCTTCGAGTCCACCATCGAGGGCATCCGCGCCGACGTGCGCACGCCGCGCGGCCGGGTCGCCGTCGAGTCGCGCCTCCTGCTCGGCCACTTCAACGTCGACAACCTCATCCTGGCGATCGGCGTCGGCGAGGCGCTGGGCCTGCCGCTCGATGCGATCGCGGCCGCCATCCGCGCCACGCCGGTCGTGCCCGGCCGGGTGGAGCGCGTGCCCAACGGCGACGGGCTCGACATCCTGGTCGACTACGCCCACACGCCGGACGCGCTGTCCAACGTGCTCGCGGCGGTGCGCCCGCTCGCGCGCCGGCGGCTCATCGTCGTGTTCGGCTGCGGCGGCGACCGCGACCCGGGCAAGCGCCCGCTCATGGGCGCGGCCGTCGCCGAGGCGGCCGATCTCGCCGTGGTCACCTCCGACAACCCGCGCACCGAGGACCCGCGGAAGATCATCGACATGATCCTCGCCGGCATCGAACGGCCGGTCATCGTCGAGCCCGACCGGCGCAGCGCCATCGGCATCGCCGTGCGCGCCGCTACGCCCGACGACGTCGTCTTGATCGCCGGCAAGGGTCACGAGGACTACCAGAGCCTCGGCAAGACCAAGATCCACTTCGACGATCGCGAGGAGGCCGCCGAGGCCATCGCGCAGCGTCTGGATCTGACCGATGTGGTC
>Ga0126377_10001736_pt1 | contig 14489 bp, 11 predicted proteins | sample PanSoiMetPlot_22_FD_92647 | JGI IMG/M metagenome (GOLD analysis project Ga0126377, IMG submission 92647) | Tropical forest soil microbial communities from Panama - MetaG Plot_22 | ecosystem: Environmental > Terrestrial > Soil > Tropical forest > Bulk soil | place: Panama | collected 2016-02-17
AAGGACTTCCTGTACGCCCAACTTCGGGTCAATCAGCTTTTGAATGTGATTAACGCCGTAGTATCCTCCTTCGGAGTAATAGCCGATGAAATCAATCGCGACGACGGCGAGCCGCGTCTGGCCGTATTCGAGCACGACCGCGCGCGCCCACAGATCGTCATGTTTGCTTGCGGCCAGGCGTTTGTCGCCGAAGCCGGCCAGATAGATTCCGTCGTATTTGTTCTTCGAGCTCGGGTCGATCCTGCTATTGCCTTCATCATCTTCAAACTCTTCGCCCGCGTCCCACACGCCGTTCCCGTTCTTGTCGTTGAACTTTTCGCCCCATACGCCGGTCGAGGTTACCTGGCCGTCCCACTCGGGATTCTGGCCGAACGGGGTGATGGCGATTGCGGCGGCGCCTACTTTGAGTTCGGGTTTCGAAGCCAGCGATCCGTATTTGGACGCAGATGACATAAGCGATGCGGCGAACGCCAACGCGGCGAAGGCGAGCCAACGTTTCATGTTTTCCTCCGAAAATAGTGGGCAATGGGCAGTGGGCAATGGGCAGTGGGCAGACTTGATCTCATTACTGCCCACTGCCCACTGCCCACTGCCCACTTTCATCGTATCAGGGCGTCACTCGCGATATGAACGACTCCTCCGATTGAGCTGATTAGATTAGCGTTGAAGCGCGCGCATCGTAGCAACTTGATTACCTCTTGGCAATCGCCTTGACTCTCCTCACTCAAAGCTTGAGAATCGCGCCGTCTTTTTCATCACGCATTCATCGTTTCAAAGACGCCGAGGTTACTTTCAATGGCCGAGATTGATCACGAACTGGCGCACTTCTTCGCGTGGGCGCGTTCGCGGGCTTATCAGGAATTCGACGAGAAGATGAAATCCGATCCGTCGCTCGATCCCAACTGGACTTTTTCAGACATCATGCAGCGGCTGCTGGAAGAGTATCGTCGATCCCAGCGGAAAACGTCCGAGCCGGCAAAGACTACGACCCAGTCTGAATAGCGTCGCCGCGAATGAGACTCTATGTACGCTCAGCAATCAACTATTTCGTCAAAATTTCTCGCCCGATCCGCAACACCAGTTCGACCGCAGGCTGGGCATCGCCGCCGGCATTCTGCTATGTGTGATAGAGGGCAAACAAGATAGCAATTAGACCAAGAAAGGACTCGCTATGTGGATACGCCAATGCTACACCGACGAGGAGAAACCGATTCAATCTCCGATCCCGACGGAAATCAGCTCGAACGAGGAGTTCATCCCTCCGGCTCAGACCGCCGATCAACAACGATGGGAAGCGCGCATCCGGGAGATGGCCGACAGCTGCTCTAAGAAACTGGGACTGTCGCGCCGCCGCTTCCTGCAAACTTCGAGCGGGATGGCGGTGGCGATGCTCGCTTACAACGAAGTTTTCGGCAAAACTTACGAGGTCGATCCGGTCGAGGCCCTCGACCCGTCGGCTTACGCCGAGAAATGGCCCAAGACCGAATTCATCTTCGACAATCAGACGCACCACGTCGATGTCGAGAGCAGATGGTTCGAGGCGAGCGAGGCCGGCAAAGAGGCCGCCAGATTCCTCCGCCAGTTCCGCCGCAACGCCTCTTCGACTGACGAGGTTCTTGCGCAGCTCGATCAGGCGCACTACATCAAGGAGCTGTTTATGGACAGCGACACGATGATGGCGATCATCAGCGGCGTGCCGACCTCGCAGTGGAACGAAAACATCCTGCCGCCCGACAAGATGGTCGCGACGCGCAACGCCATCAACAAGCTCGCAGGCGGAACGCAGCGGATGATCAGTCACGGATTGCTCCGACCGAACGTGGGCGCGCCGGAATTCGAGGAGATGGAGCGCCAGGCCAAAAAGCTGAAGATAGATTCGTGGAAGATGTATCCCGGGTCGAAGGTCGGCGCCGGGCCTTACTGGCTCGATGACGAGAAGAACACCTATCCGTTCTGGGAGCGAACCCGCAAGCTGGGCGTTAAGAACATCTGCATCCATAAAGGCCTTCCGCTCGGCCTCTTCAACGAAGAGCAATGCCACCCGAAAGACATCGAGAAGGCCGCTAAGGATTTTCCGGATCTCAACTTCATCATTTATCACTCGGCGTTCCACCCCACCGTATCGGCGAGCGGGAGACGTGAAGGCTCTGCGTCCAACCCGCAATACATCCCGTGGATCTCCGAGCTGATCGAGATAGTGAAGAAGAACAATTTGAAGAACGTCTACTTCGAACTCGGCAGCACGTGGAATATTCTATCGGGCGGCATGGGCGGAAGAGATTTGGCCGCGATGCATTTCTTCGGCCAGGTGTTGAATCTGCCCGGGGGCGAAGACCATATCATTTGGGGAACGGACTCGATCTGGGGCGGCAGCCCGCAATCGCAGATCGAACGCTTCCGACGCTTCCAGATTAGCGACGAAGTGGCCGAAAAATTCAGCTACAAGAAACTCACCCCCGAAATCAAAGCCAAGGTCTTCGGGTTGAACGCGGCGAGGATTTACAAGATCGATGTCAAAGCTCAGCGCAAAGCGATTCAGGGCGACAAGATCGCTGAGATGCGCGAGGAGTACCAGCGAACGCCCCGTCCCAGCAACACGCAATTTGGCTGGGTGTGGCGTGAGCGCGGAAATAAAGCTTAAACCTAATCGGCGGCGCTCGCGACGGTGATTCGGTCGCCCGATTGCACAGGTTGAAATAATCAAGCCCCTGGCGCTCGCGCCAGGGGCTTTCTCATTTCTCATCCCGCCGATGGATCGGGCGCGGATGAGTCTTAAGAGCGCTATTCCGTCGGCACGGCTGTTGCCATTCCGGGTGAGGCGGAATGGTAGAACGGAGAACAACCAGAGGGATTTTAGCAACATTTGTCTTGGTTCAGTTCGCCGGCTGGATATTGTCATTCAATCTCTGCGCCGAATCATCGGCGGCGATGAATGGCGCGGACGGCTCCGTCCTGAACGGAGATCAGATCGCGTCAGGATTTGATACGCGGCTGAACAATAAGGCGACGCACGCGTCCGGGGCGATGAATTTCAGCGACGCGTCGGTGATGTCGCAGCTCACGCCGGATATGGTCGCAAAGATGTTTCCAGGCGCGCCGCGCGCCAACATCGAAAAGTATTTGCCGCTCGTCCGCAAAGCCCTGTCCGAGCGAGATCTGACCGACAAGGCGATGGTGTTGATGGCGCTCGCCACCGTGCGCGTCGAGACCTTCACGTTCGCCCCGATCAGCGAAGCGCCGTCGCCGCTCAACACTCAACCGCCAGGACCCCCGTTCAACAAATACGACCGGAGAGCCGACCTGGGCAATCACGGCCCTCCCGACGGCGCGAGGTTCAAAGGCCGCGGCTTCATCCAATTAACCGGCAGAAAGAACTACGATTATTACGGCGATCTGCTGGGGTACGACCTGATAGGCAATCCCGAGCTCGCCAACACTCCGCAGCCCGCGGCCCGGATACTGGCGGCGTATTTGAAGGAGAACGAGGACACGATCAGGAGCGCGCTCGTCGCCGGCGATCTGGCAGGGGCGCGAAAGACGGTCAACGGCGGAGGTAATGGATTGAGCGCGTTCACGTCCGCATTTATGCTCGGCAATAAGTTGATCAGTGGTTACGACAGCGAACTGGCTTTATTAAAAGGGCCTTCCACGCGTCGCGAAGTTAAGAAAGTGAACGCCGTCTCCATTTCCACTCCGGCTTCAAAGGCCGAAAAATCTAGAGCGAAAAAGAGAGACGACGATAAGGACGAAAACGTAATCGCGAAGAAGAAAGATAAAAATGACGATAAGGACGAAAATCTAATCGCGAAGAAGAAAGACGACGATAAGGACGGAAAGACAAGAGAGAAGAAGAAAGATAAAGATGATGATAAGGGCGGAAATGACAGAGAGGAAACTAAAGAGCCAGAAGTAAAGACCAAAAAGAAAGGATTCTTCCTCTTCCGCGTTATCCGCGCCATATCTCAGTAGATATGGTAGGGGCAGACCTGTGTGTCTGCTTTGGTATTATGCCATGAGCTGCTGAGGCCGGGGCAGACACGCAGGTCTGCCCCTACGATGATTTGCGAGTTGCGTGTGAATCTAATCCGGGGCAGACGCGCAGGTCTGCCCCCACGATGATTTGCCAGTTGCGTGTGAATCGAATTCGAGGCAGATACAGAGGTCTGCCCCTACGCTGATTTGCGGCCCGGTTCAGTTGTCTTGAGATGATTGAACCCCACCATCCGCCTTGTTTCTTCATCCCATAGCCTCAGCGAAGCCGACTTCAAACTGGCGCGGAGACCCAGCACGGTAGACTCCCGGAAGAGCGGGTTCTCTTCATGGCACCGCTGCAATTTGTAGTTCGGAATCTTCGGGCTGAGGTGGTGAATGTGATGGAATCCGATGTTGCCGCTGAACCATTGCAGCAGGCGTGGCAGCTTGTAATAAGAACTGCCCAGCAGCGCCGACGTGGCGTAATCCCACTCGTCGCGTTCGCGCCAGTAAGTGTCTTCATATTGATGCTGGACGTAAAAGAGCCACACTCCCGCCGCGCCGGCGATGGCCATGATCGGCGCGAAAATCATCAGCCAAGCCTTAAAGCCTATCACCCACCAGAGCGACCCATAGACGGCCAGTATTCCCAGATTGATCAGGTAGAGATTGTTGCGCTCGCGCCGCCCCGAAACACTGCTGGTGAAGCGGTGCTTGATGATGAAGATAAACTGAGGCCCAATGGCCAGCATGACCAGCGGGTTTCGATAGAGCCGGTATTTCAGCCTTTCCCACTTCGACAGCGCCAGATACTCTTTGACCGTCAGCGTGGATACGTCTCCGACCCCGCGCCGGCTCAGGTCGCCCGATGAGGCGTGATGAATCGCGTGCTCGCGCGTCCATTGAAAATATGGCGTGTGTGTAAGTACGCCGCAGACCGTGCCGACGATGTGATTCGCTCTCGGAGATTTGAAGAACGACCCGTGCCCGCAATCGTGCAGGATGATGAAGATTCTGGTCATAAGCCCGGCGGCCACCGGCGCCATCAATAACGTCAGCCAGTATGAAACGGAAAGACTGCGATACATTAAATACCAGACGGCCACGTAGGGGATGACGCTGTTGACGATCTGCCAGACGCTGCGCCAGTTGTCGGGGACCTGATATTTCTTTACCAAATCCTTCCAGTGAGGAGTTACGGTAGCGGATTTGATCACGCTTGAATCGAATTTCATACGTCGATGTTATGTGGCGATGGTTGTGACGCCAACCGTAGATGACCGATAAAACCATCTGAATTCAAGGTATTACCAAACTATTACAATGCGGCCGCCAAGCTTGAAATCATCTTATGAGGCGCATATCATTGGCGCGCGTTTCTGCTCCCGATCAGTTGGCATTCGTTGAGTCGATATGAAGAGTCGATATGAAGGAGATCATTGATGGAAGTCATTCAAGAGAAGCGCACTGACATGTTGTTTCTCTCCCTCAAAGGACGGATTGACGAGAACAACGCTCAGTCGCTGGAGGCCAACCTGACCAAGTTGATCGATGACGGGGCTAAGGAATTGATCGTCGACTGCTCGCAGATCGAATACATCAACAACGCCGGGCTTCGCGCGCTCCTCAATGTCGCCAAGAAGGCTTTGAACGCCAGTGGCCGTATCGCGCTGCACTCGCCCAGCCAACCGGCCAAAGAGATATTCGACAAGACCGGCTTTTCAATGGTTTCAAGGATTTACGATAACCGTGAAGAAGCGATCGCCAAGGTCGCGGCGTCAGGCATTCTTACGCCACGCGAAAACCAGCGCCTCATCAACAAGAAGTGAGTTTAATTTTGATAGGGCGGTAATATGGCGGATAGTTCGACGACTTCCTTTTTAGAGATCGGTTTACCAAAAGAGCCCTGACAGATAGTTGAAAACGCTCGAACTTCTTTTCCTCTTATTCCTTTTATGGATAAACCTGCCCTTTCAACGTATGCGAGAGAGTTGCCGAAGATCGGCCTGGTGCTCGGAACTGGCGGGATCAAGGCCATGGCCGGCCTGGCGCTGTTCGATTTCCTCGAAGAGCAAAAGATTCCTGTTGATTTAATGGTAGGGTGCAGCGGCGGAGCATTGACTTGCGCCGCCATCGGCATGGGATATCCTCCGTCCCAGGTTCGCGAAATGGGATTGGAGCGGTTGCAAAAAAGCCTGTTTACCAAGCTCGATCGCCGGTCATTACTTGGAATTTTCAATTCACATCTGGGAACTTTCGACAAAACGTCTGGCATCCTCAAACCGCAGGGGTGGCGCCAGGCTCTGCGCGAGTATTTCGGCGACAGACGGCTCGAACAACTTCGTCCCCGGACACTCATCCAGACGACCGATGTGGACACGGGAGAAGGGGTGGTCCTGACAAGAGGTCCTGTCGCCGATGCGGTCTACGCGTCTTGCGCCTTCTTTCCGGCTTTTCCTCCGGCCATAATTGACGGGCGCTATCTTGGAGACGGCATCTACAGCTCGCCCGTGCCCGTCATGGAGGCCATCAAGAGGAACATGGACGTGATCATCGCCATGGACTTCAAGGAGAAGGTGACGACCGAGCCTAAAGGGTTTTTCAGTTGCTTCTATCGCCACATTGACAACACAATGCGCACTCTGACACGCAGCCAGATGTTTCTCTCGATCGAGATGCATCATCACGAAATTGTGATCGTCGAGGTCAATTTCGAGCACACCATAAATCCATGGGACGTACATGAATTGCCCGCGATTATAGATGCGGGACATAAAGCCGTCCAAGATCATAAAGCCATTATACTTTCAGCAATTGCGGGCTTCTCCAAAACGAAGCCTTCCGTCGAGCGCCAACCGGCCGCTGTCCCGGCCGAAGGGAGCAATAAACCAATCAAAGGCCCGGCAGACGCCGTCCATGCGCCTCGACGAACCGTAGTCTTGGACAAATCTGTCGTGCCGGAAGATCTGCTCAATCCTGGCCGTGCGGATTCGTAATGCGATTCTTCAACAACGTCTGGTCATTGGTAATTGGTCGTCGGGGTTAGGAGCTAGTAGTCAGTGACAAATGACGAATGACAAGTGACAATGACAAATGACCGATGACAGATGACATAAGAACTGATGAAAGGGGCGGGTGTGTCAAAGTTCGCTGTCCTCATAGCCGTTTTGTTTCTGCCAGCCATAGTCTTGGGCCAGTCGGGAACTAATGCTTCCAGTGAAACTCTTAGCCTCCAACAGGCCGTGGACCTGGCGCTGCGGCATAACCGGCTGGTCAATAACGAGAAGCTGGAGGTCGAGAAGGCGGCGGACCGGCTGGCGGCGGTCGCCACACGGCGGCTGCCTGGATTCGACGTTTCCATGTTCCAGTTCCAGTGGTTCAAGCCGCCGGAATTCCGTTTCCAGCAGGGCGTCTTCGGAACCTTTCCCGGCCTCGGGCCAGTTCCGCCAGTCAACACTGTGATCGAGTCTTCCCACGGACCGAGCGCCTTTATCTTTGCGCGCGCGACGCAACCGCTCACTCAACTGCGTCGCATCTCCCTGGGGGTCAAAATGGGCGAAGCGAGCCGCGACCTGGCCGAAAGCAGGCTGCAATTGAAACAGCGGGAGGTCGCGCATCAGGTCAAGCGCTCTTATTACGCCATCCTGCAAATGCAGAGCGCGCTCGAAGCCTCCGAAGGCACGCTCAAACTCTATCGCGAGCTCGAGCGCGTCGTCGGCGAGTACGTGATCCGACAGGTGGCGCTCGAAGCCGAAAGCCTGGATGTCAAAACGCAACTGGCGAAGGAAGAATACGAATCGCTCCGGGCGCGAAATAACATGGCCGCGTCGAAGGAGTCGCTCAATTATCTGATGGGGCGCGACATCAGAACTGAATTCACCGTTGACCCGATTTCCGCCAGCGCGATTTATGAAATCGATCTATCGTCGGCGCAATCCCGCGCGCTTGCCGAACGCCCGGAGATCAAAGAGGCGCAAATGAAACTGAAAATGGCCGAATATGATTACCGGCTCAAGAAAGCTGAGGCCATGCCCGATGTCAACCTGACCTTCGGCTACTTCTCCGCTTTCGGCGTCTCCGTCCTGCCACAAAACGCGACTGGCGTGGGCTTCAACGCGAGCTGGGAGCCTTTCGATTGGGGGCGTAGAAGACACGAGACGGCGGAAAAGCGAAAGACCATCGAACAGGCGCGTGAAGGCTTGCGAGAGGCCGAAGCCTTGATCCTGAGGGAGGTGAGCGACCGTTACCGAAAAATGGAGGAGGCGCGCGCCCTCCTGCGCGTCAGCCAACTCTATCAGGAATCGGCGCGCGAAAAATTGCGCGTGGCGACCAATAAGTACACGCAGGAGGTCGCGCTCTACAAGGACGTGCTTCAGTCGCAGGCCGGACTCGCTGAAGCCGGGGATCGGTATCAGCAAGCCCTTCTGGCCTTTTGGACGGCGCGGGCCGATTTTGAAAAAGCCATCGGCGAGATGTGAGCATTCATGAGTGAAATACGTCGGCAGCCTGACCGTATTTTTATCTTATCGCTCAACAAACTGGAGAGAACAAATGCCCAAAGTCATCCTAGTTAACCCTTCCAAGTCAACTCTCGGCTATGGCTTCTTTACCCCCAGATGGCTGTTTGTCATTGCCCGGGCGACGCCAGAAGAGATCGTCGATAAAACCGTCATCGTCGATGAGACGCTCGAACGATTCAATCCGGAGATGGTGAATCCTGGAGATATTGTTGGCATCGGCATCAGCACCGGCAATTGTCTTGCCGGTTACCGGGTATTAAGAGAAGCCAAGTTGAGGGGCGCCACAGTGATTGTCGGCGGCGTCCACGCGACTATCTTCCCCGAAGAGCCGATCGAGATGGGGGCCGACGCCGTCGTGACCGGCAACGGGGATGTGGTCTGGGGCCAGGCCGTGAGGGACGCGGTCGAGGGGCGTTTGCTGAAACAATACGCCGGGGGACGCGTCCCCGGCGAGGCGATGCTCAAAGCGAGATGGGACTTGCTAGACACGAAGAAGTATATGGTGCCTACGATTCAAACCGTGGCCGGTTGCCCGGAGAATTGCAGTTTTTGCTCGGTCTGGGTGACCGATGGCCGCCAGCCGCGCCAGCGCCTCACCGAGAAAATCATCGAGGAAGTAAATGAGTTATATGACCTGGGTTTTCGCTACATCTTCTTCGCCGATGATAATTTCAACCCGGCCACCTTAGGACGGATTGCGCGAGAGCCGAGCGCGCAAAAAAGGAAAGAGCTTGAGCGCCTCCGGGAAGAGCGGCTGAGATTCTTTGATGAATACGATCGCTCAGTTCCCAAAAACATGTACGCCTTTACCCAAATGACTACGGAGGTGATCAATGACGAAGAATATTTCTCGGCCATGTACCATAAAATGCGCGTCAGGACAGGCTTGATCGGGGTCGAGTCGTTTACTGAAGACGGACTCGCGAGCGTCGGTAAGCAGTGGAACCCGGTCGGGAAGAAGATGGTCGAGACGATCCAAAAGATCCAGGCGCGTGGCATTATGGTCTTAAGCTCAATTATTTGCGGCCTGGAATCCGACACTATCCAGACGATTCGAACAATGAGTAATTTTGCCATCCAGTCAGGCTCCATCCTTGCCCAGTTCGCCATTTATACCCCACTTCCCGGGGCGAAGGATTATCACGAGATGATGAGGGATCGGAAGAAGAGGGGAGAGGGGGGCTTTGTCCCCAAATATAAAACTCGAATTCTCCATGACCAGTTTTGGCTTCAGCCGCTCCAGCCGGTCTTTCTGATCAAGCCGGCGAATATGAGTAGCGATGAATTACTAAGGGAGAATCAGAAGTGCTGGGATCGATATTATTCCTTGCGAGAAATCATGAAGCGGGCAAGAAGTGAGGTCGCCAAATCGTGGTCCTGGCCCGACCGGCTGGGATACATTCTGGTCTCCCTGATCATAAAGCGCATCTACGCCGGCCAGGGGGTCTCGGCCGATAGCATGCTGGAAGAGAGGAAGGGTATCCTGTCAAAAATATCCGTCAAACTGGCGGCCGGTATTTCCAAGCATCTTTTCCACCAATACCTGGGACATTTTTTTGAGCGCAACTACGGAAGATAATTCCGGTTGAAGAAGCAACCATGAAAACGAATACTCGGTTAGTCATTGGGTTTCTATTTCTATTTTACTTGGCGGCGCTGGGCGGCTGTCGCCGAGCGGAGAGTTATCAAAAGCCTGTCAAGCCGGTTCAGATTCAGGAAGCGCAAAGTTATTACCCGGGCGGCGAGCCTGGCGCCGGAGAGCGGTATTCGGCCAACATCCTGCCGTCGTCGCAGACCGAGTTGTCTTTCAGGCACGGAGGCTATCTGACCGAGATTCATCAGATCAGAGGCGCTGATAACAAATTGCGCTACGTGCAGGAAGGCGATCTGGTGGAGAAGGGAACTGCGCTGGCGAGGCTGCGCAATGACGATTTCGCGGCCAAAGTGGAGCAGGCGCAGTCGCAATTGGCCGAAGCGCAATCGGCCGTCGAGACCAACCAGGCTCAATTGTCCGAAGCCGAAGCGGCGCTACGTCAGGCGGAGCGCGATCTGGAGCGCGCCACAAAACTTCTGGAGGCGCGCAGCCTCATCAAACCCGAATACGAAGGCGCCAGGACCAAGGTCGAGGTGGCGCAGGCTAAGGTCGAGGCGATTCGCTCCCAACGCAAGGTCATCGAGGCCAGGATCGGCGGCGCAAAGGCGATCGTGGGCGAAGCCAATCTGGCGCAGCAGGACGCGTCGCTGCGAGCGCCGATGGATTGTTACGTGCTGAAAAGGATGGCCGAAGTCGGGGCCATGATTCCGCCCGGTCGTCCGGTATTCGTGATAGCCGAGAGGTCCCCAGTCAAGGCGATGTTCGGCGTTCCAGATCTGACAGTGAAGAATGTCAAGCTCGGCGCCGCTCTTACATTGACGGCGGAAGCCATTCCGGGCGTCGAATTCAAAGGCTGGATCTCTCGCGTCTCGCCCGCGGCCGATCCACGAAGCCGGGTCTTCGATGTTGAAGTGACAATTCCGCGGCCACTGTCAGGACTCCGCCCCGGCATGATCGCCGCGCTCACTCTGCCCATGGTCAAGTCTTCAACGCCTGTGACGGTCATTCCGATCAACGCGGTTGTCAGATTGAAGCAGACTCCCGAGAGCTATGCCGTCAATGTCGTGACCGAGCAAAATGGGAATCAGGTCGCGCGCCAGCGTCCGGTCAAGCTCGGCGAGGCCTTCGGCAATATGATCGCCGTCTCTGAAGGCCTCTCGCTCGGTGATCGCGTCATCATTTCGGGCGCCTCCCTGGTGGCGGACGGGGAACAGGTCAGGGTCATACCCTAGCTGGCCCTGGCTGGCCCTGGCTGTCCCTGGCTGTCCCTGGCTGGAAAGCCGCAAAATCGGCCGAAAAAGGCCTATTCAAACAAAGAATTTCGAGCGGGCGGTAATATGGCGGGAAGTCTGACAACTTCTTTTCCGGGGGCAATGCGCAATAAACGTCCATGAATAAGCGCGACATTCCTGTTTCGCGCTTGTTACGCATTATGTGATTTTGGGATGAATTTACGGTTCTGGGAGGAGAAATGCGAGACGAGGTGAGGATCAATCCCCGTAAAAACCCGATCAACTGGCCGATCACCCTTTTCATGCTTTTGCTTCACGCCGGCTCGGTGGCCGCTTTATTCGATCCCAGTTGGGCGGCGTTCGGCGTCTTCATTCTGATGACGTGGATCGCCGACAGTCTCGGCGTCTGCATCGGCTATCATCGACTGCTTACCCACCGCGGGTTCAAAACCCCGAAATACGTAGAATACTTTCTGGCTTTGTGTGGAACGCTCTCTCTCCACGGAGGCGCGATTTCCTGGGTCGCGCACCATCGCCGCCATCACGCGCACGCGGAACAGGACGGAGATCCTCATTCGCCCCGTCACGGGTTCTGGTGGGCTCATCTGGGATGGATCGTGAACGGCGTGTCAGATAATAGTGAAGTCGAAACCGTGGCGCACATCGCGCCGGACCTCGCGAAGGATCGCTTTCACGTCTGGATCTCAAAGTGGAACCTGGTTCCGACCATCGTTCTGATCGGAATCCTGTACTGGGCCGGCGGCTGGCAGTTCATCCTGTGGGGATTCTGCCTCCGAGTCGTTTATTCCTGGCATGCGGCTTTTTTTGTCAACTCGGCCGCTCACACCTGGGGAAGCCGCCGCTTCGAGACGCCCGACGATTCGCGCAACAACTGGTGGGTGGCGTTGATGAGTTGGGGAGAGGGCTGGCACAACAACCATCACGCGCATCCGGCCTCGGCGCGCCATGGCCTGGCCTGGTACGAGATCGACATCCACTGGTACGGCATCTGGATGTTGAAGCGGTTCGGACTCGCCACGAAGGTCCGCGTCGCTGAGGCGCCTAAGAAATCAGCCTAACCGAAGCTGCGCCGACGGCGAATTTCCATGAGGAAGGAAAATGACAGGTGAGATAACGATCAATCCCCATAAAAAACCGATCAACTGGCCGATCACTCTCTTCATGCTTATACTTCATACCGGCGCGGCTCTGGCCCTTTTCACTTTCAGCTGGCCCGCGCTCGGCGTCGCTGTTTTGATGTGGTGGATAGCCGGCAGCCTCGGCATCGGCATCGGCTATCACCGACTGCTCACTCACCGTGGATTCAAAACTCCGAAATACGTCGAATACTTTCTGACTTTATGCGGCGCGCTCGCTCTGGAAGGAGGCCCGATCTCCTGGGTCGCGACGCATCGCCGCCATCACGCGCACGCGGAACGCGACAACGACCCACATTCGCCCCGACATGGTTTCTGGTGGTCTCATCTGGGGTGGATCGTGAATGGCGTGTCAGACAATCGTGAAGTTAAATCCTTCGAGCGCCATGCGCCGGATCTGTCGAAGGATCGGTTTCATCTTTGGATGTCACGTTGGAATGTCGTTCCGCAGTTTGTCTTGTTCGGAATCCTGTATTGGGCCGGCGGCTGGCGGTTCGTCCTATGGGGGATTTGCGCGCGAGTCGTCTTTTCATGGCACGCGACAGGTTTTGTCAGCTCGGCCGCGCACGTCTGGGGTCGTCGCCGGTTCGAGACGCCTGACAATTCGCGCAACAACTGGTGGGTGTCGTTGATGACTTTCGGGGAAGGCTGGCACAATAACCATCACGCGCATCCGGCGTCGGCGCGCCAGGGGCTGGCCTGGTATGAAATCGACATCAACTGGTACGGCATCTGGATACTGAAGCAGTTCGGACTTGCGCGGAAAGTCCGCGTCGCCAAACTGCCGAAGAAAATGGCTCATATTTAGAGGTGCGCCCATGCCCAACGAACCAATTATCAAACCACGCTCCGGTCTGACCGCGCGACTGGTCACGGAGACCCGCCAGAACACGGCCAAATTCTTCACCGAGACTCGCCAGCTCTCCTGGGTTTTGTTGATCTTCACGCTGCTCTGGGGCGCGTACGCCTACTATGCGATGCCGAAGCGAAAAGACCCCGAGGTCAAGGTGCGCAAGGCGCTGGCGGTATGCGTCTGGCCGGGCGCGAGCGCCGAAGAGGTCGAACAGCAGGTGACGCGGAAGATCGAAGAGAAGATGGCGCAGAACTCGCGGGTTGAGACAATCGATTCCGTCTCGCGCAGCAACGTTTCAGTGGTCTACCTCGCTCTTGACGAGAAAGTTGATGACATCGGCAAAGAACTCGACGACGTGCGGCTGAAGCTCGACAGCGTCCGCGATCTGCCCGAAGGCGCGGGCCCGATAGAGTTCGTGAAAGACTTCGGCGACACCGCCGCGTTGATGTTGACGGTGGCCAGCCCCAAGACGCCTGAAGTCGCAATCCGATCGCAGGCGCATGCGCTCGAACAGGCCATCGCGCATGCCAGATCGCGGGTCACGCCTGGCCAGAAGCGGGCGACCCTCGTCATCGGATTGCCGCCCTCGGCCACCGAAAGACAGTCGCAATGGGCGCGCGACGAACTGTCGCATCGGATAAAAAGCCAGGGGCTGGCTCGCGAGCCGATCCCGCTGGACGCTCAGGACTTCATCGGACTGGATATGCCGGGCGAGGCCTCTGACAAAGCCATCCTGGACTCGGCGCGGAAATTCATCGAAGAGCGTTTGCAGGGCGCGGGATTTCAAGTAGACATCAGTCGACCGGTTGTGATTCGGGAGACCGGCGAGATCGCGTCCAGGCTGCGCGCCGTCGCGGGCGACCGCTACAGTTACCGCGAGTTGGATGATTTCACGGACCTGATTATGCGCACGCTGCAAACCGCGCCGATGGTCTCGAAGGTCGCGCGCTACGGAGTTCTCAAGGAGAGCGTCTACATCGAATATTCGCAGGAACGCCTGGCCGGATATGGCGTCCAGCCGTCAAAGCTGGGCGAGTTGCTGCGCTCGCGGAACATCACTCTTCCCGGAGGCCAACTGGAGGTCGAGGGGAAGAACCTCGGCGTTAACCCTTCGGGCGAATTCAAGAACGAGCGCGAAATAGGCGATCTGCTGGTCACCAC
>Ga0126377_10001737_pt1 | contig 14487 bp, 14 predicted proteins | sample PanSoiMetPlot_22_FD_92647 | JGI IMG/M metagenome (GOLD analysis project Ga0126377, IMG submission 92647) | Tropical forest soil microbial communities from Panama - MetaG Plot_22 | ecosystem: Environmental > Terrestrial > Soil > Tropical forest > Bulk soil | place: Panama | collected 2016-02-17
GCGAAGGCATCACCATCTACCCGATCCAATCGCCGTCGCTGAAGGAGTTCGACGACGACAGCGAGCGCTGGCGCTGGCTCGACGTGCGCTGGGACGTGGACGAGGCGACGCCGCACCGTTTCCCGGCGCGGCTCGCCGTGCAGTCTGTCAACGAGCCCGGCACGCTCGCCCAGGTCGCCCAGGTGATCGCGGAGCACGACGGCAACATCGACAACATCCGCATGGAGCGGCAGTCGCCCGATTTCACCTCGCTCATGATCGATCTCGAGGTCTACGACCTCAAGCACCTCAACGCCATCATCGCGCAACTGCGCGCCAAGCCGGTGGTTGCGAAGGTTGATCGCGTCACCGAGTGAGGCTGGACCGCGGCGCCATCCTGGTTCATGCTTGATTCGATACTCGGCCGCCTCGGGGCTGCGGGCCGGTATCGGACCATAGTCGGGGCAGGCGGCCGTCGGAACGTTGTTCCGGCCGCGGGTCCGCGGGGAGATCATCATGCAGCGCGTCACCGTCACGCTCGATCACGAGCTCATGGCCGACCTCGACCGCATCATCGCGGCGCGCGGCTATCAGAACCGCTCGGAGGCGATCCGTGATCTCGCCCGCGCCGGCATCCAGCAGGCCGCGCAGGAGACCGGCAGGAGCGGCGACTGCGTCGCAGCGCTGATCTACGTCTACGATCATGCGGCGCGTGAGTTGTCCAAGCGCCTGGTGCAGAATTTCCACGGCCATCACGAGATGTCCCTCGCGACGCTGCACGTCCATCTCGACGACGACAGCTGCATGGAGGTGACCGTGCTCAAGGGCGCGGCGCGCGAGGTGCAGCATTTCGCCGAACACATCATCGCCGAGCGCGGCGTGCGTCACGGCCGCCTGGTGATGATCCCGGCCGACTCGCCCGGCGCGTCCGGACGCGGCCACGAGCGGATGTTCCACCGACACGCGTGAGCGCGCGTCCCGGTTCGGACCCGTGCAACGGGCATGAAGCCACGGGACTGCCTCGCCTTCGCATCAACCGCGACCGCATCGCGATGCCGGGCATGAGCGCCGGCCGGCGAAGAAGCGCGCTGGTCGATCCCCTTCGATATCCGCGCATGTCCTCCGCTCGCATTACGCGTGGATCAAGTTAACTCGATTAGACTTGGGACCGGCATGGCCAGCCGTCCGGCTGCCGGTATGATCCCGCGCGATCTTGTCGTACAAGGGCGGTCGGACTTGGCCCGGGAGATCGCCATGCAACGCGCCACCATCGCGGCCGCGAGCGGATCGTCCAACGTCATGCGCGAGCGCGGACGATGACGGTCCCGCTGCGCCTCGGCGTCAACATCGACCACGTCGCGACCTTGCGCAATGCCCGCGGCGGCCGGCATCCCGATCCGCTGCGCGCGGCCGAGATTGCGATCGCGGCGGGCGCCGACGGCATCACGGCGCATCTGCGCGAGGACCGCCGCCACATCCGCGACGACGACATTGCGCGCCTGCGGGCGCGCATCAGCAAGCCGCTCAATTTCGAGATGGCGGCGACCGACGAGATGACCACGATCGCGCTGCAGGTCCGTCCGCACGCCGCCTGCCTGGTGCCCGAGCGGCGGCAGGAGCGCACCACCGAGGGCGGCCTCGATGCGGCGGCTGGCCGGGTGCAGATCGCGCCGGCCGTCGCGGCGCTCAAGCGCGGCGGCATCCGGGTGTCGCTGTTCATCGCCGCCGACCCGGCGCAGATCGATGCCGCCGCCGAGGTCGGCGCGCCGGTGATCGAGATCCACACCGGCGCCTGGTGCGACGCGGTGGTTGCGGGCGATCGGGCCACGGCCGCGGCCGAATTCGAGCGCATCCGCGTTGGCGCGGCGCGTGCCGCCGGGCTCGGCCTCGAGGTGCATGCCGGACATGGCCTCGACTACGTGACCGCCGAGGCGGTCGCCGCGCTGCCCGAGGTGGTCGAGCTCAACATCGGCCATTTTCTCGTGGGCGAGGCGGTGTTCGACGGGCTCGGCGCGGTGGTCGAACGCATGCGCGCCGCGATGGCGCGGGGTCGCGCGCGGATTGCGGGCCATCGGCCGGCGTGATGCCCATGATCCTCGGCATCGGCACCGACCTCGTCGACATCCGCCGCATCGAGCAGACGATCGCGCGCCACGGCGAGCGCTTCATCGACCGCATCTTCACCGAGGTCGAGCGCGCCCGCGCCGAGCGCAAGGCGAACCGGATCGAGACCTATGCGAAGCGCTTCGCCGCCAAGGAAGCCTGCGCCAAGGCCCTCGGCACCGGCTTCCGCCAGGGCGTCTTTTTCCGCGACATGGGCGTGGTCAACCTGCCATCCGGCAAGCCGACGATGCATCTCACCGGCGGGGCCTTGGCGCGGCTGCGGGCGATTACCCCGGCCGGCTTCGAGGCCCAGATCGACCTCGCGATCACCGACGAATATCCGCTCGCCCAGGCCTTCGTGGTCATTTCGGCCATGCGGCGGGAGCATTCGCACAGCCCCTCGGCTTGATTGCGCGGCGCAGCGCAAGCCGCTACAAGTGCCGAAATTCCGGGGCGTCTCAGAGCTTCAGGAACGGTGGCGGCGCCACGCCTAAACGATTGATTTGCAGGAGTTTTCGCTTACTTCCCTCGCGGCTCCTCTGACCGGGCCAAGCGAGCCGGAGGTTGTTTCGGTCGTTACCCCGGTCTCCGGCCGGGCAGCGCCGGACGTGGGCATCGAATGGGCGGGGCGATATGGGCGACGAGAGCACGAGAGGCCAATGAGCGTGTCGAGCCAGGACAAGCAGCGGGCGAAGCGGCAGGAAAAGCGCGCCGAGGGCGGCGTCGCCGAGACCGGCCGCGTGATCTTCCATGCACTGATCATCGCCTTCGTGATCCGCACCTTCCTGTTCCAGCCGTTCAACATTCCGTCCGGCTCGATGGAGGCGACCCTGCTGATCGGCGACTACCTGTTCGTCTCCAAATACTCCTACGGCTACACCCACTATTCGATTCCGTGGTCACCGCGCCTGTTCTCGGGCCGCGTCTTCGGCTCCGAGCCGCAGCGCGGCGACGTCGTCGTCTTCCGCCTGCCGAAGGACGACTCGATCGACTACATCAAGCGCGTGATCGGCCTGCCGGGTGACCGCATCCAGATGATCGACGGCTTGCTCCACATCAACGGCACGCCGGTCAAGCGCGAGCGCATCGACGACTACATCAACGAGGAAGGCGGTCGCACCATTCGGGTCAAGCGCTGGCGTGAGACGCTGCCGAACGGCGTGAGCTACAACACGCTCGACCTGCAGGACAACGGCTTCCTCGACAATACCCAGGAATATGTCGTGCCGCCCGGGCACTTCTTCATGATGGGCGACAACCGCGACAACTCGACCGACAGCCGCGTGCTCGCCTCGGTCGGCTTCATCCCCTACGAGAACCTGATCGGGCGCGCGCAGATCATCTTCTTCTCGGTCGGCGATGGCGAACCGGCTTGGCACTTCTGGAACTGGCCATGGTCGGTGCGCTGGAGTCGCCTGTTCACGATCGTGCGATGAGCCGTAGGAAGGGACGCAAGGAACTCGAAGAGCGGATCGGCCACAGCTTTGCCGAGAAGGCGCTGCTCGACAGCGCGCTCACCCACATCTCGGCGCTGTCGGGCAAGAGCCGCGTCGGCAGCTATCAGCGGCTGGAATTCCTCGGCGACCACGTCCTCGGCCTCGTCATCTCCGACATGCTGTTTCGTGCCTTCCCCAAGGCGGACGAGGGCGAGCTGTCGCGCCGGCTCGCCGACCTGGTGCGTCGCGAGAGCTGCGCCGAGGTTGCCCATGCGATGGATCTCGGGCCGGTGATCAAGCTCGGCGCCTCGGAGGCCAATGCGGGTGGCCGGCGGCGGCTCGCCATCCTCGCCGACGTCTGCGAGGCGCTGATCGGCGCGGTGTTCATCGATGGCGGCTACACAGCCGCCGCTGCGCTGATCGAGCGCTACTGGAGCGAGCGCATGCGCACGCCGGTGCGCCCGCTGCTCGACCCGAAGACCGTGCTGCAGGAATGGGCGCAGGCGCGCGGCCTGCCGACCCCGCATTACCGTGAGATCGAGCGTACCGGGCCGCATCACGATCCGGAATTCCGGGTCTCGGTCGCGCTGCCGGACCTGCGCCCGGCCGAGGGGCTCGGCCGCTCCAAGCGTGCCGCCGAGCAGGCCGCGGCCGCCGCGCTCTTGGCGCGCGAGGGTGTCGAGGCGACGGTGCACGAGGCCGCCAAGGCGACGTCACGCGATGGCTGAGCCCGTGGCGCAAGGTGGCGCGGGTCCTGGGGCGGACGGCGCGACCCGCTGCGCCTTCGTGGCGTTGATCGGCGCGCCCAATGTCGGCAAGTCGACCCTCGTCAACGCGCTGGTCGGCACCAAGGTGACGATCGTGAGCCCCAAGGTGCAGACGACGCGCACGCTGGTGCGCGGCATCGCGATCGAGGGCAGGGCGCAGCTCGTGTTCGTCGACACGCCCGGCATTTTTGCGCCGCGCCGGCGGCTCGATCGCGCCATGGTGACCTCGGCCTGGACCGGCGCGCACGACGCCGACCTGGTGGCGCTGATGGTCGACGCCAAGCGCGGCCTCGACGAGGAGACCGGCGCGATCCTCGCAAAGCTCGCCGACGTCGCGGGACGCAAGGTGCTGATCGTCAACAAGGTCGACCTGGTCGCGAAGCCGCCGCTGCTCGCGCTCGCCGAGGACGCCAATGCGCGGCAAAAATTCGCCGCGACCTTCATGGTGTCGGCGCTCTCGGGCGACGGGATCGGCGACGTCAGGGCGTGGCTCGCCGCCAACGCGCCGGAGGGGCCGTGGCACTACCCGGAGGACCAGATCTCGGATGCGCCGCTGCGCAGCCTCGCGGCCGAGATCACCCGCGAGCAGCTGTTCAACCAGATGCACCAGGAGCTGCCCTACCGCTCGACGGTCGAGACCGAGGTGTGGAAGGAGCTGCGCGACGGCGCGGTACGGATCGAGCAGACGATCTACGTGGAGCGCGAAAGCCAGCGCAAGATCGTGCTCGGCAAGCGCGGCGCCGCCATCAAGGCAATCGGCGCCGCGGCGCGCGCCGAGATCACGCGGCTGATCGAGCAGCCGGTGCACCTTTTTTTGTTCGTCAAGGTGCGCGAAGACTGGGGCGACGATCCGGAGCGATTCCGCGAGATGGGACTGGAGTTTCCGAAGGAGTAAACTCCCTCTCCCCGAGTAACCTCCCTCTCCCCGCTTGCGGGGAGAGGGTCGGGGTGAGGGGGCGCTTCCGCGCGCACCAGGAGTCGGCGGACACGACGCTTGCTTCGAGCAAGCGGCGCCCCCACCCCGAGGAGAAGGAGTCAGAGACAGCGCCGCATGGAATGGACCGATACCGGCATCGTCCTCGGCACGCGACGACACGGGGAGGCGAGCGCCATCCTCGAGCTGATGACGCGTGCGCACGGCCGCCATCTCGGCCTGGTGCGCGGCGGCGCCGGGTCACGGCTGAAACCCGTGCTGCAGCCCGGCAACACGGTCGCGGCGACCTGGCGGGCGCGGCTCGACGAGCATCTCGGCAATTTCACGGTCGAGGGCCTCGACGCACGCGCCGCCTCGTTTCTCTCCGCCGCTCATGCACTCTATGGCGCGACCCATTTGGCGGCGCTGTGCCGGCTGCTGCCCGAGCGCGACCCGCACGAGGCGGTGTACGAGGCGCTCGACGTCGCGCTCGATCATTTCGGTGATCCGGCGGCGGTCGCGGTGCTGGTCGCGCGCTTCGAGCTGCAGCTTCTGGCCGAGCTCGGCTTCGGCCTCGATCTTTCGGCCTGCGCGGCGACCGGCGGCGTGCTCGACCTTGTCTACGTGTCGCCGAAATCGGGCCGCGCGGTCTCGCGTGCGGCCGGCCAGGCGTGGCGCGACCGGCTGCTCGCACTGCCGGTATTTCTGAGCGAGGAAGGGCAGGAGGGCGACACGCCGCCGTCGCCCGAGGACATCGATGACGGCTTCGCGCTTACGGGCTTCTTCCTCGAGCGCCACGTCTACGAGCCGCGCGGCGAAGCGTTGCCGGACTCCCGCCGGTATTTCATCGCCGCCGTAACCCGCGCGATCGCGCGAGTGGCGTGAGGGCTCGCCCCGCAGAGCAGGATTTTCGACCAAGTCACAGGAATGGCGGCGATTTTCGACCTAGCTTCGTTCTGCCAAAACCCTATGAGGTATTATTATACTCAGCGAGCGTAGGGTGGGCAAAGGCGCGCAGCGCCGTGCCCACGCAGAACGGCCAATCACGGTGGGCGTCGCGGTCCGTCGTTCGTGTTCAATGCAGCCCTGCGATATGGGCGAGCTTGTCGGGATTGCGCACGCCGTAGAGCGCGACGATGCGGCCGTCGCGGATCTCGAGCGCCAGCGTCTCGACCTGACCGGTATTGTCGGTGATGACGAAGCCGGGCAGGCCGTTGAGGCGGGTACGGCGCACGGACTGCAGCGCGAGCGGCGCCTGCTTCCTGGCGAGGCCGGCGAAGAAGCGACTGATCCTGTCGCTGCCATGGATCGGATTGAGCGCGGCCGCGCGCTTGCCGCCGCCGTCGGTGTAGAGGATCGCGTCGGCGGCGAGGAGGCGCGTCAGGCCGGGCACGTCGCCGGCGGCGACCGCGGCCTCGAAGGCATCGGCGAGCCGTGCGACCTCGGCGTCGGACGGATCGAAGCGGGGACGCGCCTCGCGCACATGCGCGCGGGCGCGGGCCGCGAGCTGGCGGCACGCCTCGGCGCTGCGGTCGAGCGCGGCCCCGACTTCGGCGAAGTCGAGCTCGAACACGTCGTGCATGAGGAACGCGGCGCGCTCGAGCGGCGAGAGGCGCTCGAGGGTGAGCAGCAGCGCGACCGAGAGGTCGCCGGCCAGTTCGCTCGCCGTGTCGGGCGCGACCGCGGCCGGATCGACGATCGGCTCGGGCAGCCATGGGCCCACGTAGGTCTCGCGGCGGGAGCGTGCCGATTTCATCTGGTCGAGGCAGAGCCGCGTCACCACCCGCGAGAGATAGGCGCGCGGATCCGCGACCGCGGCGCGGTCGGCGGCATGCCAGCGTAGAAACGCCTCCTGCACGACGTCCTCGGCCTCGGCGAGCGAGCCGAGCATGCGGTAGGCGAGGCCGGTCAGGCTGCGCCGCTGCGACTCGAAGGTCTGTGCCGCGTCAGGTCGGCCCGGGTCGGTCATGACGTGCTCCCGCGCGCTCATGCGGCCCGCCGCGGCGTCGCGACGACGTTGCCGCCGACGGTGATGCGCCGGCACGCCTGGCCGTGGCCGAGCGCGTATTTGACGGTCGGAAAGAGGCGCGCCGACGTGATCGCGAAGGCGAGCGAGACGAGGCCGCGCGAACCCCAGCGCGCCAGAATCTCCTGGCGCAGCTCGTCGGCGCCGGCGTCGTGCGCGAGCACGGCACGGGCGAAGCGCAGCCCGAGGACGGCGTCGTCCGGCAGGGCGCGCAGGTCGCCGGCGAGCATGGCGGCGATCAACTCGGGCGCAAGGCCGTCGCGCTCGGCAAACGTGACGCCGAGCTGGGTGCACGGTCCGCAGTCCTCGGCCAGCACCGCGGCAAAACTCGCCGCATACCAGGCCGTGAGCGGAACGTTGCGGCGGTGCTGCGCCATGCCGTTGAGCATGGCGAACTTGAGAAACGCGCCCATGTCGGCATCGAGAATGTCACGGACGTAGCTCGCGTCATAGCCGGTCGCGCGCTCGAAGGCGGCGATCCGCCGCCGCATCAGCCATTGCAACATGGTCATCTCCGTTGTGCGGGTCGGGAAGAGGGTCAGCCACGCCGCCAGCGCGGCCGGCAGGACGACGGCGAGCAGGTCGGCCCATGTCATCAACGCGTGGTGGCCGACCGCCTCGCCGACATGGACGAGCGCATGAAGGACGAGGAACGCCGCGCCCGCGAGCGCCGCCATGCGGGCGCGCGCATCGCGCCCGAACCACGCGAGCGCGGCGCCGCTCACCAGATAGGCGGCGCCGATATCGCGCACGAAGTGCGCGTTGAGCGGGCCGGTCGCCGCCACGCCCGGAACCAGACCGTACCAGGCGGACGGAGCGACCAGCATGAAAGTTCCGTTCGCGGCGAGCGCGAGGCCCACCACCACGGCGATCGAGATTGCGGGCACGACTGTCTCCTGCGTCTCACTCAAAGACGAGACAGCGAGGCCGGATGTGACATGCGGCGGAAATTTTTTTGTCGCAGAAGAACGCATTCGGAACGACAGCCGGGCGCTGATGCAGGATACGTTGGCCGCGTGCGCGGGAACCGTGCGCGTTCCGAGTTGTGCAGGCTGTGTGGAGTGATGCGCGCGCCCGTCGCGGTGGTGTACTCGCAAACAAAAGCCGGCGGGATGTGATCCCGCCGGCGTCTCATTCTGCTTGCGACACGGCCGTTGCGACCTGATCGCAACCTCGGCGCTCTGAATTCCGGGTCGCGGCACCTCGCGACCGTCAATTCTTGCTCACCCCAAACCCGACGACGTATCGCCGCCGTCCTGCGCCCCGGTCAGCTTGATGCGCCGCGGGTTGTCACCAGTGGTGACGACCGTAGTAGTTGCGGCGCCAGCCATAGCCATAGCCGTAGCGGTATGGATACGGGCGCGCGTAGTAGTAGCCGCAAGGATACCAGCCCCAGCCGTGCCAGCCGTAGCGCCAGCAGGCGGTCTTGTCGATCACGTTCAGTCCTTCGGCGGCGCCGCGCACGCCCGCCTGGGCGCCGAACGTCATCGCCTGACTCGGCCCCGCCATCAACGCGGCGGCCGAAAACAACGCTGCCGCACCGGCCAGCGTGATCATCCTTCGCATGGTTGTCCTCCTCCTTTGATCGTCTCGATTCGGGGTCAGGTGAGATTCGCCCCCATCGCCCCGAGATTACCGTGCCTTCGCCGAAAGGCACATGGCTAAGTCGTTCATTCGGCGTTCATTTCGCACCACCTTGAGGAGTGGTCGCGAGATCGTGAAATCGCAGCGCCGCCGCGGTCGCTTGGTTCCGCGGCGCGCGCGACGGTTGTTCGCAGCGTGCCGGCGCTGTATCGATGCCGTATGGGCAAGCAACTGATTCCCCCCGAACCGTCGGACGTGCAGGAAGTCGCCCTGCGCGAAGCACTCGAGGAGCGCTATCTCAACTATGCGCTCTCAACCATCATGCACCGGGCGCTGCCCGATGCACGCGACGGTTTGAAGCCGGTGCACCGCCGCATCCTGTATGGTATGCGCCTGCTGCGCCTCGATCCCGGCGTCGCCTTCAAGAAGTCGGCAAAGATCGTTGGCGACGTCATGGGCAATTTCCATCCCCATGGCGACCAGGCGATCTACGACGCACTGGTGCGGCTCGCGCAGGACTTCAACTCGCGCTACCCGCTGATCGACGGCCAGGGAAATTTCGGCAACATTGACGGCGATAACCCGGCGGCCATGCGCTACACCGAGGCGCGGCTGACCGAGGTCGCCCGCCTGCTGCTCGAGGGCATCGACGAGGACGCGGTCGATTTCCGCGCGACCTATGACGGCTCCGGCGACGAGCCGGTGGTGCTGCCCGGCGCCTTCCCCAACATGCTCGCCAACGGCGCCCAGGGCATCGCGGTCGGCATGGCGACCGCGATCCCGCCGCACAATGCGGCGGAATTGTGCGACGCGGCGCTGTTTCTGATCGACAACCCGAACGCGCGCAGCAAGACGCTGCTCAAATACGTGCCCGGCCCGGATTTCCCGACCGGCGGCCTGATCGTCGACCCGCGCGAGACCATCGCGGAAGCCTATGTGACGGGCCGCGGCTCGTTCCGCGTGCGTGCACGCTGGACCACGGAGGACACCGGCCGCGGCACCTACTCGATCGTCGTCACCCAGATCCCCTGGCTGGTGCAGAAGTCGCGCCTGGTCGAGCGCATCGCCGAGCTCCTGAACGACAAGAAGCTGCCGCTCGTTGCCGACGTGCGCGACGAGTCGGCCGATGACGTCCGCCTCGTGATCGAGCCGCGCTCGCGCACGGTCGATCCCGAGATCCTGATGGAATCGCTGTTCAAGCTCACCGAGCTCGAAAGCCGCATTCCCTTGAACATGAACGTGCTCGTCAAGGGCAAGATCCCCAAGGTGGTGGGGCTTGCCGAGGCACTGCGCGCGTGGCTCGACCATCGGCGCGAGGTGCTGCTGCGCCGCACCAACTTCCGCGTCAAGCAGATCGAAGCTCGCCTCGAGGTCCTCGGCGGCTACCTGATCGCCTATCTCAACCTCGATGAGGTCATCAGGATCATCCGCAACGAGGACGAGCCGAAGCCCGTCCTGATCAAAACCTTCAAGCTCACCGACGTCCAGGCCGACGCCATCCTCAACATGCGCCTGCGCAACCTGCGCAAGCTCGAGGAGATGGAGATCAAGCGCGAGGACAAGGACCTGCGCGCGGAACGCAAAGAGCTGCAGGCGCTGCTCAGATCCGAGAAGGAGCAGTGGAAGAAGGTCGCCGACGAGATCAAGAAGGTGCGCGAGACGTTCGGGCCAAAAACGCCGCTCGGCAAGCGGCGCACCGGCTTTGCGGAGGCGCCCGAGCACGATGAGGCCGCGATCGAGGAGGCGATGGTGGTGCGCGAGCCGATCACCGTCGTCGTCTCCGAGAAGGGCTGGATCCGTGCGCTGCGCGGCCACGTCACGGATCTCTCCGGCGTCGCCTTCAAATCCGACGACTCGCTCAAGTTCGCCTTCCCGGCCGAGACCACCTCGAAGATCATGATCTTCGCCACCAACGGCCGCTTCTACACCATCGAGGGATCGAAGCTCCCTGGCGGGCGCGGCCACGGCGAGCCGGTACGGCTGTTCATCGATCTCGACCAGGCCGGCGACCTGGTCGCGGCGTTCGTGCTGGTCGGCGGCCGCAAGTTCCTGGTGGTGAGCCACCAGGGCAAGGGTTTCGTGGTCGCCGAGGATGAATGCGTCGCCAACACCCGCAAGGGCAAGCAGGTGCTCAACGTCAAGATGCCGGACGAGGCGCGCGCGATGGCGCCGGTCGAGGGCGAGCTCGTCGTCGCGATCGGCGAGAACCGCAAGATGGTGATCTTCGGCCTCGACCAGCTGCCCGAGATGGCGCGCGGTTCCGGCGTGCGGCTGCAGCGCTACAAGGACGGCGGCCTCTCGGACGCGAAGACGTTCAAGGCGGGGGACGGGCTCACCTGGACCGACACCGCCGGCCGCGCCTTCTCGCTCACCATCAAGGAGCTCGCCGACTGGCGCGGCAACCGCGCCGATGCGGGCCGCATCGCGCCGAAGGGTTTTCCGCGCACCAACAAGTTCAACGGCGGCGCGCCGAAGGGCGAATGATTGGTCGGTGTGGCCGACCCGCGCGCATGCGCGGCCGCACCGGCCGGTCCGCGGCGGATTCGTCCGCGCTACCGAGAGTCTTTCCTTGCCAACAACTGCCGGTCGGCTGGTTCAACCAGAAAGCTGATCCGGCTTGAATTCGCTCGCCGCAATGCCGATCTCCATCGAGGTCTGGGGAGAAAGGCGAAGAAGATGGCTCCTCCACGCAAAGGCGAAACCGCACTGGTGACCGGCGCGAGCAGCGGCATCGGCCGCGAGCTCGCACGGCTGTTCGCTGCCGACGGCTACGACGTGGTGCTGGTAGCGCGCTCCGCCGGCGCGCTCGAGACGCTGGCGGGCGAGATTGCGCGCGAGTTCGGCGTGACCGCCACGCCGATCGCGATCGACCTCGGCGAGCCCAACGCGGTCCGCGATCTCATGGCGACGCTCGATCAGCGCGCGCTGACCATCGACGTGCTCGTCAACAATGCCGGCTTCGGCGCGGCCGGCCCGTTCGACGGCAGCGCCGCGGAGACGCAGCTCGGCATCATCGACGTGAACATCCGGGCCCTGGTCGCGCTGACGCACCGGCTCTGGCCGGCGATGCTCAGGAAAAAGCGCGGCGGCGTGCTCAATGTCGCCTCCACGGCGGCGTTCCAGCCGGGCCCGTTCCTCGCGGTCTACTCGGCGTCGAAGGCCTTCGTGCTGTCGTTCACCGAGGCGCTGTGGGAAGAGGCGCGCGGGACCGGCGTGCACGTGTCGTGCCTGTGCCCGGGCGCGACCGAGACGGCGTTCCACAAGCGCGCCGGCACCGACAAGCTGCATCTGCTGCAGATGAACATGATGAGCGCGGAGAAAGCCGCGCGTCTCGGCTATCGCGCCTTTCAGGCCAACAAGCGCGTCGAGATCACGGGAGCCCTGAACGCCTTCATGGCGCGTTCTGCCGCCGTCACGCCCAACGCGGTCGTGCTTCGGATCGCGCGGCGGTTGTTGAGCGCATAAAGCAGTACGGTGGGTTAGACGCGCAGCGCCGTAACCCACCGACTGACATGCGTCGGGGCGAGCTGTCACCAACACTTGAGGTTCGCGGCACTGGCGCGCCTTACGACCGCGCGTGCAGGAATTTTGCGAACGCCTTGAGGGTCGTCTCCGAGACGTGGTGCTCGATGCCCTCGGCGTCCGCCTCCGCCGACTCGGCTGGCACGCCGAGCGCGAGCAGCACCTCGACCACCAGCCGGTGGCGGGCGCGCACGCGCGCGGCCAGCGCCTGGCCGCTCTCGGTCAGAAACACGCCGCGGTAGGGGCGCGCGGTCGCGACGCCCTCGCGCTTGAGGCGCGCGATCGCCTTGATCGCGGTCGCGTGCGACACGCCGAGGCGGCGGGCGATGTCGGTCGGCCGCGCCTCGCCGGTTCCGCTCAGGAGATCGTCGATCAGCTCGACATAGTCCTCGAGCAGCGCAGTCGACTGGGCGGAGCGCGCCTTGCCGAAGCGCCGCGCCTGGGCCCGCTCGGTCGGCAGGCCAGCGAAGGACTTTCCGTTTTCTATCAGTGCCTTGCGGGGCATGCCGCTCCTGCATCCACGGCCGATCGTCGGCCTGACGGGCCCCCGAGTCGGGCCGACGGACGATCCATAACACACATTTTGCAGCCGGTGTTGATCCTTCGGTATTTTTCGTTATTTTGTAGCCAAGGTTACATGTTGGTGTTCCCACTACCGCGAGGATTCCGAAGGTCGGGGTCGTAGATGCTCAATTCCATGCTGTCGCTCACGAGGCAGTCGAACCGCACGGTTGCGGCCGGACGCGCGCTGCTCGCCGGCGAGCGGCGGGGGCTGCGCGGTTACCTCGCGTTCGCCGGGCCGGCGGTCGTCGCCTCGATCGCCTATATCGACCCCGGGAACTTCGCGACCAACATCCAGGCCGGCGCACGCTACGGCTACGAGCTCCTCTGGGTCGTCCTGCTCGCCAACCTGATCGCCATGCTGTTTCAGGCGCTCTCCGCCAAGCTCGGCATCGTCACCGGCCGGAACCTCGCCGAAATGTGCCGCGAGCAGTTTCCGCGACCCGTAGCGATCGCGATGTGGATCGTGAGCGAGATCGCCGCCATGGCGACGGATCTCGCCGAATTCCTGGGCGGCGCGATCGGCCTGTCGCTGCTGCTCGGCCTTCCGCTCCTGCTCGGCATGGTCGTGACTGCCTTCATCGTCTACGGCGTGCTCATGTTCGATCGCTACGGCTTCCGCCCGATCGAGCTCATCATCGGCAGCCTCGTCGGCGTCATCGCGGTCTGCTACCTGATCGAGATGCTGATCGCGCCGGTCGACTGGCGCGCCGCCGCCCTGCACACGATCATGCCGCAGCTCGCCGACTCGGGCGCGCTGCTGCTCGCGGTCGGCATCATCGGCGCGACCGTCATGCCGCACGCCGTCTACCTGCATTCCGGCCTGACCCAGGCGCGCATTCCGCACCGCAACGACGGCGAGACGCGCATGGTGGTGCGCATCTCCAACACCGAGGTGGTGATCGCACTCGCGATCGCCGGGCTCGTCAACATGGCCATGGTGATGATGGCTTCGAGCGCATTCCACGCCGGCCACAGCGACGTCGCCGAGATCGAGACCGCCTATCACACCTTGACGCCGCTGCTCGGCGGCGCGGCGGCGAGCGTCTTTCTGGTCTCGCTGCTCGCCTCCGGCGTGTCGAGCTCGACGGTCGGCACCATGGCGGGTCAGATGATCATGCAGGGCTTCATCAATTTCCACATTCCGATCTGGGTGCGCCGGCTCGTCACCATGGTGCCGGCGTTCGTGGTCGTCGCGCTCGGCGTCAACGCCACGCAGGCGCTCGTCATCAGTCAGGTCATGCTGTCGATCGCGCTGCCGCTGCCGATGATCGCGCTCTTGATGTTCACCCGGCGTACCGACCTGATGGGCGATCATGCCAACGGAATGCTGACCCAGGTGGCGGCGCTGGCCGCCACCGCGGTGGTGCTGGCGCTCAACCTGGTGCTGATCGTGCAGACGTTGGGGGGATGATCGAGCCGTAGGGTGGGCAAAGCGACCCGCCTTCGCTCGCTGCGCGAGCTTCGGACGGGTTTGAGTCCGCCGAAGCGCGGAGGCGGAAGCGTGCCCACCATCCTGCGAGACAAGAACCGCGTGGGCACGGCGCTTCGCGCCTTTGCCCACCCTACAAAGTACGAAAAGCGCCCTACGACTCC
>Ga0126377_10001738_pt1 | contig 14484 bp, 17 predicted proteins | sample PanSoiMetPlot_22_FD_92647 | JGI IMG/M metagenome (GOLD analysis project Ga0126377, IMG submission 92647) | Tropical forest soil microbial communities from Panama - MetaG Plot_22 | ecosystem: Environmental > Terrestrial > Soil > Tropical forest > Bulk soil | place: Panama | collected 2016-02-17
ATCGGACACGCCCCTCATCTCCTCCCACACCCCGCGTCCGATTGCGCGAGCCCCAGACCCACCCCTGGGGCTCGCCGCTTTTTTGGGACGATGAAGCGGTATCCCGTGTGGGCGCTCATCGTCGCGGCCCAATTCACTCCGGGCGCTCCGTCAACTACGATGCCAGACTCGGAACATCGCGACTTGGCCGTGGGCCTCCCGGCCGGACGAGCGCCGGCTGCCCCGCCGCGACGACTCATCGTCGAGCCGCAGAGCCTGCTCCCAACCGGTTGAAACCAGGCGATCGACCGCCCAAATGTGCCGCTGGTGGCTGTACCATGGAACGTGATTTTCCCCGCGACTGGATGTGGTCGGAAGCCTGCGAGATGCTCGCGCGGGCTGAACGGCTGCATCGCGAATTCTTCCGGCCCGTGCGGTCGGCGAACCGACTCCCAACATGGGAGCCGCCGGTTGATATCCTCGAGACCGGCCGTGAGGTCCTGGTTCTCGTGGCCTTGCCGGGCGTCGACCCCGACCGGGTCGAGGTGGCGATTGATGGCGATCATCTCGTGGTCGCCGGAACCCGCGTGCTGCCTACCGAACTGAGCACGGCGCTGATCCATCGGCTCGAGTTGCCGCAGGGCCGCTTTGCCCGGCGCGTGCGGTTGCCGGCCGGACGCTACAGCGACGTGAGCCGCTCGGCTGTGCACGGCTGCCTGCTGATCACCATGCAAAAATCGGGGTCATCCCATGGCTGAGCCGGATACCATGCACGGCCTCGGCTCGGGTCAGAGCGCCGTCGGCGCGGCGCCGAGCGTCGCACCGATTCCCCCGGATGCGCTGATCATCGTACCGGTGCGCAATGCGGTGCTGTTTCCCGAGCAGGTGATGCCGATCACGGTGGGACGCACGCGGTCGATCGCGGCCGCGCAGCAGGCGATGCGGGAGCAGCGCCCGGTTGGCATTCTGTTGCAACGCGAGGCGCAGGATACCGATCCTTCGCCGATCGACATGCACCGCATCGGCACGATCGCCAATGTGGTGCGCTTCCTCACCGCGCCGGACGGGACGCATCATCTCATCTGCCAAGGCGAGCAGCGCTTCCAGATCGACGCGTTCATCGGCGGCTGGCCGTTCCTGGTGGCGCGCGTGGTGCGGATCCCCGAGCCCGCCACCCGCACGCCCGAGATCGAGGCGCGCTTCCTGAGCCTCAAGAATCAGATGCTGGAGGCCGTGCGCATGCTGCCGCAGGCTCCGGCGGAGCTGCTGGCCACGGTCCAATCACTCGAATCGCCCGCAGCCCTTGCCGATCTGGCCGCCGCCTATATGGACATCAAGCCCGGGGAGAAGCAGGAGATCCTCGAGACGATCGAGATCGTCGCACGCATGGAGAAGGTCGCGCGCATGCTCGCGGCCCGCATCGAGGTGCTGCGCCTGTCCCAGGAGATCGGCCAGCAGACCAAGGCGGCCCTCGACGCGCGCCAGCGTGAGGTGCTGCTGCGTGAGCAGATGGCGGCGATCCAGCGCCAGCTCGGTGAGGGCGAGGACGGCAAGGCGGCCGAGATCGCCGAGCTCGGCAAGGCTATCGCCGACGCCAAGATGCCGAAGGAGGTGGACGAGCAGGCGCGCAAGGAGCTGCGCCGGCTCGAGCGCATGCCCGAGGCGGCGGCCGAATATGGCATGGTCCGCACCTATCTCGACTGGCTGATCGAGCTGCCCTGGGCGCTGCCGGAACAGAGCGACATCGACATGGTGCAGGCGCGGCGCATCCTCGACGAGGATCATTACGGCCTGGAGAAGATCAAGCGGCGCATCATCGAGTATCTCGCGGTGCGCAAGCTCGCGCCGCACGGCAAGGCGCCGATCCTGTGCTTCGTGGGTCCGCCCGGCGTGGGCAAGACCTCGCTCGGCCAGTCGATCGCCCGCGCGATGAACCGCAAATTCGTTCGCGTGAGCCTCGGCGGCGTGCACGACGAGGCGGAGATCCGCGGCCATCGGCGCACCTATATCGGCGCACTGCCGGGCAACATCATCCAGGCGATCCGCAAGGCTGGCGCGCGCAACTGCGTGATGATGCTCGACGAGATCGACAAGCTCGGCGCCGGCATCCAGGGTGATCCGTCTGCGGCGCTGCTCGAGGTGCTCGACCCCGAGCAGAACAACACCTTCCGAGACAACTATCTCGGCGTCGCGTTCGACCTGAGCCGCGTCGTCTTCATCACCACGGCAAACATGCTCGACACCATACCCGGCCCGCTGCGCGACCGCATGGAGGTGATCAGTCTCGCGGGCTACACGGCCGAGGAGAAGCTCGAGATCGCGCGGCGCTATCTGGTGCACAGGCAGATGGAGGCGAACGGACTGCAGGCGGGCCAAGTCGAGATCAGCGACGACGTGCTGCGCGCGATCATCGCGAGCTACACCCGCGAGGCGGGCGTGCGCAATCTCGAGCGCGAGATCGGCAAGGTGCTGCGGCACGCGGCGGTTCGCATCGCCGAAGGCCAGAGCGGCCCGATCCGCCTCGAAAGCCGGGATCTCACCGGGATTCTCGGCGCGCCCCAGTTCGAGAACGAGATCGCGATGCGGGTGGCCGTGCCGGGCGTTGCGACCGGGCTCGCCTGGACGCCGGTCGGCGGCGACATCCTGTTCATCGAGGCGACGCGGCTGCCCGGCAACGGCAGGCTGATCCTGACCGGTCAGCTCGGCGACGTCATGAAGGAGAGCGCGCAGGCGGCGCTCAGCATCGTCAAGAACCGGGCAGCGGCGTTCGACATCGATGCGACGCTGTTCGAGAGGAGCGACATTCATATCCACGTGCCGGCCGGGGCCACTCCGAAGGACGGTCCGAGCGCGGGTGTCGCAATGTTCATGGCGCTCGTGTCGTTGATGAACGAGCGCACGGTGCGCAGCGATACCGCGATGACCGGGGAGATCAGCCTGCGCGGACTTGTGCTGCCGGTGGGAGGCATCAAGGAGAAGGTCGTCGCCGCGGCCCGCGCGGGCCTCAAGCGCGTGATGCTGCCGGCGCGCAATCGCAAGGATTATGACGATATTCCGGAGGAGGCGCGCCGCCAGATGGAGTTCATCTGGCTCGAGCGGGTCGACGAGGCGGTGGCGGCAGCTCTGGAGCCGCAGCGGGAGACCAAGGCGCAATCGTTGCACGATGCTGACGCGCCCGCGCTCACGGGCGCCTGACCGTCATTGCGATACGATGAGGACCACTGCGGTTCGCCAACCGGAGCATTTCCGCACTTTCCGGCGAGGAGGAGAGCGTGAGCGACCCCTACGAGATACTGGGCGTTGAGCGGGCCGCCTCGCTCGAGGACATCCGAAAGAGCTATCGGCGCCTGGCGAAGAAGCTGCACCCCGATCTCAATCCCGGCAACCGCAAGGCGGAGGAACAGTTCAAGGAGGTTTCCTCCGCCTACGATCTCCTGTCCGACCCCGACAAGCGCGCCCGCTTCGATCGCGGCGAGATCGATGCCACCGGCGCCGAGCGGCCACGCCAGCGTTTCTACAAGGACTTTGCGTCGGAGGCGGCCGGTCACCCCTATGCGGATGCGTCCGGATTCGAGGATCTCGCGGAAGAGGACGATTTTCTGTCCGAGCTGCTGCGGCGGCATCGGCAGGCGCGCGCCAACGCACCCGGCCCCGACGTTCACTATCGGCTGCCGATCGAGTTTCTCGACGCCGTCAACGGCGCAACGATACGTTTGAACGTACCGGACGGCGGCACACTCGAAGTGAAGATTCCCGCCGGCACCGATGACGGCCAGGTCCTGCGGCTGCGCGGTAAGGGCGCTCCGGGCGCCGGGCAGGGCAAGCCCGGCGACGCGCTGGTCGAGATCGCCGTCAAGCCGCACCGCTTCTTCATCCGGCAGGGCGACGACATCCATCTCGAACTGCCGATCACGCTGACCGAGGCGGTTCTCGGCGGCCGCATCAATGTACCGACGCCGGGCGGCGCCGTCGCAATGACGCTACCGAAAAATTCGAACACCGGAACCGTGCTTCGGCTCCGGGGCAAGGGCGTGCGTCGTCATGCCGGGGGACACGGCGACCAATTGGTCAAGCTCAAGGTGATGCTGCCGAGCGCTCCGGACTCGGAGCTCGAATCCTTCGTATCGGGTTGGGCCGGCGGCAAGGCCTACGATCCACGTCGGGACATGCAGCCATGATCAGCAAGCAGCAATTCCTGATTCGGGCGCGACTTGATCAGGCGACCTTGGAGGCCTGGATCGCCGAGGAGTGGCTCATTCCCAGCCGCGCCGCGGACGACCTCGCGTTCACGGACGCCGATATCGCTCGGGCTTCCCTGATCCGCGACCTGAAGGAAACCATGGAAGTCAACGATCCGGGCATCGGCGTGATCCTCAGCCTGCTCGATCAGATGCACGGCCTGCGGCGGACGCTCACAGAGCTGCTGGCGGCGGTCCCCGAGCGACCGGGTCGGCCCGTTTCCGGCCGCCGCGACCCGACGGGCTGAAGGTTCGCGCTCTCCCGGTTTTGCCGAGCGGTTGCGCGGCGGCCTGCGGCCAGGGTGGTCAGAGCGTCAGCACGACCCGCATGATGCCGCCGTCGTCGGGGTCGCGCTCGATGCTGAAGCCGAGATCGCGGCACATCTGCAGCATGACCGCGTTCTCGCCAAGGACCTGGCCCTCGATCCGCTTGAGTCTCTCGGCGCGCGCATATTCGATGATGAGCTGCATCAGCGCCCAGCCGAGCCCGCGGCCCTTGCGGTCGGAGCGCAGCAGCACCGCGTATTCGGCCGTTTCGTAGTTGGCGTCCGCATGCAGCCGGACGCCGCCGAGCAATTCGCGGCTCGTCTCGTCGATCGCCACGAAGGCCATTGCGCGCGCATAATCGAGCTGGGTGAGCCGTGCGATGAAGGCATGGCCGAAATCCTTGATCGGCGCGAAGAAGCGCAGCCGAAGGTCGTCCGCCGACACATGCTGAAGAAATGGCTGGACGAGCACCTCGTCCTCCGGGCGCATCGGCCGAACGAAGATTCGCCGGTTCTCGCCAAACACGATGTGCCGCTCCCATTCGCTCGGGTAGGGCCGGACTGCGAAGCGGGAGCGCCTGACCGCGGCGGCGAGCACGCGGGCGACCGCCACCCGGGCGTCGAGCGCCAGCGCGGCGGTCTCGTCGACGATGAGCGGATTTATGTCGAGCTCGCGGATCTCGGGGACGTCGGCGACGAGCTGTGCGAGCTTGACCAGAACGAGCGCGAGGTCGTCCACCTTGGCGGGCGGCACGTTGCGGTAGCCGCCGAGCACGCGGGCGACGCGCGTGCGCGCGATCAGGTCATGCGCGAGCTTGAGGTCGAGCGGGGGAAGCGCGAGCGCCTTGTCGTGCACGATCTCGACCGCAATGCCGCCGTGCCCGAACACGACAACTGGGCCGAAGGTCGGATCGTCGGCGATGCCGGCGATCAGCTCCTGCGCCTTCGGCTTTACGATCATCGGCTGGATGGTCACGCCGGCGATGCGCGCCTCCGGGCGTGTGGCGTGCGCCTTCGCGATGATGTCGGCGGCGGCCTGGCGCACCGCCCTGCCGTCGGGGAGGTTGAGCCGCACGCCGCCGACGTCCGATTTGTGGATGATGTCGCGCGAGGCGACCTTCACCACGACGGTGTGGCCCTGCCCGAAGAACGGCCGTGCCGCCGCCTCGGCGGCCTCAGGCGTCGCGGCCAGCACCGTCGGCACGACGGGAATCGCATAAGCTTCAAGCAGCGCCGATGCTTCGATCGGATCGAGCCAGGCCCGGCCGTCTGCGATCGCGCGCTCGACAATGGCGTGCGCCTTGGCCCGATCCGGCGCGAAATGCTCGGGCAGGCTCGGCGGCGTCTCCATCAGGCTGCGGACGGCCTCGCCGTGGTGAACCAGGTGCATGAATCCACGCACTGCCGCGGTCTCGGTCGCGAAATGCGGGATTCCGGCGCGATCGAAGATGGCGGTGACCGGTCGATCGGCGCCGATCCAGACGGCGAGGACGGGCTTCGGGTTTGCGCGCTTTCCGCGCTGAGCCTCGACGAGACCGGCGACTGCGGTCGCGGTGTCGGCCGCGGACGCAAGCGCCGTCTGGACGTTGATGACCAGAACGGCGTCATTGCTGTCGTCCGCCAGGAGGGCGTCGAGTGCCGCGTAATAGCGGGCGGCGTCGGCATCTCCGACGATGTCGACTGGGTTCGCCCGCGACCAGGTCGGCGGCAACGCCGCATCGAGTTGCGCGCGCGTGGCCGGCGAGATCGCGGCCGGAAGACCACCGAGATCGACCAGGCGGTCGATCGCGAGCACGCCGATGCCGCCGCCATTGGTAAGGATGGCGAGACGCCGCCCGGAGACGGCGCGAATGCGGCCGAGCGTCTCGGTGGCGTCGAAGAACTCGCCCAGGTCGAGCACGCGCAATAATCCGGCCCGCCGGAACGCCGCATCGTAGACCGCGTCCGCGCCTGCGAGCGCGCCGGTGTGGGCTGCCGCCGCTTGGGCGGCCGCGCTGTGCCGGCCGGCCTTGATCACGACGACCGGCTTCACGCGAGCGGCCGCGCGCGCGGCCGACATGAATTTGCGCGCGTCGCGGATCGCCTCGACATAGAGGAGGATCGCGCGCGTGCGCACATCGAGCGCGAAATAGTCGAGAAGGTCGCCGACATCCACGTCGAGCTGATCGCCGATCGACACGACGGCGGAAAATCCCAGGGACCGTTGCGTCGCCCATTCGACCGTGCCGGCGACGATTGCGCCCGATTGGGAGATCAGGGCGAGATCCCCGGCGCGCGGCGCCAGCGCCGCGAAGGAGGCGTTGAAGCGTGCCGCCGGCACCATGACGCCGAGGCAGTTCGGGCCGACCAGCCGCAGGCCCTTGGCGCGCGCCGATTTGGCGGTCGCCTCCGCGAGCGAGCCGGCGCCGTGACCGAGCCCGGCCGTGATGATGATTGCGGCGGCCGTGCCGATCTCGGCTGCGGTCGCGATGATGGAGGGCACCGTATCAGGCGGCGTCGCCACGACGGCGACATCGGGCGGCGAGGGGATGTCGGTCAGGCTCGCGATGGCGCGCAATCCGTCGATCTCGCCGAACTCTGGATTGACGAGATGAATCGGTCCGTCGAACCCGGCATCGCGCAAGTTGCGCAGGACGTGGCGGCCGACCGATTTCTCCTGCGGGCTTGCGCCCACCAGCGCAACCGACCGTGGACGGAACAGCTTATCCAGGCGAAACGTCGACATCGGCGGCTCCCGGATCGGTGAACGCGCATCCAGCCTAGCAGGCGGTGCCGCGAGCGTAGCGATCCGCATACGCGGTTTTTCGCCGGCCGGTTTGCGATTGATCAAAACATTGCCGTGGGTGACTGATCGGCTGATTGGAACCAATCAGCTGCGGGCGCCGTTGACGGGTCGGCGCAGCCGATCGTGTTCGTGCGGCACTTTTCAGCTGTGGCTGCGCCCGCCGCCGACATTCGGCCCCCCGACCGATGGTTCATCGCCCGCCCGGCCCGGAGAATACGCGGCAGCGGGATGCGCCGACGCGCGCGCGCTCCCCTGTTCGCGCGGAATGGGAGAACGGGAGAGCCGGGATCACCGAACGCGAGGTTGAGGATATCGCGGAGCGATCGACCCCGCGCACACCGGTCATCTATGAGATCGTGCGTCGGTTGGGTGAGGAGGAAATGCGGCGCCCCGCCACCTCGCTATGGTGGTCCGGCGTCGCGGCCGGCCTTTCGATCAGCTTCTCCCTGCTCGCACAGGCCATCCTGCGGATGCACTTGCCCGACGCACCGTGGCGTCCGCTGGTCAGCAGCCTCGGCTACGCGGTCGGCTTCGTGATGGTGGTGTTGTCGCGCCAGCAGCTGTTCACCGAGAACACCATCACGGTCGTTCTGCCCGTGATGGCGGAGCCAACGGCCGCCCACCTCCGCAGTCTCGGTCGCATGTGGGGCGTCGTGTTTCTCGCCAACATGGCGGGGACGCTGTTCGCCGCAATCTTCTGCACCTTCGCGCCGGTGCTGAGCCCGGAGCTGCGCGACACGATGCTGGCGATCAGCGCCGAGATGACGCACCACGGCTGGCTCGAGATGGCGTTCCGCGGGGTTGCAGCAGGATTCCTCATCGCCGCGATGGTCTGGCTTCTTCCCGGCGCCGAAGCCGCGCAATTCCACGTGGTGGTCATCATGACCTATCTGATCGCGGCGGGCGGATTCATGCACATCGTCGCGGGCAGCGTGGAAGCCTTCCTGCTCCTGCTGAACGGCGCGCTCGGTTGGTGGCCGATGCTCATCGATTTTTTCGTTCCGGTGTTGATTGGCAACATCATCGGAGGCACCGCCCTCTTCGCGCTCATCGCCTATGCACAGGTGATGGACGAGATCTAGTCTTAGCCGACCGGGCGCCACGATACGCTGCGGATGCCCGGGTGCCGGCCGAGCGCGTCGACCACGTCCGGTACCTTCGCGTCCGCGGGGGAGCGCATCTCGATCACCTCGTAGACATAAGTCCGGCGGCCGCCATCCGCGATCAAGCTGGTTTCCTTGATGGTGAGCTCAGCGTCCCGCAGGCTGCGGCAAATGTCGGCGTCCGCTGGACCGCTGTCATCGAGGGTCAGCGCGAGGCGGGCGCGGACCTGCATGACCATGAAGCGCTGGACCCAGTGCAATGACCAGAGAACGATGCAGCCGAGCGCGGTCGCGAGCCACCCGAGCTCGATCTGTCCGCCCCGAAGCAAAGGCCGATCACCGTGACGTACCAGAGCGTGGCGGCGGTGGTGACGCCGGTGACGACCTCGCGGCGGCGCAGGATGGCGCCGGCCCCGATGAATCCGACGCCGGTCAGGATGCCGAGCGGCAGTCGCATCAAATCGTTCATGACGAAAGAATCGGAGCCGCGGCCGGCGAGCGGCAGAAGCGCATTGACCTGAAGCATCGCGACCGCGGCGGCGAGACACACCAGCAGCGTCGTGCGCAGGCCGGCAGCCTTGCCGTGTTCGCCCCGGTTGTAACCGATGATGCCTGCGGCGATCAGCGCGCAGGCAAGGCGCACGATGATGTCGGTCCAGGCGAGGTTGAGCGGCGTCGTCCTTTCGTCCGCCCCGGACGCGCTGGCGCATACCCGCCCACGAGGGATAACGAATGAAGCCGCAACAGTTTCCCTCTGCGTCGGCAGAAGGTCCGCGCACCATGGAACGTCCCATTTCGGCGTGCCGCGCCGGGAACATGCCTAGCGGGCCCCGGTTAACTTTGGGGAGGTGACCAGAGCTTGATGATGCGCGGTTTCGTTCTTATGGCCGGATTGGTCGGATGGGCGACGCTCGCAGCCGCACAGACGGCGGGTGATAGTGAGCGCACCGATGAGCACGCCGGCGCAAGCGGGGCCGCCAAATCGCAGACGATCATGCCGGGGCCCGGCGAAGCGCGCCAAATCACAGGCACGGCCACCGGATCGGTGTCGCTGACGGCGGAGCAGCGCGAGCGCCTCAGACGCTATTTCTCCCAGCCCGGGCGGGACAAGAAGGACGAGTCTGACGCGACATTCACCGTCTCGGTGGGCGCCGCCATTCCACGCCAGATCACGCTGCAGCCTCTCGCTCACGAACTGGAAGGGATCCTGCCGGACTACAAGGGCGACCAATATGTGGTCGTCGGAGGCCGGCTGGTCATCGCGACGCCCGATCGTCGCATCGTGGCCATCATCCCGAACGTGGAGGGATGAATGGGCCGGCCGACCGGATATGACAGCACCGTATCGAACGAGACTGCTGGAGGACTTCGATGAGATCGGCAACATACAAGATATGCCACCAGCGCGGTGGATGGGGCATCGAGCACGATGGCGAAGTGACGGGCCCCTACGAGACCAAGGAAGCGGCGTTCGAGGCCTCGATTGGGCCGGCCTCGAACGCGATCAAGCAGGGATATGCGGTCTCGATCACGGTCGAGGGCAGTGCGAGACCCGAGCCGTCGCTCGGCTCGTACTAAGGACGTCCTACGGCGTCGCCGCAAACATCCCAGCTGACCGCTCGCAACAGGAGAAAGCGATGGCCAAGGACAAGACGCTCCGCAACCTCTTTCACGATACGCTCAAGGACATCTATTTCGCTGAAAAGAAAATACTCGGTGCATTGCCGAAAATGGCAAAGGCGGCGCAGTCCAAGGGGCTCAAGGCGGCGTTCGAGAAGCACCAGGGCGAGACCGAAGGGCATGTCAGCCGTCTCGAACAGGTTTTCGAGCAGATCGACCAGAAGCCGCAAGGAAAGACCTGCGACGCCATCCTCGGCATCATCGACGAGGGGCAGGAGGTCATGAAGGAATACAAAGGCAAGGCTGCGCTTGACGCAGGCCTGTTGGCGGCCGCCCAGGCCGTCGAGCATTACGAGATCGCGCGCTATGGAACGCTCAAGACGTGGGCGGACGAACTTGGACTCGACCAAGCCGTGAAGCTGCTCGACGCAACCCTGGCGGAAGAGAAGACAACCGATCAGGCGCTCACCGCGCTCGCCGAGAGCGAGGTCAATCTGCACGCCGAAGCGGCGTGATCGCGGGCGCGCGAGTTTCGGGAAATGTCGCAGGCTTGCGTGTCACGGCGGGCGGCTCGAGCCAGATCACCGCGGAATTCTACCGCTCGTCGGAGCCAATGGGGGCGGTCGAGCCGCCCGGTGGCGACACGGGCTCCGAGGCGCCGACGTCGAGATCCGCGAGGACGCCGTCCACATAGGCGGTTCGGAAATCGAAGCGGTGGACCTTGCCGCAATGACAGCAACTGCGCAGCAGCGTGCGCGCCCAGAGATCCTTGAGTGTCTGCGCGTCGCCCGGCACCTCGTAATCGATGGGCTTCCCGGTCGTCGCGCAGAGGAATCGCAAGTTCGTGAATGACGTCGCGCCGGAACGCTCAGTCGACACGGCGCGGCCTTTATCGCGGCGCCGGAGCGGGAACGAGTCCCAACTCCGTTGCCCAGCCGAGGAACATTTGCAGCGCGGCCCGCCGCTCGTCGTCGTTGCGGGCGCGCTCGAGCCGGTGCAGCACCTCGTCGCGATCGTCGACGCCGGGCCGGCCTTCGTGCTCGCGCACGAGCCTGATCGCGTCGCCGATCGAGCCGATGACGCGGCCGTCGCGCAGCCGCAGCTTCGGGTTGATCGGGTGCTCGGATGCATGATCCGGCATGGTCACGACGTACTCCGTTTCACGCTGAGGGGCTCAGCAGCCGGTGCCGAGCGTCGATCCCGTCCCGGTCGGCGAATTCGCCGGCGGGATGGTCTGACTGGTGCCGGTCGCATGAAACGCCTCCGCGTATGAATGTCTTCAGGGCATCGCGGATCATCGGCCCAACGTTCATATCCGGGGAGGGTTCCGGAACCGGGCGCTGGGATCCTTGCCCGAGGCCGAAAATAAGCGCTGCGGCGCCGGAACCAACCCTGCATAGTCGCCATTGAGGAACCCGCATAGTCGCCATTGAGGAAGATGTGACGCCGTCAGTCGGCCCGGGACGCGGGAAGTGAAATCCTGCTCCGTCGCGCTGGCCCTGTTCGTGAGGGCCGCGGGCCGCCGGACATGCCGATCGATGCTGAGCGAGGAGCGGCATCATTCCTGGGCTTTGTGGAAAGGACCGCTCGCCGTCTGGATCATTCTGCTCGCGCTTCTCGCGGTCAGCGTGGGAAGCGCATTCATCCCGTTGGGACGTTTCAACGCGGCGGTAAATCTCGCGATCGCCGCCATCATGGTCTGCATGCTTGCGGCGTTCCTGATGAATCTGCGCTGGTCGAGCGCGCTCGTGCGCATCTTTGCGGCGAGCGGCCTGCTGTGGCTTGTCTTCATGTTCGTGCTGATATTCACCGACTACTTGTCACGCAAGTGAGGGGGCCTGCGCACGCGGTAGCGCGGCGCGCACGTCTTCTGCTAGTGTCGCGACAAACTACCGGGAGGTGACGCATGCACGGTCGTTTGTCGATGGTCGTGGCGGTCGCGTTGGGGATGGGCTTCGCCTGTGAACTCGCGGCTGCGCCTGCGCTCGATTTCGAATTCTTCAAGAGCCGCGTCGAGCCGGTCTTCCTGCAAAAGCGCGCCGGCCACACGCGGTGCTATGTCTGTCACGCCGAGAGCAACAATCATTTCCGCCTGGAGAAGCTGCCGCCCGGCCAGGCCAGCTGGACCGATGAGCAGTCGCGCAAGAACTTCGAGATGGCCTCGAAGCTGGTCAATCCGGGCGATGCCACGACCAGCCGGCTGCTGCTGCATCCGCTGGCGCCCGAGGGTGGCGGCGATGTCTTCCACTCCGGCGGCCGTCAGTTCGGCGACAAGAACGACCCCGGCTGGAAGACCATCGCCGATTGGGTCAACGGCGCGAAGTAGGGGCCGGTCGGGTCTGCCCGACCTGCGCACCTGTTGACGCCGATCTCAGGCAGGCACAACCGAGATGGGTGCAGCGTCACCCCACCGTTTGCCTTGGCTGCGATTCAGCCGGTTGGGCTACGCGGCTTCGCCGCTAACCCCAGCCTACGATCGCCCGCGCGGACGATAGGTCGGCAAAATCCTATTTCATCGCCATCGTGTTGATCCGCTTCGGCACCTCGCCGACCGGAATGACGGCGACGACCTTCATGGCCTGGGTGTCGATCGCGGTGACCGAGCGCAGCGCCGCGTTTGAGATGTAGACCTGCTTGCCGTCGGGCGTGAACGTCACCCAGTTGGCGACCGCCGACAGCGGGTTGTGGCCCGGCAGCTTGAGGTCAGGCAGGGCGACGTGGCCGATCAGGCTCAGATCAGCGAGCGAATATACGTAGACCGCGTTGTTCGGGATGCTGGTGACCCACAAGGTCTTGCGATCGGGGGCGACGCCGATGCCGTGCGAGGGCGCGGTCGAACGCTCCGCGTCGGTCTCGAACTCGGCCGGCGGGTCGGGCAGCTTGATCTTGGTGACTTCCTTCTGGGTCGCGAAATCGATCACCGCAAAGCCGTTGAAGTCGGAGAGCTGGGCGAAGATCCGCCTGGTCGAGCCGTCGTCATTGGCCTCGATGGTCATCGGACGGACGCCGAGGTCGAGCTTGAGCTCCCAGGCGATCTCCTCGGTCGCGAGGTCGATCACGGTGATGAGCTTCTTCGGGATCGAGCCCATCACGGCGTACTTGCCGTCGGGCGTCACGTAGATGTTGTGCAGGCGGCCGTGCACCGGGACGGTCTTCTTGAGGGTCAGCGTCTTGGTGTCGATGATGTCGACGGCGCCGGGCTCGCGCGCGATCGCGACCACGACACGATCGCCGTTCTTCGTCACCGCGATATTGTTGGGATGGTTGCTGAGCGCGATTTTTTTGATGAGCGTGCCGCTCTCGCGGTCGAACACGTCGAGCGTCGAGTCCGACTCGTTGCTGACGTAGACCTTGGACCCGTCGGGCGCAAAGCCGATGCCGTGCGCCGCCTCGATGCCCTTGATCTCCTGCACGACCTTGTTGGTCGCCGGATCGATCACGTGGATGCTGTCGCCGGCGCTGTTGGTGATGTAGACGCGCACCAGCTCCGCATGCGCCGATGATCCTGCGAGCGAAAGCGCGAACGCAACCGACAACGTCGTAAGGCCTGTGCGTCTCATGGGCGTCTCCCCGGGGGAATGTTCGTGCCTTTGGCCGACAGGGTACGCGCAATCGCGGCGCGACATCAATGCCCCGTTCGCGCCCCGGACCGCCTCCCGGCAACCCTATATCTGCAGGTAGCGCTGTCGCACGGTGGGATCGGCCGCGAGCGCCGCCGAGGTTCCGGTCCACACCGCATGGCCCTTCTCGATCACGACGTGGCGGTCGGCGATGCGGGCGAGCGCGTCGAGGTGCTTGTCGACCAGCAGGATCGCCTGGCCCTCGGCCTTGAGGCGCGCGAGGCAGGCCCAGATCTCGGCGCGGATGAGGGGCGCGAGCCCCTCGGTCGCCTCGTCGAGGATCAGCAGCTTCGGATTGGTCATCAGCGCGCGCCCGATCGCAAGCATCTGTTGCTCGCCGCCGGAGAGCTGGCCGCCGGTATTGCGGCGCCGCTCGGCAAGCTTGGGAAAAAAAGCGTAGACGCGATCGAGCGTCCAGCGCGGCGCACCGAACCGCGCTGCCGCGGTGGCAACGAGGTTCTCCTCGACCGTCAGGGTCGGGAAGATCTGTCGGCCCTCCGGGACGAGGCCGAGCCCGGCCTGCGCGATCGCGAAGGGCGGGAGCCCGATCAGCGTGCGGCCGTCGAAGATCGCGGAGCCACCGCCCGCGCGCACGAGGCCCATCAGGGTGCGGATCGTCGTGGTCTTGCCCATGCCGTTGCGACCGAGCAGGGTCACGACCTCGCCGCCGGCGACCGAGAAGCTGACATCGAACAGCACCTGGGCAGGGCCATAGGCGGCGGCGAGCTGGTGAACGAGCAGCATGGCGTCACTCCATCTCGTCGCCGAGATACGCCGCGACCACCGCTGGATCGCTGCGCACCGCATCGGGCGTCCCGCTTGCGAGGATGCGGCCGTAGATGAGCACCGAGATGCGGTCGGCGAGGGCGAAGA
>Ga0126377_10001739_pt1 | contig 14478 bp, 8 predicted proteins | sample PanSoiMetPlot_22_FD_92647 | JGI IMG/M metagenome (GOLD analysis project Ga0126377, IMG submission 92647) | Tropical forest soil microbial communities from Panama - MetaG Plot_22 | ecosystem: Environmental > Terrestrial > Soil > Tropical forest > Bulk soil | place: Panama | collected 2016-02-17
CCGGCCGGTATCCCCTCGTTACTGGAAGGACACGAGAGCCCCAATGCTGCGTGCCCTGAGTAGGAACCAGCTGAAGAGCCGGGCTAAAACACCCGCGTCCGGGAGACCATTTACGGCTCGCAAAGTGTTTACCCGCCCGTATACTAGTCCTTCGCATTTGTAGCTACTACTGGCAAAAGATACAGGTTTTTTGTTTTGTTTCTGGTTAGTGAAAGGGTGCCACTTCCAGTAATAGTTGACAGTTACCGAGCACAGAGCGTAGACAGTAGACTCCGAACGCAGTGATCTAAAATTCCCCTGTAGGATTAATGACATGCCAATCTGGGCCTATAGCATGCCGCCACTGCTGCTGGCGGTAATCATGATTGTGTTGATCGACTTGATCTCGCTAGCCGGTCTTTTCATCACGAGACGATTCTTGTTGCCCCACTTCCACTACCACGACGGGGTGAACGATGCCGTCAGCGGAACGGTGCAGGCGATCGGAGTGTTTTACGGCATTACGGTGGGATTGATTGCTGTGGGTGTCTGGAATACTTACTCGAATGCAGGTGACCTGGTGTCGAGGGAAGCGTCAGCGATTGGAGCGCTCTATAACGATGTTGGTGGCTACCCATCGCCGCTGCGCGAGGAATTGCGGCAAGACCTCCGCAACTATACTGTGTTTCTAATCGACGTCGCCTGGCCAGAACAAAGGCATGGTCAGAGCAGCAGTTTTGCGGGAGCGAAGATACTTGAAGAGTTCCAGAACAAGCTGTACAACTTCGAACCAGCGACGCCGGGGAAGGTGGCGATTCATCAGGAAGCCCTCAGTGCCTACAACAAACTGCTTGAATATCGCCGCTTGCGCATTGATGCGGTTGGAGGAGCCTTGTCGGGACTGATGTGGTCAGTCATCTGGGTTGGTGCGGTCATCAGCATCGGGGTGGCGTATCTCTACCGGATTGAAGATGTGAAACTGCATTCCTTATTAATCTTACTGATGTCGGGATTTCTGGCTATTGTCCTGTTCATGATCGTCGTCAACGACAAGCCATTCTACGGTGCGGTCAGCGTTTCCTCGGATCCTTACAAGCTGATTCTCGACCGAGTGATCAACGTTTCTCATTAGTGTGTTTACGTGAACCAAGAAGCAGACTACAATGAACTCGAACGTTGGCAACCGCGTCCGGGCCTCCGCCTCCAAGGCCTGATTGTGATCTCGCTCTGCACGATTGTGAGCCATTCTTTCCCGAGCACTAAATGAAAAGAGTCGACCTTAAACGGGCGCAAAGCGCCCACTTCAGTACCATACGAGATATCAATCGCCAACTCGTGCTCAATTATGTGCGCGAACATGGGCCGATTTCCCGGGCTGAGATCGCCAGGCGAGTGATGCTGCAGCGTTCAACTGTTTCGGCAATTGTTGATGAGTTGCTTGACGATCATTTGGTCGAGGATGTGGGCAAAGGAGAGTCCACTGGCGGCCGCTGCGCCAACCTGTTGCGGTTGTGCGGAGGACATCCGGCCGCTATCGGCGTCGACATTTCACCAATACGCACGACGGTAGTCAGCAGTGATATCGCCGGCCTGGTGCTTGGTAAGAGAGAGTTTCCCACTGATCCTGATCCGGAAAAGACACTCAGCCGCGTGATTGCGGCCATCAATGAGTTACCACGCAAAACGTCACGAGATATTGAAGGGGTGGGAGTTAGCCTTCCTGGTCTGGTCGATCCACTTACCGGACATGCGCTCTTCATTCCCTATTTCAATTGGCGCGATCTCGATGTTGAAGGTCGGATCCACGCGGCGACCGGATTCAAAGTCACTATCGACAACGACGCAAACGCAGCGGCTCTTGCAGAACTCTGGTTCGGTTCAGCCGAAGTGAGTGAGACGCGAGATTTTATTCTGGTGTTCGTTTCCGAAGGTCTGGGCACAGGCATCATCCTGGATCGACAGGTATATCGCGGCGCTGCCGGTGCGGCCGGAGAGTTTGGTCATATGATCATTGGCCAAAAAGCCCCGGTAGCATGTTCCTGTGGTGGTTACGATTGTTGGGAAGCATTCGCCTCTGGCCGGGCCACTGGAGCCCGCTATGCCCAACTCGCTGGCCTGAGTGAAATAGGTCAGCAACCGAGCTTCGAACAAGTAATTCAACATGCGCTTGATGGCGAAGAGTCAGCGCAGACTGCGTTGCTGGAAACAGCGCGCAACCTGAGTATTGGCATCTCAAATCTCATTGTCGGCTTCAGCCCGGAACTCATTGTTATCGGTGGTCCATTAGCGCGGGCCTGGCCACTGGTCGCAGACATCCTGGGATCAATCGTGGAACGCAGCGTTAGACGAGGGTTACCCTCCGCGCGCATCATTCCTTCGACACTTGGTGAGCGAGCCACCTTGATGGGCGCATTGAGTCTTGTGTTGTCGACGAAGTTTGCGTCTGTCCCAATCTAGAGTAACGTCCACCTAGCATCTGCTACGTCTGTTGCGCCACTGGCGCACAATTCTCGCAATCTTACTTCCCGTAAAACAGGTTTTGGCTGGACCAGATCATGCTATACTGCCCGCCCCGGGGGCAGATTAGAGCTGAGATGTTCTTAGTTCTAAAACTCTGCAAAAGATTGTGCATTTTCGTTCAGTCCCCTTATACGTATTCCTCATCGTCATCATCTCGCTTAGCTCGATTGCTGCTTGCCGGCGAAACAAAACTAGCCAACGCACGAATGGGAACGAAACCAAGCACGATCAGGACGTGACCATAAACGCAAAACCTCAGGACGCTATCTTTATCGACTTTCAACAGAACTGGCGGCAGTTAATCAGCCAGTCTCCTGAGTTTACGCTTCCCGTCGTCGCTAAACCTCCAGAACAAAAGGAGGTTTGGGAACCACTCGTATTAGCTGAATGTGTTTTCTCTCCTGACGCTGGCACCCAGGTGCCTCAGGTAACGCTGGTCTGGAATGAACCCGCTCAGGTTCAGGTTCCCACGGTGCCCGCCGCAGCAAAACAGGCGGCGTCGGCCCAGACTACCCAGACTGCAGATTTAGCCAGGACGAGGTTTGATCTTTCTACCAACTATCAAGGGTTTGCGAAGAACGAGTACTCCAGCACACTGGCGACGGACAAACTAAAGCGCTTTAATCTGCCTTCGAACAGCGCGTTAGTGAGCCAACCAGAAGCGGTGGTCCAGGCTGGGCCAAGTTTGTTTCCCAAGCTCATGGATTTCCGTACCGAGTCAATTCGAGACCGCGATACCAATCGTGACCTGGTAAAGAAAACGCTGGTGCTGAGAGACTTGACCCCTGGGCTGACCTACACCATACGCGTTTTAGTTCGCGGCGATAACCAGTGGAGTGAAGAGAAGGAAGTTGTTTTTCTTACTCCGGTCTGTTTCAAAACATTCTGAGTGAACACGATGAAAGTTCCAGGCTACCAGCGACTGTCTTTTTCGCTTCTGGTCCTGGTGTGTTTCTCCAGCGCCCCAGTTGTTGCACAGGTCACACCAAGATGGTTTGACATCAACCCATCCCGCAGTAATGGCGATAACAATAGCGCCAGTGGCGGCAGAATTAATCACGTTGGCGCAGCCGCAGACTTCAGCAGGGTCTACGCTGCAACTGAATGGGGTGGACTCTATACGAGTTTCGACCAGGGCAATACCTGGGTCAAAATAAATACATTCGCGCCCTCAGTCACCTGGGATGTGAAGGTCGATCCGGCAAACAACCGGCGCGTCTATGCCTCCTCGTTTTATGATGGGCGGGCTGTGAATCCGCAATCGGGAATAAGCGTCAGCAGCGACGCCGGCAGTAGTTGGAGTCCCGTGAGCTTTCCGACGTTCAATCTGCTGAATTGTGCGATCGCTTCAGCCAAGACGGAGCCGACAGGTTGGCAAATAGCAATCGATCCCACTAACACAGCAAATGTTTTTGTAGGAACAAATTGTGGTTTAGCGCGCAGCACTAACAGTGGCTCTAACTGGGGCTTTGTTGATCCGTCTCCAGGAGATAACGCGGAGCAGGTGTTCGCAGTTATCGCGGTGGGCAACCAGGTCGTGGATGTAATTAGCTCGAATGGGCATTTTCGTTCGATTGACAATGGTACCAATTGGTCGCCGGTGCCCTCGCCAGCACTGCCCGGCCCGGTCGCCACAAATAGCGGTCCCGGCAGCACCATTGCCGTCTCACCGGTAGAGAGTTCAGTGTTGCTGGCTGCCAACGGAACCAACATTTGGGAATCAGATAACGGAGGCGGTAGTTGGCCCACGTCGTTAACTCTACCGTTGCGCAGCGGGAGTTCCAACGTTCAGGGTCGAATACCATTCGTTAAGACAAACCAGCTGACATCTACTCAATTCGATATCTGGTACGGCGATGTAAATCTCTTCAAAGCGACTGCGAATACCCCAACGAGCATTCCTCCCGGTACCACAGGTGGTCCACGCGCTCCCCTGAACAGTTGGAGCAATATGCAGGAAGACGCCCATTGGGACACTGGCGATGTGATGTTTGATCCGCGCTTTACTGCCGGCGCGTGTCCGCGTTTGTTTACCAGCGACGGCGGTGTTTATCGTAATAGCGGCGTGAACAACCCGGGTTGCCAGAATCCCGATTGGGGACAACCGACTATTACACCTCATGCTACCTGGCTGTGGTCCATGGATGGGCGCATTTCATCAGGTCGGCAACACGCTATTACCTATGGTCTGCAGGACGACGGTGGCTGGGCCGCAACGAACGTTGTCGAAGGCCACAATCCGCCGGCGCCGAATTGGAATAACTACACCTGTTGTGACATTTCCGATAATGAACACGATACGACGGGACTATTCATGGACTCTGAAGGGTTCTCAAACCAGGGAAGGGTTATTCGAGTACGTAAGAGAAACCCGGATGGTGGGGGAGACTCGGAGATTCCGAATTATCCCTCCGCCGGGACCTTCACCCCGTTCAGTGCGGGAAAGGGAATAGCCAGGTTTGGTCCTGACGCGTTTGCAGTCAATCCTTCTGACGGCGTCTACTTTACTAACAAGATCACCGACAATCCGATTGCCTGGACGTCCCTAAACCTTCCTCTTACCGCTACCTCCAATGCGGGGAGTATCAAGGTAGCCAATCTTGGCGGAAGACCGAACGTCTATTTCCATTCCGGAGACGGCAACGAGAGTAGCCCGGGGTCAATTTTTATCTCCACCATGTTGGGAACTACGGCCGCTCCCGGAAGCAACTGGAGTTTGCTAAATCTACCTCCCGGAATCGGCAGCGTGACGGTTTATGACGTCGATCCGAACAATGGCAGACGGATTGTCATTTCCGGTATCAACAGCGCCTCCAACAATTTTGAGATGTGGATGACCGAGAGCCTGGGTGCCAACTGGAATCGTTTGACCCAATTGGATAATCTCATGGTGGGCAACAGTCCTGACGGTAGCGGAACGAATGTGTTCAAGAACTTTGCCAATCGTGGCAGAGTAACAAGATCTGGTGGCGGTACTTTTAATTTTGGTACTTCGTGGCAACCGTCGCTGCTGAAGTTTGATCCTCTCGATCCCACTACAATAATCGCAGGTGCTGTGGATGCCGGCGTCTTTCTCTCGTTGAATAACGGTGCGAGTTGGCAGTTAATCTCAACTCCGATAAACCCAAATTCAACTACGCCGCATATTCCCAGACCGCTGTTCGCTTACTTTAGCCCGGGAAGATTCAACGCCTCGACTGCCTCGTTTGACGTCTGGGTGGGAACAAGAGGCGCCGGGGTAATGAAAGTTGTGGTTGACCAAAGGCGTGGGGATTAGTTTAATCCCTCATGCACATCTTTCGTTTCGAGAGTCTGCACGGACCGCGTCTCGGTTTGGATGTCGACGGTGGCCGCTACGATCTCACCGCCGCAGTCCCCAACCTGTTTGATATTTCCGCCTGGCTTTCGTTGAGTGATCCAGTCAAGGCCCTCCGCGACTCATTGGCTGAGGTTAGTCGCTTTCCCTTAAAACAAGATCTGACGTTACTGGCCCCACTGGATGTCCAGGAGGTTTGGGCCTGTGGCGTAACCTATCTTCGTTCAAAGGTTGCTCGAATGGAAGAGAGTGAAGGTGGTGGCGACTTTTACGATCATGTCTACGACGCAGAGCGACCGGAGATCTTTTTCAAGGCTAATCCTGAACGAGTGAAGGCTTCTGGCCAACCGATTCGTATTCGGCGTGATTCCGTGTGGAATGTTCCGGAACCGGAATTGACGTTGGTTGTTTCCGGCGTCGGCGATATCGTCGGTTACACGATTGGAAACGACGTGTCGTCACGCTCGATCGAGGGGGAGAACCCGCTCTATTTGCCACAGGCCAAAGTTTACGATGGCAGTTGTGCTTTGGGGCCCGTGATCGCGGTGAGTGGGAACGGTTTCAATCCCAGGAAGATTCAAATGTCGATCTTGCGTGAGGGTAAGGAAGTGTTTAGCGGTGAAACATCCACGGCGCAGCTGCGGCGCAGACCGGAGGAACTGGTGAGTTACTTGTTTCGTGAGCTCACGTTCAAGCACGGCGCCTTCTTGTTGACTGGAACGGGCCTGGTACCACCAGACGACTTCACGCTTGAGGTTGGTGATGTTGTTAATATCACGATCGAGGGTGTTGGTACGCTCCAAAACCCTGTTGCTTAACCAAAATAGGTCCAGTGTGACGAATAGATCCTGTTCCTAAAACGCGTCCACCAAAGAGCGCACCTTAAGCTGCGCCTCGACCTCACTCTTCTTCATCGGTTGCCGAGCCTTCAACTCCACTTGCACCGCCTGTCCCGGAACCAGGTCAAAATAGTTGTCTGAGAAAGACCCGTTACTCTCATCAACTGAGAGATACACAGCGCGGGCAAACTTGTCCGTGGTCAACGAAACCAGGAATCCCTGCGCTGACTGGCTCACGGTGGTGGTGATCTTTGGTTTGATGAGCGCGAGGTCCTTCGCCGGTGCAAAGAAGTAGTGGCTACTCGAAACGATCTTGTCATTGACCAACAGCTCGCAGTTCAGAAACGTCTGGCGCGGATCTCGGTTACCAAGTAGGGTGGCTCGGCTCTCAGAGTCATAGACCGCACTGTGCCGGGCTTCGATCGTGACCTCTTTATTCGTTAGCCACAGTGCGTTGCCATTCAAATCCATCAAGGTCAGTTTCAGTTTTCCGGCGAAAGGCTTTTGCTTGTCCGAAACCACATAGATCTTAAGTTCGCCATTCTCTTCGTGCGGGCTGACCAGCAGGTCGCTATAGAAACGGCGGGCGTAGTACTGCAACGCTTTCCAACGCCCAAAGTAGTCAATGCTGGACCAGGAGGCGACTGGCCAGCAGTCGTCAATTTGCCAGTAGAGTGAGCCCATGTTGCGCGGCATAATGCGGCGCAAGTGTTCCGCTCCCACCTTGATACCTTCAGCCTGTAATAACTGACTTACGTATAGAAACGACTCGAAATCCTTCGGCTGCGGGTAATCACGCAGCATGTACTCCCGAATCAGCTGGTTTCCGCGGGGATGCTTTTGGTGGGCCATCATCACCGGCGATTCGATCATTCGATCCTGGGGCAACGCATAACTGGCCACCGTTTTTAGCTCCGGAAATGACTGAAAGCCATATTCACTCATGAAACGCGGCAACTGTTTTTCGTAGTCGGTGAAAGGCAGGGCCGCATGCCAGACGCCCCAGTAATGAACGTCGCCAATCTTTTGCGAATCCGAATCGTCTTCCAGATTTGAACTGGGCGAGCTGGGCCAGTAGGGCCGCGAGGGGTCGAGTTCGGCGCAGACTTTTGGCAGAACATCATGGAAGATGGCTTTGTAATAGTCCCATAATTTTGGAGGTAGATTCTGTTTCCAGCCCCAATGCATCCAGGCCGTTTCTACCTCGTTGTTGCCTACCCAGATCACCAGGCTGGGGTGATTTCTTAGCCGCTTGACGTTATCGATCGCCTCCTGGCGCACATTGTCCAAAAACTCTTTGTCCCCGGGATACATGCTGCAAGCAAACATGAAATCCTGCCAAACTAATATGCCCATCTCGTCGCAAAGGTTATAAAAGTCGTCACTTTCGTAGATGCCGCCGCCCCAAACGCGCAGCATATTCATGTTGGTATCACGGACCGAGGTGACCAGTTGGCGATAACGTTCTTTCGTAATGCGAGTGGGAAACGAGTCGGCCGGGATCCAGTTGCCGCCTTTGGCGAAGACAGGCACGCCGTTGATCACGAACATGAAGCTCTTACCCCATTGATCAGGTTGCTGGCGAAGTTCGAGCGTACGTATCCCGACTTGAGTGGCCGCCTTGTCGATGACTTCCTGCTGGTTGAGCAAGCGAGTTTGAAAGTTGTACAGGGGATGCTCGCCCATGCCGTTGGGCCACCAGACTGCCGGGTTCTTGATAACGAAATCCACGGCCACTCGGTTAAGTCCGGGCTTTAACGACACCGCCTGTCGCGCCACTACTCCTCGCGATGTTTCGTTCTCCAAGACCACAGTTGCCTCGAGATTGTTAGTCGCGTCGATCTCCACCTCAGCGCTCAGCTGGGCCGCCTCGGTCTTAAGTTCCTTTGTCACCACCCGAATTGAATCGATGCGCGCCTCATCCCAACTCTCGAGCATCACCGGTTGCCAAATACCACTCGTTACAAAACGAGGACCCCAGTCCCAACCAAACTGGTACGGCGCTTTACGGGTGTACGGGCTGGTCTTCTCGCCCTGGTCGTTTGGCGATGGCAATTGGTAGTCAAGTTTTACCATGACGGGCAGAATCTCATTTATGGGAGAACGGAAATGGATGCGCAGTGTATTGGCCCCAGGTTTGAGTAACGCCTTCGCATCGACGCGCCATTCGCGGAACATGTTGTTGGCGCTCAGCAAAGGTGAGTCGTTCAGAAAGACTTGCGCATAGGTGTCCAGGCCGGCAAAAACCAGCTCGACGTGTTTGGCCTTCAACGTTTCCGGTTTGACCTGGAATACGGATTCATATTCCCAGTCAACTTTTCCGATCCACTGGAGCTTTTGTTCGTTGTCACGGTAGAAAGGATTATCAATCAGCTTGTTTTTCAGTAAGTCGGTATGCACGCAACCGGGTACAGTAGCGGCATACCAGTCGTTCTTATCCGCCTGGCGAAACTTCCAGCCAGTGTTGAGATATTGTCGTGAGCGGGTAATTGCGTTAACGGTTGGCATAGCTGAGGACGTCATGAACAAAAGCAGCGAAAACAAAAGCCAGATGGGTCGAAGGGTTTGCGGACTCACGGTAGTGTTGGTTAGTCTGCAATAGTCCTGAATTTCCGGTCTGGTCATGTCCTTAGGCTGTCTCCTTAGAGTAAGCTGGGCCGAAGACTTCGGGCTTGACGGAGACTTCAACATGTACTATCTAGTAGTGTGGTTAGGCGAAAAATATTGACTCCCCATTGGTTGCCGCCACTAACAGAGCCTTAACTGGCGGTCGATGACCTAGTGCGACGAATAGACCTCAAGAGTGCGAATGTTGCTCGATCGAACACGATTCGGGACATCAATCGCCAGATTGTACTCAATTACGTCCGCGAACGGGGACCTATCTCCCGGTCTGAAATCGCTCACGAAACTGCGCTACAACGTTCAACGGTTTCCCTCATTGTTGATGAGCTCAAGGCCAATGGGCTGATCGAAGAGGGCAGCGGTGAGTCTACTGGCGGCCGGCCACCGATCCTGTTGTCACTTCGTACCTCTGATGCAGTGGCGATCGGAGTCGACATCGGCACCGCGCAAACGCTTACTGCCACCAGTGATCTCGCGGGCAGACTCCTGGAACACGAAGAGTTTCCCACCGACTCCGCCGCCGAAAAAACAATTCAACAAGTCGTAGGGAGCGTTTGCCGGTTGGTCGAGAAGCATAGGCACACGATCGAAGGGATCGGAGTCAGCGTCCCGGGCTTCGTCAATCCGAACACAGGCGAGCTATACATCCCTCATTTCGATTGGCGCAATATTCGCATCGCCGATGCCCTGCGCGACGCCACCGGGTTACCGGTAACGATCGATAATGATGCCAACAATGCTGCGCTGGCGGAACTCTGGTTTGGCCGTCCCGAAATCCGCGAGGTGCGAGACTTTATCATGGTGCTGGTAGAGGAAGGAGTCGGCACCGGCATCGTGTTTGACGGGCAAGTGTACCGCGGTGAAGCGGGTGCTGCCGGTGAGTTCGGACACATGATCATTGGCCAGGGCGCGCCGGTCCCTTGTGCGTCGGGAAGTCGCGAGTGTTGGGAAGCGTTTGCCTCCGAACGATCCGCCCTGGCACGTTACGCGAAGTTGACTCAAGGCACTAACGGAACGGCGTTGTCGAATTTTGTGGAGCTGGTGAATCGAGCTGTGAACAGTGATGAGGCTGCCAGCGCAGCCTTGAAAGAGACGGCGCGCTATCTTGGCGTTGGCATTGCCAATTTGATTCAAGGGTTGGCACCGGAGGCCGTCATTGTTAGTGGACCAATTGTCGGCGCCTGGCCGGTATTTTTTGAAGATCTAAAAGGTGCAGTCGAAACTAGTCTTTGTCGTGGACTTCCCTCTACTCCAATCATCGCCTCAACCCTGGGTGGTCAACCTACTCTCATGGGGGCCATCAGTTTGATTCTCGCCAGCAAATTTGCGTCTGTGACTTTTGCGTAAATTCATCCACAGATTACGCAGATTTTTTGCTAACCAGCTGAGACCCACGAGCCCAACCCCGTTCCATTCAAGCTGCCCGGCTTGCGATTCGAACTGTTAGGTTCTATTCAAGCTGTGGCTTTATTCAAGCTGGATAACTTCACCCAAGATGCTTTGAGGAGCTATTCACTCAACTAAACTGTTTAGTTATTAATCTGTGTAATCTGTGGATACGCTCAGGTAACAACGGGATCGCCGAAGTTCTCGACGACCTCTGGACCTTTGCTCCTTCTGAGACCAAGGGCGGAAATTGCATAGAACAGAATCGCCACCAGTATCAAATAGCGAAAGCCGAGCAACATCGATGAGTACTCCGCGAGGCCACCCAGCATGGCCCCGGCGATATTGAATCCGAAAGCTCGATCGGGTGACGCGGTCCGTTTGAATGACGCTACAAAGATCACCCCGGCGAAAAACACCGGGGCAAATACTAACAAGCAGGCCAAAACGACTTGAGGCACCCGTGCCATACCCAGAAAGTAATCCAGCGGCACAACGACATTGAGTAACAACCCGATCAGCAAGCCGGCATAGTAGGGCCAGAGTTTGCGAGGCTGAAGTCGCAACGTCCAGAGATTCGCTATCAAGATCATCACTAGGACCGCAAAGAACACCACTGAATTGACCAGCCAAGTGCTGCCAAACAACAACGCCATCGACACGACCGCCTTCGTCTCAATCAACATGAAGCCGGCCCCCAGAAAGAAGAACAGCAGGTAGAGTCCTCGCTCCTCCGCACCGGAAGTCGTCGTGACTGATTTTCCGCGTGGCCGAAACAGTAAGATCAAGACTAGCGCTATGCCCGCCATTATGAACATTCCCCGCAAACTTAACGCGGGAATCATGGGCTCCCGCAGATAAAGAAAGGGCCAATCGTCGGTGGCCGAACGGATGCCGCCGGGGAGGATTGAGACAGTTGCCGGCCCAAACTTTTGCCAGAGAGCGGGCTGCGCAGCGTCGGCGCCTGGATTCAGTGCAAACCCGTTCGGCGTGGCTGGAGACGGGGTTTCATCATTGCGGAGAAAGTATGCGGGTGTTCGGTTGAAGGCATCGCGCAACTCACCTGTATGACCGGCAAAGAAGATCGTGAAGTCACCAAACGTCGCCATCTCCGGCTCGATCACTTGCCGGTAGGGAAGGGTCAGTACCAGCGGATTGCCGTTGCCAAAAGTTTCCTCTAAGCCTTGCAGCAGACGCGTGGCCAACCAGCCCTGGCGAAAATAGTTGTAAATCACAAATGTCCCGTCAGGTTTTAGATGGTCTCGCACATCAGCAAATGTCTGTTTGGTGAAAAGATAACTCTCCAGGCGAATGTTGCTGTAGCCACTGTGCAACACCAGTGAATCAACCAGTGCATAGATGACCAGGTCGTACTTGCGCGTGCTGGAGCGCAGGAAATTCCGTCCATCGTCGAGGTGTATTTCGACCCGACTGTCCTGGTACGGTTGATCGGGATGGTTCTCGCGACCAAGCCGGTATATGGCCGGATCAATTTCCACTGCGTCCACGTGCGTTGCGCCCCATTGCAGTGCGCGACTCACATCGTTTCCCGACCCCGCGCCAATGATCAGCACATCCTTGAAAGGTTGCCGGCCGCTATCACGATTGAGGAGATGAGGCAGGGCGTAAGCGGGAAACACTTCGTTTCGCGACACCATCTGCTGGTGATAGATCAGGTTTACTGACAGTGAGAGATCCTGTTTCTTGAAGTCGATGCGGTAATAAGGCGACCAGATCTGTTTTGCTTCTCTCTGTCCGGGATAGTCGTTATGAACGGGTGAATACGAAGCAACCGCGATCAGACCCACCAACAACAGAGCGGTGATCGGCGCCCAACTCTTAAGACTTCGATATTGGCGGTGGGGCGAAACAAAAAAGAAATAGCCAAGGCCGAGGGCGACGAGCAAAAACCACCAGGTGGGTGACCACTGCAACCAGGATAGAACTGCGAACAGCACAATCCCGGCGATACTGCCGGCAATGTTCAGGGTATAGGCTTTGACGCGATTGGGTTGCCGGTTCAGCGCTCGGCCAAGTTCCTGACCGGGACCGATCAAAGCGAGGGCAATCACGAGAAAGAAGAAGCCGCAGAGCACTTCAACTGGAATCGCGTAGCGAGAGAGATCCTGGTTGTGAATTGTAGTACCGAAGTAGATATTTTGTGACGATGCGTCGTGACTGGTGTCGGCAAACTTCAAGAAAGAGCCGCTACTAATTTCAACCGCAGTACCAGCCATCAGAGCAACGACTAACAGCAACGGCGTCCAGGGTAGGTAACGCCGTCGCTGACGCGCTGCCAAGCATCCAACCGACATCCCGAGGAAGCAGGCGAGCAAAACGACATTCGTAAAGAAGGTCAGGTAGAGAATATGCGCTGGAAACCAACGGATGGCAGCTAACTCCAGAAAGAGAATTAGCACGCTGATTAGAAATAGTTCAAAGCCGTCTGGCGACGATCCTGCTTTGCTGATTTCTGATGTAAAAGAGTTGCTGGATTCTGTTTGGCTCTGCATAGCCTCACTTGAGTGTGAACCGGTCTGAAAGTCCGCCCACCATTACATCAAAATCACCTGGCTCCGCGACGGGACGGTTGTTGGTGCCGATGAATGAGAGATCATCGTGATTCAACTTGAAGGTTAGGGTGCGGCTTTGACCCGGCTCCAGGTAGATCTTGGCGAAGCGTTTGAGGCGTCTCACAGACGGCGAAAGTGAAGCAACCAGATCCCGTACGTACAACTGCACTACTTCCTTGCCCGCAAGTTTCCCCGTATTGGTAACCGTGACGTTTACTGTCAGAGTGTCATTGCCGGAAATCTCTTTTTGACTGAGACGCAGATCTTTGTAGGCAAAGGTCGTATAGCTAAGACCCTCGCCAAATTCGAACTGCGGTTTGAAGGCAACGTTGCCGAAAGCCGTGTCTTCGGTTTCGAATGCTTTGTGATCGTAGGTGATTAGACCATTCGGAGTGCGCGGATAGGTGAAGGGAAGTTTGCCCGAAGGATTGAAATCGCCAAAGAGCACGTCCGCGACTGCCTGTCCGCCTTCCATTCCCGGGTTGTAGGCCAGGAGAATTGCCCCTGATTTGTCGACGAGGCGGTTGATGATACGTGGCCGCCCTTCTACTAAAACGAGTACGACAGGCTTTCCGGTAGCCTGAATCGCCTCCGCGAGTTTGAGTTGGATGGGTGCCAGGGTGAGATCAGTGATGTTGCCGGGCGTTTCGGTATACGAACCCTCACCCAAACAAAGCACGACGACGTCTGCCGCCTGGGCTGCCTGCACTGCCGCAGGGATATCCACTTCACTGTCAACATCGGTGGGAGTTGAGCCAATTGGACCAGGTCCGCGACTGATCTTGGTTCCCGGGACGTAGGTCACATTCGCGTTGCCAATTTTTTCCTCGATGGCGCCGCGGATTGTAAGGCGGTCTTTGGGGAACAATGATGGATCGGAACCCTGCCAAACCCAGGTCCAACCATTGTTGAGCGAAATCATCGAGTCGGCCGTGGGACCAGTTACCAGCACCTTCTTGTTTTTCGCGAGTGGCAATACCTGGTTTGCGTTTTTCAAGAGGGTCATTGATTCATGGGCGGCTTGCAGGCTCGCCTGCCTGTATTCCGGCAGCCCGAACTTCGCGATCAGCGCGGGATTAGGCTGGGGATTCTCAAACAACCCGAGTTGAAATTTGACCATCAGGATCCGCCTGACCGCCTCGTCAATGCGCGATTGCGGTACCGATCCTTCCTTAACGAGTGCGATCAAGTTGTCGCTAAAGCTGTAATCGTTGGGGACCATGCTCATGTCGATACCGGC
>Ga0126377_10001740_pt1 | contig 14475 bp, 5 predicted proteins | sample PanSoiMetPlot_22_FD_92647 | JGI IMG/M metagenome (GOLD analysis project Ga0126377, IMG submission 92647) | Tropical forest soil microbial communities from Panama - MetaG Plot_22 | ecosystem: Environmental > Terrestrial > Soil > Tropical forest > Bulk soil | place: Panama | collected 2016-02-17
CTGGCTACCGCTCGCGGTACTGATCCGCAATCCACAATCCGCAATCCGCAATCCGCAATCAAATATGCCTGAATGGAAAGAAGAAATCCGACAGCGGCTGGCGAGCTTACGGCTCGAGCCCACGCGCGAGGCCGAGATAGTCGAGGAACTCTCGCAGCACTTAAACGACCGCTATGCCGAGTTGCGGGCGAGTGGCGCGACCGATGAAGAAGCTTCGGGCGCGGCGCTCGCGGAGTTGAACGACGGCGAATTACTCGAGCGGGAACTGCGGCGGGTCGAGCCTCAACCTTGCCGCGAGCCGGTAGTCCTGGGTCGAAGGAGGATGAATGTGATCGGCGATGTGTGGCAAGACTTGAGGTATGGATGGCGAACGTTACGGAAGACTCCCGGCTTCACCATCGTGGCTGTGCTCACGCTCGCGCTCGGCATCGGGGTCAACACGGCGATCTTCACGCTGTTCGATCTGGCGTTGCTGCGCCCGCTGCCGGTTAAGGAACCTGAGACGCTGGTCAATCTCGAATACCAACGCTCAGAAGGCTACCCCTTCACTGACTACGTTTACTTCCACGACCACGCTCAGGTCTTCTCGCAGCTGATCGCGAGCGCAAACTCCAGGCTGATGTTAGGAGGCCAAACCGGCTCAGAAGAGCTGTTGGAAATCGCGGGAGAGCTCGTATCTGACAACTACTTCTCCGTCCTCGGAGGCAGCCCCATCCTCGGTCGCGCTTTCACGCCAGAAGAAAATCGGACGCCGGGCGAGCATCCGCTCGTGGTCTTAAGCTACGCCTTATGGCAAGGGCGTTTCGGCGCCAACCCGAAGATTCTTGGCCAAACCGTGCGGCTGAATAACAAGCCTTTCGTGGTGATCGGCGTGATGGCGCCAGGCTTTGTCGGTCTGGGTGTGCGGAGGACGCAGTTGCCCGACGTTTGGCTGCCTTTGATGATGGCCCAAGAAGTGTGGCCTCAGATTCGTGACTATTTTAGCCAGCGCGAGATTAAGTGGCTGAATCTGGTTGGCCGCCTCAACCCGGGCCGCACGATCACGGAGGCGCAGGCGGAGGTGGAGGCGCTCTTCAGTCAGCTTGTTCGCGCCTACCCGGAGATTGACCCTAAAGCTAAAGTGATAGTGAGGCCATTGGGGGCGCTCATCGGGCCAATCAACCCTAAAGGCTCGCCGTGGGTCGTGTTGGGTGGCATCTTGACTCCGACCCTGATCGTATTGCTCATCGCCTGTTCTAACATCGCCAACCTGCAACTCGCTCGCGCCGCCGCGCGCCAGAAAGAGATCGGGGTGCGCCTTTGCCTGGGAGCGAGCCGCAGTCGCGTGATCCGGCAGTTATTGACCGAGAGTATTTTGCTCGCCATCTTAGGCGGCGGCGCCGGATTGCTCTTCGCCTGGTGGACTCTCAAGGCGGTTTTAGCCTCAGCGCTCTCTCTCACCCCGTTTTCCCCGACGACCATCGGCGCCGTCAAGCATTTGGTCAATCCGGACTGGCGCATCTTGAGTTTTACGCTGCTTCTTTCGTTCCTGAGCGCCATCGCGTTCGGCCTGGTTCCTGCTCTGCATGCGACGCGCAGCGATCTGGTAGCGACGATCAAAGATGAAGGCGTTGTCTTCAGTCAGCGCATGGCCCGCTCCCGGTTGCGCAATGGATTGGTCGTGGCGCAGGTGTCGCTCTGTCTTGTGCTGCTCATCGCCGCAGGGCTGTTGCTACGCGGATTCATTCGAGCCGGAGTGATGGTCGAGGAATTGAAGACCGGGAATCTGCTCTTCGTTCATCCGGGCACGAGCCTGGCCGGTTATGACGAGTCTCGGGCGCGGCAATTCTCTGAGGACCTGGCCGCTCGATTGAATGGATCGCCCGGCGTACAGGCCGTGACCATGGCGCATTTCCCGCCGCGCGGGATGACGCTGTTATTGAAAAGGGAAGACGGGCGGCAAGTCATCACCTGGTACCATCAAATCGCGCCAAACTACTTCGACGCTGTCGGCATCCCCATTGTTCGCGGTCGTGGGATAAGCGAAGCCGAAGCGCGCGCCGGAGCGCCGGTCGTGGTGGTGACCGAAGCGACGGCGCGGAAGTTATGGCCCAACCAGGAGCCGGTCGGCAAAAACGTCCTGGTGTCGTTGCCGCCGAATTGGAGGACGAAGTCGGGAGAGTGGATTCTCACTTCACACCAGGTCGTCGGTGTGGCTCGCGACGCCCTGGGCTTGATGGCGCCAAATGCCGAAAGCGAACCTCTTTTCCTGTACGCGCCGCTCCCGCCGCGACTACCGGTCGCCTTGCTCGTGAGAACCTCCCGCGAGGCAAAAGAGATGCAATCTTCGGTGCGCTCCGTCTCCCGCACGATAGACCCGACGGTCCCGCTCAGGATGTCGTTTCTAGAGGACTACTTCGAGGTCGTGGCGCATGCCATGACCGTCCGCATCTTCGCAGTGTTAGCGGCCAGTCTGGGATTGCTCGCCCTGTCATTGGCCGCGGTCGGACTCTACGGCGTGATGGCTTATTCGGTCGCGCAGCGCACGCGCGAAATCGGCATCCGCATGGCGCTGGGCGCACAGCAACGCGATGTGCTGGGGATCGTCTTCAGCCAGGGCATGCGGCTGGTCGGAATAGGTGTCGCTCTGGGCGCCGCGGGCGGCGCGGCGGTCTCTCGCGCGCTGAGGTCACTGCTCTTCGGACTGAGTCCGTTCGATCCAATCGCCTATGTGAGCGTGTCGCTGTTTTTGGTGGCAGTCGCGCTGCTAGCCATCTATCTGCCAGCGCGACGAGCGGCAAGTGTTGATCCGATAATGGCGCTGCGCCATGAGTAGCCGGCGTAAAGATATTTCGACCTCTGCGCATGTTTGCGAGCAGAGACTAAATCCCCCCAAAGGCAGTTGGGGGATGGTTAAGGTTCGACCTACACAACCGGCTGGTCTGTTCTTCAAATCCCCCCAACGGCAGTTGGGGGATCGTTAAGGTTCGACCTACACAACCGGCTGGTCTGTTCCTCAAAATCCCCCAACGGCAGTTGGGGGATCGTTAAAGTCCAGCCTAAGCTACTCGGATTTTGTATACCGGTAGGCGACCACGATAAGTATCGCTTTGCGCTGATTGGCGCCTGATAAACGAAGCGGCAAAGGTTAGACTTTAACGATCCCCCAACTGCCGTTGGGGGGATTCAAGAAAAAGAGAGCTTCTGATGTAGGTGGACTTTAACGATCCCCCAACTGCCGTTGGGGGGATTCAAGAAAAAGTCTCGAAAAGATGTTGAAAGACCGAGTGAGAAAGAGTCGCACATGCCTGAGTGGAAGGTAGAAATCAGAGAGCGACTGGCGGGCTTGAAACTCGAACCGGCGCGCGAAGCTGAGATCGTCGAGGAGTTATCGCAACACCTGGAAGATCGCTACGCGGAGTCATTGGCAAGTGGCGCGGCGCAGGAAGAGGCCCATCGCGCGGCGCTCGCGGAGTTGAGCGAGGTCGAAACGCTTCAGCGGGAACTGAAGCGCGTCGAGAGCCAGGTCGAGCAGGAACCGATTGCGCTGGGATCAACCAGGAGGAGAAATATGATTGCGGACCTTTGGCAAGACCTGCGCTATGGCGCGCGAATGCTGGGCAAACAGCCCGGATTCACCGCGGTGGTCACGCTCACGCTGGCGCTCGGCATCGGCGTCAACACGGCCATCTTTACTCTGCTTGACATTGCGTTGCGTCCGTTGCCGGTCAAGGATCCCGACACAGTCGTTATGGTCAACTGGCCGCGCTGGAGAATCTCCTTCGACGACTACATTTACTTGCGGGATCATACTCAAGTCCTCTCCGGCCTGACCGCAGGCACAACCCGGAAGCAGACGCTCACCAATCAAGTGTCCCAGGAGGAATCACGAGAGATCGCCGTAGAGTATGTTTCCGACAACTTCTTCTCCGTCCTCGGCGCAACCCCGGCGCTTGGTCGCTCCTTCACGCCGGAAGAGAATCGAGCGCCGGGGGGAGAGCCAGTCGTGATCTTGAGCTATGGCCTCTGGCAAAGGCGTTTCGGCGGGGACCCGAAGATCCTGGGCCAGACGCTACAGCTGGGGAACGCGCCCTACGTGATCATCGGCGTGATGGCGCGAGATTTCGTTGGTTTTGGCATCGAACCTGATCCTACGCAGGTCTGGCTGCCGATGATGTTGAGAAGCCCCGGGAGGCTGGAGTTACGTGGCCGGCTCAAGCCGGGCCGAACGCTGGATGAGGCGCGCGCGGAGATGACTCTGCTCGGGAGCCAACTTAATCGCGACTCGCAATTCGATCCCAAAGCTAGAGTGAAGCGCCTGGTCTTAATCGGCGACGGACCCGAAGGTATGTTGGGTTGGATTGGCGTAGTAGGTCTCGTTTCGCTCCCGTTCACGATGGCGCTGCTGATCGCCTGCGCGAATATCGCCAACCTGCTGCTGGCGCGCGCGGCCGCCCGTGTCTCAGAGATCGGAATACGCATGTGTTTTGGCGCCAGCCGCGCTCGTGTGATCCGGCAGTTGCTCACCGAGAGCTTCCTGCTGGCTGTCCTGGGCGCCGGCGCCGGTCTGCTCCTGGCCTGGTTGAGTCTCAAGGCGTTGGTTACTTCAGGAACGATCCCACTCCCTCCCGAGATTTTGCAGGACACGGTCGCCCTCCACCTGACTCCGAATGGACGGGTCTTGGCCTACACGTTACTCATCGCTCCAGGCGCCAGTCTCGCATTCGGTCTCGCGCCCGCCCTGCTCGCGACGCGCGCCGACCTGGCTACCGCGATCAAAGATAAGGGGGCCGCCGCGGGGCAGCGCGGCGCGCTGCTTGGACGCTCGCGGCTGCGCAACGGTCTTGTGGTGGCGCAGGTGGCGCTCTGTCTGATGTTGCTGATTGCAACGGGACTGCTGCTGCGCGGACTCAATCGGCTGGAAGCCAATCTGGGCTTTGAGAAAGAAAAAGCGCTGGCCCTGAATATGACCCCCTGGTCCAAAGGTGTTGGCGTCGCCAGGACGCAACAATTCCAGGCGGAACTGACGGCGCGATTAGAGGCTTTGCCTGGCGTCGAGCGAGTGAGCCGGGCGCTCGACGCTCCGCTCGGCGGGGCGGGATCTATAACGATCACACTGCCAGGAGAGAATGCGACTGGCCGGTCCCTGAGCGGCCGTTTCAATGCGGTCACACCAAGCTACTTCGACACGGTAGGGATTCCGATCGTGCGCGGTCGTGGGTTTACCGAGGAGGAGACGCGCGCGGGGGCTGCGGTCGTCGTGGTGACCGAGGCGACGGCGCGGAGCCTGTGGCCGAACCAGGAGTCGCTCGGCCAGTCGCTGCGGATGGAGGAAAACGCTTCCTTGGCGCAGGTCATCGGTGTGGCGCGCGACTCACAGAGCGCGCGACTTGGAGAAATTGTCCCTCTCTTCCTGTACGTGCCGCTCAATCAGCGTTATGAGCGTTACCAACCCCTCGTGTTGGTCCGCGCTTCCGGCGCCGCCAGGGAAATACAACCCAGAGTGGGGGCATTGGTCAAAGCGCTAGACCCGACCCTCGTTCTCAACATGAATTACAGGATGTTCACTCTGGCCGACCGGTTCGCCAGCGACGGGAAGGTGATTACAGCCCGCGCGGCGTCGGCGTTGTTAGCAGGTCTGGGATTGCTCGCCCTGCTGCTGGCAGCAGTGGGGCTCTATGGCGTGATGGCCTATTCGGTCAGTCAACGCACGCGCGAAATCGGCATCCGCATGGCTCTGGGCGCGCGCCGCCAGGACGTGTTGTGGTTGATGTTGCGCCAGGGCCTGCGGCTGGTCGGCATCGGCATCGCTATCGGCGTGGCCGCAGGGGCGGCGGTCTCGCGCGTGTTTTCGGCGGCGTTGTTCGGTCTGAGCCCGATCGATCCCATCGCATACATCAGCGTTTCGTTGTTCCTGGCGACGGTGGCGCTGTTGGCGACATATCTGCCGGCGCGGCGGGTGGCGAGTGTCGACCCGATGGTCGCGTTGCGCTATGAATGATTTGATTGCGGATTTTTTCAATCTGAAATCCAGTGATTCGCAATCCGCAATCGAATATGCCTGAGAGGTGTACCGTAGGTTGTCCAACCTGCGGATGGCTCGATTAATGAGATATTCAGTTACGACCAAGCGGCTTGATGACGAAGCCTCCGCAGGTTGGACAACCTACGGTACATTTTCCGGAGAATCGGTCATGCCTGAGTGGAAACAAGAGGTCAGAGCGCGGCTGGCGAGATTGAAGCTCGAACCGGCGCGTGAGGCCGAGATCGTCGACGAACTCTCGCAGCATCTGGAGGATCGCTATGCGGAGTCGCTGTCCCGTGGCGCGACGCCGGAGGAAGCTTCTCGCGCGGCGCTCGCGGAGTTGGGCGAGCGAGAATTGATTCATCAGGAGTTGCGGCGCGTCGAGAGCCAGGTCGAGCAGGAGCCGATTACGCTAGGATCAGACAGGAGGATCAATATTATTGCAGACCTTTGGCAAGACCTGCGCTACGGCATGCGAATGTTGCGGAAGCATCCCGGCTTCACCGCGGTGGCTGTGCTCACTCTGGCTCTTGGCATCGGCGTCAACACGGCCATCTTTACACTGTTTGACATTACGTCGCGTCCGGCGCCGGTCAAGGATCCCGACACGGTCGTCGCAATCGAATTGCGCCGTAATATCTCCTACCCCGACTACGTTTACTTGCGGGATCATACACAGGTCCTCTCCGGTCTGACCGCTGGCGAAAAGCTCAGCAAATACGAGAATGAGGGGTTGGTTCTCATGAGTCAAGCGACATCGGAGGAATCACAGGGGATCACGGCAGAGTTCGTTTCCGACAATTTCTTCTCGGTCCTCGGCGCCACTCCGGCGCTGGGTCGCGCATTCAGGCCGGAAGAAAATCGCGCGCCTGGCAGTGAGCCAGTCGCAGTCTTAAGTTATGGCTTCTGGCAAGGACGTTTTAGAAGGGACCCGAAGATCCTTGGCCAGACTCTGCGGTTGAACAACACGCCCTACGTAGTCATTGGCGTAATGGCGCGGGATTTTGTCGGTTTTGGGTTCAACAGTTCAGACCCTACTCAGGTCTGGCTGCCGCTCATGATGAACCCGTCCAGAAACCTGCGCTGGCTGCATGGCCGTCTCAATCCGGGCCGGACGCTGGAAGAGGCGCGTGCGGAGATGACGCTGTTAGCCAGCCACCTTACTCGCGACCCACAGAGCGACCACAAAGTTCGTGTCGTGGGCTTAAACCGCGGAATCGGTAGCGGAATCAGTGGTGGTGAGTGGAAGGCCATAGGTATCGTGATGCTACCGTTCACAATGGTGCTGCTGATTGCCTGCGCCAATATCGCCAACCTGCTGCTGGCTCGCGCGGCCGGACGTGTCTCAGAGATCGGCGTGCGCCTGTGTCTTGGCGCCAGCCGCGCTCGTCTGATCCGGCAGTTGCTGACCGAGAGCTTCCTTCTGGCAGCCTTGGGCGCTGGCGCCGGTCTGCTCCTCGGCTGGTGGAGTCTCAAGGCAGTGGTGGCTACCGGAGCGCTGCCCTTCCGTCCTGAGCTTCTGCAGAACATGCAGGACAGCGCCGCTCTCTATCTGATCCCGAATGCGCGCGTCTTGGCCTACACATTGCTCCTCTCGCTGGTCGCCAGTCTCGCGTCGGGGCTGGCGCCCGCCCTGCTCGCGACGCGCGCCGACTTAGGCGCCGTGATCAAAGATCAATGGGCCGGCGCGGGGCAGCGCGGCGCGCTCCTTGGCCGCTCCCGGCTGCGCAACGGTCTGGTGGTGGCGCAAGTGGCGCTCTGTCTGGTGATGCTGATTGCGACCGGGCTGCTGCTGCGCGGAATCAATGGGCTCCGAGCCAGTCTGGGCTTTGATACAGAGAATGTGCTTGTCCTGGAATTCAGACAGTGGGCTAAAGTTGTTGGTCAGACCCGGGCGCAGCAATTCCGCGAGGAACTGATGGCGCGGTTAGAGACTTTGTCTGGCGTCGAGCGTGTGAGCCGGGCGCATGGCGGTCCATTTTGGACGATGGCGTCAACGATCGCCTTGGAAGGAGAGGATGTGGCTACGGTCGCTCAGTCCCGGAACGCCCATTACCACGAAGTCGGGCCATCATACTTCGACACGGTCGGGATTCCGATCGTGCGCGGTCGAGTGTTTACCGAAGAGGAGGCGCGCGTGGGGGCGGCGGTTGTCGTTGTGTCTGAGGCTACAGCGCGGCGCCTCTGGCCGAATCAGGAGCCGCTCGGCCGCGTTCTACGGTATGGAGGAAACAAACTTACTTTCGCACAGGTCATCGGTCTGGCGCGCGACGTCCAGACCATAAACTTTGGCGCCATTGATCCACTCTTCTTGTACGCTCCTCTCGATGCGCGTCGTGAAAATGTCAGGGTCGGCCTTTTGGTGCGCGCTTCCGGCCCCGCAAAGGAAATGGAGCCCAGGGTGCGGGCAATGGCCCGGGAGTTAGAACCGACACTTTTTCTCAAGACGCGCACACTGGCCGAAGCATTCGCAAGCACAGGGGAAGTAGAGCGAGCCCGCGTGGCGTCGAGGTTGTTAGCCGGTCTGGGACTGCTCGCCCTGCTGCTGGCCGCCGTAGGACTCTACGGCGTGATGACATATCTGGTCAGCCAACGAACCCGCGAAATAGGCATCCGCATGGCTTTGGGCGCGCGTCGCAAGGACGTGTTGTGGCTGGTTCTGCGCCAGGGTATGCGACTGGTCTGCATCGGCATCGCTATCGGCGCCGCCGGAGCCGCAGCGGTCTCGCGTGTGTTTTCGGCGGTGTTGCTCGGTCTGAGTCCGCTCGACCCCATCGCTTACCTGAGCGTGTCATTGTTCCTTGTGGCGGTGGCGCTGTTGGCGACCTATCTGCCTGCGCGGCGGGCGGCGAGCGTCGATCCGATGGTCGCGCTCAGATACGAATAAAGGCCAATGGCAATGTGTACGCCGATGAAAAGGACTGCTCAGATCGAAATGGATTGAACATGCCTGATTGGAAAGAAGAGATCAGAGAGCGACTGGCAGACTCAAAGCTTGAGCCTGCGCGCGAGGCCGAGATCGTCGAGGAACTCTCGCAGCACCTGGAGGATCGCTACGCCGAGTCACTGGCTGGCGCCGCAACGCCGGAAGAAGCGTCTCGGGCGGCGCTCGCGGAGTTGCGCGAAAGTGAGCTGTTGGCGAGGGAGCTACTGCAAGTCGAGAGCCAGGTATCACAAGAGCCGGTCGTATTGGGAGCGACCAGGAGGATCAATATGCTTGGAGGAATTTGGCAGGATTTACGCTATGGCGCGCGGATGCTCGCGAAAACGCCCGGTTTCACTTTGCTGGCCGTTCTCACGTTAGCGCTCGGCATCGGCGCGGACACGGCAATTTTCAGCGGCGTCAACGCCCTGTTTTTCAGACCGATGCCGGGGACACGGGAGTCGGAGCGCCTGTGCTATATCAAACTTGAGGGCGGCAAGAGAGGCAAGGGCCGCACCGAACTGGCTTATGCCGAATACGAGGATTTTCAAGCGCGCATCCGGTCTTTGGAAAGCCTGGCGGCTTACAAGAGCAACAGAGAGGGTGAGTGGCGTTTCGACGGGCAGATTCAACGGCTGCGGGGCGAATTGGTTTCAGGCAATTACTTTCAAGCGCTCGGCGCCGCCGCTGTGCTGGGGCGTGTGCTCACGCCGGAAGATGAAGCGGGCGGCGCTGAGAATGCGGTCGTTGTGAGCTATAGCGCCTGGCGCCGGCGCTTCGCGGCAGACCCCGGCATTATTGGCAAACAGGTCCTCGTCAATGACCGCAGCTTCACCATTGTGGGCGTCACCGCGCCTGCCTTTCGGGGGCCGAGCCAGCCCTTCACTCCTGCCGGGTGGTTTGTGGCCAGGAAAGTAGAGGATATGTCGCAACGAGACGTCTACCAGTGGCCGGACTACAGCCTGATCGGCAGGCTCAAACCGGGGATCGATCCCCGCCAGGCGCAGGCGGAAATCGCCGTCATCTTCGCCGAGTTCAAGCAACGCAGACCTGAAGCTTATCAAGATCGCTCTATCTCGGTGGAAACGGCGCGCGGGTTCGATAAAGAGAGCAGTGATCGTGACGATTCTTACACGATCGTTAGCGCCGCCGTGGCGGTCGTCGGTATGACGTTGCTGATCGCCTGCGCGAACATCGCCAGCTTTTTACTGGCCCGCGCAAGAGGGCGGCGAAAAGAGATCGCCGTGCGGCTGGCGCTGGGCGCGAGCCGGTGGCGAATCATGCGGATGCTGCTCGCCGAAAGCCTGTTGCTGGCTGGCGCGGGCGGGGCCACTGCCGCCGCGCTTAGCTTCTGGGCCACTGATCTGCTGAGCTATGCGTTGAGTCTGGTCCTGGAAGGCTTGCGCTGGCATCCAACTTCTCGCGACTGGGATCTCACCCCCGACGGGCAGGTCTTCGGCGCGACCCTGCTGATTTCGGTACTGGTGGCTGTCGTCTGCGGCCTGGCGCCGGCGCTGCAAGCCTCGAAGGCTGATTTGACGGTGGACTTGAAAGACGAAGCTGGCTTGCTCGGCTCCAGATTCAGGCGCCTCAGTTGGCGGAATGCGCTGGTCGTGGGGCAAGTCGCCGGGGCTTTGGTGTTGCTCGCCGGTTCAGTGTTGTTCCTCCGCAGCGCGCGTCAGGCTTTGCGGCTAGACCTGGGTTTTGAAGCGCGGCAGCTCGCCTTCAATGAAATTGAGCTTCCCAACCGTAAAGCCTACTCCGGCGTCCTGAAGGATCCGCAAGTCTACCGCGACTTGCAGAGCCGCGTAGCGGCGCTGCCCGAGGCGCAATCAGTTTGCCTGTCCGATGGCTCGTTACTCGCAGGCATAGGTTATCGAGAAGGATACAAATTACAGGCGCCCGGCGCCGAGCAGATGCCTTTCGGCGAACGGGAACTTCAAAGCGTGTTCATCAGCCCGAACTATTTCGCGACTGTCGGCCTTCCGCTCACGCGCGGGCGCGATTTCGCCGAAAGCGATCTCGCCAGTTCTTCGCCCGTCGTCATCGTCAACGAAGCGCTCGCCCGCCGCGTCTTTCCCGGACAAAACCCAATGGGGCGGCAAATTCGTCTCTTACCCCTTCCTGGCAGCAGAGCGTTTAAGATGGGTCGGGGAAGTGGCGAACTGGTGGAGATCATCGGCGTCGCCGAAGACGCCACACACAACGTACTGGGCAAGGAGATAGAGCCTATCCTTTACCTTCCGCTCAGTCAAAATTTTTTCGATGAAAGCAACCGCGTGTATCTCGTTGTCCGCACGCGACACGATCCTGCGGCGATTCTTCCGTCCCTCGCCGGTCTGACAAAGAGTCTCGACCCGGAGGTCAGGTTCAACCAATCCACGCTGGCCGGAAACATCGCGCGCCAGACGCTTCCGTCGAGAATCGCTTCGGCCTTCTTTGGTTTGTTCGGCGCGTTGGGGCTGCTGTTGGCCGCGGTCGGTTTGGCGGGCGTGCTGGCATACGCCGTGGCAAGCCGCACAAAAGAGATCGGCATCCGCATGGCGCTCGGCGCCGACCGAGCTAACGTGCTCGGGATGATCATCGGCGAGGGCTTTGCTCTGACGTCGGTGGGAGTAGTGATTGGGTTCGCGCTCGCTCTGGCGCTGACGCGCGCGCTGGCGAGTTATCTATACGGCGTCAGCCCCTCTGATCCACTCACGTATTTGGCGACGGCCTTGATCTTGACGGTCGTGGCGCTGCTGGCTTGTTACTTTCCCGCGCGACGGGCGGCCGGCGTTGATCCGATGACGGCGCTGCGCCATGACTGAGAGGGGTTCGTAGTCCCGCCTTTAGGCGGAAGCGCTTTGTGTCACGTGATGGATCTGCCCAGACGATTCCGCCTAAAGGCGGGACTACGAACTCCGCTTATCATTTTTTCAGGCCACCGCCGCGGAACCCTCTTTCGCTTGACGGCGTATGGCTGTCTATAGAATATGTGGCTATGACGAATATTAATGCCCGAAAGTTCGACCTTGAGCGTCGGGTAGGGCTGTAATGAATGGCCCCTTGGTACGCATCGCTTCCGACGCGCCTGGCTTTGATCAATGAACGGGTGATGAAGACTCGCATTTCGGAAGCGATGCGTGCCCGGGGATTTCGGGGGGAGGGACTTCATGTCGCGTTGCGACGTCCTGAAGAATGAAAATCGCGGCGCGAGAGTGGGGCAAACTGCCTGGGAGCGCAGGCATCCATGCCTGCTTGCTTCGGTCAGTCGGTCATTGCCGGGAACCCCGCAGGCAAGGATGGGCGGCGCTCCCAGGCAGTTTGCCTAGTTTTCCCGAAATACAACATTGAAGGAGTCATGGCAAACTGCCTGTTTGCCCTACCCTTTCGGAGGAGAATTCGGCTTTGAAGATTCATCTAGATACCGATTTGGGCGGAGACATTGATGATATCTGCGCCTTGGCGATGTTGCTGCGCTGGCCCAGGGAAATCCTGATCACTGGCGTTACGACTGTCGGCGAAATCAACGGGAGGCGCGCCGGACAGGTCAAATACGTCCTGGGTCTGGAAGGCAAGAACGAGATTCCTGTCGCCGCCGGAGCTGATATTTCGCAGGGGTTTTACCCTTATGAATTGGGGCTTCCTCCGGAAGAGCGGTATTGGCCAGAACCGATCGACCCCGTCCCGAATGCGGCGGCGGATGCGGTTCGATTGCTCAAGGCCAGTATTGACCAGGGCGCGACGATCATAGCGATCGGCCCTTATACGAATCTGTATCTGCTGGAAAAAGAATTTCCCGGCAGTCTGCAAAACGCCAGGCTCTTTTTGATGGGCGGCTACGTCTATTCGCCTCGCGCGGGCTTTCCGCAGTGGGAGCCTGACAATGATTTCAATGTGCAGGTTGACGCGCATTCAGCCGAAGCCGTCATTGCGCATTCCGATCCGACGTTCGTTCCGCTGACTGTGACGGTGGAAACGGCGCTCAGGAGAGCGCATCTGGAGCGGCTGCGAAACGCGGGCGCGTTGGGACAGTTGCTGGCGCGACAGGCCGAGGCCTTCGCCGAAGACGAAAAATTGGGCGAGCGGTTGGGCGCAGCCTGTCCTGCGCTGCCGGACGACTTCATCAACTTTCAGCATGACCCGTTGGCATGCGCCATCGCGCTCGGTTGGCAAGACGGCGTGGAGATTTCAGAACTTCCGTTGCGGACGGAAATCCGGGACGGCGCGCTACGCCAGCGAATTGTCGCGGAAGGGAAACCTACACGAGTAGTCACGAAAATAGACGGCGATAAGTTCAGCGCCTTTTGGCTGGATACAGTCGCTGGCGCCGCCTAGATCGGATCGCAGATTGGTATATGGCGAAGCGGTCCGTTCGCCGCTGCTCCCGCGGCTCGCGAATTGAATTCTCAATAAGCTCGATCAATGAAGACCTCGGCGATATGTCAGTTCGTCGTATGTCGAATAGCAATCCGCTCTAAAACGATGACGTACGGAAAGGAAAGCGACTTTGCCTGATTGGAAACAAGAGATCAGGCGGCGACTGGCGGGCTCAAAGCTCAATCCTGCGCGCGAGGCCGAGATCGTCGAGGAACTCTCGCAGCATCTGGAGGATCGCTACGCAGAGTCGCTCGCCAGCGCCGCGACGCCGGAAGAGGCTTCTCGCGCGGCTCTGGCGGAGTTGAGTGATGGCAAATCGCTTCAGCGCGAACTGCGGCAGGTCGAGCGGACCGTCAACGATGAACCCGTAGTCTTGGGAGCAGGGAGAAAAAATATGATCGCAGATTTATGGCAAGACCTACGTTACGCGGCGCGCTGTCTGCGTAAGCATGTCCTGTTATCTACCGTCGTAATCGCGACGCTCACCCTCGGCATCGGCATCAGCGCCGGGGTTTTCACGCTGATCAACGCCATGGCCTTCCGCGCCCCGGTGGACAAAGACTACGACACGTTCGTCCGCATTTATTCCGCGTACACAACAGACCATGCGCGACCTGGCCGCCCGGGAGCGGCGACCCTGGAAGATTACCTGGCCTTTCGCGACCGCGCGAAGTCGCTCGGCGCCGTCACTGGGTGGGCGAAGTTCTTCGCGCCGCTCGGACAGGATGACGCGTCCGAGACGCGCGCTCTGTTTGTGACCGACAATTTCTTTGCGCTCTATGACCTGGAGCAGCCACTGTTGGGCCGATTGCTACAGCCTTTAGACTTCGCGGCGACCAATCCCGTCGTAGTTTTGAGCGAGCGGATTTGGCGGAGCCGTTTTCTGGCGGACACGCAGGTTGTGGGGAAGGTCACGCAATTCAACGGGCAGCCAGTGACCATCGTGGGCGTGGCGCCGACCTTCGCGGGCCAACTTGATGGGGTGGACGCGTGGGTCCCGTACACGCTCCAAACTTACCTGCATAGAGGCGATGACTTGATGAGGCCGGGCGAGGCCGGCTGGCTGACCGTGGAAGGGCGCTTGCAACCGGGTTTCACGCGCCGGGAAGTCGCCGCGGAACTTGCGTTGCTCGCCGGCCAGCAGGACAGCCTGCATCCGGGACGGAAGACTACGCTCAGCGTCACC
>Ga0126377_10001743_pt1 | contig 14465 bp, 13 predicted proteins | sample PanSoiMetPlot_22_FD_92647 | JGI IMG/M metagenome (GOLD analysis project Ga0126377, IMG submission 92647) | Tropical forest soil microbial communities from Panama - MetaG Plot_22 | ecosystem: Environmental > Terrestrial > Soil > Tropical forest > Bulk soil | place: Panama | collected 2016-02-17
CGATCGAGGATCTCCGGCAGGCGATCGAGCAGCTGACCGGGATCGCGCCCGCGCTCGAGCTCGTCGACGAGCAGCCGGGAGCGCGCAGCTGCCCCCGCTGCGCCACGACGATGACCCGGCTCCATATCCGGGTCGTCCTCGAGGACGAGGTGGCAAAGCCGCGTCCGGAGCTCGACCGCTGCGGCGAGCACGGGATCTGGTTCGACGGGGAGGAGCTGGCGAAGGTGTTCGAGAAGTCGCTCGCCAAGATTCATCGCGGGCGCGGGTTGCCGATCGGCTGGACTGGCAATGCGTCCGGGTTCAGCTGGTGGAAGTCCGGGAACATGCGCTGAGCAACCCTCCGATCTGGGAGGCGGAGGATTTGGTGAGCGTGTCTTGACGGCTGCTTGGGGGCTCCTTAGGTTGCCCAGCACACAAGTCGAACTCCAAGGACAGACGTCATGGGCAAGATCATCGGTATCGATCTCGGCACCACCAACTCCGTGGTCGCGATCATGGAGGGTAAGGAGCCGAAGGTTATTTCTAACGAGGAAGGCGCTCGCCTCACCCCGTCGGTGGTTGCCTTCGATGACAAGGGCGAAGTTCTCGTAGGGCAGATCGCTCGGCGTCAGGCAATCACAAATCCCGAGAACACCGTGTTCTCGTCGAAGCGCTTCATGGGTCGCAAGTTCAACGACCCGATCACCCAGGAGGAGATCAAGCGCGTGCCGTTCAAGATCGTCTCGGCGCCCAATGGCGACGTGGCGTTCGACATTCGCGGCAAGCGCTACTCCCCGCCGGAGATCGGCGCGCGCGTGCTGATGAAGCTCAAGCGTGCGGCCGAGGAGTATCTGGGCGAGCCGGTCACCGAGGCGGTGATCACCGTCCCGGCGTACTTCAACGATAGCCAGCGCCAGGCCACCAAGGATGCCGGCCGCATCGCCGGTCTCGAGGTCAAGCGCATCATCAACGAGCCCACCGCGGCTGCGCTCGCGTACGGCCTCGACAAGACGAAGGAGCAGCTGATCGCCGTGTTCGACATGGGCGGCGGCACCTTCGATATCTCGATCCTCGAGGTCGGCGACAAGGTCGTCGAGGTCGTCTCGACCAACGGCGACACCCACCTGGGCGGCGACGACATCGATGCGCGGGTGATGGACTGGCTCATCGCCGAGTTCAAGAAGGACAGCGGCATCGACGTCTCGAAGGACAAGATGGTGCTGCAGCGCCTCAAGGAGGCGGCGGAGAAGGCCAAGATCGAGCTGTCGAGCGTGCAGGAGACGGAGATCAACCTGCCGTTCCTGACCGCGGACGCGACCGGGCCCAAGCACCTGGTCATGAAGCTCAGCCGGTCGAAGTTCGAGCAGATGATCGAGGACATCATCAAGCGGACGATCGAGCCCTGCAAGAAGGCGCTCGCCGACGCCGGCAAGTCGGTCTCGGACATCCACGAGGCGGTGCTGGTCGGCGGTTCGACCCGCATCCCGATGGTGCAGAGGCAGGTCAAGGAGTTCTTCCAGCGCGAGCCGCACAAGGGCGTCAACCCGGACGAGGTGGTCGCGCTGGGCGCGGCGGTCCAGGCCGGCGTGCTGTCGGGCGAGGTCAAGGACATCCTCCTCCTCGACGTGACTCCGCTGTCGCTGTCGATCGAGACGCTCGGCGGCGTGAGCACGGTGCTCATCCCGCGCAACACCACCATCCCGACCCGCAAGGGCGAGATCTTCTCGACCGCGTCCGACAACCAGACCTCGGTCGAGGTGCACGTGCTGCAGGGCGAGCGGCCGATGGCGCGGGACAACCGCACGCTCGGCAAGTTCCACCTGCAGGGCATCCCGCCGGCGCCGCGCGGCGTGCCGCAGATCGAGGTCACCTTCGACATCGACGCCAGAGGCATCCTCAACGTGGGCGCCAAGGACAAGGCGACCAGCAAGGAGCAGAGCATCACCATCACCGCGTCGTCGGGTCTCAGCGAGGCGGAGATCCAGAAGATGGTGAAGGACGCCGAGTCGCACGCGGCCGAGGACAAGGACCGCAAGGACGCCATCGAGGCGCGCAACCAGCTCGACTCGCTAGTCTACGGCACGCGCAAGCTGATCGAGGAGAACGCGGACAAGATCCCCGACGCCGAGAAGCTGCGCGCCGAGGAGGAGCTCAAGAGCGCCCAGCAGGTGCTCGACGCCAACCGCGAGCCGACCAGCGCCTCCGACCTGCGCGCGGCCCTCGAGTCGCTGCAGTCGGCGGCCCACAAGGTGGCCGAGGCGATGTACAAGGGCGCCTCGGGCGGCGAGGGCGGCGGCCCGGGCCCGGGAGCCGGCAACGGCCAGCACGACGAGCAGCAGCAGCGCGACGACGGCGTGATCGACGCCGAGTTCGAGGAGACGACCTAGCCGCGAGGCGCGGCCGCGGCCGCCGCGGACCGCGAGGAAGTGGACGCCGTCGGCCCGTGCCGACGGCTTTCTGATTTTCGGCCATGGCTCTCCGCCTGCGCCGACCTCGGGTCGTCGCTGTCCGGGTCGCCGCTGTCCGGGGTCGTCGCGCTCGGCGGCTCCCGGCTCGTCCTCCTCCAGGTGGCGGATTTGGCGCGTCTGGCGGTTCTCTCGTATCTTTGAACCGTGCTTCGCGGCGCTCTCGCCTCGGTCGTCCTCGCCGGCTGCGCGTCGGCCGGCATGATCGACGACGGGACCAGCGTGTCGTTCGGGCCGCCCCATCGGGGGGCGCTGCTCGAACCGGCCCTGCTGCCGCCGGCCGGCGACGGCTACTGGGTGCCGCCGACGTGGGCGCACCGGAGGCTGCAGTACGGGACGATCGAGCTGGTGTCGTTCGTGGTCCACCTGGGCCGCACCATGCAGCCTCTCCGCCTGGGGCGGCCGCTCGCGGTGGCCGACCTGTCGCCGGCCCACGGCGGGCCGAGCGCCTGGCACCGCTCGCATCAGACCGGGCGCGACGTCGACCTCGTCTTCTTCGCGCGCGACGCGGCCGGGCGCCCGGTGGCGGCCGACGTCATGCGCCGCTACGGGGCCGACGGCGCCAGCCTGCCGGATCGCGGGCGGCCGGCCGAGCGGCCGGTCTACTTCGACGACGCCGCCAACTGGGCGCTGGTCCAGGCCGTGCTCGAGAACCCGGTCGCCGAGGTGGCGTACATCTTCATCTCCGACGATCTCAAGCAGCGGGTCATCGACAGCGCGCTGGCTCGGCGCGCGCCGCCCGAGCTCGTCGAGGCGGCGGCGGAGTTGCTCCATCAGCCATCGGGCGGGCTGGCCCACGACGATCACATGCACGTGCGCATCTACTGCGCGGCCAGCGACCTGCCGCTCGGCTGCCGGGAGATCGGGAGCCTGCGCTGGTACAAGAAGGCCTTCAAGTACCGGCCGGATCGGGCGCGCCGCCTGGCCGAGGTCGGCCCGGTCGGCGAGGCGGTGCGCGCCCAGCGCTTCCCCCTGACCGCGCTCCCCGGCCTTCCGTTTCGCGGCTTCGTGCCGCGCTGACCGGCCCGGCGGCCTCAGCCCACCTTGGCCGCCGCCTCGAGCAGGCCGTGGCCCTTCTCGCGCGCGAGCTCGAGGTCGCCCTCGTACTTGAGCAGGAGGTGGAGGGTGCGGTTGACCTCGTCGACCCCGAGGTGGTCGATGCCGAGGACGACCAGGGCCCGCGCCCAGTCGATGGTCTCCGACACGCTGGGCAGCTTCTTGAGGTCGAGCCGGCGCAGCTCGGCCACGAACGCGGCCAGCTTGCCGGCCAGCGACGAGGCCAGCTCGGGCACCCGCACGGCCAGGATCTCGGCCTCGCGCTCGCGCCCGGGGAAGCTCATCGATAGATACAGGCAGCGCCGGCGCAGCGCGTCCGACAGCTCGCGGGTGGCGTTGGAGGTCAGGAAGACCAGCGGGCGGTGCCGGGCGCGCAGCGTGCCCAGCTCCGGCACGGTGACCTGCAACTCGCCCAGCACCTCCAGGAAGAACGCCTCGAGCTCGTCCTCGGCGCGATCGACCTCGTCGATGAGCAAGACCACGCGGCGGTCGGCCCGGATCGCCTGCAGGAGCGGCCGCGGCTGCAGGAAGTGATCGGAGAAGAAGGCGTCCTCGTGGGCGGCGATGCGGTCGACCGCGCGCCGCAGATCGGTCTCGTCGCCGAGCAGCTGGCCGAGGTGGTCGCGCAGGATCTGGGTGTAGAGCAGCTGCTTGGGGTACTTCCACTCGTACAGGGTCTTGGCCTCGTCGAGCCCCTCGTAGCACTGCAGGCGCAGGAGCTCGGTGCCGAGCGCGGCAGCCGTCGCCTTGGCCAGCTCGGTCTTGCCCACGCCGGCCGGGCCCTCGACCAGGACCGGCTTGTCGAGCGCGTCGGCCAGGTACAGCGTGGTGGCGATGGGCGGGTCGGCGATGTAGCCGGCCCGGCGCAGCGCGTCCGCGGCGGCTTCAGGGGTGGGGAAGGCCTGGCTCATGGCGGTGGTCCTCATCATCTGCCGGCGGCGCCCCCGGTTCGATCGGCGAGGGCGAAGCCGGCGTCTTCGACTCCGACTGCTCGGGTCGCTCCGGCGGCGGCGGCGCCGGAGCGTGCAGGATCTGGATCGAGCGCAGCGCGAAGTCGAACGCGCGCAGGTGCTGGCTGCGCGTGCGGTTGTCCGGAGCCGACAGGGTGAGCGAGTATCCGATGCCGCCGGCGACCAGGAAAGCCTGGCGCAGGAACGCGCCGCGCCCCTGCGAGTCGATGAAGTAGGCGCCGGTCGACGAGTGCAGCTGCGGCGAGCGCACCTCGAAGCGCATCGCGCGCAGGATGCCGGCGGTGCGCTGGGCGTAGGCCAGCGCGGTCACGCCCGGTGCGAGCCGCTCGGCGGCCAGCATCATCTTCCCGTCGGGCGCGCGGCGGACCAGGCGCAGGAGGATGCTGGGGTAGGCGGTCTTCTCGGTCAGCTGCCAGTTCTTGGGCGCGGTCATGTGCACGCGCCACGCGCTCGACTCGAACTGATCGCCGTCGATGTCCGCGCGCGCGGCGACGGCTGACGCTGCGAGGAGAGCGGCGGCGAGGGCGACGGCGACGGCTCGCGGCACGCAAGAGACGTAGCACAACGCGCCGTCGACCTGAACAAAGACCCAGATAAAAACTTGACTCCACTGGGTTAAGTATTCTTGACCGACTCTATTCAGTAGAATACAGTCGAATCACTCAACGCACGGGAGCAACGCTTCGCTGGAAGACGTGCGGGATGCGCGACGAACGCCAGGTGAGAGGGGGCGCGTCCCGAGGGGACGACATCGCGTGTCGGCAGCCGCGGACCGTGCACAGCGCACCGGCGCTCGGGGGGACCACGTGACAGGCAAGACGCCACAGGCAGCGCGACAGGCCGATCCGTCGGCGGCAGTGCGCCGGGTCGAGGTCGGCGACACCAGGTCGCTGGCCCTGGTCGCGTCGCTCGTCGCTGCCAACCGCGCTCGCCGCGGAGGAGGCTCTTCGGGCTCCGGCAGCTCGGGGGGCTCCTCCCGCAAGGGGCTCTTCAGCGACGAGGAGCTGCGCCGCCTCGAGGCCGATCACCCCGACGGCATGACCTCGGCACAGATCGTCGACCTGTTCGCGAGCCGCGGGCTGCGCTTCTCGGAGGCCACGTTTCGCAAGTACGTGCAGCTCGGCCTGGTGCCGCGCAGCCGCCGGGTCGGGCGCAAGGGCAAGCATCGCGGCTCGCTCGGCGTCTACCCGGCCAAGGCGGCGCGCCGCATCAACGGCGTGCGCCGCCTCATGGACGAGGGGCGCACCATCGAGGAGATCCAGGCCGAGCTCCTGCGCTTCGGCGATCTGCTCGAGACCCTCGAGGAGGGCCTGGCCGCGCTGTTTCACCGCTTCGAGGGCGAGATCGAGGCGCCGCGGTTCGACGCGCGCGCCAGGAAGAGCCTGAAGCGCGACCTCGCGGAGGCGCGCGGCACGGCGGACGACCTGCTCAAGCGGCTCGACGACCTGTCGCACCGGGTCGGGCGGCCGTCGGACGACAGCTTCGGAGGAGCCGGCGCGGCGGGCAGCGCCGAGGAGCTTCTGTGATGGGGCCCGCGAATCACCCGCAGCGGAAGCAGTCCGCCCGCCCAACGGAACACCGGCGGGCACAAGGTGGCCAGGAGGACGGCATGGACACTCATCTCGACGACGAGCGCGAGGAGAGAGACGACGAGGAGTCGCTCGAGCGCGACGCCGCCATCGATCTCGCCACCAGCGGTGAGGTCGAGAGCGAGGAGGAGGAGGAGCTCGAGAGCCAGGACGAGGAGGAGGGCGAGGCGGGCGACGACGACGGCGAGGAGGGCGGCGAGGCGGGCGCGACGCCGCCGGCGGTGAGCCGCAAGGTCCGGCGCCGCTCGCGCCGGACCCGCCCGCGCTCCAGGACCATCGCGATGAAGCGGCTCACGCGCGAGGAGCTCCGCCTGGGCGCGCTGCTCAACCCGCCGGTCGACATCCCTCGGCCCAACACCCGGCAGCAGTGCGAGAACGACATCCGGCCGTGCCCGTGGGTGGCGTGCAAGCACCACCTCTACCTGGACGTGAACCCGGAGACCGGCTCGATCAAGATCAACTTCCCCGACCTGGAGCCGTGGGAGATGCGCGAGACCTGCGCGCTCGACGTCGCGGACCGCGCCGGCATCACGCTGGAGGAAGTGGGCGAGATCATGAACCTCACCCGCGAGCGCATCCGGCAGGTCGAGGTGCGCGGGCTGCTCAAGCTCAAGATGGCGTCGCCGCTCGAGGGATTCTCCGTCGGTGACGGCGATCTGGAGCGCGGCTTCGGGGACGGCGATTGACGGTGTCGGAGCGGGCTGTTAGAAGTCCGCATGGCAACCGCACCGCCGCCCGCCACGACAGTCCGGCGGGCGCTCGTCAGCGTCTCTGACAAGCGCGGGCTGGTCGATCTGGGGAAGCGGCTCCGCCGGCTCGGCGTGGAGATCCTGTCGACCGGCGGCACCGCGCGCGCCCTGTCCGAGGCCGGCGTCGACGTGGTCCAGGTCTCGGACCACACCGGCGCGCCCGAGATCCTCGACGGGCGGGTCAAGACCCTGCACCCGCGCATCCACGGCGGCCTGCTTGGCCGCGCCACCGACGCGCACCGCGCCGAGATGGCGGCGCACCGGATCGATCCGATCGATCTGGTGGTGGTGAACCTCTACCCGTTCGAGAGCACGGTGGCGGCGCCGGGCGTCGACCCCGAGACCGCGATCGAGAACATCGACATCGGCGGGCCGTCGATGATCCGCTCGGCCGCCAAGAACCACGAGCGCGTCGCGGTGGTGGTCGACCCGGACGACTACGGCGCGCTGCTCGCCGAGCTCGAGGGCGGCGAGGGCGGCGGCGGTGGCGATGGCGAGGGCGGCGCGGTGTCGTCGGCGACGCGTGCCCGTCTGGCGCGCAAGGCCTTCGCGCACACGGCGGCCTACGACGGCGCGATCGCGGCCTACCTGACGTCGCTGGAGGAGGGCGGGGCGCGCGCCGCCTTTCCCGGCACCCTCACCGTCCAGTGGGAGCGGGCCGCGGAGCTGCGCTACGGCGAGAACCCGCACCAGGCCGCGGCGTTCTACCGGGACGCGCGCTCGCCCCTGCCGGGCGGCGGCCGCCGGCCCAGCCTCGCCGCCGCCGAGGTGCTGCAGGGCAAGCAGCTCTCGTACAACAACATCCTCGACTGCGACGCCGCGCTCGCGCTCTGCCTCGAGTTCGCGGCACCGACCGCGGTCATCATCAAGCACACCAATCCGTGCGGCGCGGCCAGCGACGAGAGCGGGGTGGCGGCGGCCTACCGGCTGGCGCGCGAGACCGACCCGGTGTCGGCGTTCGGCGGCATCGTCGCGGTCAACCGCGAGGTCGGCGGCGAGCTGGCCCGCCAGCTGGGCGAGACCTTCCTCGAGTGCGTGGTCGCGCCGGGCTACTCGGCCGAGGCGCGCGAGCTCCTGGCCGGCAAGAAGAACCTGCGCCTGCTCGCGGTCGGCGACATGACGCCGTCGGCGGGCGAGGTCGGCTGGGCGCTGCGCTCGGTGGGGGGAGGCCTCTTGGTCCAGTCGGCCGACCTGGCGCTCATCTCCGCGGCCGACGCCAGGGTGGTGAGCCGGCGGCCGCCCGGCCCCGAGGAGCTGGCCGCGCTCGACTTCGCGTGGCGCGTGTGCAAGCACGTCAAGTCGAACGCGATCGTGTACGGGCGCGGCACCCGCACGGCGGCGATCGGCGCCGGGCAGATGTCGCGCGTCGACTCGGCGAAGATCGCGCGGCTCAAGGCGGCGCTGCCGCTCGAGGGCAGCGTGGCCGCGTCCGACGCCTTCTTCCCGTTCCGCGACGGGGTCGACGTCCTTGCCGAGGCGGGCGCGACCGCCATCATCCAGCCCGGCGGGTCGATCCGCGACGACGAGGTGGTCGCCGCCGCCGACGAGCACGACCTGGCCATGGTCTTCACCGGGATGCGCCACTTCCGGCACTGACCGAGTCATGAGGATCCTGGTCGTCGGCGGAGGGGGACGAGAGCACGCGCTGTGCTGGCGCCTGGCCGCCTCGGGGCACGAGGTGGTGGTCGCGCCCGGCAACCCGGGCGCGGCCCAGGTGGCCGCGGCGGTCGCCGTCGCGGTCGACGACCACGACGGGCTGGTCGCGCTGGCCCTCGCGCGCGAGGTGGACCTGGTCGTCGTCGGGCCCGAGGCGCCGCTGGTGGCCGGGCTGGCCGATCGCCTGCGGGCGCGCGGGCTGACCGTGTTCGGCCCGTCGGCCGCCGCCGCGCGCCTGGAGGGGTCGAAGGCGTTCGCCAAGGAGTTCTTCCGCCGGCACGGCATCCGCACGGCCGAGTTCCGCGTGTGCGCCGACATGGCGTCGGTCGACCAGGCGCTCGCCGCGCTGGGCGGCGAGGTGGTGGTCAAGGCCGACGGGCTGGCGGCCGGCAAGGGCGTGGTGGTGTGCGACGGCGAGGACGAGGCGCGCGAGGCGGCGCGCGCGATGCTGGAGGCGGGGCGCTTCGGCCAGGCCGGGCTGGTCGTGGTGATCGAGCGCCGGCTGCGCGGCCGCGAGGTCTCGGTCATGGCGCTGGCCGACGGGACCCGCTGCGCGATGCTGCCGCCGGTCGAGGACCACAAGGCCATCTTCGACGGAGACCGCGGCCCCAACACGGGGGGCATGGGCACGGTGTCGCCGGTGGCCTGGGTCGGCGAGGCGCTCATGGAGCGGGTGCGGCGCGACATCCTGGAGCCGACCCTGGCCGGGCTGCGCGCCGACGCGATCGACTTCCGCGGCGTGCTCTACGCCGGCCTCATCGTCGACCAGTCGGGGGCCCCGTGGCTCCTCGAGTACAACTGCCGGTTCGGCGACCCGGAGATACAGCCGGTGGCGGCGCGCCTGGACGCGGACCTGGGCGCGTGGCTCCACGGCGCGGCCATCGGGCGGCTGCCCGACGGAGAGCCGGCGGTCTCCGGCCGCGCGGCGGTGTGCGTGGTGCTGGCCTCGCGCGGCTACCCGGGCGAGCCGAGCACGGGAGACGCGATCGCCGGCGCGGACGCGGCCGGCGCCGACGTCTTGGTGTTCCACGCCGGCACCGCGGCCGTGGGCGGGCGGCTGGTCACGGCGGCGGGGCGCGTGCTGGGCGTGACGGGGGTCGGCGACACGGTGGCGGAGGCGCGGGCGCGGGCCTACCAGGCCGTGGCCGGCATCTCGTTCGACGGCATGCAGCTCCGCCGCGACATCGGCGCCCGCGCGGCGCCCCGATGATCTGGCACCAGGCGATCCAACCGATCGATCCGATCGAGACGCAGAGAGGCTGAAATGGGCGAAACCGCACCGCTGGTGGCGATCCTCATGGGCTCCAAGTCGGACCTCGAGGCCATGCGCCCGGCCGACGAGGTCCTCGACGACCTCGCCGTTCCGCACGTCATGCGCGTCATGTCGGCGCACCGCACGCCGGACCGGACGGCGGAGTACGCCCGCGGGGCGCGCGACGCCGGGCTGCGCGTCTTCATCTGCGCGGCGGGCGGCGCGGCCCACCTGGCCGGCGCGGTGGCGGCGCAGACCAACCTCCCGGTCATCGGCGTGCCGCTGGCGCGCACGCCGCTCGCCGGTGCCGACGCGCTCTACGCGACCGTGCAGATGCCGTCCGGCATGCCCGTGGCCACGGTCGCGATCGACGGGGCGGCCAACGCGGCGATCCTGGCGGCGCAGATCCTGGCGCTGTCGGACCCGGCGCTCGAGGCCAGGCTGCGCGCCCGGCGCGAGGCGATGGCGGCCAAGGTGGTGGCCGACGACGCGTCGCTGTCGGGCGAGACGCCGCGCAAGTGACCTCGGGCGAGGCCGACCGCATGCGTGAGGCGCTCGCCGCGCTGGCCCGCGGTGAGGTGGTGTGCCTGCCGACCGAGAGCAGCTACGGCCTGGCCGTCGACGTGCGGTCGGCGCAGGCGCTGGCGCGGGTCACGGCGCTCAAGGGCGGGCGCCCGGCCGACTCGCCGTTCCCGCTCATCGCCGGCGCGGCCGACATCGCGCGTGCGCTGGCCCGCGTCTGGCCCGACGCGGCCGAGCGGCTGGCCGCGCGCCACTGGCCCGGCCCGCTGACCCTGGTCGTGCCGGCCCGGCCCGAGCTCGCGCCCGAGGTGGTGGGCCCGGACGGCGGCGTCGGCGTGCGGGTGTCGAGCCACCCGGTGGCGAGCGCGCTGGCTCGCGGGTTCGGCGCCGCCATCACCGCGACCAGCGCCAATCGCTCGGGTCAGCCTCCGGCCGCCACGGTGGCCGAGGCGCGCGCGGTCTTCGGCGACGGCGTGGCCTGCTACCTCGACGGCGGCGTGTGCGCCGGCACCCCCTCGACCGTCGTGATCGTCGGCGAGGACGGCGGGCTGCGGCTGGTCCGGCCGGGAGCGATCGCGCTCGACCAGGGCGGCGCCTGAGGCCTCGGGCGGGGCCGGCGCCCTGTGATAAAAGCGGGGCATGGCCGAGATCGCCCCGTTTCGCGGCATCCTCTACGACACCAGCCGGGTCGAGGCCTCGCGCGTCCTGGCCCCGCCGTACGACGTCATCGACGAGCCGGAGCGCCAGGAGCTGCTCGCGCGCGACCCGCACAACGCCGTGCGGCTGATCCTGCCGGAGGGGCAGGGGGACGAGAAGTACGGCCACGCGGCGCGCGTGCTGGACGGCTGGCTCGCCGACGGCGTCCTGCGCCGCGACCAGCGCCCGGCCCTGTACCGGTACCATCAGGTGTTCACCAGCGCCGAGCTGGGCGGCCGCCCGGTCACCCGGCGCGGCTTCATCGCGGCGGCGCGGCTCCACCGCTTCGACGAGCGGATCGTCCTGCCGCACGAGCGCACGCTGAGCGGACCGAAGGCGGACCGGCTCAAGCTGATGGACGCGACCGGGGCCCACTTCTCGCAGATCTTCACCCTCTACTCCGATCCCGCGGGCGAGGCCGACCGCGCCTTCGCGCGCGCCGAGCGGCAGCCGCCCACCATCGACGCCACCAGCGCCGACGGCACGCGCCACGTCCTGTGGCGGGTGGACGACGCCGAGGTCATCGGGCGCGTGGTGCACGTGCTCGCCCCGCTCAAGCTCTACATCGCAGACGGCCACCACCGCTACGAGACCATGCTGGCCCTGCGCGAGCGCATGCGCGAGCGGGCCGGCGGGGCGCTGGAGAGCCGATCGACCGCCGAGTTCGGCACCCTCTTCCTCTGCAACATGGACGACCCCGGCCTGGTGGTGCTGCCGATCCATCGGCTGGTTTTCGGGCTGGCCAGTTTTCAGGCCGACGATTTCCTGGCCCGGATCCGCACCTGGTTCGACGTCGAGCCGCTGGCCGGGGCCGCCCGCGACGCCGCTGCGGTGCGGAGCGCGCTGGCCGAGGCGTCCCGCCATCAGCCCAGCGTCGTGGCCGCCTTCCCGGGCCGCGATCCGGTGCTGCTGTCCCTGCGCCACGACATGTCGCCGGCCAAGGCGGGCGTGGCCGGGGCCCCGGCGGTGAGCGGCCTCGACGTGTCCGTGCTGCACGGCGTGATCCTCGAGCAGGCGCTCGGCATCGACCGGGCGGCGCAGGAGGCCCAGACCCACATCGAGTACGTCAAGGACACCGCCAAGGCGCTGGCCCGGGCGGCGGCCGGCGAGGGCCAGGTCGCCTTCCTCATGCATCCGACCCGGGTCGAGCAGGTCAAGGCCGTCGCCGACATCGGCGAGTTCATGCCGCAGAAATCGACCTTCTTCTATCCGAAGATCGCCAGCGGCGCGGTCATCAACCCGATCCGGCCCGACGAGACTCTGTAGGCCGCCCGCGGACCGGGCCGGGCGGGTCGGTGCATCGGCGTCGGCGCCGGCGCCGGCGCCTCCGGCAGATCAGCGCCAGCGGCGAAGCTCCACCGGCGCGTCGCGGTAGTCGGTCTCGCCGAGCGGCTGCGCGCGCGGGCTCGCGAAGTAGGCGTGGAGCAGGAGGTCGGCGCCGTCGAGAACGCCGGGCCGGCCCCGGTCCTCGACCAGCACGCCCACGTGGCGGGGAAACAGAACCAGGTCGCCGACCTGCGGGAAGGGCAGGGGCCGGCCGCGCGCGTCCAGGTAGACGCCGCCCTTGCCCGGCCGCCCGGCGGCGAGCAGGCGCGTCACTTGTGGCAGCGCGCCGGTCCAGGTGTAGTCGCGGTCCTCGCCCATCCGGCGGCGGCCGTAGATGACGAAGTCGGCGCAGTCGGCGCCCTCCAGTCGCTCGCTCTGGTGGGCCGCGTTCGACGTCCCGGCCGAGGCCCAGATGTAGGGCTGGCCGAACAGCTCGCCGAGGAAGCCGATGTAGCTGTCGTCGCGCCGCAGCGAGACGCGCTGGACGGCGTCGCCCAGGCCGCCCGAGCCGCGCCCGCGCCGCGCCTCGGCGCCCGGCGTGGCGAAGGTCCCGCTCGCGGTCGCCGCCCGCAGCTTGAAGCGCATGGTGCCGATGCCGTGCCACCGGTCGGTGGTCAGGGTCGGGCGCACGTCGGCGGCCACCGAGGCCTGCCCCCGCCAGCGCTCCACCTCGGTCTCGGCGTAGTCGATGGGCTCGAAGCGGAACTGGCCGCTCTCGGTGTTGGACATGCTCTCGACCCGCGGCTCGACCTTGAACCAGGCCAGCCGCGCCGCCGGCGCCTCGGCCAGCGGCCGCGCCGGCCTGCGCTTGCCGCCGATCTCCACGACCGGGCCGGCGTCGCTGTAGTAGGCGGTGTGCGCCCCGTCGCGGGCGACCAGCACCGCGTAGAGGCGGACGCCGTCGCGGGCCAGGGCGCGCTTGGGTCGATCGTCGGCCACCGGCGCGCGGCCGATGCGCGAGACCAGCTGCACTCCGATCAAGCGTGCGGGGCCGGGCGGATCGGCGCGGGCCGCGGCGGGGACGAACAGCGCGGCCAGCGCCAGCGCCGCGATCGAGGGCCGCGCGATCCACCTGCGACTCGCCTGCGAGGTCACCGCCCCTGTAACGCGCGAGCCCCGGTTTCCGTTCCAGCGCGGGTCGCGGCCACGCGCGCGCGGGCGGCACGTCGTCAGGCCGCGCCCCGGCGGAAGTCGGCCCTGGCTGGCCCCCGCGGGCGGAAGCGGGCGCGCGGATTCGCAGTCGGCCGGGCCCTCGGCTACACTGGGCCCGCTCGGCGCCGAACCCGGCCCCTGGCGCGAGCTCGAGGAGGCGCGCATGACCCGACTCATCGCTCCGCTTTTCATCCTGGCTGCGCTCGCGCTCGCCGCGTGCGGCGGAGACGACGACGGCGAGCCCGACGCCTCCATCCCGGACGCGCAGCCGGCGCGCGGCACCATCAGCATGAGCTGGCGCCTGGTGAGCGCCGGCGCCGACGCGGCGTGCACCGACGTGGGGGCCAGGTACGTGCTCGTCGAGATGGTGCGCGAGGGTGAGGCGGCGGGCGAGGCCGACACCTTCGACTGCGCCCTGGGCGCTGCGACCACCCGCGAGGTCGACGCCGGCACCTACGAGGTCAGGGCGGATCTCCTCGATGCCCAGGCCGACACGCTCCTCCCCGCGCAGGTGCGGTGGACCGGGATCGGCGTGACCGAGGACCGCGACACGTCGATCGGCGAGGTCGTGTTCGAGCTCGAGTGACCTCGAATCGCCTCGATTGAGCGGAACCCGAAACGCGCCCCCGGAGCGCCTTGATGCGGCCTCGGTCGACGCGCCCCCGGTGCGGCGTTACAGCATGGAGACATCGCCGGCATGAAATCGCCGGCATCGCCCACGGTCCGTGAAGCCCCCATTCGGAATACCGCGGTCCACCACGAGCCAGGTCGCCGTGGCCTTCTTCACCTTTTTCGGGGTGTTGGCGGGTCACGCGATGCTCGAGACCGCGCGCGACACCCTGTTTCTGACCCACCTGCCGGCCCAGCAGCTGCCCTGGGTCTACCTCGCCATCGCGGTCCTCGCGGTGGCCGCGGCCCGCCTGAACTACCGGGCCCTGGAGCGCTTCTCCCGGCGGGCGACCCTCGCGCTCACCCTGTTCGTGTCGGGGACCATCACGGCGCTCTTCTGGCTGTGGAGCGACGGCAGCATCGCGTCGATCTACGCCTTCTAC
>Ga0126377_10001745_pt1 | contig 14458 bp, 11 predicted proteins | sample PanSoiMetPlot_22_FD_92647 | JGI IMG/M metagenome (GOLD analysis project Ga0126377, IMG submission 92647) | Tropical forest soil microbial communities from Panama - MetaG Plot_22 | ecosystem: Environmental > Terrestrial > Soil > Tropical forest > Bulk soil | place: Panama | collected 2016-02-17
CCCCGCCGCGCCCTGGCCGCCGCCGATGCACATCGTCACGATGGCGCGCTGGCCGCCCCGCCGCCGGAGCTCGCTGAGCGCGGTCGCGGTGAGCTTGGCGCCGGTGCAGCCGAGCGGGTGGCCGAGGGCGATGGCGCCGCCGTTCACGTTGAGCTTGTCGTCCGGGATCTCCAGCGTGCGCTGCACGTAGAGGGCCTGGCAGGCGAAGGCCTCGTTGAGCTCGACGAGGTCGATGTCGCCGATGGACAGGCCCGTGCGCGCCAGGAGCTTCTTGACCGCCGGGATGGGCCCGATGCCCATGATCGCCGGATCCACGCCTGCCGTGGCGTAGGCGCGGAAGACGGCGCGCGGCCGGAGGCCGAGCTCGGCGGCGCGCGCGCGCGTGGTGACCAGCGCGGCCGCGGCGCCGTCGCTGAGCGGCGAGGAGTTGCCGGCCGTGACGCTGCCGCCGGCGGCGAAGGCCGGCTTGAGCGCGGCCAGCCCCTCGATGGTCGTGTCGGGGCGCGGCAGCTCGTCCACCGCGAAGGTGGTGAGCACGCGCCCGCCCGCCGCGCCCGGCTCGTAGCCGACCGCCTGGACCGGGACGATCTCGTCGACGAAGCGGCCGGCCGCGATCGCCGCCGAGGCCTTCTTCTGGCTGGCCAGCGCGAACTCGTCGGCGTCCTTGCGGCTGATCGAGAACTTCTTGGCCAGGTTCTCGGCCGTGATGCCCATCGGCGTGTGCGCGGTCGGCATCTTCTCGAGCAGCTCCGGCGACGCGCTCATGTGGAAGCCGGTCATCGGCACCATGGTCATCGACTCCAGCCCGCCGGCCAGAACGACGTCGTGCTGTCCCAGCGCGACCGCGCCGGCCGCCATGGCGATGGCCTGCAGCCCGCTCGAGCAGAAGCGGTTGATGGTCACGGCCGAGGTCTCGACCGGCAGCCCGCCCAGCAGCGCGGCCAGCCGCGCCACGTTGAGGCCCTGATCGCCCTCGGGCATGGCGCAGCCGAGCACCACGTCCTCGACCATGGCCGGCTCGATCTCCGGCACGCGCTCGAGCAGCGCGCGGATGACCTGGCCGGCCAGCTCGTCCGGCCGCGTGGAGCGGAGGGCCCCCTTGTGCGCGCGCCCCACCGCCGACCGCACCGCCTCGACGATGACGACGTCGCGGGGCGAATCCGAAGTCCTGGTTGCCGCTGGCATGACTGACTCCTCGCTGCCTCCGCTCAGTTCCTGAGCGGCTTGTTGTGCATGAGCATGTGCTGCATGCGTTCCTGGCTCTTCGGCTCGCCGCACAGGCTGATGAACGCCTCGCGCTCGAGCTCGAGCATCTCGTCCTCGGTGACCTCGTGAGTGGCACCCGACGCACCGCCGCACAGGACGCGCGCGACCTGGCGGGCGATGACGCCGTCGTGCTCGCTGGCGTAGCCCGACTGCATCATCGTGTTGATGAGGAGGTGGAGCGTCGCGATGCCGCTCTCGCCCGGCAGCCGGAACGCGCGCGGCACCGGCGGGTGGTGGCCTCCGTCGGCCAGCGCGACGGCCAGGCGCTTGGCCTCCCACAGCTGGCGCGCGCGGTCGAACGACGCGCCGTCGCTGCGGCGGAAGTAGCCGAGGTCGACCGCCTCCGACGCGCTGGTCGCGACCTGCGCGGTGGCGATGTTCTTGAACACCTGGCCCACGAACGGGAACGGATCCGCGTCCACGCCCTGCGGGATGTTCTCGAGCGCGCGCCAGAGGAGGTTCATGTGGCCGCCGCCGCCGGGCAGGAGCCCGACCCCGACCTCGACCAGGCCGGCGTAGGTCTCGGCCGCGGCCTGGAGGCGCGTGCAGCCGAGGCAGAGCTCCAGCCCGCCGCCGAGCGTCATGCCGTAGGGCGCGGCCACCACCGGCACCGAGGCGTACTTGAGGCGCTGGATCGCGTTCTGAAAGAGCGCGACCATCTCGCGCAGCGGGTCCCACTGCTTCTGGCCGGCGGCCATCGCGACCAGGAAGAGGTTGGCGCCGACGGAGAAGTGATCGCCCTGGTTGGCGATGAGCAGCGCGCGGAAGTCGCGCTCGGCCCGCGCGACCGCGTCGTAGAGCATGCGCGTGACGTCGGGGTCGATGCTGTTGGCCTTGGACTTGAAGGTCAGGCACAGGATGCCGTCGCCGGCGTCCCACGCCTCGGCGCCGGCGTTGGCCAGGACCGGCGCGTCGCCGTGCCTCAGCACGGTCAGCGTGACCTCGCGCGGATCGCGCTCCATGGTGCGGTAGCTCTGCGCCGCGAGGTCGTATACGCGGCCGGCGTCGCCGTAGAAGCTGTCGATGCCGCGCTCCAGCATGCGGGTGACCGTCGGTGCGACCGCGATGCCGTCCTTCTTCATGCGGGCCGCGGTCTCGCGCACGCCGAGCGCGTCCCAGGTCTCGAACGGGCCGAGCTCCCAGTTGTAGCCCCAGCGCATCGCCGCGTCGATGGCGGCCACGTCGTCGGAGATCTCGCCGACGCGGCGGGCGGCGTAGGCCAGGCTGCGCGCGATGATGTGCCATGCGGCGTCGCCGACCGGGCCGTCGGCGTTGACCAGCGCGCGCACGCGCTTGCGCGCGTCGCCCTCCTTGGCGATCGCCTTGCACGCCTTCGCGATACCGTCGCTGCCGCCCTTGGCCCGGTACTGGCCGGTGGCCGGGTCGAGCGTCTCGATGCCGGCCGGGGTCTTGCGGTAGAAGCCGCCGCGGGTCTTGTCGCCCAGCCGCTTCTGCTCGAGCATCGTGCGGATGTAGGGCGGCAGGGCGAAGACCTCGCGGTCCTCGTCGCCGGTCAGCACCTGGTAGCAGTTGTCGACCACGTGGACGAGGGTGTCGAGCCCGACCACGTCGCCGGTGCGGAAGGTGGCGCTCTTGGGGTGCGCCATGGCCTCGCCGGTCAGCGCGTCCACGTCCTCGGGGGCGAGGCCGCGCTCGAGCATCACGTGGATCGCGCTCATCATGGCGTGGGCGCCGATCCGGTTGGCGATGAAGTTGGGCGTGTCCTTGGCGCGGACGATGCCCTTGCCCAGCGCCTCGCGGCCGAAGCGCTCGGCGCGGGCCAGCGCGGCCGGCAGGGTGTCGGGGCCGGCCACGATCTCGAGCAGCTTCATGTAGCGCGGCGGATTGAAGAAGTGCGTGATGAGGAAGCGGCTGCGGAACGCGTCGCCGCGCCCGACCAGGAGGTCGGCGATGCGCAGGCCCGAGGTGTTGCTGGCGACGATCGTCTGCTCGCCCAGGAGCGGCTCGAGGCGGGTGTACAGGGCGCGCTTGATGTCGAGCCGCTCGACCACCGCTTCGATGATGAGGTCGCACGTCCCGGCGTCGGCCAGGTCGTCCTCGAGGTTGCCGATCGAGATGAGCCGCGCGTGCGAGGCGGCGAACAGCGCGGCAGGCTTGCTGCGGGCCAGGTTGGCCAGCCCGGCGGCGGCGACGCGATCGCGCGCGGCGCGCGGCGCCTTCGCGGCGTCGGCCAGGTCGGGCGGCACGATGTCGAGGAGCAGGACGGGAATGCCGGCGTTGGCCACGTGCGCGGCGATGCCGGCGCCCATGACCCCGGCTCCGAGAACGGCGACGCGGCGAATCGGCTGCTCGTTGGACTCCATGGCGGGACGATACCGCACGCGCTCGCCACTGTCCCTCGGTCGCCGGGCCGGTCGCGTCGCTCGGGTCGGGTCGCTCGGGTCAGTCCGGCTCGGGGCCGTCGCACACGACGCGCCCGACCGCGATCGGCCGGCGCGCGCCGCACCCGGGCGGCACCACCGCCACCTCGACCAGGTTCGCCCCTGGCTCGAACAGCGACGCATCGCCACACAGCGCCGCCACCTCGCCATACACGATCGCGCGCCCCGGCATCCCCTCGCGGTGACACACCTCCCCGTTGACGGCGACCACCACCTCCGCGAGCGGTACCACCGGGAGTGCGCCCGCGACCTGCGCGCGAAACGCGAGCGACCCGCACCCCGCCGCGGCGCGGAACCGGATCACCGTGGCCTCGCGCGGCGCCGCGCCGCACGCGGCTGTGAGCAGCGCCAGCAACGCGAACAGAAAGCCATGAGCCATGCCGCGATCATCGGTCCACGTGGCCGCCGGTTTCCGCGGAGCTCAGGTGGCGACCGCGGCGTCGCGGATGTGCTCCACGCACCGGTCGCCGTCGCGCGGCGCGACGGGCCCCGCAAATCGACGGGCGGACCCGCAACCGCGGCGCGCGAGGTCCGACATGACCGTTCGTGGCCCGCAAGCGCGCATTCCCGACTCGACCGTCGGCGGCCTGAGCCATGCCGTACGACGAGCGCAGGAGGCCTGGTTCGCCGGGCGCCGACGGAGGCCCCGTTCAGCGGCGAGTGGGCCCGGGCAAGCGCACGCTCACGAGTCGGCCCGCACCGGTCCAGGCGCGCACCGAGAACCGGCCGAGCCTCGGACCGAACGAGCCGACGCCGCCGACGATGGTGGGCCCCGGCCACGGGAGCCCCATTCCGCCCGTCGAGGAGATCCGCAGGTACTACGTCCAGCGCGACGACACCAATCAGACCAAGGGACCGGCATCATCGGTCCAGCGCGCGCCCTCCCAGATCAAGGCATCCCGAAGGCCAACTGGGCGCAGAACGCCGGCCGCCTTCGCGAGCAAATGCGCAGCGGAGAGCCTATTTGCGATTCCTACCGCACCGAGGACGGTGCACAGATTCCAGCGCGCCCCGGATCGTTCCTGGACGCCGAGCGTCGTCTCCTTGAATCGCGCGGCTGGCGATACAATCCGCAAACAGGCGCATACCACCCGGGGACGCCATGACCTCTTTCCATTTCCGTGCTCGATGTCGCGAGGCCTTCAGGTTTCTGGAAGAGACATTTGGGTTTCAGGGCGAGGCCCATGAGGATCAGCTCGTCCGCTATCGGAAGGGAGGAGTGCTCGTCGACGTACGTTTCGACCTCGAGAGAAGCTATGAGCTGGAGACGGAGTTCTCTCTGGCAGACCAGCTGGAACCAGCATTTAGCCTGGCTGAGGTACTGCTTCTGCATGAGGGCGCCATGCCCCATGCGGTCCAGGTGACGAGCGACGCGGCGCTGCGTCGGTGTCTGGACACGATGGCTCGGCAGGTGAGAGAGCACGCGATCTCTCTGCTGACCGGCGACCCTGCGGAGTTCGCTCGTCTGTCGGAACAGCGCCGCCGCGTCTTCAAGCAGAAGCAGGACCTTCAGCAACGAGAGGACGCTGTCCGCGCCGCCCAGAGCGCCTGGCGTGACAAGGACTACTCCACCGTGGTCCGGCTACTCGAGCCCGTCGAGGCGAGACTCACACCCAGCGAGACGAACATCCTGCATCTTGCCCGGAAACGCGCAATCAAGTGAACGACTCCAGGACCGAAGACCTGAGCAAGCCCATCCGGGAAGAGGGTGCCGAGACAATCCTCAAGAGTGAGGAGGACCCGATCACGGGTGAATTGATGAGGCTATGCCTGGCCACCGCTCGCATGCGTTTCATGCGGTCGACAGACTCGACCGACGCGGAGAGGGAAGCTCGTCTGCCCGCTGCCCCGTTCGACATGGAGTTCTTCATGTCGGTGTTGAAGGACGTCTTCTCGCGGCGCGATGTGCTCGAGCGAGTCCTTGGCGGTGAGAGTGTGGCCTCTGCGACTGGCTGGGACATCGGGTGACCTCGGCCCCATGCCGGCAGCCACTGGTGCACGGTGCCCGGGCGTGCGCCGGCGCGCGGCCCGGGCCGTGCCCTACTTATCCGGGCGGTGGACAGGGGACCACGAAGTTGGCGTCCGCGTTCCTGGGGTCGGTCGTCACGTCGCTCTTGGAAGGCTTCGCCTTCTCGCGGATCATCTCGATGAATTTCGTATCCTGACCAGTATCTAGCCCGCCCCTGATCGTCTCCTTGCCGTCGACCGTCACGACGGCGGCGAGGGGGAAGTTCGGCTGGCACTTCCCGATCGTCACGAGCACCTCGTGGGCACCGCCCACGGCCAATGCCTGCTCAATCTTCGTCTGCTGCTCGGAATCCATCGCGTGCAAGCAGCCACCCCTGACATCTTGATTCGGCATGATGCCCCTCCTCCTTGATCATTCGAAGACGACGATGTCGTTGAGCCAGTCGCGGTCCGGATGTGCCAGGCGCGCGTCGCGCACCGATTCGGCGGCGCTGCGGCCGGTGCGGACGTCTGCGGTCACGGCCGACAGGGTGGCCGACAGGCCGGAGTCGGGCATGGCTGCGGTCGAGGCGACGACCGAGCGGGCGCCGGCGGCGAGGAAGGCGTCGGCCAGTCCCCAGCGGCTGTCGCCTTGCGGTGTGCGGCCGGCGTGGCACGCGGCCAGCAGCACGAGCGGGTGGCGCGGCAGCCTCGCGCCGCGCACGCGATCGGCGGTGAGGCTGTAGTCGCCGTCGTCGTCGGGTGACAGCGCGAGCGAGGCGGCGCTCGGCTCCTGGACGTCCACGAGTCCGTGTGCGTGGATCTCGATCACGGCCGCCTCGCCCATCCGGGACAGGACGCGCTTGGGCGTGGCTTCCCCGCCGCGCATGACGATCGCACCGGACTCGTCGGCCTCGTCGCGCAGGGCGGGCAGGCGGAGCCAGGCCGGCGGCTCCACGCCGGTGATGACCAGCCGGGCTCCGGCCATCGGACCGCGATCGCCGCGCGCCGTGGAGGAGCGATAGCGCCAGGCCAGCTCGCGCGGCAACAGCCGGGCTCGCCCGTAGTAGGCGCCTCGCGCGAGGACGTCCACGACGGTGCAGTGGGTCACCGCCGCGCGCAGCTCCGCCGGCACGATCTTCGCGACGGGCGGGATGCGGCCGGCGGCGCCGCGCGGTCGCGAGCGGTATGCGCCGTGAATGTCGCCGCCGGTGCCCGACGCGATCACCAGCTCGACGCCGTCCTCGCCGGCCACGCCCAGCGTGCAGCCGGCGGCCGCCGGCCGGTCCTCCGCGCTGGCGAGGAGAGCGAGCGCGTCCCGAAACTTGCCGCGCCGGCCGGCGTCGAGGGCGAGCACCGTGAGGCTCATGTTGCGCGCCACGGCGCAGAAGGTGTCGTCGGGCGTCCTGTCGCCCGCCGCGACGGCGCGGCGAAGGAGCGCTTCGCCCTCGTCGCGACGGCGTTCGATCAGGAGTCGCCCCTCGATGTGGTCGGCGAGCGCCGCCTCGCCGGCGGTGAGGTTGGTCGCGCGAAGCAGCCGGACGTCGGCGCGGAGCCGCGCGATCTCATCGTCGGTGGCCTCGTGCTGGAGAAGACGGGCGCGCGCCATCGACCCGTTGAGCCGCGGGCTCGCTCCCTTGCACCGTCCGCGCTGCAGGGAGTCGGCCCTGTCGCTGAAGCCGCGCGCGTCGTCCGGCCGGTTGATGTCGAGCGCCGCCAGGGCCAGAAAGTCGAGGCCGTAGAGCTCACCGTTGCACTCCCGTGACTGGAGGGCCTGCTCCTCGGAGAACGCGGAGGCCAGCGCCACCGGATCGGCTGCGTCGGGATCGCGGCTGACGGCGATCTCGGCGGCGTTCTGGAGCAGCCATACATCGGTCCGGTCGTCCTGCGCCGCCGCCGCGACGACGCGCGCGTGTTCGATGTGCATGCGGGCCAGATCGGGGCGTCCCTGCGGGGCCAGGGTCTGGGCCAGGACGCCGTCCAGCGTCGCGCAGGTGGCCGCGGCGCGCGCGGCCGGGCAGAGCTCGAGCGCCTGCGTGAGCACCCGCTCCGCCCGACCGAGGCGGCGCTCGACGTACAGCAGGTGCGAGGCCTGGTCTCTTGCCGCCCAGGCCTGCAGCCACGGGTCGTCGCTGGCGTGCGCCGCCGCGTCGAGCTGGTCGAACACCGCGGCGTCCTTGTCCGCCGCGTGCGTCAGAGCGCCGAGCTCGATGTCGAGCGCGCCGGCGTGGCGAGCGCGCCGGGCCAGCGCCAGCCAGGTGGCCGCGTCGGGTGCGCGAGCGGCGCCGGCGGGGCGGGGAGCCTCGGCCCTGACCAGGCGCGCGTACTCCGCCGAGAGGGGAGGACGACCGCGCCGGTCGCGTGCCGCGGCGCGCGCCTGCTCGCCCAGGGACGTCGTGCCCTGCTCCTGGTCGATGGCGTCCGCCAGTGGTGCGAGCAGCTCCGCCTCGGAGGCCGTGGCGCCGCGCAGCGCCTCGACCAGCGCCTCGCGAGCGATGTCGGGGTGCCGGCGGGCGCTCTCGAGCGGCATCGGCGTGTGCTGATGCTCCAGCGCGGCGGCCTCGCTGTGCGCGCGCCGCGACCGGTCGAGCTGCTCGGCCCGCGTGGCTCGCAGGCGCGCGGCCTCGTTCCGCGCATCGGCCGCCCAGCCGGCCTCGCCGAGGAGCGCCACGCGATCGAAGAGCGCGGCCGCCCCCAGCGGCAGGCGCAGCCGCTTTCGCGCCAGCGCCGCGTTCCACAGCGCACGACCCAGCCGGGGCCCTTGCGCCAGAGCCTCGGCGGCGTGACCGAGCGCCGCGTCCGCGTGGCCGAGCGCGAGGTCCAGCGCCGCGCGGTCGCTGTCGCGGTCGGGTCCCGGCGGTGCGGCGTCGAGCTCGCGGGCGGCGGCGCCCAGCTCGCCGCGCAGCATCAGGGCCGCGAACAGAGACGACCTGTCACCGCGCCGCTCCAGATCGGCCAGCAGCGAGAGCGGAAGGTCCTCCACGGCAGCCGTGCTCGCCCGCGGCACCGCGTAGGGCCGGTACGAGTCGGCCGCGGCGATCCGCATCTCGATCGATCGCGTCGGCGCCAGCGCGCTCGCCAGCGCCGACGTCACGGTGGACCGGGTCGAGGTGGACCGGGTCGAGCTGGTCTCGAGATGGATCGACAGGGCGGCGGCACCCGGCACCGCCAGGAGCCCGAACAGGAGGAACCAGCGACGACGAGGACGACCGAAGTCGCCGGCATTCCCGCGCACGTGACGTCGGGAAGGCTGTCGCATCGGTCGCTCCTTTCACGCCCGGCGGACCTCGCCGAGCTTGGTCACACCACCCCCTGCATGTCCGGGGCCGCGCAGCGCGGCACCCTGCTGGCGCGGCTATCCCGCGCGATGGCGAGGGTCCACCGCGCGGCGTCTCTCGCCGTCCAGCGGCGGGATTCCGCGGTCCGTCGGCCGTTCTCCCCCCGGGCGAGGCCGCGGTCCCGAGGCTGGAACCCGCCGCTGCCCGGATCGCGGCCGAGGGCGCGAACGCGAGACCGGCGCAGGCAATTCTTGCCGTCGCGGCAATGCTTGCCGGGCCGGTGCGTCGCCGATCCCGACAGCCTGGCCTTCTCAACGCGCCCGAGCTCGCCGTCGCCGGCGCGCCCGGGCCGCGCCGCGCTACTTCTTTCCCTTGGTCTCCGCCTCGGCCATCTTCTTGGCGTTGGCCTCGTCCTGGCCCTTCTTCGCGTCCTGCTTCTTCTTGTCGTCCTCGTCGCGCTTGCGGCGCTCCTCGGCGACGATGGCCCGGGCGATCTCAGCCTTCAGCCAGGCGATGAGCCGGCGGATCTCCTCGACGTGCGCGCGCGCCTGCGGAAACGCGTCGGAGCGGGCGAGGGCGAGGATGCCCTGCAGCCCCGCGAGCCCCTCGTTCAGGTAGCGCATCCGCTCGAGCGCCGAGATGTTGCCGGAGCCGTGCTCCGATTCCTGCGCCGTCCGCGCCTCGTAGATGAGGGTGACCGCGTGCATCTCTCGCCGCGTCAGCTTCTCGGTCAGGAGCTCGGGGCTCTGCCAGTGCATCGCGGCGATGAGCGAGTTGGCCACGGCGAAGAAGTGCGACCGCTCGTCGGCCTTGACCTCCTCGGTCTGGCCCTGCTGGTTGGCGGCCGTGGCGGCGTTCTCCGCCTGCTTGGGCGCCAGGTCCTCGCTCTCGTCGCGCTCGCCTTGCTTCGCCTGTTCCTGCATGTGGCGATCTTACGCCACGATGCCGGCCCGGCTTCCCGGACGCTCAGTCCTCCGGAATCGCCTCCCACCACTGACACCACCACTCGGAGCCGACCAGGATCCGGAGCTTGGGGTGCCAGCAGTAGGCCAGCTTGTCATCGGGATTGAGGAAGTACAGGCAGTTGCCGCACTTCTCGTCGCCGTAGGGCACGCCCTTGAGCACGGCGTCCTCGGCCATGTGCCGCAGCTCGAGGGCCTTCTTCTCGTCGATCTCTTTCGGCTCGGGTCTGGGCAGCGGGTCGTCGGCGTCAGCCATGTTGCCGGGACCCTAACTCACGGAAGCGAGTTGATCCATAACTCCACCTGGGCCAGGCCGGCCTCGTCCACCTCGTTGGTGGCGAAGAAGGGCATCTGCTGGTGGTCGTCGAACGGGGCAGGCTGGCCGAACTCGCGCACGCCCATGCGGTAGAAGATCGCGCTGCGCGAGGGATCGCCGGGGACGATGCGCTGGGTGATGAGCTCGCCCGTCGTCTGGTCGGTGTGGTTGCCGCGCATCGCGTTGATCCAGTAGGTCAGCGGCCGGCCCACAGCGCTCTGGTAGAGGGCGGTCTCCTCGACGGTGTCGACGCCGGGCAGGACGCGCGTCTGGAGGCCGGTCTCCGAGAAGCAGATGTTCTGGCCCTGCTGCGGCGAGTGGCAGTGACCGCAGTTGGCGTGGAGGTAGCCGATGGCGGCGCGCTCGACCGGCGTGCCCGGCACCGGGAACGTCTGCCCGTCCGGCGGCGGGTCGCTGAGCAGCCCCGCCTCGGCCAGCGACGTCAAGGTCAGCCCCGGCCCGCCGTGCGAGAGCTGCACCGCGCTGAAGCCCAGGAGGCGCCCGATCTCGCCGCCGTGGCACTGGAGGCACCGGTTCGACTGCGGCACCACGTGGCAGCTCGGCGGGAAGGTGCAAGGCGGGCTCGCGCACACCGAGCACCCGGCCGGGATGTCGCGCTCCGGGGCCGGGAACAGCGTCGGATCGAACTCGGCCTCGGTGTCGTCGTCGTTCCAGATGAACGAGGCGAAGTAGGTGTCGCCGCTGGCCAGCTTCTGGATGATGCGGGTCTCGAGCCGCTTGTCGGTGACCGGGTCGCGGAACTCCTTCCACACCGTCGTGCCGGGCGGGAAGCGCCACCGGTCCATCAGGCTGGTATCGACCTGCGCGCCGGGCGGCAGGCGGATCCAGCGCTGCTTCTCGGCGCCGTCGCTCCACAGCTTGAACTCCGGCTCGAACTCCCTCACGTCGGTCGAGATCGTGTGGGTCGCGATGTCCGAGTAGAGGCCCGATTCGCTCAGGAGCTCGTACGGCCCCTCGGGCGGCGGCGGCCCCGCGTCGGGGAGAGCGGCGTCCGGGATCGGCGCGTCGCCGTCGCCGCCCGCGTCCGGCACGGTCCCGTCGGCACCATCCGCGCCGTCGGCACCGTCGGCACCGTCGTCCGGGGCGCCGTCGTCCGCGCTGTCGCTCTTGTCCGCGCCGTCGTCGGCGCCGTCGCTGCCGCCGCCGTCGTCGCCGTCGTCGTCAGCGGCACCGGGCGCGGACATGTCGCCGGCGCACGCGCCGATCACACCGGGCCCCGAGGCGACGAGAAGTGGAAGCAGCGAGCGAACCACCAGTGACTGAAGCGCAGACATCGGCGACGAGACTAACCGAGTGAGTTTCACTCACATCCGCTAGACGAAGCCAACCGAATGTAAGCAAAAGCACCTACTCGGGGCGGGCCATGAACCAGTCGACCGTGGCGGTGAGGCCCTCCGCGATGGCCGCGCTCGGCTCATAGCGCAGCATTGTCCGCGCCTTCTCGATCGACGCCTGCGAGTGCGTCACGTCCCCGGCCCGCGGCTCGGCGTGCTGCGGCTCGCTCGCCCGCGCCGCCGGCCGGTGCACCGCCACCCGATCGCGCAGGAGCCGGTGGAGCTCGACCAGCGTGGTCCGGCCGCCGACGCCCACATTATAAATGTGGCCGGTGGCGGCGCGGTCCGGCGTGACGGCGGCCATGAGATTCGCCTGCACCGCGTTGTCCACGTAGCAGAAGTCCCGGCTCTGCGAGCCGTCGCCGAAGATGACGCACGGCTCGCCGGCGGCCAGCCGCTTGATCCACCGCGGGATGACCGCAGCGTACGGCCCGTCCGGGTCCTGGCGGCGGCCGAACACGTTGAAGTAGCGCAGCCCGATGAGCTCGAGCCCGTACGAGCGCTGCCACACGCCGGCGTAGATCTCGTCCACGCGCTTGGTGGCCGCGTACGGCGAGAGCGGCGCGCCGATCGCATCTTCCACCTTGGGGAGCGCCGGGTGATCGCCGTAGACGGAGCTCGAGCTGGCGTACACCACGCGCCGCACGCCCGCGTCGCGCGCGGCCAGGAGGACGTGGATGAAGCCGTCCACGTTGGCCTGGTGCGACGCCAGCGGATCCTCGATCGAGCGCGGCACCGAGCCGAGCGCCGCCTGGTGCAGGCACACGTCGGCCGACTGCGCGGCCCGCCGGCAGGCGGCCAGGTCGCGGATGTCGCCCTCGATGAACTCGAAGCGCGCGGCCGCCTCGGGGCCGACCGCGCGGCGCACGTCGTCGACGTTGGCCCGGTGGCCGGTGACGAAGTTGTCGATGCCGACGACCTCCTGGCCCAGACGGAGGAGGTGCTCGGCCAGCGCCGAGCCGATGAAGCCGGCGACGCCCGTGACCAGCCAGCGCCGCGGCGCCGCCTCCAGGCCGCGACACACCTCGGCGTATGCGCCTGCCGCGCTCAACTCACAGGCTCCAGTAGACGAGCCCGCGCTTGCCGGTGCGCGCCGGGTCGAGCGCCGACTTCACGTCGATCACGACGCCGCCGTCGCGCACGAGCGAGAGCAGGTTGTCCACGCCCATCTCCATGTACTTCGCGTGCGGCACCGCGATGACCAGCGCATCGAGCCCGGTCATCGCCGACCACTCGCAGATCTCGATGCCGTACTCCTCGTGCGCCTCCTCGTGGTTGCCGAGCGGATCGTGCACGAGGGCGGCGATGCCGAACTCGCGCAGCTCGTTCACGATGTCAGGGATCCGGCTGTTGCGCAGGTCGGGGACGTTCTCCTTGAAGGTGAGGCCCAGGATGCCGACCTTGGCGTGGCTGAGCGGCACCCCCGCGCGCGACAGCATCTTCATGGTGCGCTGCGCGATGAAGGCGCCGACCCCGTTGTTGATGCGGCGGCCCGACAGGATGACCTGCGGCTGATAGCCAAGCTCCTCGGCCTTGCTGGTCAGATAGTAAGGATCGACGCCGATGCAGTGGCCGCCGACCAGCCCGGGCGTGAAGCGAAGGAAGTTCCACTTGGTCGCGGCCGCGTCGAGCACGTCCTGGGTGCGGATGCCGAGCCGGTCGAAGATGAGGGCCAGCTCGTTCATCAGCGCGATGTTGAGGTCGCGCTGCGTGTTCTCGATCACCTTGGCCGCCTCCGCCACCTTGATCGAAGGCGCGCGGTGAACGCCCGCCGTCACCACCGCGCCGTAGACGCCGGCCACCCGGTCGAGCGTGGCGGCGTCCTGTCCCGACACGACCTTGCAGATGCGCTCGAACGTGTGCTCGCGGTCGCCCGGGTTGATCCGCTCCGGAGAGTAGCCGAGCGTGAAATCGACCCCGCAGCGCAGACCCGACAGGCGCTCGAGCACCGGGCCGCACACGTCCTCGGTGGCGCCCGGGTAGACCGTCGACTCGTAGACCACGACGGCGCCCTTCTCCAGCACCTTGCCCACGCTGGTCGACGCCGCCACCAGCGGCGACAGGTCGGGCTGGAAGCGGCTGTCGATCGGGGTCGGCACCGCGACCACGTAGAACGTGGTCCCGCGCAGATCCTCCAGCTTCGTGGTGTAGCGCAGCTGGGACCCGCGCAGCTCCTCGCTGCTGGTCTCGCCGGTGTCGTCCTGCCCGCGGGACAGGAGGTCCACCCGCCGGGCGTTGATGTCGAAGCCGATCGTCGGGTACTTCCGCGCGAGGGCGAGGGCGACCGGCAGGCCGACGTAGCCGAGACCGATGACCGCGATCTTTTCGGGTCTGGGTTGTGGTGCCATCGGCGTCGAGCAGACCACAGCTCGGCACAGGCGTTCAATCTGGTACGATATCCGAGTGCTGGTCTTCGCCCGGGAAGTGTTCGTCTGTAAATGCTCGACTGACGTTCCCCGCACCGATCCCAGTGCCACGGGACCGGCCGCTCGCGTCACCTTCGTCAAGGGGACCGAAGCGGACATCGACCGCGTCTCGCGCGTCCATCACGGCGACGAGGATCTCGCGCAGATGCGGCAGCGCCTGGAGCGCGGTGACTACTGGATGATCGGCCAGGTCGACGACGCCATCGTGGCGTACACCTGGCTGCACCACCGCGACCGGGCGGCCTACCCCAGCCTGCCGGGCTGCGAGATCCGGCTGCGCGCCGATACCGGCTACGGCTACGACGCCTGGACCGACCCGGATCTGCGCGGCGCCGGCCTGCGCAGGGTGGGCTTCCTCGAGGAGCTGGGCATCCTGCGCGACTGGAGCATGAACTGGGAGGCCAGCTTCTTCGTCAAGCACCAGCTCGAGGGGGCGACGCGCTCGCTCGGCGCGGCCGGCATCGAGGTCGTCGCCCTGTGGCGGGTCTGGCTGCAGGCGGATCGCA
>Ga0126377_10001746_pt1 | contig 14456 bp, 8 predicted proteins | sample PanSoiMetPlot_22_FD_92647 | JGI IMG/M metagenome (GOLD analysis project Ga0126377, IMG submission 92647) | Tropical forest soil microbial communities from Panama - MetaG Plot_22 | ecosystem: Environmental > Terrestrial > Soil > Tropical forest > Bulk soil | place: Panama | collected 2016-02-17
AAATGCCATGGTGAGACTATACTTCCTGTTCCTTGCGCTGCCTTTGGCGCTGCCGGTTTCGGCACAGGAAATGGAGCCACGAGCGTACTCACGGGCTCCCATCGGTACCCAATTCGTTCTGTTTTCTTATGCGTATCAGACTGGGGATGTCCTCACCGATGCCTCCCTGCCGCTAAAGGACGTGAAGGTAAAACTCAATGCCGGCTCGATGGGGTATGGCAGGACCTTTGGTCTACTGGGTCACCAGGCGAACGTGAGTATCTTTTCGAGCTATATCAAAGGCCGGGCGAGCGGCACTGTTTTTGAAGAACGGCAAGAAGTCACTCGCTCAGGTATCGGTGATCTCCGCTTCAGGTTCTCAACTGTCTTTGTCGGCGGAAAGGCCCTAACCCCAGGCGAGTTTTCCAGTTACAAACCGAAGACTGTTGTCGGGGCCAGTGTGACTGTAGTCGCTCCCACCGGACAGTATGATCCGCGACGATTAATCAACCTCGGATCAAATCGTTGGTCGTTCAAACCTGATGTCGGCCTATCGGCCCCTTTTGGGCGTTGGACCATGGAAGTAGCCGGAGGTGTTTGGCTGTTTACTACAAACGACAATTTTTTTGGCGGCTCACGTCGCGAACAGAAACCGCTGGCCTCATTGCAGGCGAACGCGATCTACACCTTGCGTCGCAGAATGTGGCTTTCCGGAAACGCCACCTATTACAGCGGTGGCCGAACCGTTGTTAACGGTGTGATCAACAATGACCGGCAGGCTAACTCGCGGGTAGGAGCAACCTTCTCGTTGCCGGTGAGTCAAAAGCAATCAATTAAGTTCGCCTGGGCCAAGGGGGTCACCTCACGCTTTGGCGGCAAACTCAACACGTTCGCCATCGCCTGGCAATACTCGTGGTTCGACTGACGGGATGAGGATATCTTCAATGAACTGGCTGCTGCGATACCGCGCGCGCATCTACTTCCGCAATTCAATGTGGATTTTTCCGGCCATCGGTATTGTGTTGGGATGGGCAGTGGTGCCGTTCCTGGTTCGCTTCGAGCTATCAATGGGTTGGCAACTGCAAATTGGTAGAGACAATACCCTCGCCGTCATTGGCACCATCGCTGCTACGACGATCAACCTTGTCGTAGTTGTTTCTTCCGCACTGCTACTGGCTGTGCAACTCGCCAGTGCGCAACTGACACCGCGCATCATAGTGCTGATCTATCGGAATACTCCGAGAAAGATTTTGCTGGCTATATTTGCCTTCACGTTTACTTTCTCAGTCAGTTTCCTGGTACGCGTGGGCGATTCAATACCGCCGGCGACGGCATATTTGGCCGCGTTCGCGTTTCTCCTGAATCTGGTTCTCTTTATTTACTTCATTGACAACATTGGTAAGTCGCTTAGACCGGTCGCCGCTTTGCGTGCTGTAGCGCTGGCAGGCAGAGAAGTAGTTCATGATGTTTACCCGCGGCGGCTCGATCAAACGCAAATAGAATCTCGCCAACCGCTTGGTTTTGACGGGCAGGAGCCAAAGCATACCGTTATTAGCCGTGGTGACGGCGCAGTTCTCGCCTTTGATGCGCCGGGACTGGTCTCGTTGGCAGAACGGTCAGACTGCTTGATTGAGTTGGTACCAAAGGTTGGGGACTTTGTGGCTGAAGGTGACCCACTCTTTCGAGTGTTTAGTAACGGTGATGGTCCATCAGAGGACGCTTTACGCAATTCAGTAGCATTAGATCAGGAACGTACGTTGGAGCAGGATCCAATGTTTGCCTTTCGCATCATAGTTGATGTTGCCTCGAAAGCTTTATCTCCTGCGATCAATGATCCAACCACCGCGGTGCTGGCAATTGATCAAATTCATCATCTCCTGCGCGACGTTGGCAGTCGTGATCTCTCTGAAGATCGGGAGTCAGACGCGAAAGGTAGGGTACGACTGGTTTATCGCACTCCGGATTGGGAAGATTTCGTTCAGCTGGCAACTACCGAGATCCGGCAGTACGGTCGCGATAGTATTCAGATAATCCGTCGTTTGCGAGCAATGCTGGAGAACTTAATCGAGACCTTGCCCGAGCGACGACGCCCAGCCTTGCTACGAGAGCTAAGTCTCGTGGACGCGGTCGCGAAACGAGCCTTTCCAGACGCGGACGACCAGACTCTGGCGCAGGGGAGCGATTCGCAAGGTATGGGTGGAAGTGACAATGAAGACGGTTCAGTCCTGGCCGCCTGGAGATAACCTTTCGAGTGCGGTGGACTTGTCACCGCTTTGTGATCACTCGGCTTCGTAGAGTTTCCCGATCACAAAGCGGTGACGAGTCCCCGCACTCCAAAAGGGGCACCTAGCAAAAGTAACAGTTACCCCTCGCTTGCATTCCTGCCACAATTGTCTTGCAACATTTCGATGGCTAACACTGTGTGCTTCGCTTACGTAACGTGACTGGAAAGTGAGGGACGACAATGAAGCAGACTATTACTTCGCTCATACTTATCTGCCTCATCAGTTTATGGACAGTCTCGCCGCCCAACGGCGTACATCCGCCACAGGCAAAAGCATTGAACAGTGCAACGCCGCAGGCTGCCGCCGATGGCCTGCAGGGTGGGCAAGCCGAGGATAGAGGTTGGCCGCGCGGGTACAGTTTGCCAAGCCAGGCACAAGTAGTGATCTACCAGCCTCAGGTTGCCAGCTGGCCGGACCAGAAGCACCTGGTTGCTCTCGCTGCTGTTTCACATCTCGCGAAGGATGCGCAGAAACCAGAGCTCGGCACGGTCACACTCGAAGCGGATACCGAGGTCTCGGTAGGACAGCGCCTGGTGAAGTTCTCCACGCTTAAGCTTTCAGAGGCTCACTTCGAAACACTTTCAAAGGAACAGACTCAAGAGGTCGTTAGTGAAATAGAGAAGAATATTCCTGATGAGGATCGGTTTATTGCGCTTGACCGCGTGCTGAGCGCCGTCAACAAGAGCGACATCATTCCCAAGAATGTGACGACGCTTAAGAGTGATCCGCCGCTCATCTTCATGAGTAAGACGCCGGCTATCCTGGTGAGTTTTGATGGTGATCCAATCTGGAGCCCAATCAAAGACAACGACTTGAAGTTTGCCGTCAACACCAATTGGGACTTGTTCCAGTACGCCCCAACCAATACTTATTATTTACGGAACGACACATCGTGGTTAAAAACTACCGATCTAAAAGGGCGCTGGAGTCCCGCCGGCACTTTGCCTGATAGCTTCGCAAAACTTCCCGACGACGAGAACTGGAAAGCTGTTAAGGAGAATCTGCCCGGAAAGACTGTCACGCATGAGCCCAAGGTTTACTACTCGACGCAACCCACCGAGCTCATCTTGATTGATGGACCACCGAAATTTGTTCCGGTACCAGGAACTGGCCTGCTTTGGGTCAGCAATACTGAGAGTGATCTTTTTGCCACCGGCCGTGATGGTCCTCTCTATTACCTCGTCGCGGGCAGGTGGTTTCGCGCGCCGAACTTTAATGGTAATTGGACCTTTGCGACCCCAACCCTGCCCGAGGATTTCAAAAAGATTTCGCTCGAGCATCCACGCTCCCGCGTATTGGCCTCGGTGCCGGGAACACAACAAGCAGCCGAAGCGGTGTTGTTAGCACAGGTACCGCAGACCGCTCGCATCAACAAGAAAGAACTCAAGGCTCCCGATGTCGTCTTCCAGGGCGAGCCTCAATTTCAAATAATCGAAGGCACAAACCTGCAACGGGCAGTTAATACCGACAAAGAGATCATTAGAGCCGGCGCCCAATACTACTTGTGCTTCCAGGGCGTTTGGTTTGTGAGCGCAAGTCCGAAAGGTCCCTGGGAGGTTGCCACTTCTGTGCCCCAGGAGATTTACAACATTCCTGCCAGCTCTCCGGTTCATGATGTGACCTACGTCACCATCCAACCTGATGAAGACAACAACGACGACTGGGTGACTTATGCGACAGTCGCGGGGTACACCGGCTTGATGATTGGTTGGGGGTGCGCCGTCTGGGGCAGCGGTTGGTATTACCCGCCTTACTATTGGTACGGTGGCTTCTATCCAATTTATTACCCTTACTGGCGAACGTATGGTTACGGTGCCTGGTACAACCCGCTCACGGGCGTGTACGGAACAGCGGGTCGAATTTATGGTCCATACGGCGGGGCGGGTTTTGGCGCCAGGTACAACCCCAGCACTGGAACTTACGCCCGCGGCGCGTTTGCTTATGGCCCATATGGAGCGAGAGGTGCCGCCCAGGCTTATAACCCGCGCACTGGGACGTATGCCGCAACTCGTCAGGGCTCAGGAGTCTATGGCAGTTGGGGATCGTCTTACGTGCAACGTGGTGATGATTGGGCCAGCACGAAACGTTTTACGAACCGACAAACTGGCAATACCACCAGGGTGACTCGGGGTGACGAGGGCGGAATGATCTCTCGTCGCGGGGGCGGCGATAGTGGTTTTGTCGGCAAGCGGGGAGACAACGTCTATGCAGGCAAGGACGGGAACGTCTACCGCCGAGACCAGAATGGCAATTGGAACAAGTGGGAAGACGGCGGCTGGAATTCAGTGCAGAAACCTAGCAACAGCGAATTGCGCGACAGTTTCTTAAACGACAACGCCAAACAGCGTGAACGTCAGGATCGTGCCAGTGGCGACCGCAGTGGCGACCGCGGCGGCGACCGAGTTGGGGATCGTGCGGGCGAAGGAGCCAATCGATCGTCAAACAGGATGGATCCATCCACTTACCGAGGGCTTGAACGCGATCGCGCCGCGAGGAACCAAGGTTCGCAGCGCACGCGCGACTCCGGAACCTACAACCGCAGCAGTGGCGGAAACGTTGGTGGCTATCGCGGCGGCGGTGGTGGTGGCTTCAGAGGTGGTGGTGGTGGTTTCAGAGGAGGTGGCGGTCGCCGGTAATTGATCTTTATGGAAACTATCTTTGCTCAACGGCAGTGCGCTGTTGGTTACTCTCGAAAACTTTGACTCGTTGGGGGCCAGATTTTTGTGTGCGGTTAGCTGTTAAATTGTTAGAATTCGCTTAGCGTAGAATAAATAGGGATCTTAACTCTCTCCCCAGATGGTGTATTTGCCCCTGTTCACCCTCTTAAGCGTATTGGAGTGTTAAGTTTCCGAGCTCGATGAGTTCGGTTATGAAACCCCACCTCCACACGGTTAGGAAGCATGCTCCTCGCGGCTCGGGTACTCTTGCGGCTTCACTCCGAAACATTCGTCGCCTTCAGGTTGTTCGCAAGGTCACATTCTTCCTTCTTGCCATCGTGTTCTCACCGCATGCCCACGCGGCACCACCCGGAAGAAGAGACATTTTCTCTGCCTCGGAGTACTTAGGCGAACCTGCGCTTTACTTTCTTGGTGAGTACATGTGGCTCGTCATCGCCATTGCTGTTGCCTGCCTACTCGAGGCTGGTTTTATTGCCTGGCTACTACTGGTGCAGTCCAGAAGGCGGAAGGCTGAACTGGAGACCAAACACTTTGCTGCGCTAGCCCAATACAGCCAAGGTCAGTTGCAAGAGGTTGTTTCCAATGTTCCGGGCATTGTGTGGGAGACTCGCATAGACGAGAAGACAAAAGATCTCAAGACCACTTTTATTAGTCCACAGGTCGAAGAAATGTTGGGCTACAGCCCCGCCGAGTGGTTTTCTGGCGTCCGCTTCGGTTTGAAGATCATGGTGGAAGAGGATCGCGAAAGCGTGATTCGCGCGACTGATGAAGCCATCCACACCGGCGTGAATAGCGTTATCCAACATCGTTGGCGGACCAAAGACGGTCGCATTGTTTGGTTCGAGAGTCACCTTAATCCAATTCTTGACCAGGACCGCAAAACAGTCGGCTTGCGAGGTGTGACGTTGGATATCAGCGACCGAAAGTTGGCGGAAGAGGAGTTGAAATCATCAGAGGCAAATTATCGCGCTGTATTCAATGCTGCCAGTGACGCAATCCTCGTTTTCGATCGAGAAGATGGGCGCATACTGGACGCGAACCAGAGAACGGTTGAGATGTATGGCCATACAGTTGACGAAGTGCGTCAACTCAATATTGGCGACTTGAGCCTCAACGAACCTCCTTATGATAAGGAAAACGCTGCAAGTTGGATGGAGCTCGCCGCGTCCGGCACACCTCAGCTGTTTGAATGGAAAGCCAAACATAAGTCAGGACAATTGTTTTGGGTTGAGATCAGTCTCAAGCTCGCCTCGCTCGGAGGCAAGGAGGTGCTGCTCGCAGTTGTGCGTGATATCTCAGAACCTCGTCGATTGGCAGCGACCGCCACTTCGCTACACGTCAAGATCCAGAAAACGGTGGCTGAGTTGCACGAAAGCGAAGATCGTTTTGGCAAGGCTTTCCGCGCGAACCCTCAGCCTATGTCGATTACTAGCATCGCCAATGGCAAATACGTAGACGTCAATGAAAGCTTCTTAAACATGAGCGGATACACTCGCGAGGAGGTTATCGGGTATACATCACTTGACCTGAAAGTTTGGGAATCACCAGAGACGCGGAGCGGCTTCATTAATCAGCTAAAGGAACATGGCTCGCTCGTCAATGTAGAAACCAGATTTCGCTGCAAAGATGGCTCTTTCCGGGTGTTGCTTTCGTCAGCTGAACAGTTGGAGATGGGCGGGGAACAATGCCTGATCCTCGCTTCGAGCGACATAACCGAGCGCAAGGAATCAGAATTGGCGCTGCGAAAGGCCCACGAAGAGCTAAGCCAAATGCAAGTTCAGTTGGAGGCAGAGAATATCTACCTGCAGCAGGAGCTGCAACTCGACCGGGCCTTTGGTGAAATAGTTGGCCAGAGCGATGCCATTAAATATGTACTCGCCAAGATCACCCAGGTAGCGCCGACTGATTCCACAGTGCTCATCACGGGCGAGACCGGCACCGGCAAAGAACTGGTAGCGCACGCAATTCATGACGCCAGCCTGCGGAAGAACCGGCCCTTAATCAGGGTTAATTGCGGAGCGCTTTCGGCAAGCCTCATTGAAAGTGAGCTGTTTGGCCACGAGAAAGGCGCCTTTACTGGCGCCACCGGCCGCAAGCTTGGACGCTTTGAACTAGCCGACGGCGGCACAATTTTCCTGGATGAAATCGGCGAACTGCCATTGGAGTTGCAGAAGAAACTATTACGGGTGTTGCAGGAAGGTGAACTTGAGCGACTTGGCGGTGCCAAAACTATTCAGGTTGATGTGCGGGTCATTTCAGCAACGAACAGAAATCTCAAACTCTTAACTGAGAAGGGAGCTTTCCGCGAGGACCTCTGGTACCGTTTGAACGTCTTTCCCATAACAGTTCCTCCGCTCAGGCAACGCAAGGAAGACATCCCAAACTTAGTAGAACATTTTGTGCGCAAGTCAGCGAGAAAACTGGGTAAGACCATAACTTCAGTTTCGCCTCGCGCCATGCAAAGCTTGCAAGCCCACACCTGGCCGGGAAATGTCCGAGAGTTGGCGAATGTGATCGAGCGGGCGGTGATTCAGGCGCAGGGGCCTGTGCTCCACCTGCTCGAGAACTTACAGCAACCTGGAGACGAACCGGCAGCCGCGGTCAGGAGCCTTGAGGAAATCGAACGCGAACATGTCATCCGCACATTGGACAGTTGCGGTTGGAGAATTGAAGGGCCCTACGGCGCCGCAAAAATTCTTGGTTTAAATCCCAGTACGCTGCGCGCCCGGTTAGCCAAGTTAGGAATTCAACGACCGCACCACACTTCAGTATAGGTACAGGCAAGTCCCGTCGAGTTAGGTAGAATCCGCCAAATGTTGAGGGCAACAGCCCACCACAAGTTCTTCATTCTGATCCTCTCCTTCCAGCAGGCAACTAGTCATACTAAAGGAATTACGTATCAAGAGGCCGTTTGACAATTCAAGGTGCACAGCAGTTGCACTAGGATACTGCAATTACAATTAGGTTGTTTTTCCCCGACATATTCACACTCGCAATCGCGGAAAAACTCAACGGCCAAGCGATCAACTGCGTCAATCGGACACTATACGTGTGCCTGGAGAGGTGAACGATGATTGTAAACACGGCGCGAGTCACGATAAGGCCTGAAAAGAGAACGGAGTTCTTTCAGACGATCACCGAGTTGCTGGAGCCAATCAAAATGGCACAGGGCTGTATGGGCTTTCATTTCTACGTCGATACTTCGGATGAGAACTCCTCGTTGTTATTGGGTGAATGGGAAACAGAGTCAGACCTGGAGAATCATCTCCGTTCTAATGACTTTGCCATTCTACGAGGCGCCATTACGGTCTTATGCAGCCAGGGTGATGAGTTCAGAGCATTAATTTACGAGGCGGCGGGCAGAAAGAATGGTGCGGCCAGGGGTGGCATGACCCGGATCTCATAGGCGTGCTTTTCCAAGGAGGAAAATCTTGTCCCAAACAGATACTCAGCGAGTGCAGCGTGCCAAAGCGGGAATGGTTCGTAAGGAGACTCCGCTGAAGCTCGTCACGCATGGACGCCAGATGCTTGATCATAGTGGCACTCAATTACTCGAACCTTTGTTAGCGGGGGGCGCGACAAAGTTTGAAATTGAAGAATCAGAAACGATCCTTAACTCAGCTGGAATGCCAGTTAGCAGCGACGCGAGCTTGAGCCGGCTACTCGCAAAGGCAAATATTCTGGTTTGGACGGCAGATCCGGAAAGTTCTGACTTCACCTACGTCAGCAAACAGGCCGAAGAAATACTGGGTTATGCGGTGGCCGATTGGTATGAGCCGGGTTTCTGGTCCGCACATCTGCATCCTGAAGATCAACAGCAGATTTTTCCTGCGGGCCTTAAGCCCTTCTCGTTTGCCGACCATTCGGATTGTACCTTTCGCATGTTGGCGAGCGATGGCCAGGTTGTTTGGCTTCATTGCCTGGTCAACGTAACGCCGCTCGATCACCAGGCCAGGCAGATCACCGGGTTGATGATCGACATCACAGAGCAACAAAGAACCCAGGAAGTGTTGACCTACCTCGGAGGGCGGCTGATCGAGGCCCAGGAAAAAGAGCGGAGTCGCATCTCCCGGGAGCTTCACGACGACTTCAACCAACGGATGGCTCTTCTTTCGATCGAACTGGAACAAGTCGGCAGGGAAATACAGGAACCGAACAACCGCGAGCTCTTCGAGAAAGTTCAAGGGCAAGTGAAGGAGATCTCGACTGATATTCACCGGCTCTCGTACAGGCTTCACCCTTCTAAGCTGGACCACCTGGGCCTGGCAGCGGCAGTTAAGAGCTTGTGTGAAGAGTATTCGGACAATGCAAAGGTTCATATCGCATTTCATAGGAGCGGCTCCACCGCTCCCCTGGCAAAGGACCTGGAGCTGTGTCTCTTTAGGGTGGCCCAGGAGGCCCTCCGGAACTGCGTCCGCCATAGCGGCGCAAAATCAATTGAAGTAGAGCTGGCGAGGAGCAAGGAGGCTATTCGTCTCCGCGTCTCAGACAATGGCTGCGGCTTCGATACAAACTCCGACAGGATGCAAAGTGGACTTGGCTTCATAAGTATGAGGGAAAGACTCCACATTGTCGGCGGCGAGTTGCAGGTGCACTCGCAGCCTTTGCGAGGTACGCGCGTAGAGGTTTCCGTACCGCTCGTGAGTACTCTTTGAATTAGTGCAATTGGTGGGAACGAGTTGGAGACCGACGGCTCGCTGCAACCCCAGAGGTGGGCCGTACTCGATAATTGACTATTTGGAAACCCTATCTACCTTGGAAAGAAAACGGAGGACGTATGAAACGACCTAGAGTCATCCTGGCTGATGATCACCCCCTGATGATGGATGCTATCAAGAACTTGTTGGGTACTGAGTTCGAAGTCGTTGGTGAATTCACCGACGGTCAGTCGCTGGTTGAGGCTGCCCTGACGCTTAAGCCGGATGTGATCGTGCTCGACATCGGTATGCCAACCTTGAACGGCTTGAGTGCCGGGCAACGGCTAAAGAGGTTAATGCCGAACGTAAAGCTGGTTTATCTAACGATGAATCAGGACCAGGAGATAGCCCGCGAGGCTTTTCAGTTAGGCGCTTCCGCTTACCTGGTAAAGAGTACCTCGGCAACAGAGTTGGTATCCGCCATGCGAGAAGTGGTCCGGGGCGGCTCTTATGTAACGCCCCTGGTTACCAAGGGTATGTACGGATCAATCATTCGGAATTTCAAGCAAAAGAAGCGGGCAAACAATCTGACTCTGCGTCAGAAAGAGGTCCTGCAACTGTTGGCCGAAGGCCATTCGATGAAAGAGACGGCCTTCATTCTCAACGTGTCGCCACGAACGGTCGCCTATCACAAGTACACCATGATGGATCACCTCAGCATCCGGAGCAGTGCAGAGCTGATCGAGTATGCGGTGAAGCGTTCGGTGGTGGCAGTCTGACATTGGGATGACATTTGTCTTGGCCCATGAGGATTCAGCAAGCACCGTTCCGAACGTTGAATCCCAGGCCACCAGGGGGCGGCGCACTCACCTGCCCGCCCCATCTCACCTTCGGTTAGTCAAACTACCCTAATTAATCCCCGGTAGATTTCCCTGTCAGTTTTGCGAGTATTTTTTCGTCGAAAACTCTCTACCATACCCGCTGCACTTCTTTACCGAGGGGAGTTTAAACCACTCCTAATGACGACGTTGACCACGGGTTACACAATGTAGCCCATCGAAAAAGGAGTCGGGGTGAGGCGCGCGCGTATTTTGCTAGCTGATGATCATCAGGAGATGCGCGACCTGGTAGTGCAGTTACTTGAAGCGGACTTTGAAATCCTTCAGGCAGTTGGAGATGGCCGTGCATTCTTGGAGGCAGCCGTAGATCTGAAACCAGATTTGTGCCTGGTGGATATCTCTATGCCTTTTGTGAACGGACTGGAGGCCTCCGCTCAGCTTAAAGACGCCGGGTCAGCAAGCAAGGTAATAATTTTGACCATTCATGAGGACTTGGACTTTGTGCGAGCCTCGTTTCGTAATGGGGCCTCGGGCTATGTCATTAAATCGAGGATCGGTACCGACCTTTTGCTAGCGGTAAAAGAAGTGTTGGCCGGTAGAACATTTATTTCCTCGTCGGTGAACTTTGGCACCACGAGCATAGGACCATAGGCCCCCACCTATTTCCACTCACCCTGAAGCACGAATCCCGCCCAGTGGTAGGGCGGTTCCCAACGTTTTTCACTCCACATCGAAACTTGAGCGGCGCGCAACGCTGCCGCCGGCCTCAACCCGTCTTTGAACATCTTTTCATAGAAGCGGCGCATTAACTCCGAAGTGGCCTCGTCTCGGACGTCCCAAAGACTCGCAACTACGCTCTTTGCACCCGCGTACATGAAGCCCCTGGTTAGGCCGACCAATCCCTCGCCTCTGATCTGTTTACCCAGGGCGGTGCGGCAGCCGGAGAGCACCACCAGGTCGGCGTTCAATTTCAGGTTATAGGTTTCATGCGCCCGCAAGAATCCGTCGATTGGTCGTCCCTGTTCGTCAAAGAGAGAGAGGACAACGCCGGAAAGTTCGGGATGTTGACTATTCAGTAATCCGTGAGTGGCAAAATGAACAATGCGGTAACGCCTGATGTTCTCATTAAAGACTGTCTCGCGACTCGCTGCGAAATCGAGCGCCTTAAAGCTTCTGTTTGCGCCTGCCTGGGCCACGATGTCTTCTGCTTCCTGCCGGCTGAAAGGCAAGCGGGGGAAGTTTAGGAGGCCAAACTCTTCGGCCGAACGTAGCAGATCCCTTGGCAGACCCTCGCCTGACGGCGTTGGATCGAGATGGGCCTTGAGATGCCCCTGGTTGAAGCGTGAGTCGTTGCGTTGAAAGACAGCATCCGCGAGTACGGCAACTGCTTGTGGCGCTGGTTGGCGATCAGCATTCTCTTTTCGTATGAGGGCCAGGACTGAGGCAGACGGCAAACTGATTACTTCAAACCTGGAGATTAGAGGTTTATACGTGCGAGTTTGGTCTGACGGCACCGCCAGTGCTGCAAACGGCACAAACTGTAAGGCGCCATCGCCGACAACCAGTAGACGTTTCTTGTCCAACAGTTCTGCTGCCGGAGCAAGGACCATTCGACTTAACTCCATGGCCGCTAACTCGGATGCGCGTCTGCCTTCTGTTTTATGACTGTCAATGAATGACTCGTAGACGTGCCGGGCTGTAGCTTCAACTACAGCACGCTTGGGTAGCACAAAACTCTTTAGTTGCGTTCGGGTGACGACCCAGAGATAACTCCTTGTCTCACCCAATGAGTACTCCAACAGTATGGTGTCGTCATCAAGTACTTGCGCTTGAATGTCTCGCAAGTTCAAAGGTACGGGAAGCGTGAGCGCTGCGTAACGGGGGCTACGCAAGCGGATTTGCGCTTGGAGATCGCTGTACGCTGTCAGTAGGGAACTTAATTCGCTTTCTATAGCTTGAGTCTGCGTTGTAGTTGGTTTCCCACTTAGCAAGCGCACCCGTCGCAACTCGGTTTCGTTGATTCGTTGTTGCAAATTCCGCTCTTCAGTGAGTAACGGTGGGTCGACTCCCTGGCGAATGTCGATCCGTGCTTCAGTTAAGGTCTCCAGCAGATTGCGAGCCTGGGCGCGTTCGCTCGCTTGCAACGCCTCGGCCCCGTGACCGCCTGCCGGCTCGTCCTGGTCCAACTTCATCAACAAATCGATGTAGAACTCATAGTATTCACGCTTCGATGCCAGGTAGGTTGCACGCAGGTCCTGATTCACAATCTGAGTGCGGAGCGATTCCGTAATGGCGATAGCAGCCTCGGTCCGCTCTCGAGCGGCCGTAAGGTTGTTACGGGCGCGTTCACTGCGCGCAATGTTCAGCAGAATGTTTGCATCGACGTTGCGATTACCCAGGGTCCGGCTCAGGGGTAAGGCAGAGTTGAAGTATTCCAGCGCCTTGTCAGTCTGGCCCAGCGAGCGATAGACGACACCCAACTGGTTGAGTGTCGTGACCTCCCAGGCGCGGTTGCCCACGGCCCGATGAAGTTGGAGCGCCTGGTTAAGGTGATCAAGGGCTGGCTGTAACGCTCCCAGGTTGGTATAAGCGATACCGATGCTGGTGAGAGTGGTGGCTTCTCCCCAACGCCGGTCATCAATGTTTTTCTGCAGCAACAGTGCCTGGTTGAAGTAGTCAAGGGATTTCTGCCAGTCTCCTAATGTGCTGTAAACGAAACCGATATTGTCCAGGGCCAGCGCCTCACCAGCGTGATTGCCCAGCTCTTTCTGAAGCGATAGAGCCTGGTTCAAGTAGTCCAGGGCCCGATCTCGATCTCCCAGGCTGTGGTAAGCCGAACCAATGTTACTGAGTAGGTGAGCTTCCCAGGCGCGATTACCGGCGGCTTTGTGAAGGACGAGAGCCTGGTTCAGGTATTCCAGCGCTTTGTAGAGGTCTCCCCACGCTGCGTAGATTGCGCTGATATACTCCAATGCCGAACCCTCGCCCGCACGATCGCCGATAGCCCTGTTTATCAAAAGTACCTGGTTGAAATATTCGAGGGCCTTCTGCCGTTCCAGCAAAGCGCTGGAAACAAAACCGAGGTAGGCGAGCGTGCGGGCCTCTTCAGGCCGGTTACCGGCAGCCTGGTGTAAGGGCAACGCCTGGTTGAGATAATCCAAGGCCTTTGGTCTCTCATTCAATTGGTTAGCAACTACGCCGAGGTTCGTCAGAGTGGAGGCTTCTCCGCTTCTTTCTCCCGCCTCCCGATACAGCGCGAGTGCCTCTTCATACTTCCTGGATGCCTCGCCCAGTTTCCGCGGAGTTTGCAAACGCGCTCGTTCGCCTGCGTCGTATGCTGCCCTGGCGGCAATTAAAGTTCGGTCGCGGGCCGTTGCGGTGCGCAGCTCTTCAAGTCGTATCTCATATCGTCCCCGGGCTGCGTCTTTATTTACACTCTGTACTTCGAGGCGATAAACGCCACTGGCTTGAGCAATGAAGGAAACGGGTTCTGGACCTTCTTTTCCGTTTGGACTATCAACTTCCGTCAATTGCCGGCCGTCCGGATCAACGACCTTGACTGCCACATCAATTCCTCGCTGATCAACCACGACATGAGCATATTGTTCGGCCGTGAGAGTGACTCGATAAGCGTGAGACTCGCCTCCGGTTAATTCGGCGCTGACCGGTACTCGCAGCGCGAGTTCGCTAAGTTGTTTGCTTACCGTTGGCAACGATGCCGGCACAGCAAGAACCGAAGTGAGGGTGGTAATCAAGCAGCAGAAGACGTGAGCGGTTTTCATTTCTTGCTCCCAGTCTAGCGATAGCCAAGTCTAATCGCGTATTCCTGTAGCAACACTCGCTGCCCGTTTTGAGAGCGAAAGAGTTTCAGCCGATATGCACCAGCGGGGAAGGAGCGTCGCGGGAATGAGACGCTGAAGTTGTTGTAGGGACTGACACGCAGTCCCTGGAGGTTCGCCAAAGACCGGCCACCCTGGTCCAACACTTCAAGCGAGTAACCGCTGCCGGATTGTTGACCGTTAACGTTGAGAATCAGGG
>Ga0126377_10001747_pt1 | contig 14454 bp, 9 predicted proteins | sample PanSoiMetPlot_22_FD_92647 | JGI IMG/M metagenome (GOLD analysis project Ga0126377, IMG submission 92647) | Tropical forest soil microbial communities from Panama - MetaG Plot_22 | ecosystem: Environmental > Terrestrial > Soil > Tropical forest > Bulk soil | place: Panama | collected 2016-02-17
AGTGGTAGTAGTAGTCCTAGTAGGGCCGGAAGCAGGATTAGGCGCCCGATGCGAGCGTGCATGTAAGACCTCCCCGACCCGGATCAGGCGGGCCGCTCGAGGCAACTCTGCAACGGGTGTTCCAGCGAAATGACGCCGGAAGGAGTGCAACGCCGGCAGAGTGACCTACATGCGCGCCCCACGCCGGCGCACAGAGTTAGGTTGGCTCAGGTCCGATCAGCGGGACTCGCCAGCGGACCTCGAAGCGCGCCATCGGGGTGGAAGGTCCCCCTGGGTGCCTACGGTCATCATCACTCGCAAGGCCGCGCATCTACGATCAAAGTCTTGACGCGCGGCTCTCTCTGTGTGTCGTGGAACGAAGCTTGCTGACGGGTGCGTGATGCGGCTCTCTCGAGTGCCTCCGCCCGACCGGCGAGAGCGAGGCGAGCTCGACATCGCATGCGTCGCCAGCGTCCCCGGATGCGCGGACGAGGCCGCCTAGGTCCGTCCCGGTTAGATGTAGGTGGGACTCATACTGGAGACAAGTAGCTCCTGATCGAAGATCCGCCGGAGGATCGCTACCGAGCATGCGTAGGTGCTCTCCACACCGAAGAAGGAGAGGCTCTTCGACAGCAGGCTCTGGCGCCGCGAGTAGGGCGTGTCCGACGCGTAGTGGAGGACGCCGAGGTCGAAGCGCACCTGCGTCGACAAGTTGACGATCTCGTCATTGGGATGGCGGCCCGGGCTGATGATCTCAAACACCCCTGACAGATATGGACCGGCTTCCATTTCCAGGACCGTGTATCCGTCGGCGTAGAACAGGCCCATGTAGTCCCGGTTCTGCAGATAGGCCGAGCGGACGGTGACCGCCTTCTGGTTGTCGAGCACCGTGCCCTCCGACATGAACGGCTGGAGGAGCCCGGACGAGAAGCAGTTGCGCAGGAGGTAGGTGTTGCGCGAGTGCTCGTCGTAGACGGCGTTCGAGATCATGACGTCACCGACGCGGCCGTTCAGGGTGGCGGCCTTGCCCATCACGTAGACGCCGCGGATCTCGTCGACGCCCTGGGCCACCCGCGAGAGGTGGTGATAGGCGGCCATGCCGAGCGGGTAGTCGATGTTGAGGATGACGGCGTCGGAGGCGGCCAGGCGCTCGACGCCGGGGATGCGCACGCGCGCATCCATCCGCTCCGGGCGCAGGCGGGCGAGCTCGACCAGCTGCGCCGACACGTCGATGCGGCCCGGGCTGGGCACCGACTGGATCCCGCTCTCGGCGTCGAACGCCTGCACGCCGGCAAGCACCTCGGGCGGCGGCTCTCCGTGGTTGAGGTACGCGCGCAGGAGGTAGTAGAGATACCCGTTGACCGCGGCCTCGTCGCCTCGCGCCTGCGCGCGCTGCAGCGGCGCGGCCAGGCCCTCCGGATCGCGCGCGCGCGCGAACTCGATCAGCTCGGCCTGGTGAGCGCGCGCGTAGCCGCCGACCAGGTTGGCGATCGAGTGGGTGTTCGACGAGACGAAGTAGATCGGCCGTCGGTGCTGGCCGCTGCTCGCACCCTCGGCCAGCGCCAGGTAGTGGCGCTCGAGGCCGCTCCACCAGCGCTGCGCCGACGTCTGGTACTGGCTGAAAGATCCGTCGAGCAGGCGGATCGAGAGGTCGCACTCGCGCGCTGCGATCATGGCGAGGGCCTGGCGCCATTCGGGCCCGAGCGCGCCCGGCAGGCGCGCCGCGTCGGCGCCGTCGACGGCGATGCGAGCCAGCAGCGCGTCGGGATCCGCCGCCGCCGCGGCCGAGGCAGCCACCGTCGCGACATCGGCGGTCGCGGCATCCGCGGCCGCGCCGCTCTCGGAGCTCGCGCCGGGCGCCCCGGCCTGCGCATCGCCGAGCAGCGCGTGCATCTTGTTCCACTCGATCTGATAGGCGGTGGCGATGGGGACCAGATCGTCGATGTCGCTCGCGCTGGTGATGAACACGGCCAAGGTGTCGCCGCCGTCCCAGCTCATCGCGCGCCGCCGGCCGCGCGCGTGCACCGTCTCGAACTGCCGCACCGCGAGCCCCACCTGCTCGAACTGCTCGATGCTCTGCCCGAGCACGACGCGGCTCACGTGCGGAAAGCAGTCGGGCAGCCGCGCCGCGCTGTACGCGAACGCCGCCACGTCGGGCGCCGGTTCGCGCGCGCCCGCGTGCAGGCTGGAGTCCGAGAAGATGTGCGCCTCCTCGAACGCCCTCACCCGCACGTCGCCGCTCGAGCGCAGGAGCGAGTAGTACGTGCGGATGTAGAGGTCGATCTCGTCGCTGGTCGATCGCGGCCGCCGCCGGTCCATTGCGCGTAGTCTAATCCCGACCGGTCGCGCGGCGGGACCTGTCGGCCGACCGAAGCGCCGCTATGGTCGCCTTCGACCGACGCGGTGCGACCGGAGCCAGCGATCCACCTCGCTGGCCTGGAAGGTGATGGAGGCGTGTGCGTAGGCATCGCGGGCCATCCCGGCCATCCCGATGGCGCTCGCGCGCTGTCCGGTCGCCCACAGCGCCTGGGCCAGCTCGAACCGTGTGTCGCCTTCTCCGAGGTGCACATGCTTCGATTCGATCAGAGAGACCGCGCGCTCGAGGATCTCGACCGCGGCTTGCGGCCGCCTCGTGGCTCGATACGCGCGCCCGATCCCGGTCATGCAGGCCACCACCGACGGATGGTGCGGCCCATACCCTTTCTCGACGAGGTCCCTGCCCTGCTCGAACAGCTGGATCGCCTCGGCATGGTGGCCCTCGGCCAGCGCCACCGATGCAAGGCCCTGGAGCGAGCGACCGACGTCGGGGTGATCGGTCCGCTGCTTGCGCCAGATCTGGAGCGCGCGCTGGTGTGCTTGGCGCGCGCCCGAGAAGTCCCGCTCGCGGAGCAGGATGTCGCCCCAGATCGTGAGTTCCTCGGCGAGCCAGGGGTGGTCCTCGCCGAACGCCTTGATGGTCACTGGTAGCACGGCCGCCATGAGCCGGTGCGCTTTCGCCACCTCGCCGAGCTTGAGCGCAAGTTGCGCCTGTAGAGAGCGGGTCAACGTCATCGCAGGGTCATCGGGACCGACGGCCCGACTCATGATCTCCTCGGCCCGGCCCAGGAGAGCGCGTGCCTCGTCGTTGCGCTCCTGGTGCAACCTCGCGTCGGCGAGGTTGTGGAGCACCTTGGAAATCTGCGGGTGACCGGGCGGATAGATCGACTCCGTCGCAGCCAGCGCACGCTCGCAGTATGGGACTGCCCGATCCGCTTCAATGATCTCCCAGCACAGGTTCTCGAGGACCAGCGACGTGTTGGGATGCTCCCTGCCCAACCATCGCTCGACCAGAATGAGTGCCTGCTGACTCGCAGTCTCCGCCTCTGCCGGGTGACCGGCCTTCCCCCGCGCGCCAGACAGCGCGTTCAGAATCCGCGCGAGCCGGACGTCGTCTGATCCGTATCCCTTCCGGCCGAGCACGAGAGCTCGCTCGAGGATCTCGATGGCTTCAGTATCGTGTCCTTGCGAGTGGCGCAGCGAACCCTGCGCGTACAGAAGATCGCTGGCCAGGTCATCGCGGTCGCGCAGGCGCGCGGAGGCGGCTTCTGTGAAAGTCCACAATCCCTCTGCTTCCGCATAGCGCTTGGCGCGGACCCCGATTGTGAAGAGCAGCTGGGTCATCACCGTCGCGGCCCGGCCGTCGTCGTGCGCGGCGTTCGAGACCGTGAATGCCTCCCTCAGGAGATTGGCACCGCGGTCGAGCTCGCCGACCTCGACCTCGAACTGCGCATTCTCCTGCAATGCCTCCGCCAGGAGCGGCGGATGCCCGAGCGGCCGCACGGCTGCGACCACATTGCGGGAAAGCGCCAGCGCCGATTGATACTGTCCGGCCTGCCGGCGCGCCTCGATGTCGTCCAGCTTTCGCCGGAACTCGTCGACGCGACGGGCCACCGCGGGATCGCGCGGAAGAGCGAACGGAGCGGCCAGATTCGCGGTGTCGGCGCACTCCTGCAGATCGCCGATCGTGAGCGCGGCCTGCGCGGCCCGGTTCAGATCCACGCTCTCCTGCCACACAGCCACGAGGCCCTGGATCTGGCGCCGCGCGCGCTCGAGACACTGCATGCGCAGGTCGAGCATCGCCTCGGACTGCTCCCCGCGCACACGGGTCGCGCGGCAGGCCTCGACGTGCGCCGCCTGCCACGAGGCAACCCGGCCGTCGAGCGCCCGCTCGACACGGTTGAACACGTCGGCGGCCTGCGGCTTTCCCGTGGCCAGAAAGGCCGACCGCACCCGCTGGCGCGCGGCCGGGTTCCACATCTGAGCCGCCTTGTCGGGCGCGCCGGGGCACGGCTCGGGTTCGTGCGCGCGATCGTTCGCGAACAACGCATACCCCGTCGCGCCGGCCAGCACGATGGAAAGGGCGGACGCGGCGAGCCACCGACGTCTTCGGGCAGACGGAGGCTTCAGGGCGTCCAGCAGCGCGTCCATGGAGGGGAAGCGATCCGCCGGCGCCGGAGAGAGCCCGCGCAGAAGCGCCTGCCGGCACCACCTCGGGACCGCGGCGCCGGCGGGCGGTGGCGCGATCTCGCCGGCGATGGCCTTCTCGCGGCGCTCGTCTGCGGTGCCGCGGAAGGGAAGCTCGCGGTGGGTCGCCTCGTACAGCGCCACGCAGAGCGAGAACTGATCGCTGCGCGCGTCGACGACGCCGCCCAGATGCTGCTCGGGAGACATGTACGAAGGCGTGCCGACCACGCCGTTTGTCCGCGTGAGCGGGCGCGAGAGCTCGCTGGGGGAAGACAGTCCGTCCGCCGCCTCCGATCCGGCGGCGACGGCGTCCTTGTCGTCAGGCTCCGGCGTGGCCCGCGACAGACCGAAGTCCGTGACGCGCGGACGTCCCTGCCCGTCCACGAGCACATTCTCGGGCTTGAAGTCGCGGTGGATGATCCCGGCCGCGTGCGCGGCGGCGAGGCCGCGCCCGGCCGCGCGGAAGACGTCCATGATCTCGGAGAAGGTGCGAGCGCCCTGCGACAGCCACGAGCGCAGGTCCACGCCCTCCACGAACTCCATGGACAGGAAGATGTGCCCCTGGAATGTCCCCACCTCGTAGACGACGACCACGTTGGGATGCGAGAGGCGAGCCATCGCCTGCGCCTCGCGCAGGAGTCGTCGATCTCGCAGACCGTCGCGATCGGCGTCGTAGCGGGCCAGGAACTTGAGAGCCACGCGGCGGTCCAGAACGGGATCGTAGGCGGCGTAGACGACGCCCATCCCGCCCTCGCCGACGCGATCGAGGATCACGTAGCGCTGGACGGCGACCCCGCGCGGTAGCACGGCGGCTCCGTCGATGTCCGCGGTGTCTGCCTCGACGCGCCGCGGGCTGTCGTAGCTCAACGTCGCCGACGGCTCCGGATCAGACGGCATCCGGCCGCGAATCATAGCGGCGGGCGCGGCGATGGTGCAGACAAATTCTCCCCATCGCCGGTCGATATCGCCGAGCCCGACCCGACATCGTCGAGCTGGCCCGCGTACCGGTCCTCGATACCGGCCAGCGACGGCTGAGGCCGAGGCCCGCTCTACCCGCCGGCCAGCGCGCGCCGGTTGACCAGGATCTGATAGAAGGAGCGCGAGCGCAGCTCCTCGAGGGTGAGCCCGGTCGCCAGCGCCTCGTCCTCGCCGAAGGCGCCGCAGTTGATGCCGCGCAGGAAGAAGTTGAGCAGGCCCTGCCCGGTGGCCGCGTCGTCGAAGACGTCGCCCACCAGCGTGGCCTGGGCCGCACGCGCGACGAATGCCTTGAGCCGGTGCGACGCCGCCGCGAGGCCCTGCTGGAAGAAGGCGAACACCGCCGCGTAGCGGGTCGGGAGCTGCCCCGGGTGGAGGTCCCAGCCCTGGTAGAAGCCGCCGACCAGGCTGTGCTGGATGTCGGCCACGTGCAGGCGCCACGCGTCGTGCACGCTGCGCCGGTTGGCGCGCAGCTTCTCGTCGGTGAGCGGCGCGCCGCCCGGCTCGGCCCGGTGCACCGCCACCGGCATGGTGGTGGTCGCGCCGTCGCTCAGCCAGATGCCGCGCCCGCTGTAGGCCACCTGCATCATGTGCTTGGCGAAGTCGCACGCCGGGTGGCGCATGCGCTGGTGGCTCGCCGTGATGTCGCACGAGGCCGTGTAGTCGTAGGTCCCGAAGTGCGCCGCCACGCAGCGCCCGCGCGCGGCGTCGAGGAAGCGAGGCAAGTTGAGCACGCCGTCGTGGCCGACGATCGACTGCGTGGTCTCGACCATGAACTCCATGGCCAGCGCGCCCCGCGCGAGGCGGAGGCGCTGCTCGAGCTGCTCGAGCGCGCGGCCGAGCGCCTCGACCTGCTCGGCACACGTGATCTTGGGCAGCGTGACGACGAAGTTGGCCGGCACCTGGCCGCGCCCCTCGCGCGCCATCGTGGTCAAAAAGATGTCGAGCGTGCGCAGGCTGCGCCGCGCCAGCTCGTCGCTCAGCGGCTTGATGCGGATGCCGCAGAACGGCGGCAGCGTGCCGGCGACCATGCCGCGCGCCGTCTCCTGCCCTGCCTGCGCGGCGTGCCCGTCCTCCTCCTGATCGGAGCGGTTGCCGTAGCCGTCCTCGAAGTCGATGCGGAAGTCCTCGACCGGCTCGCGGCGCAGCTTGGCCTGCACGCGCTCGTGGATCGCGCGCGCGAGCTCGGGCCCGACGGTGAGCCCGATCGCGTCGGCGAACTCGACCGGGTCGCCGCCGTACTCCTCGAGGGTGCGGAGCGCGATCGCGCCCAGCTTGGCCGCCGAGTCGGACTTGAAGAGGTGGGCGCCGCCGTAGACCGTGTGGACCGGCTGGCGGCGATCCCCCCCGATCGGGTAGTGCTCGGCGACCTGTCGATTGGGCGCCTTCAGACGGCCGAGGAGCTCGTTGAGCTCCGCGTTGGACAGCGTCTTGGCGATCGAGCTCGACGTGGTCACGAGGGCCGAGCGGACGTTGCCATGTGGGCTGGTACAGTGCAAGGACGTGACCCCACCACCCGCCGACGGCGATCGCACGCGACGCGGCCTGCGCGACCTCGCGGCGGTCTATCAGTACAGCGGCCGCGCGATCGGCCTCGTGTGGACGACGAGCAGGCTGCTCACCGTCCTGCTCGTGGCGCTCAGCCTCGCCGCCGGCGTGGTGCCTGCCCTCACCGCCTACGTCGGCAAGTGGCTGGTCGACGCGGTGGTGGCGGCGGCGCGCGCGAGCGGCGAGCCGGATCGCGCGATCGCCTTCGTCGCGCTCGAGGCCGGGCTCGTCGCCGGCCTGGCCGCCATCCAGCGTGCCATCACGGTGTGCCAGTCGCTCCTGCGCGCGCGCCTGGGCCACCGGGTCAACGTCATCATCCTGGAGAAGGCGCTCACCCTCGAGCTCCGCCACTTCGAGGACTCCGAGTTCTACGACAAGCTGACGCGCGCGCGGCGCGAGGCGTCGAGCCGCCCGCTCAGCCTGGTCATGCGCACGTTCGGGCTGGTGCAGAACCTGATCTCGCTCGTCACCTACGGCGCGCTCCTGCTCAACTTCTCGCCGCTCGCGGCCGGCATCCTGGTCGTCGCCGCGCTGCCGGTGTTCGCGGTCGAGACCCGCTTCTCCGGGCAGGCCTTCCGCCTGTTCCGCTGGCGCACGCCGGAGACGCGGCAGCAGGCTTACCTGGAATCGGTCATCGCGCGCGAGGACTCGGCCAAGGAGGTGATGCTGTTCGCGCTCGGCCCCACCCTGCTCGACCGCTACGACGAGATCTTCCACCGGCTCTACCGCGAGGACCGCGACCTGACGCTTCGCCGCGGCGGCTGGGGCTTCGCGCTCGGCCTGGTGTCGACCATCGCGTTCTACGGCGCGTACGCCTGGATCGCGATCGAGACGGCGGCGGCTCACATCAGCCTGGGCGACATGACCATGTATGTGCTCGTCTTCAAGCAGGGCCAGTCGGCCCTGTCGGCCGCGCTGAGCGCCATCGGCGGCATGTACGAGGACAATCTCTACCTCTCGAACCTCTACGAGCTGCTCGAGACCAGGGTCACGGCGCCGGCCGGGAGCGCCGCCCTGGGCGCGCGGCTGGGCGACGGCATCCGCTTCGAGGGCGTCTCGTTCTCGTATCCGGGCAGCACCATCCCCGCGCTCGACAGCGTGAGCTTCCACCTCCCGCCGGGGCGCAAGCTGGCGCTGGTCGGCGAGAACGGATCCGGCAAGACCACGCTCATCAAGCTCCTGACCCGGCTCTACGAGCCGACCGCCGGCCGCATCCTGCTCGACGGCACCGACCTCGGGGAGTGGCACCTGCCCGCCCTGCGCCGGCGCATCGGGGTCATCTTCCAGGACTTCATCCGCTACCAGTTCATCGTCGGCGAGAACATCGGCGTCGGCGACGTCGACTCGCTCGCCGACGAGGTCCGCTGGCAGGAGGCGGCCGTGACGGGAATGTCAGCCCCCTTCATCGCCGAGCTGCCGCTCACGTACCGGACCCAGCTGGGTCGCTGGTTCGAGGGCGGGCGTGAGCTGTCGCTCGGGCAGTGGCAGAAGGTGGCGCTGTCGCGCGCGTTCATGCGCAAGACCGCCGATATCCTGGTCCTCGACGAGCCGACCGCGTCGATGGACGCCGGCGCGGAGGCGCTCATCTTTCAGCACTTCCGTCAGGTTACCGAGAACCAGATGGCCATCCTCATCTCGCATCGCTTTTCCACCGTCAGGATGGCCGACCACATCATCGTGCTGGCAGGCGGACGCATCCTCGAGCAGGGCAGCCATGACGAGCTTGTCAGCCTCGGCGGCCACTACGCGCACCTGTTCTCGCTCCAGGCGGCGGGCTACCGGTAGGCGGCCGGCAACGAGGGATTGCCGGCCAGCCAGATGGCGAAATAGACAGATAGGCGGGCCACCGAAAAGACGAAACGGGCGAGCCACTCCTCGCCCGTTTTGCCCTGCCGGCGGCGGCCGGCCCTTATGCGCGTCGAACGTTGGCTGCCTGCAGACCCTTGGGACCCTGGACGATCTCGAACTCGACGGTCTCTCCCTCGGACAGAGTCCGGAACCCCTCAGCCAGGATGGCCGTGTGGTGGACGAAGACGTCCGGACCGTCGTCCTGTGCGATGAACCCGAAGCCCTTCGTATTGTTGAACCACTTCACAGTACCTTTATGCACGACCAAAGTCCTTCTCAGCTGGCGGCCACTGTCGACGCTCGAGCTCGCCGCCGGATTACTAGCCCACGAGAATCCGTGTCGACGCGCAGGAGCGTTGACTTGTGAAGGGTCTGCCGTCAAGTGGATTGCAGACCCTTCGCGTGCACCCCGCCGGTGCTCTGCGCTGCAGTGCGCCAGACGGTTTTCTGATGCGTCGCGTTGCTTGCCAGTCGGAACTTTGACTGAGCGGCCCGTGATCCCAGTCGGTTACAATGAGCCGACTTCTCGGCCTCGCGCTTGCTTCGTCACCCGGCGGCCAATCACAAGGGGGCTCGTCGATGAATCGCTGGCTCGCCATCCGCCTCGTCGCACTCTCGCTGGGCGCAGCCCTGGTTGCTGCTGTGTCCCTCGTTCGCATCCCGGACGCGCTCGCCTGTGGATGCTTCACGCCGCCCGATCCGAGCGTCCCCATCGTGCAAGCCGGCGAGCGGATCGCGTTCCAGATCAAGAACGGCCGCGTCACGGCTCACATCCAGATCCAGTACAGCGGGCCGGCGGAGGAGTTCGGCTGGCTCCTGCCGCTCCCGTCGGAGCCGACCCTGGAAGTGGGGACGGACGAGCTGTTCCAGCAGCTCATCCAGCAGACCCAGCCGCTCTACAGGCTGCAGGCCGAATACCGGGGCAACTGCCCGTTCGACCCGAGCCGGCAGGGACCCCCGGGCGCGTCCGGCGGCGACGCCTCCGCCGGTGGCGACGGCGCGGGCGAGGGGGACGGCGGCAGCCCGCTCGTGGTGCGCGACACCGTCGGCCCCTACGACTACGCCGTCCTGCGCGCCGACTCCAAGGATCCGATGCTCGAGTGGCTCGACGAGAACGGCTTCTTCGTCCCGGCCGGCACCGACGAGGCGGTGGACCCGTACATCCGCGAGGGCGCCTTCTTCCTGGCGCTCAAGCTGCGCAAGGGCAGCGACGTGGGCGACATCCAGCCCGTCGTGGTCGACTACGCCAGCGACCTGCCCATGATCCCGATCGTGCTGACCGGCGTGGCGGCCGACCCGAACATGCCGGTCATGGTCTGGGTGCTCGGCAAGTCGCGCGGCATCCCGCGCAACTACTTCCACACGCTCATCAACGACGCCGAGGTCGACTGGCTCAACGCCGGCGCCAACTACATCGACGTCATCAACAAGGCGGTCGACGAGGCCGACGAGCACCACTCCTTCGTCACCGAGTACGCCGGCACCAGCGCGATCATGCAGGACATCCTCGACTACCCGGGCCGCTTCGGAGACCTCAACGAGCTGCGCTCCATCGCCGACGCCGTGAACTTCGTCGAGTACCTGAACTACAGCGGCTACACCGCCAACGCGACCGTGCCGGGGTCGTTCGGCCCGACCTTCAACGGACAGGTGCTGGCCATCCTCCAGAGCTACCTGCCGGTGCCGGCCAAGCTGCTGCAGGAGCTGACCGACCAGGGGCAGACCGCGGGGGCCTACTACCAGAGCATCCGGTACTACGTGGAGCAGGACCGGCTGTCGCGCCCGGACTTCTACGAGGACCTCGACCTGGAGTTCGACCCGGCGGCCATGACCGACGAGCTCGACGAGCGCGTGGTGACGCCGACCCTGGCCGCCGGCCAGCTCTTCCGCGACAACCCGTACATGACGCGGATGTTCACCACGATGTCGCCCGACGAGATGACGCGCGACCCGGTGTTCAGCTTCAACGCCGACCTGCCCGAGGTGGGCAACCAGCACACCGGCCGGCTCATCTACTACTGCGGGCGCATCCCGGAGGACACGCAGACCACGACGCCGGCCAAGCTCATCACCGAGGACGGCTGGGTGCTGAACATGCCGAACGGGACGGGCGACAACCCGTGGATCGGCCTGCCCTGGCCCAAGAGCCAGTTCATCCAGATGGTGCGCGAGGAGGGCGCGGCCCAGTCGGTGGTCGACAACACCGAGGAGATCGCGTCCTTCATCGAGCAGCGGGGCCTCGAGATCCCGGGCGGCCACGACAACGGCTGCTCGGTGGGCGGCGGCTCGGGCGCGGCGGGAGGCCTCGGTCTCGGCGGCCTGCTGGCGTTCGCGCTGGTTCGCCGGCGCCGGCGATAGGACCGGTCGGTCGGGGCGGGGGCTCGGGCGAGGGTGGAGCGGCGGCGCGATGGGGACGGCGATCGCGCTGGCCGCGTGCGGCGGCGGGGGGGCGGGCGAGCCGGATGCGGGCCCGGTGCCGGAGCTGGTCCTGGGCAGCGCGAGCGCCGACAAGACCCGGTTCCTGGCGGTCGACGACGGCGACGACGTGCCGCTGGTGCCGGGCGCGCAGGGCGGCTTTCACGTGTGGACCGGGCTGCAGGTGCGCGGCGCGACCGGGATGCTCCACCTCGAGCGCCAGGCGCGGCGGGTCTCCGACGACGAGCTCGTCCTCCTGGCCACCACGGTCGTGCTCGAGGTCCCCGACGATGCAATGGAGGAGTGGTGGGCGCGCCCCGACGCCGGCTCCGACAACCCGCTGCCGAGCTTCATGTGCCCCACGCCGATCGGCATCCGGGTCCGCGACGAGCCGCTCCGCCTGGTCGCGCAGATCCTGACCGAGGACGACGAGCTCCTCGCCGAGGACGAGCTGACCTTCGTGCCGCGCTGCCCCGAGGGCGACCAGGCCGACTTCTGCGCCGAGATCTGCAGCGGGTAGCTGCGAGGCGCGGCGCAGCGCCGCGCGGCTCAGCGGAGCGCGGGCGAGACGTACAGCGACTCGACGGTGTGGGCCACGCGGCCGGCGAGCGTCGCCTGCGACGAGCGGCCGGCCGGGAGCAGGACGCGGCGGAGGCGGAGCGCGGCCGGCAGCGGCGGGCCGTAGGTGCGATCGCCGGAGCTGCCGTCGAAGCTGACCAGGAACGGGACGCGGCGCCGGTTCAGGCGGTCGAGCTCGGCGACGAAGCGGTCGAGGTCGAGCGGGGCCACGTAGCGCGGATCGCGCGTGCGGCTCACGCCCTGGTAGGGCGGGTCGAGGTAGACCAGATCGCGCGGACCGGCGTCGGCGAGGAGGTCGGCGTAGTCGGCGGCCGCGACCTCGGCGCGCCGCCGGAGGAGCTGCGAGGCGCGCGCGATCTCGCGGCGCATTCGGTCGGGGCGCATGCCGGCGCGGCGGTGATCGGCGGCCTGGTTGAACTCGCCGCCGGCGTTGAAGCGGACCGCGTTCTTGACGCAGCGGGCGAGGAGGTAGAGCAGCGCCACCGGATCGCCGGTGCGGTTGAAGCGGGCACGCACCGCTCCGTAGTGGGCGCGGGCGTCGCGGTGCTGGGCCTGCCACAGCCGCTCGTAGGCGTCGGCGGTGGGCGCGGGGCGGTCGATGATGGCGCGCCACAGCCTGGCCAGCGCGTCCAGGCGATCCGCGATGCAGTAGGTCGCGGCCACATCGCGCGCGGCGGCGGCCAGGCTGAGCGCGGCGGAGCCCGCGAACGGCTCGATGAAGCGGTGCACGCGGGCGGGCGCGTGGGCGAGGATCGCGTCGGCCAGCCGGCGCTTGCTGCCCTGGTACGGGATCGGGTGAGGAGTCGCGGGGCGCCCGGTCACTGCGGCGCGAGCGCGAGCGACCAGGGCGAGGCGCCGGCCTGCTCGGTCGCGCTGCCGCCCGTCTCCGCCGACCGTCCATAGTAGGTGCGCGGGCCGCGCGACGGGGTGCTGAGCTCGAGACGCAGGTCGAACGGCTCGGGGCCGGACACGCGGTCGATCCGGAACAGCATGCGGTCCTCTTCCTTGCTGTTCGGCCACTGGATCGTGAGGTGGTGGCCCTCCACCTGATAGGTGAAGAGCTCGAACTGGCCGGCGAACAGGGTGCGATCCTGGTACACGCCTCCCCCCATGCTCGGGGTGAAGCGATAGACGTGCAGCTTCTCGGTCTCGCTGGTCGGCCAGCGGTCGAGCCAGTTGCGGTTGATGAGCACCTTGGCCGCCTCGTCGGGCGGCAGGGCGGCGCTCCGGGTCTCGCGACCGCACGCGGCGCCCAGGGCGGTGATGGCGAGAGCGGCCAGGGCTGCGAGAGCGGCGAGGCTGATCGACCGGCGCATGATGGAAGTCTAGCCTCAACGGAAGTCGAGGCCGAGCCCGAAGTCGATCTTGAGCTGGGCCATGATGACCAGCCCGATGAGGGCGAGCGTGACGGTCAGGACCGCGAGCTGCAGGAGGAGCGCGCCCCAGTTGATGCCCGCCGAGTGGCGGCCGCTCTCGCAGCGCAGGGCGAGGGCGCGGCGCTCGGCGACGACGGCGCGCTGGCAGCGGCGGCAGTTGACCTCGACGCGGCGGCGGAAGAAGAGCCCGCGCACCGCGACCAGGAAGCCGAGCGAGACGTAGAGCGCGGCCGCCCCCTGGGCCGCCTGGTAGAGGACGGGCGGGAATCGCCACGCCCCCTCGTCGACGCCGGCCTGGTGGCTGATGCGCACGCGCTCCGGCTCGGTCAGCGGCTTGCGGGACGGCAGGAAGCTGAGCAGGAGCCAGGCGCCGAGGCCGGCGAGGAGGAGGCCCAGCGCCATGCGGGGCGGGCTCGGCGCACGACCGAGGCTGTGGTGGATGTTTCGCTTCGCGGCCCAGCGGCGCGCCGACGGGTGCGCCTGCTTCCACACCGCCGGCGCGGGGCGCAGCTCCTCGGCCGGGACCTCCAGCGAGGAGCCCGGCTCGCCCGGCGGCTGCTCGACGTGCGGCTGGTCGATGTTCAGCTGCTCGAGGCGCGCGCGGTCGATCTGCGGGCGATCGATGCGGGGCTCGCCCGTGCGATAGCGCTCGCCGGGCTCGAGGTGATCGGGCGCGTGGTGGCGCTGCGATGGGAACTGATCGGCCGGCAGGTGCTCGGGCGGAGCGTCGCCGTAGACCTGCTCGCCGAAGACGGGCTCCCACAGGGCCGGCTCGCCCGAGTCCTGGTCCCGGTAGAGCTCGCCAAGCGACGGGTCGGCGAAGACCGGATCGCCGTGCTGCTCGCCGGGGAAGCGGTGCTCGCCGGTCTGCTGGCCGGCGAACTGCTGGTCGCCGAAGCGCGGGTCGGGGAAGCGCTGGTCGCCGAACTGCGGGTCGCCGAAGCCGGGCTGGCCGAAGCCCGGGTCGCCGAACTGCTGCTGGTCGCCGAACGGCGGAGGGCCGAAGCGCGGGTCGCCGAAGCGCGGGTCGGGGGAGCGCTGGTCGCCGAACTGTCGCTCGCCGAACTGCTGGTCGCCGTGCTGCTCGCCGAACGACTGAACGCCGAACGGCTGATCGCCGAACGGCTGGCCGCCGCCGCGCTGATCCAGCGTCGGCCGATCGCCGAACTGCTGATCGCCGAACGGCTGGCCGCCGCCGCGCTGATCCAGCGTCGGCCGATCGAACTGCTGA
>Ga0126377_10001748_pt1 | contig 14442 bp, 24 predicted proteins | sample PanSoiMetPlot_22_FD_92647 | JGI IMG/M metagenome (GOLD analysis project Ga0126377, IMG submission 92647) | Tropical forest soil microbial communities from Panama - MetaG Plot_22 | ecosystem: Environmental > Terrestrial > Soil > Tropical forest > Bulk soil | place: Panama | collected 2016-02-17
GGGCGGGCGCGTGGCCGACGCGCGACGAGATGCGCGAGGCGCTCGGGCAAATGCGTGCGGAGTGGCTCACGCCGTATCGGGCGACGCCGCGGATCCCGCTGCAACACACGCCGTTCAAACCGCCGCCCCGATCGCCGTGGCCCCCCCGCGAGAGCGTCGCGGAGCGCTTCGACCGCGAGGCGCGCGCGCGACGCGACCGCCTCCGCGAGCAACGCGCGGCACGTGCGCTGCCGCAACCGGAGCGCTTCCTCCGCTGGTGGGAGTCTCGTCAGAGTCTCGGGTTCGTCGACGCGGTGCACCCGGTCACGATCCGGCACTGGCTCCGCTGGTCGGCGATCCGTCGCGACGACGGCGACGGGTTCCGCTGGCTCTATGCGCGCTGGCGACGCCGCCACGTCAACGCGGTCGTCGTCGTCGTCCTCGCGGAGCAATCCGCGAACAGGAACTTTCTTGAGCGCCTACTGCGCTACGAGCAGGCGCGACTACTGGAGGTTCGACCATGAACGCACTGCTGATGCTGATCCTCGTGCTCGCGATCGTCGGGTTCGTGCTGTGGCTCGTGGTGACCTACGTGCCGATGCCCGAACCCTATCGTCGCGTCGTCGTCGTCGTCGTCGCGATCGTGGTGCTGATTTGGCTCGTGCGCTACCTCATGACCGCGTCACCCGTTGCGCTCCCCTGATTGGAGGTTCGATGTTTGCGATCGATAACGTTCCTACGTTCATTCGGAAACTCACGCTGAAACTCGATTCGAGCGACGACGGGACGATCCGGATCTGCGAACTCACGTTCAAGCTGTCCCGCCTCACGCTCGATCTCGCGCGCGCGATCGCGAAGGTGCCCGTCGCGAATTATTGCTTCTGGCACGACGCGCCGAAGTGGGACATCAACGACGTCAAGTTCGCGCCGCCGGAGGGCGCGTTCGTGATCACGCTGCGCGCGGCGCCCGATCTCCCGGATCCGTCGAGTGTGATCCCGCTCGCCGTCGTCACGGCGATCCGCGTGTGGCGACCGGATCTGAAGAAGCGCGATCTCGCGCTGGAGTTCGTCACGCAACACGAACTGCAACGCGGCGACGCGCGCGACCTCGCGGAGATCCTCACGCAGTGGGAAGCGGGCGCGACCTACGCGTCGTTCGCGGAGGTGCAACTCCCGCTCGATCTCGACGCGGGCGGGAACCTGTCGCCGGACGTTCCGGCGATCGACGCGTCACCGGACAACACGACGCACTGAGGGCACGCGATGACAACAGCCGCGTACTTCGTGATCCCGGATGGATCGTTCTTCTCGCAGGTGTCGATGGGCGGGCACCCGCTGGTGTATCGGCAACCGGCGACGCATCCCGATATCCGCAAGATCGAACGCTTGAATCCCGACGTCACGCACGTCGAGTTCCGCAAGGTTCTCCCCGAACTGTACGCGGTGACTAACCCGCGCGCGAACTACGGCCTCCCGATCTACATCTTCGTGCGCGCGCTGCGCGCGGACGGACCGTTGATCGATGGTCGGTGGGAGGAGATCCCCTTGCAGCGCTGAAGGGGGCACCATGGATCGATTCGTCCGCGACACCGAACCCGAACGCGTATGTGTGGCCGACCAACCGGGCGCCGCGCTCTACGCGGTCGTCAGCGGGAACGGCAACGAACTCAATTACGACGAGAAACCGGATTGCCCGCCCGACGCGGTCAAGTTCCGGTTCGGCACCTACGGGGAGGCGATCACGATCTCGCTCGATCGCCTCCTCGATAAGACGCTCTGTCCGAAGCGCCGCGAGATGGCGTTCATCAAGATCGGTCACGACGACAACTACCCGAAGGACGTCGACGTCGTGTGCTTCGAGTTCTTCATCACGACGCCGGAGGGCGAATACAACGACGCCGCGCAGAAGTTCGTCGCGCGCCTCGGGCTGGCGAAGGGGCTGGAGATCGCGGGCGACCTGCCGTCGCCTGTTCCGCCGCCGCCGTCGATGCAAGCGCTCAACAAGATCGTGAGCCTCGACGGACGCGTCGAACTCAACGTGCAGAACGCCGACGCGCTCGGCCTCGTGCTCTACTTCGACGGCGCGGCGATCTGGGCGGCGCCGATCGATCCCGCGCGGATGCCCCGGCCGACGCGATGACCCCGTTCTACGACGACGGGGCGGTCACGATTTATCACGGCGATTGCCGCGACGTGATCCCCGCGCTCGGCCCCGTCGACCACGTGATCACCGATCCGCCCTACGGCGAGGAGACGCACGAGGGCGCGCGCCGCTACACCGGGGATCACCTCGTGACGACGTTCGACGCGATCACCGCGGAGGACGTGCGCGCGATCTACGAACTGATCGACGCGCGCCGCTGGCTCGTGGCGACCATGGAGTGGCGGCACGTGCACGCGCTCGAAGCGGCGCCGCCGCGCGGCTGGTCGTTCATCCGGTTTGGGATCTGGGTGAAACCGAACGGCGCGCCGCAGTTCACCGGGGACCGTCCGGCGACCGGCTGGGAAGCGGTCGCGATCCTGCACCGCGCGGGGCGGCGGCTCCGATGGAACGGGAACGGCGCGCACGCGGTGTGGACGATCCCGAAAGTGAGCGGCGCGCATCCGACGCGGAAGCCCGACGAACTCGTCGAGGCGTTCGTCGCGGCGTTCACCGATCCCGGCGACGTGATCCTCGATCCGTTCGGCGGCGTCGGGACCACGGCGGTCGCGGCGAAGAAGCTCGGGCGCCGCTGCATCCTCGTCGAGAGCGAGGCGCACTACTGCGAACTCGCCGCGCGCCGCGTCTCGTTCCGGTTCGAGACGATCCCGGGCGGACTGTTCGCAGGCGTCGATCATGGCTGAGGAACCGCGCCGGTTCTGCGGTCGGTGCGGGCGCATCGTGCGCGGCGTCTGCGTCATGTGTCGGCGCGAAAAGGACCGGGCGCGGCCGTCGGCGGCGGCGCGCGGCTACGACACCGCGTGGCACGCCTACTCGGTGCGCTGGCTCGCGGCGTTCCCATGGTGCGGTCAACGGTTCGACGGGCTGCTCTATAGCGAGCACTCCCGCTGCGCGCGCGAGGGCCGACGCGAGCGCGCGACGTGCACCGATCACATCGTCGCGATGAAAGCGGGCGGCGCGAAGTTCGACGCCCGCAATCATCAGTCGCTCTGCGGCCCGTGCAACTCGCGGAAGAACATCGCGCACGAGGGCGGGTTCGGGCGATGAACGCGCTCGACGACTACGCGACCGCGGTCGTCGACGGGCGCGTGCTGGCGGGCACGTATCACCGGCTCGCGTGTGCGCGGCACCTCCGCGACCGGGCGCGCGAAGGGACCGACGCGTTCCCCTACGTGTGCGACGTCGCCCGGGCGGAGCGCTTCTATCGCTTCGCGTCGCAACTCCGCCACTACAAGGGCGAATGGGCGGGCCGACCGATCACGCTCGAACCGCATCAACGGTTCCGCCTCGGCTCGCTCGTCGCGTGGGTGCATCGGCTGACCGGGCTGCGACGCTTCCGAACGGCCTACAACGAGATCCCGCGCAAGAACGGGAAGTCGCTCGAAGCCGCGCTCGTCGCGCTCTATCTGACGTTCTTCGACGGCGAACCGGGCGCCGAAGGGTATTGCATCGCGACCAAGCGCGAGCAGGCGAAGATCGTGTTCAACGACTGCAAGCGCCTCGTGCTCGCGAGTCGCGAACTCCGCGCGCGCATCGGCGTGCTGATGGCGAACCTACACCGCGAGGCGAGCGCCGCGAAGCTCGAACCGCTCGGCGCGGATCGCGATTCGACCGACGGCCTCAACCCGCACATCGTGACGATCGACGAAGCGCACGCGATGAAAACGCGCGGGCTGATCGACGTGATGGAAACCGCGGTCGGCGCGCGACGGCAACCGCTGATCAACTGGATCACGACGGCCGGGAGCAATCCCGTCTCGCCGTGCGGCGATCAACACGATTACGCGTGCAAGGTGCTCGACGGCGTCCTCGTCGACGAGACGTTCTTCGCGTTCATCGCGCACGCCGACCTGGCCGACGATCCGTTCGACGAAACGACGTGGCGCAAAGCGAACCCGAATTACGCCGTGAGTGTGAAGCCCGACGATCTCGCGGCGCTCGCGCACAAGGCCGCGAACATGCCCGGGGCGGCGAACGCGTTCAAACAAAAGCGGCTGAATCTGTGGGTGAACGCCGACGCGCCGTGGCTCTCCATGGAAGGCTGGCGCAAGGGGCAGTCCCGGTGGTCGCCCGACGAACTCGCGGGCGAGGTGTGCTGGCTCGGGATCGATCTCTCCTCGAAGATCGATCTCACCGCGGTCGTCGCCGTGTTCCCGCCGACGGAGACGCGCGCCGCGTGGCGGCTGATCGCGTGGTGTCTCACGCCGGAGGAGACGCTCGTCGAACGCGCGCGCCGCGACCGCGCGCCGTATGAGGAATGGAAGCGCCGCGGCTGGCTGCTCACGAACCCGGGCAAGCGGATCGATCACGACGCCGTGCGCGCGATCGTGCTCCGCGCCGCGGACCGCTACGACGTGCAGCAGATCGGGATCGATCCGTGGAACACTGGCAACCTCGTGTCGACGCTGACGGAGGACGGGTTCGACGTGATCGAGATCGGGCAGACGTTCGCGCACATGAGCGCGCCCGCGAAGGACTTCGAGGCGGACGTGCTCGACGGCCTCGTCGACGCGGGCGGCAACGAGCTGGTCGCGTGGGCGATCTCGAACGCCGTGGTCCAGCGCGACAACAAAGACAACATCTATCCGATCAAAAAACGGAGTCGCGGACGCATCGACCCGGTCGTCGCCGCGCTGATGGGTCGTAAACTAGCGGCGCTCGATTCGAGCGAACCGCCCGCCGATGATCCGGATCTGCTCGTCGCATGAGTGACACACCCGCGCGCCGCCGGGGACGTCCGCCGATCGCGGACCATCAACCGACAACCTCGATCTGCGTGCGCGTGTCGCCGACCGCCTACGATCGCGCGTTCGCGCGTGCGACGCAGCAACACCTCACGGTGCCCGAACTCCTCCGGCGCGGCCTCGCGCGCGTGCTCGACGACGACGACGACGAGCGCGACTAGCTCGCGCGCGCGTTCGGTCCCGTCGGCTGATCGAACTCCGCGAACGGATCGGTCGCCGTCCCGCTCGTGTCCGTCTTCACGCGCGACCGCGACGACGGCGTGAGTCCCAACTCCGCCCACAACTTGACGCACGCGGCGAGCGCTTTCGTCTGAATCGTCAACCATGGGTTCGGCATCTGATACCCGGTGCGCGCCGTGAGGACGCGCGGGTACGCGTTCGGGCGCGCTTCGAGGTAGCGATCCCACTCGATACAGAGCGCCAGCAACGCCGCGCGATCGGCCTCCGTGATCTGACGGCACGCGCGGAGCATCGGCGCGAGGCGTCGCCACTCCGCTTGCGCGACCGGGAGATCGTCGAGTTCGGCGGGCGGTGTGTCGAACGTGTCGCCGACCGGCGCGGGCTGCGGTTCGTCGCCGTTCATCGGTTTGTGCTGCGGGTTTCCGAGTAGTCGACGCAAGGCAGACGGGAACGGTTTCCGGCCTCTCATAGATCGCCTCGTTTTCCTAACGTTTTGATACCGCTTGACAATCAGAACGGTTCGATTACAATCGTCTTATGAACATTCGCTCGAACGCCACGCCAGCGCAGCGCGCCGCGGCCAAAGCCAAGAAAGCCGCGACCGCGGCGTTCAACCGCGCGAACGGGATCCCGTCGGTGCACGCACAGCGCGCCGCGCGGAAAGCCGCGCGCGCCGCCGCCGCCGGACAGACGACGACCACGGCGCCGCCGCCGCCTCCTCGGTCGACGTATACACCGCCTCCGCCGCCGCCGCCGCCCGCGGCGCCGCGTCCGACGGGCGGGCGACTGTTCGCCCCCGCGGCCGTGAACCTCGCCGACCTCAAGCTCGCCGCGCTCGTCGCGCTCGAAGCCGTGGTCAAGGCGAAGTTCGCGAACCCGGCGAACCGGACGGAGGACGCGCGCAAGGCGTACGAGACATACACGAAGTGCAAGGCGCTCGCGCTCAACAACAGCAACGACAACGAGGCGGGCGCCGCGCTCCGCGCCGCGACGCTGGCACTCATCAAAATGACCTACTGAGAATTATTTTTCGGGCCGGTCCGATAGCCATTGACAATCGGACCGTTCGGATTAAGATAGAAAAGTCAGTCAACACTAACCCCGGATGGAACGGAGAACGCAAATGAACACCAACGACACGAACCCCATGATCGACTCGCTGACCGTCGCCGCGCCGCTCGCCAAGACCGCCGCGACGCTCTCCAAAACGCTCGGCTCCTCGCTCGACGAGTTCGTCGTGAGCGCGCGTCAGTCGGTCATCATCGCGGATTGCTCCGGCTCCATGGGTGAGACGCTGTCGAACGGGAACACGAAGATCGCGCAGTTGCGCGAAGTCGTCGCGATGCTCCGCGAGACGCACCCGGTGCCCGTCGCCGCGTTCGGCCATATGTCCATGGCGGGCAAGTCGGTGGAAGTCGTCGACCGGATCCCGGAGTCCTACGGCGGAACGCCACTGCACAAGGCGATCGCGTTCGGCCGGATGGAGAACGCGAATCACCTCGTCGTCGTGACCGACGGATTGCCGGACTCGCAGAGCGCCGCGCTCGTCGAGGCGCGCAACTTCGGCGGGCCGATCGATGTGTTCTACGTCGGCGACGGTTACGACGGCGTCGAGTTCGCGAAGGAACTCGCGCGGGTGACCGGCGGGACGGCGAACATCACGGATCTCCTCCAGCCCAAACAGTTGGCCGCGGGCATCCGCGCACTCCTCGGCGACGGGGGCGGGCAGTAGCCCGCGCCCGGTTCCTCTCACACGAACCACGAAGGGACTCAGCACCATGACCGACCTCGCCGCGCTCCGCCGACACATTTACGAACTCGCCGCGGCGTTCGACTGCGAAGTGCACGAGACGACGGAGGCGAACCCGGAGGACGCGTTCGCAATCCCCGGGCGCCGCGCGATTGTGATCGCGCCGATCCGCGAAGAGGCGGGCTACGTGATCGCGCTGCACGAACTCGGGCACCTCAACGCGCCGCTCGGGTTCCTCGGCGCGGAGCGCCGCGCGGCGGAGAGCGCGGCGAGTCGCCATAACTTCACGCTGACCGAAGAGCAGGCCGCGTGGGAGTGGGCGGAGCATCACGCGCTCTACTGGTCGGCCGCGATGACGCAAGTCCGCGACTACGCACTCGGGAGCTACCGCGACTTCGTGCCCCCGACGCCCGCGCCGCCGCCCGCGCCGATCGCGACCGTGCACCGCGACGTCGCGACGTTCGCCAAACAGATTCGATGGGGGCCGCGCTGAGCGCGCCCCGTCACGAGAATGCGCGTCGAGGGTCGGCGCGCAGCAACCACGGCAACCACGAAAGGCAGACAGACAATGATCATCCTCCTCGCGTTCGCACTCTTCATCATTCCGATCGCCGCCGCGCTCAAGGGCGAAGGCTACCGCGGCGTCTACGTCGCGCTCGCACTCGTCGCGGGCCTCGTCGGGTTCCTCTTCATGATCAGCACCGGAGTGCCCGCGGCCTCGGACGATCAAGCGTCGCTCGAAGGCGCGAAGTTTCTCAAGGACTACGGATTCGCGATCGCGGGCACGTGCTACGCGACCGCGTTTGGGTGTGTCCTCGCGACCGCCCTCTATCGCAAGCCGACAACTCGCTAACCAAACGGAAACCCTGAAAGGTAAGTCACAGTGAACAGAATCATTCTCCTCCCCGCGTTTCTCCTCGTCGCCTCCTCCGCGTTCGCGCAGCAACCGACAGAACGTCCCGCAGAGAGCAAGTCGACCGCGGAGCGGTTCTTCGTCGGCGTCGGCTACGAAGGGAACGCGCTCAAGCTCGACGCCTTAACCGCGACGGAATCCGGGAGCGGGTTCGGCCTCACCGTCGGCTACGGGTTCACGCCGCGCTGGTCGCTCTACACCGCGCTCAGCGCCGCGTCGATGGATTCGGCCGACGGCCTCGGTACCTACGGCCTCGGTCACTTCGACGTCGGCACGCGCGTGCACTTCCTTGCGGGACCGCACCGCGTTGTGCCGTTCATGCAGATCGGCCTCGCGGGGCAAGGCGTCGCCGTCGATGTGCCGACGCGGTTCGGTACGCGACGCGTCACGGCGAACGGCGCGGGCGTCTCGTTCGGCGGCGGACTCAACGCACACTTCAATCCGAAACTCGCGTTCACCGGGCACATCACGTGGACGGCGGGCGCGCTCGGAAACACGAAGGTCGACGGCACCGCGACGACGATCCCGTTCTCGTCGACCGCGACGAGCGCGCGCGTCGGCGTCGGGCTGACGTGGTTTCCCGCGGGCGCGCGGAAGTAGGCGGATCATGCGCTGGCTCACGAACCTCGGCGAGACGCTCATCGGCGCGGTCGGCGTCGGGATCATGTATCTCGTCGGCTCGCTCGTCGCGGGCCTTCAGATCCTCTTCGCCGTCGGGATCGCGCTCTTCGCGCTGCGCCTCGTCGGCTGTCACTAAACACACACGAGAACGATCGGCCGCGGGCCGGTCGTTCCGCGTTACACTGAGGAATCAGAACGAAGGGATTTACATCATGCTCGCATCCGTGGAGAACCCCCCGATGACAACGAAGCAAACGAAAGCCGAACGACTCACGAGCGAAGCGGGGCGCGCGCTCGGCAAGATCGGCGGCGCGCGCAACACGCCCGCGCAACAGGCGGCGCGCGTGCGGAACGCGCAGTTCGCCGGACGTCCCGGTCGTGTGTGCACGCGGTGCCACAAGCCGGTGCGCGGCGGGCACGTCGACGCGGGCCTCGACGAGACGTGCGGCGGGCACACGTGGCAATGGTCGCGCGGCAAAGCGGTACCGGATGCGCGCGTCGTCGTCACGCTCCGGAAGATTGAACACGCGCTCGCAACCGGGGACTCGCCCGCGTCGTTGCTCCGCGAGACGCGCGCGCTCTTGAAGGATCTCGAATCATGACGCTCAACGAAGCCGTCGAACGCGTCGGCGTCATCTGGGGACGCGAGCGCCTGATCAGCGTTCGCACACGTCCCGACGGCGGCGCCGAAGTGAACCTCCGGCCGATGAGTCGTCCGGCGAGCGATACGCGCGGGCGGACGTTCTCGTACCACGTGCTCGATCCGAACGGGCACCCGATCTGCCACGACGACTGCCGCAAGCTCGAAGCCTAGCCCGACCGGCCGGGGTTCTCCCGGCCTCGTTTCCGGCTGTTTTCAGGCCGGTTTGATACCCCTTGACAATCGGAACGGTTCGATTAGAATACGTATATGGACAACGTATTCAACAGCGCACGCCGCCCCCGGGCAATCTTCATGATGGGCGGACCCGCCGCCGGAAAATCCACCGTTCGCGCCGCGCGCTACGCGGGCCTCCCGGTCGTCGACGCCGACGCGGTGAAGTCCACGCACCCGGCCTACGACGCGAAGAACCCGGGCGCGCTGCACGCGTGGTCGTCGGAGGAAGCAATGCGGTTGTTCTACGCGGCGCTCGCGACCGGCGCCGATGTGGTTTACGACGGGACCGGCGCCACGGCCGAAAAGTACGTGAAGTTCATCAGCGACGCGCACGCCGCCGGATTCGATACCGAAGTCTGCTACGTGACCTGCACCCTCCAGACGGCGATCGCCCGCAACGCGGCGCGCGAGCGCACCGTCCCCGTCGAAATCGTGCGCGAGAAGCACGCGCTGATCGCGACCTCGTTCGAGATCGTTTCCCGCTACGCCGACCGCGTCGTCGTCGTCGCGAACGACTAACCCCCGGCAACCAAAGAGAAAGAGAAGCAATCATGAGTTTCTACAACAGCTACCCCCGCGCCGCCGCCCCCCGTCGCTACGCCGCCACGCCAAGCGGACCGCGCGCCATGGCCTCGAAGTTCGCGGGCCGGTGCGTCGTCTGTCGCGCGTCGTTCCCCCCGGGCGCGGCGATCGTGTGGGAGCGCGGCGTTGGTTCGCGCCACGCCGACGCGACCGTGTGCGCGACGTTCGCCGCGGCGCCCGCGCCCGCGCCGGTCGTCGTCGACATGAAACCGATCGCCGACTTCCTCACGGCCGCGAAGGATCGCGGGCTGAAGTTTCCGAAAGCGCGCTTCCTCGCCCCGGGCAATCGCGAGATGCGTCTCTCGGTCGCGGGCGACAAGTCGCGCACACCGGGCGCGATTCAAGTCGTCATCGCGGGCGAGTGGGTCGGCCGGATCGCCGCGGACGGGACGGTCGGCGGACGGCTCGCGACGGAGACGGATCTCCTCGCGACGCTGACGACGATCGCCGCGAACCCCGCCGCCGCCGCGAAAGCCTACGGCGCGCTCACGTGCCGGTGCTCGTTCTGCGACAAGGCGCTGACCGACGAGGGGAGCGTCGAAGTGGGCTACGGGCCGATCTGCGCGAAGCAATGGGGACTCCCGCACACCGCGCGCGGCTCGAAGGTGCTCGGCGCCGTCGCCCCGGTCGCGGCGCCCGTCGCGGCGCCGACGCCCGCGCCCGCGCCCGCCGCGCCGACGGTCCTCGCGGGCGACCTCGGATGGGAGGAACTGCTCGGCCTCACGGCCTGAACCCGTCAGAATCCGGCCGTTTCGATATCACTTGACAATCGGAACGGTCGGATTACAATGGTCATATGACAACAACAGCAACGGCAACGACGACACAGCAGCGCGGGGTATGCCCCGCGTGCTTCCGGGTGCAGGCGCTCACCGCGGCCGGGTGCCTCGTGAACCACGGGTACAGCCGACCGCAGCACTGGCATCAAAACGTCAACACGTGCGAGGGCGCGGGCCTGATGCACTTCGGGACGGCCGCGGGCCGCGACCACACCGCGCGCATTGCGGCGCGCCTCCGGACGGGCGCCGACGAGCACGACGCGCTCGCCGCGGAGATCGCCGCGGGCACCGCGCCCGTCTATCGCCGACAGGGGATCCCGAAGAGTCGCCTCTACACGATGGTCGTCGTCGACGCGCCGACCGCGGATCAGCGCGCACGCTATGCCGCGTCGAAAACGAAGGCCGCGGACATCATGCGGATGCAGGCGAGCGAGTTCGAGGGCTACGTCGCGGAGTGGACGCCCGCGGAACCCCGCACCGTCGCCGCGGAGAAGAAAACGACGCTGGTGCACTGGTATTGGGATCGACTGCGCGGCAAGGCGTGCGCGAGTTCGGTCATGGGCGCGCAGCGCGGATGGGCCACGCACGAGATCGCCAACGTGACGTGCGAGAAGTGCAAGGCGCGCTACGCGAAGTTCGGGGGCGGGCAGTGACCGCCCCTCGCGTCACACTGCGCGATCTGCGCGGCTGGATCGCGTGCGCGGATGGAACCTGCATCTCGCGCGAGGAACACGACGCCGCGAAGTGTCCCGACTGCGGCGCGGTGCTCGTGATCGACGAGGCCGCGGAGACGTTGGACCCGGTCACGCGCGCGCGCGGCGTCGCCCGCGTCGCGTTCTGCACCGGGTGCGAGTTCGTGCACGCGTTCTGAGAAGAGGGAGGGGAGATGACCACGAAGGACAAGCGCGCGCTCGTCGACGCCGTCGACGCGCTACTCGATCTCGCGACGAGTCGACACCGCGATCCGCGGACGGGCGACACGGTGACCGAGTGTCATATGTGCGAAGAGTGGGACGACCACGCGGCGCACTGCCCGGTGCCCGCGCTCACACGGTGGATGCAGCGAGGACCGCGATGACGAAACGCAAGCGACCGACTGGTCGCGCGTGCCGTGACCGGCGCTACAATCGCGTCCATGGCTGGACCTCCGAATCGTTTCCGCGTCTCACACATGCCGATACAGGATCCGAACCGCGGCAACTGGGCGGTCGTCTCGCGCGCGACGGGCCGGATCCGATCGCGGCATAGCACGCAAGCGCTCGCCCGCGAGAGCGCCGGGATCCGCGGGCGCGCCGTGCGCCGCGCTCGCGCGCGCTGAACCTCGCGCCCGTCGGACGCCGCCGCGTCCCGATCGACTCGGGACCGGTCCGTCCCCGCCTCCGGTCCCGCTTCTACCTCGACCAACTACGCGCCTCACAGCGGGGCGACGTCCGCCCGCGGCCGTGGACCCGCGCCGCGCGCCGATCGCGCCGTGGCGAGGCGCCTGCGAGGCCGCGCGCGCCGGAATTCGCTGAAGCCCGCGCGCATTTTCAAGGCGATCGCCATTTTGGCGGTCGCCCGCGCGAAGCTGCCCAGCGGTTTCGGAACGGTCGCGCTGGCGTGATTTTGACCGCCCCTCCCCCCCGCCTCGCGCCGCCGACGACGACCGGCCGGTGCCAAACCGCCGATCGATCGCCGACGACGACGAGCGCCGCGTCACCGCCCACGCGGCGAATTACCTGATATCAAAAATTGATCTCTTGTGCTCGCGCGGCGATGGTCGTCGCCGTGCGTCGCTGGTGGTCGTACTTGCTGTTCTGGCGACCGCCGTTCCTCGACGGCGTCGTTATCGTGAACCTCAAGTCCGATCCGCACACCGCACTACGCGGCGTCGTCTGGTCCTCGCGTGGTCGCTGGTTCGTGCTGCGGAATGCGGCGCTCGTCGAGTTCGGATCCCCGGACAAACCGATCGACGGCGAGGTGATCGTGCACCGCGAGAACATCGCGTTCCTTCAACTCCTCGGCGGCTGACGTGGCGGTCGTCTTCAGCTACGGCCAACTCCAACAGAGCGACGGGCCGCGCGCGCTCGCGAACGTCGATCTCCGGGGCACGTCGTCGGGCGGGTTCACGGCCTACACCGACGGCGACCCGTACGTCTACGCCGCGATGTATCGCACGCAACCGAACGTGCGAACCGTCGTCGACTTCCTCGCCCGCAACATCGCGCAAGTCCCGCTGCACGCCTACCGCCGCGTGAGCGATATCGATCGGCAACGCGTGAGCGACCACGAGGTGATCCGCTGGCTCGATCATCCGAACCCGGGCACGACGCGTTACCGCTTGTTCGAGTCGCTGATCCAAGACCTCGGGATCTACTTCAACGCGTACTGGCTGAAGGTGACGCGCGGCGACGGCGGCGTCGGCCTCGTGCGCCTCCCGCCGGAGCAGATGACGGTCGAGGGTTGGCTGATCCCGGATCTCTTCGTGTGGACGCTCGACGACGGGCGGCGCGTCGAACTCCCGCGCGAGAGCGTCGTGTACTTCAACGGCTACGACCCGTCGAATCCGCTCATGGGTCTGTCGCCGCTGGAGACGTTGCGCCAGGTGCTCGCGGAGGACTGCGCGCAGACGAACTATCGACGCGCCTACTGGCAGAACGCGGCGCGCCTCGAAGGCGTGATCACGCGACCGAAGGACGCGCCGAAGTGGAACCTCGAACAGAAGCAGGCGTTCCGCGAACAGTGGGTCGCGCGGTTCGGCGGACAGGCCGGTCAAACCGCGGTGCTCGAAGACGGGATGACGTTCACGCCGATCTCGTTCTCCGCGCGCGACTCGGAGTTCGTCGCCGCGCGCAAGCTCACGCGCGAGGAAGTCGCCGCCGCGTATCACGTCCCGCAACCGATGGTCGGGATCCTCGATCACGCGACGTACTCGAACATCAAGGAACAGCACAAACAGCTTTATCAGGATTGTCTCGGGCCGTGGTTCGAGATGATTCAGGAAGAGATCGAACGGCAACTCCTCGTCGACGCGCGCGACGTTGATCGGATCTATCTGGAGTTCAACTTCGCCGACAAGATGAAGGGCGCGTTCGAGGAGCAGGCCGGAGCGGTCTACACGCTCGTCGGTCGGCCCATCATGACCGCGAACGAAGGCCGCGCGCGGTTGAACCTCCCGCGCATCACCGACGATCCGACGGCCGACGAACTCGCACTTCCCCTCAACACATCAACCGGATCCGCCGTCGCGTTCTCGGAGAACGGCCCGGAGGCGGCGCTCCCGCCCGCGGACGTGCCCGACGACACCGATCCGGAGGAGGCCGTCGCATGACGACGTACGCCGACATTCTCGACGCGCACCGCTACGACCGTGTGCTCTCGCTCGCGCTCGGGCATCCGTGGGCGCTCGCCTCGCCGATGCGCGAGATCGTCGCGACGATCCTCGCGTGGCGGATCACCGGGCACAGTGGACACGCGCCGGATCTCGCCGCGTTCACGCCCCGCGAGGCGACGCCCACGGCACCCGTCACGTCGAACGGCGTCGCGGTGATCCCGCTGCACGGCGTCATCGCGCCGCGCATGAACCTCATGAGCGACGTCTCCGGCGGCGCGACCTACGAAGAGGCGGGCGCGCACCTCGCCGCCGCCATGGCGGATCCCGCGATCACGACGATCGTGCTCGACGTCGACTCGCCGGGGGGATCGGTCGCCGGGGCGACGACGTTCGCGCACGCGCTGCTCGCCGCGCGGGAGCAGAAGCGCATCCTCGCGCAAGCGCATCACAGCATGTGCAGCGCGGCCTATTGGGTCGCCAGTTGCGCGACCGAAGTCATCGCGACGCCGTCGGCCATCCTCGGCTCGATCGGCGTCTACACGA
>Ga0126377_10001749_pt1 | contig 14439 bp, 12 predicted proteins | sample PanSoiMetPlot_22_FD_92647 | JGI IMG/M metagenome (GOLD analysis project Ga0126377, IMG submission 92647) | Tropical forest soil microbial communities from Panama - MetaG Plot_22 | ecosystem: Environmental > Terrestrial > Soil > Tropical forest > Bulk soil | place: Panama | collected 2016-02-17
TCGACGCCGGAAACCATGGAAAGGTAGCGCCCAAGATCCTTCCAGTTCTTTTGCGGGGTGCGGCGAAACATGAAACGAAACAGCATTTCTGAGTCACCATGTAAAGTCAGGTGCGCCTGGGCCGACAGTTTACCGAGGTCGTTGACTGCACCGTCGATGGTTATGAGCTCGCTGGAAAGAAAGGGCGGCTCTGCCGGTGTAGTCTCAAGGTGAGCAGGACCATTCGCCGGGATCAATAAAGCTTTCTTGTCGCGCAGCGGGGGCGACAAGAGACGAAAAGGCGCGACTTCTGCGGTAGTGTCGGCCCAGAGTAGTTCGGAGCCGACGGGAATGGCGCTGATGACGTGGTCGAACTGGCCCGGCGAAGGCACATCGCCGTCGATCTTGCGTCCTGAATTCATGAGCGCTGGATAAGCACGCAGGCCGCTGGCGATCAACATCGCTGTGAAGAGCGTGTGCTTGTCTTTGCAGTCGCCGTACTCGTTTGCAAAGACGTCTGCAGCGGCATGTGGTTGGTAACGGCCCTGGCCCAGCGACAGACTGACATAACGAAAGTTCTTCGCCACGAACTGGTAGAGTGCTTCAATCTTTTCTTTATCGGTTGTTAGTCCGCGGATCAGTTCTGCGGCCTTGGTGCGAATCTTGTCATCCGGAACGATTCGAGTGCGCTCAAGCTCAGCGTACCACTTGCCCACATCTTCCCAACTTTGAAAGGTTGTGATTTGAACATGTGGCGCTCTCGGCTCACTCGCATCATCATCACGTGTGTCATCGTTGTCGCCTTCTTTGTCTTTATCCTTGTCATCGTCGTCTCGTTTCAGGTTTGCGTGTTTCCACGAATAAATACGCCTGTCACCTTGATCTTTGACCGTGGGTTCAAAACCATCTGCGGTCTTGAGCTTCACTTTGCTGTCCAGCGGGATGTTCACTTCCAGGCCATCGTCGAGCACGACGACGTCGCGGGTTACGAAGTCGTGGATGAGCCAAAAGTTGTTGGGCGCGAGCGCCGTGTTCATATGCCAAACTGGACGGTATTCAAGGATGTCGCCGGGTCGTAGACCGGGAACGGTGACGTGTTTCTGCCGCAGGTCGGTGTAGATGGGAGCTTCGCGTGCCAAAGGTGCACTCAAGTCCTGGATGTCGCTCTCGGTGGCGTTAACGATGGAGCCATCGGCTTTGCGCACTCGCACATATTCGAAGTCGAGCTTTTCATTGGCGGATGAATAAGGAAAGACCAGTTGACCAAATCGCTCCAGGCCGGCCTCGCTCTGCACTTTTACGCGGACGGTCATATCGCGTTGGCCCGTGCCGTCTTTTTCGAAGCGATAATTTGTCTTTAGTTGCTCGATAACAAAAGCTTCCTGCGAGTAGTCGGGCTTTGCCGGGGCGGGCGGTTCGTCAACGGTCACTATTTGCTTTTGCGGTTTCTGGGAGGGCTTGCTTTGCGCGTGGGTGATCGCAAAGGGTTGCCCAATCAGGAGGGCAAAAAGCACAAACGCGATAAGACGAGTAGCGCGGGGGGAAAGCATTTAGTTATCTCCTAAATTAGTTAGAGGATGGCAAACGGGCGGTCCAGGCAGGAAGTTTAACGGAACGTCGAAAATGTGTAAACAGAACGCTTGTTGGCGTTAGTGGGGTTAAATTAGTGGCTATTACAGAGCCCGGATTAGATAGCTGCGGTCAAGCTTACGATCTGAGATTGGCCGCTATCTACCCGTCGCTACCGCTCCGGGTTTCTCTATTGTTCGACCAGATGTTTGCGATTATCGGGAGCAGGGAATGGGTCCGGCCAAAACTCGACGTTCTTCGTAATGCGGTCATCTTTTACAGTGACAAAGGAGATGACCCGGGCGTGCTGAGTGCCATCGGTCACGGAAACATCGCTGACGGCGTCAGTGTCGGTGCCGACGATACGGTGAACCGTGAATTGCCATTTACCATAAGCGGGGTACTCGACATTCATGGCCACGAAGTTGTCTCGACCGCGGATGCGCTCACCTGACTGCGGCCATTCAAGGACAAAATCGTCACTCAGCAGTGGGCCAACGGAAGAAAAGTCGTTCGTGGCCATCTGTTCCCAGAATTTTCTCAGGACATCGACCGCGATTGGCATGTGGCGAATTATAACAAGGGTTAGTAGCCAGTAGTGATAATCGGTTGGGGTTCTAGTCGGACTTATTCGGCCTATTGGACCCATCCAAAACCACTGATTACCGCCGACTGACGAACTGGCGACTTGCCTCTTTTCCGTTAATCAGGCATAGTGGACACTCAGTTAATCCTTCTCTCGCGCATCGACGGTGATGCGCCCCGCGCAAAAAACGAAATAGCGCAGGCGTTTTGGATGGTTCGAGAGTAGGCTGTTTTAATCGCAGAAGCCGCTCACACGAGCATTCGAACTCAGGTCCTTCGCGCTGACTACCGTTTCTCCGAAGCCAATTTGATTCGCCCGCTTCTTTTATTCCCGACGAAAGGGAAAGGAATACCTATGTCTATGAAACTCTATGTTGGAAATCTCGCGTTTGCGACCTCAAGCCAGGATCTGCAGGAGCTATTTGCCCAGGCCGGCACCGTCGAATCAGCGAGTGTGGTTGAAGATCGCGAAACTGGTCGCTCACGCGGCTTTGGCTTTGTCGAGATGGCCACTAAGGAAGAGGGTGAGGCCGCTATCAGCCAGTTCGATGGTAAAGAGATCGACGGTCGCACACTCAAAGTAAATGAAGCCAAGCCCCGCGAACCACGCTCTGGTGGCGGTGGTGGCCGTGGTTTCGGCGGCGGTCGTGGCGGTAATCGCAACGGCGGCTTTGGTGGAGGCAATCGCGGCGGCGGCTACGGCGGTAATCGCGAGCCAAGGTGGTAACGAACGATACCTAATCGTTTCTGAATGATCTTTGCGTCTTTGTGGCTAGCGTAAACCCCAGTCACAAAGGCGCGAAGACCAGTAAATCTAAGATTGAAGGAATTTATGAATTTTGCTCAACTGGGACTTTGCACTGCGCAACTGCGCGCTTGCGAGTCTCTCGGATATACCGACCCTACACCGATTCAACGGCAGGCGATTCCTGTCGTACTTGAAGGCCGAGATCTGATCGGCTGTGCCGAGACTGGCACAGGTAAGACAGCTGCCTTTCTTCTGCCAATTTTGCAGAACCTCGCCTCCACCCGCAGACCGGGTGTGCGCGCCTTGATACTGGCCCCCACACGAGAGTTGGCTAACCAGATTCAGGAGAACTATCGAGCGCTAAACCGAGTCAAGGAGCAGCGTGCCGTCACGCTGATCGGCGGTGCGAATATACGGACCCAGATTGCCGAGTTACGTCGCGGAGCAACGGTTGTGATTGCCACACCAGGTCGCTTGCTTGATCTAACTGACCGCGGAGCGCTCAACTTATCAGCCGTAGAAGTTTTGGTTTTAGATGAAGCGGATCGCATGCTCGACATGGGGTTTCTCCCGGCTATTCGTCGGGTGCTGTCCCTCGTCCCGGCGAGACGACAAACTCTGTTATTCTCAGCGACAATGTCACCGGAGATTGAGCGGTTGGCACGCTCGACAATGAAAGACCCCAAGTTGGTAGAAGTCAGCCGCAGGGGACAAGCTGCAGGCTCGGTAGAGCAGACGGTCTATCAAATTGCTGCCGAGTCAAAAACTGCGCTACTGCTCGATTTGTTGGAGCGCGAGAAGTTTGATCGGGTGCTGGTCTTTGCTCGCACCAGGCGCACCACCGAGCGTTTGTCGCATATACTTGCGGCCCGCGATCACAAGGTGAATCGGATTCATTCCGATCGGAGTCAACCGCAGCGTGAAGCTGCACTCAGAAGTTTTCGCGACGGTCACACGCGCGTTCTGGTGGCTACTGATATTGCCGCGCGCGGCCTGGACGTTGACTCGGTGTCGCATGTTATTAATTACGATGTTCCGGCCGCACCCGAGGATTATGTGCATCGCATTGGTCGTACCGGCCGCGCCGGAAACAAGGGCCAGGCCATAACGATCGTTACCCCGGTTGACGAGTTGTCCTTGCGCGGGATTGAGAAGCTAATGGGGCAGAAGGTGAAACGAGTAGTGCCCCAGAATTTTGCCGGCGCGAAACTTAAGCAGAGTGCCCCGGTAAAAACGTCGAGTCACCAGCCTGTGGCGGTGTTCACTCGATCATTTCGGCCGAAACGCGCAAGTAGATAGGTTATCGACAAAGAATAAATTAAGGAGACCAATAATTTGGCAGCAGAAGACCTCATTCCCGCAGAAGGCGTAATTATCGACAAACAACCGAACGCTTTTTTTAAAGTTCGGCTCGATAACAGCGACCACGTCGTGTTGGCAGCCGTGTCTGGCAAGATGCGCAAGAATAGGATCCGGATATTGGTGGGAGATCGAGTTAGCGTTGAGATGTCGCCTTATGATCTGACGCGGGGAAGAATTACGTACCGGTATAAGTAGCCAAGAGAACCCGGACAAAAGAGGACCCGGAGCGGCAGCGACGGTATAGTACGGTCAATTGTGTGTTGATCGTATCATCCCGTCGCTGCCGCTCCGGGTTCTCTATGAGGCTACTTGAATTCAAAGGAATTCAAGTAGGCGGTAAACGAATCAGCCCATTGCCCAATAGTTTTCTGTGGGCCAACTAGTTTCACATAATACGAGCCCTTTGGGGTCTCGACGACCGCTGCCCGCAGGCGGTAGCCGGGATTGTTGGTAAAGGTCCCGCTTCCCGGCGCAGTCTCTGCCACATATGTCCCGGAAACATCAACGGTGGTGACTTTCAAACCATTGATGGTCAGCGTTTCCGACTTCGACTTTTCTTTTGCCGCACCGCCATCTGGTTGTTGCATTTGACCAATCCAACGGTCGATGTTCGCCTGCGTGGTCCCGCCTTGTCTTTCCCCAAAGTAATAGAGCACCAGCGACCCATCTTCAGTGTCGCCATTGGCCTTCGGTAATTTATATTGCGCCACTCGCATGGTTGAGCTCGGCTTGTCGACCACCCAGCCATCAGGGGTTTTGAACTTAAGATCGCCGGCGGGCCTCGCGTTTGGTGTTGTTTGTTCCTGGTTGATTGCTGTCCTAATAATTACTGAGGGAGCCAGCGTTATAGCCAGCAAAACAAGAATTGGTTTCCACATGGCGGCCATTTAATCCCAAGCAGTAAAGCGACAGCAAGGAGCAGAGTGCGGAGTTTCTTTAGCAGTCAGTCCATAAATTGTTTGAGAGGGCATCAATTGGCCAAGGTTTCTTGATGACTGTGTGGCTTTTAGCGTGTTAGTATGCGCGTATCATGCATGCCGATATTGTCATTATCCGGCTAATATTTACGGGGATCTTGGTAGCAGCAGGATATATCCTTCGACCAGTTGCGGGCGACTCCTGGATCTCGGCAGGCGTAGCTGCGCTCATTGCGATCTGCATCATTCTTTTCGAATTGCGGATTCGCCGGGCGACGCTCAAGACTCTGCTTGGCGCTGCGGCCGGATCGATTCTCGGTATTGTGGGTGCGTACTTGATCGGCTCGTTGATTAGTCGCCAGGAGTCGATGGCGGTAGCGCCGGAGGTGAAGACATTTCTCACGCTCGCCCTGACATTTTTCATGGCCTACGTGGGCCTGATGGTTGGTGCGGCCAAAGGTGACTATCTTGATCTCTCCGCCCTCGGCGGTATTTTCAGCGACAAGGTTGCGCGTCGCGATCTGAAAATTCTTGATACCTCAGTAATCATCGACGGTCGCATTGCCGACGTCGCCGAGACCGGTTTTCTTACTGGCTCCCTGATCATTCCGCAATTCATCCTGCGTGAACTGCAACAAGTTGCCGATTCACCTGATTCCTCAAAACGGCAACGCGGCCGTCGCGGCCTCGATATGTTGAATCGACTGCAAAACAACAGTTCACTCGACATACAGATCGTGGAAACAGACTTTCCTTCGGTGCGTGAGGTCGATTTAAAGCTCATCGAGTTGGGCAAACAACTGGATGCCGTAATCGTCACCAACGATTTCAATCTCAACAAGGTCTCGCAACTTCGCGGCGTGAGTGTGCTGAACATCAATGAACTTGCGAACGCGCTCAAACCGGTTGTCTTGCCGGGTGAAGCAATGCGCGTCTTCATCCTGAAGGAAGGCAAGGAATACAACCAGGGGGTGGCTTATCTTGACGACGGTACCATGGTGGTCGTGGATAACGCGCGCCGGCTGATTGGTAAGAATGCTGATATTGCAGTTACCAGTGTCCTGCAAACAACCGCCGGGAAGATGATCTTCGGCCGGCTTTGGGAAGAGTCGGAGAATGGTGTGCACAGCGGTGATCAGCACCGCACAAACGGTGGCACACGTCGACTGCCGCGAGACTCGCGAAGCACTCCCGGACCAGTACGGATCACTGACAGCGAGCCGATTACTGAAGGCTAAGGCCAACACTGCTAGGTGTGCCGGCTATTAGCCTCACTGTCTTCCCATCTTCAGTTTCTCGTTCATGAACGTAGCGATTATTGCCGCCGCCGGCAGTGGCAGCCGCATGGCGAGCGATCGACCTAAACAGTTTCTGCAACTCGCAGGGATTCCAATTATTGTTCACACACTCAAGCCCTTCGAGCGGTGTGAGAGCATCCAGGAAGTGATTGTCGTTATCCCTGCAGAAGAGTCTGCAGGGTTCCTCGCGCTGGCTAGTAAGTTCCAAATCAGAAAACTTTCGAAAGTTGTGCCAGGGGGTGCGACGCGGGCGGAGTCAGTAAAACGCGGACTGCTCGCTGTTAGGGAAGCCACTGCGGAGATCGTTGCGGTCCATGACGGTGTGCGACCTTTTGTCAGGGCCGAGGAAATCGATCGCACAGTGGCTGCGGCCAGGGAACATGGCGCTGCGCTACTTACCGCCCCGGCGACGGATACGATCAAGGAAGTGGATGGAGACGTAGTGGTGCGCACGTTGGAGCGTAGTGAACTGCGTCATGCGCTCACGCCCCAGTGCTTTCGTTATGATCTGTTACGGCGCGCGTATGAGCGAGCGGATTTGGGTGATACCGCGTTGACTGATGATAGTGCGCTGGTGGAACGGCTAGGCGAGAAAGTAGTGGCTGTTGCGGGGAGTTTAAGAAATATTAAGATTACGACAGCGTTTGATTTGGTCGTGGCGGAAGCAATGTTGAAGGCTGAGGAGATCGATTTCTAATTTTGGTAGTTGGTGCTTAGTTCTTTGAACTTAGTACTTTGTTTTTGTTTGGCCAGGTTCGGTAATGATTGAGCTAACAAAGAACCAAGTACGAAGTACAAAGCACAGATCTAATCTCAGATTTCAAGTATCGAGTGCGCAGAATGTTCCGTATTGGTATCGGTCATGATACGCATCGTTTGGTGGAAGGGCGGCCGCTTGTGTTGGGAGGAGTTCGCGTTGCTTCCGAACGAGGCGCTGACGGGCATTCAGATGCCGACGCACTCTCCCATGCCGTCGCCGACGCTATCCTCGGTGCGATTTGCGAAGGAGACCTGGGCGTCCATTTTCCGGATTCAGATCCCCAGTGGCGCAGTGCCGAGAGTTTAGATTTGCTGTCTCGCGTTATGTGGCTGGTACGCGAACGTAATCTCCATGTAGTAAACGTGGATGCCACCGTGCTGCTGGAAGCGCCGAAGCTGAGAACCTATATCGATGCCATGCGGGAAAATATTGCCGGCGTACTGGGAGTCGAGACGGGTTGTGTTAGCGTCAAGGCCAAAACCGGCGAAGGACTTGATGCAGTGGGCCAGGGACTCGCCGTTACAGCCCAGGCCGTGGTGCTAATGGAGAGTAACTAAGGAACATAGGTTGAGACCGCAGGACGTAATCAGGAAAAAGAGAGACGGCCAGGTCTTGTCGCGTGAAGAGATCGCGTACTTCATCGACGGCGTCACCACCGGACAGATTGCCGATTACCAGACCAGTGCTCTCTTGATGGCCATCTACCTCAATGGCATGAATAATCAGGAGCAGCAGGCGCTGACTGAAGCGATGCTGCATTCCGGCAGCATCCTCGACTTTTCCGACATCCCGAAACCAAAAGCAGACAAACATTCCACCGGTGGGGTGGGTGATAAAACTTCTATCCTGATCGCGCCCTTGGTGGCTGCTTGCGGCGCAGCTGTACCGATGATTTCCGGGCGCGGCCTGGGCCACACGGGAGGGACCCTCGACAAACTTGAGTCCATTCCCGGGTTTCGCGTCAATCTATCCACCACTGAGTTCAAAGAAGTACTGGAAAAAGTCGGTTATGCAATGGCAGGGCAAACTGGTGAACTAGCGCCGGCAGATAAGAAGATGTACGCGCTGCGGGATGCGACCTCAACAGTCGAAGCGATTCCCTTGATTGTTGCTTCGATCATTTCGAAAAAAGGAGCAGCCGGCCTCGACGCGATGGTCATCGATGTGAAGGTTGGTAATGGCGCTTTTATGCGCGATGAAGCTCGGGCCAGGGCGCTGGCCCATGCACTGGTGAGCACGGGAAACTCTTGTGGCATCAGAACCAAAGCCCTCCTCACTGACATGAATCAGCCGTTGGGAAGCGCAGTGGGAAACTCGCTTGAGATAAAAGAGTGCGTCGAGCTGTTACGGGGAGAAGTCAACGAGGCGGCGAAACCTGTTCTTGACCTATCGTTGGAATTGTCAGCGCAGCTGCTGGTCCTGGCTCGCCTTGAAGAGACGCTGGAAGCGGCCCATGCGCGACTGCAAAAAACGTTAGATTCCGGGAAGGCCCTGGAGTGTTTACGAAAGAATATTGAGGCCCAGGGCGGAGAACCTCGTGTTTGTGATTCGCCCGGCTCGTTTCTCCCTTTGGTGAAGGAATCCTTTAAGGTAGAATCCCCGCGCTCCGGCTTCATTACCAGCATCAATACCACAGAAATCGGTCACACAATCGCGGCAATCGGCGGGGGGCGCGTGCGCATCGAAGATGTGATCGATCCAACAGTCGGTTTTGTCACTGAATTAAAAATCGGCGATCACGTCAGTGCGGGAGAGGTCGTGGGAGTCGTCTACTGCGCCGACGAAGCGAAAGCGCACGAGGCCGCGGCAAGAATTCAGGGTGCTTACCAGGTTGGCGACCAGGAACCGAATGATCGCGAAATGTTAGTCAAGGAAGTTATCGAGCAATGAAGTGCAAAGTTTTTCTTTTTTTGATTTGTTTGGGGGCGTTGCTGGTATCGGCGTGCAACGGTAGCCGGAGTTATGCCGCGGACGATAAGTCGAAGATCCACGTGGGCATAGTTTTCGATATCGGCGGCAAAGATGATCGTTCCTTCAACAATGCGGCGTGGCAGGGAGTGCAGCGGGCAGCGAAGGACTTTCCCATCGTCCTGCGGGACATTGAGCCGGGCACTCCGAATGCAATCGAACCAGCGATGAGAGCGTTTGCTGAGCGTGGTTACGATTTAATCATCGGCGTTGGCTTTGCCCAGGCGCCGATCATGGAGCAGGTGGCGAAAGATTATCCTCACATCAATTTCGCGATCATCGATGGCGTCAGCAACTTGCCAAACGTCGCGTCGTTGGTTTTTAAGGAGCATGAAGGTTCGTACCTGGTGGGAATCCTGGCCGCGAAAGCTTCCCAGACGGGTACGATCGGTTTTCTTGGTGGTATGGATATTGGTCTGATTCACCGGTTCGAGAAGGGCTATGAGGAAGGAGCGCAATCAGTAAACCCCAATATTCGCGTGATTCAGAACTATGTAGGCGTTACAGACGGCGCCTGGAACAATCCCGGAAAAGGTAAAGAGTTGGCCCTGGCTCAGATCGGTAAAGGGGCTGATGTAATCTTCACCGCCGCCGGCAACTCCGGGCTGGGAGCGTTTGATGCGGTCGAACAACAGGGAAAGCAGAACGGACGGGCCACTCATTTTGTTATTGGAGTCGATTCTAACCAAAACATGGTCAAGCCGGGTTTTGTCCTCACCAGCATGGTCAAGCGAGTAGACAACGCGGTCTACAACATCGTGCAGGATGTCGTTAACCATCGGTTCGTGCCTGGTACGCATGTCTTTGGGCTAGACAAAGACGGTGTAGGTTACGCCATGGACGATTTCAATAAGGATCTCGTCTCCTCCGAAGCAATTCAAGAGGCCGAGACGGCAAAAAAGAAGATCATCTCCGGCGAGATCACTGTGACGGATGCGATCGGCAAGTAATCAAAGTAACGCAGTAGGCCAGGGTTTCATTGACACTAGTGCCATTTCGATTCTTGAGATGACACTTTAGCTCCGAACCTGTTAGACAGAGCTCCAAGTACAATCCGACAGTAGGTACACTTCCACCCCTTCAATGCTCGAACTCCGCAACATTTCCAAACGCTTTGGCGACGTACAAGCTAATGATCAGGTAAGCATCAGCATTGAGACGGGGACGATTCATGCCATTGTTGGTGAGAATGGGGCCGGTAAGTCGACGGCGATGCGCATCGCCTATGGATTTTACACGCCTGATAGCGGCGAAATCGTAGTTGATGGACAAGTGCGCGATATCAAATCTCCTCACGATGCGATCGCGCTGGGCATCGGGATGGTCCACCAGCATTTCATGTTGGTGGAAACAATGACGGTGGCCGAGAACATCGTGCTGGGTGCCGAGCCAGGTTCCACCGTCATGCTCGATCTCAAAAAAGCCGCCGCTCAGATCACGAAACTCTCAGAAGAATTCAAACTCGCGGTAAATCCAAACGTTGAAATCGAACACCTGTCGGTCGGGCAACAACAGAGAGTCGAGTTGTTGAAAGCTCTTTTTCGCCACGCCCGCCTGTTGATTCTCGACGAACCAACCGCCGTACTGACACCCCAGGAAGTTGAAGAGTTTTTTGCGATCTTGCGGCGCATGCGCGAACAGGGAAAGACGGTAATCATCATTACGCACAAACTCTCCGAGGTGTTGGCGATTTCAGACGACGTGACGGTAATGCGTGATGGCAAGGTCGTTGGCCGGGTGAAGACCAAAGATACCAACGCGGCCGAACTAGCAAGGCTGATGGTCGGGCGGGAAGTGTTGTTAAGGGTTGAGAAGAACGAACCCCAGGTTGGTCCAGTTGAACTCACCGTCAAGAATCTGACAGTCAAGGCAAACGATGGGACCAAGCGCGTCGACGGAGTTTCGTTTTCTGTAAGGCAAGGAGAAATCGTCGGCATTGCCGGCGTCGAAGGTAACGGGCAGACCGAATTGATTGAAGCTCTCGCTGGCCTGGTCGAGCCTCCGCGCCTGTCTGGTGAGATTAACTTTGAAGCTAGAAACATTGCTGGAAACGGGGCGCGCATCCGCCGCGAATTGGGGATTGCACACATTCCGGAAGACCGGCACCGCCGGGGACTGCTCCTCGATTTTAGCCTGGCGGAGAATTCGATCCTGGGCGTGCATTATCGCAAGCCAATTGTGGCCTACGCGGGCAACGTGCTGTTAGATCAGCACGCCATCGATCAGCGCGCTCGGGACATCATCGAACGCTTTGATGTGCGGCCACCGAATGCAGCGCTGCCGTCGCGGGCACTTTCGGGAGGCAACCAACAGAAACTAATTATTGGCCGCGAGTTTTTTGTTGGCCCAAAACTCCTGCTGGTGTCGCAACCCACGCGCGGAGTGGATATCGGCGCAATTGAATTCATCCATCGCAAGCTGGTGGGTTTACGTGACGATGGTTGCGCGATTTTGTTGGTATCGGCGGAGTTGGAAGAAGTTACCAGTCTTTCCGATCGCCTGTTAATAATCCACCAGGGAAAGATTGTGGGCGAAGTCGATCCCAAGGTGGCGACCCTGGAAGAAATTGGATTGTTGATGACCCGGGGACACTAACTCTTTGTTCTTGGTTCTTGGTTAGTAGTTAGTGGTTCGGGGGGTTATAGGACCTATCTGACCTATTAACCACCAACTACTAACCACTGACCACTGACAAAGGCAAAAGATCAAAGCCCATTCTTAAAAGAATGAAACTCCTGCGCGAACTAATATTTCCCCTGATTGCGGTGGTGGCTGCATTCATTGTTGGCGGAATTCTCATTCTGACTATCGGCGACAACCCGATTGAGGCTTATCGCCTGCTGCTGGGCAGTGCACTCTCCTGGCCGGATGGAATCGGCTACACACTCTTTCATGCGACGCCTTTAATCTTCACCGGCCTGGCTGTGCTGGTGGGCTTTCGCTGCGGCCTTTTCAACATTGGCGCGGAAGGTCAGTTATACATCGCAGCTTTTGCCACCGCCTGGGTTGGTATCACCTTCGCCAGGTTACCCGCGCTGCTGCTGGTGCCACTCTGCTTCCTCGCCGCGATCCTGATTGGTGCTCTCTGGGCGGCGATCCCCGGAGTACTTAAAGCGCGATTCGGTTCGCATGAGGTCATCAACACGATCATGCTGAACTTCATTGCTGTTGGCCTGGTTAGTTACTTTACGCAGTATCACTACAAGGTCCCTGGGGATCCTATTTTGCAAACTGCCACTATTGGTCCCGGTGCGCACATTGCCCGCTTTGGTCAATTCATCCCAGGCTTCCCCGTACGCATCCCGTTGAACGTCGCTTTTATTCTGGCTCTACTCTGTTGCGGTTTGGTTTACGTCTTTCTCTGGCGCACAAAGTGGGGTTACGAAATCCGCACCACCGGCAGCAATCCGACTGCCGCTGAATACGGTGGCATCTCAATTCGCAAACAGATCGTTTTGGCAATGGCGGTTTCCGGGGCGCTGGCAGGAATGGTAGGCATCAACGAAGTGATGGGTTATCGCTATCGTTACTACGATGGCTTTTCCGATAACTACGGATTTACCGGTATTGCTGTCGCACTCCTCGGTCGCAATCATCCGGTAGGAGTAATCCTGGCGGCTTTGTTATTTGCCGCGCTGCAGCATGGTGGCATTTACGTCGATGGTTTTTCAGAACATGTCACTAAAGACATTGTTCAAGTTCTGCAGGGCATCATCATTTTGTTTGTCGCCGCTGAGGCATTTTTCCGTGGTCCATTCAACAAATACGGTTTGCTAAAGCACTCAAAGGTGTAGACGATGAAAGATATTTCGACCTGGGTTTTGGTATTGTCGATGTCGACGATCCGCACCTCAACGCCGTTGGTGCTGGCTGCGTTGGGAGGATTGTTTTCCGAACGCTCGGGTGTGATCAATATTGCGCTCGAAGGCAAGATGCTGGCGGGCGCTTTCACCGCCGCAGCAGTTACTTATGCGGCAGATGCCAAGCTTGGACTCGGAGCAGCTAGCCCGTGGGCTGGATTGCTGGCGGGGATTGCGGCGGGACTGCTACTGGCGGCGATCTACGCGGTAGTGTGTATTCGGTACAAAGCGGACCAGGTAGTGAGTGGGGCGGCAATCAACATCCTGATGCTTGGCATTCCCGGCTTTCTCAGTGGCGCTTTCTTCCTGTCTTCCGGATCGACGCCACAGATCCCCAAGGAACACCTGATGCCTTGGACGCCGATCATTCTCGCTTTCGTGGTTTTCGTTCCGCTCAGCTGGTGGGTGATGTATCGCACGCCGTTTGGCCTGAGGCTTCGCGCCGTGGGAGAAAAACCTGAAGCTGCGGACGCAGCCGGCGTCAGTGTGAACCGGATGCGTTATTCCGGTGTGTTGTTGGCGGGAGTGCTGGCGGGAATTGGTGGCGCCTATCTTTCAATTGGCCAGTCGTCGTTGTTCACGCGTAACATGACGGCGGGACGTGGTTTTATCGCCCTGGCGGCACTCATTTTCGGGAAGTGGCGACCAGTACAAACGATGCTCGCCTGCTTACTGTTTGGTTTCACCGAAGCGCTTTCGATCCAGATGCAGGGAGTAATAAAGGATATTCCGGTACAGTTCGTACAGATGGTGCCCTACGTGTTGACGATAATTGTGCTGGCAGGTTTCATTGGTTCATCGCGACCCCCACGAGCGTTAGGAATTCCTTATCAAAAAGAGAAGTAACGAGGGGGTTGAGAGGATGGTTGAACGAGTGGTGGGTTCAAGTTTGTATGAACGAGTGGAACATGCGGCGCGGACGGTGCGGGCTCGCATCAGTGACGAACCGCGCGTCGCGGTTGTGTTGGGTAGCGGCCTCGGCGCTTTTGCTGACGACCTTGAAGGATCCGTGGCGATTCCTTATGAAGAGATCCCCGGGTTTGTCCGTTCGACAGCGGAAGGACATGCTGGCCGCTTAGTGGTCGGAAAAGTGGATGGCGTGCCGTTGGTCGCGATGCAGGGCCGGGTACATTACTACGAAGGCTATTCGCTGGAAGAAGTCACGTTTCCGGTTCGCACATTTAAGCTACTTGGAGTGAAGACACTCGTCCTGACCAATGCTGCGGGCGGGATCAACGTGCAGTTGAGCCAGGGTGCACTGATGGTGATCAGTGATCATTTGAACTTGATGGGTGTCAATCCTCTGGTTGGCCCAAACGACGATAGGTTCGGTCCAAGATTTCCGGACATGACTGCCGTCTACTCCCCGGCTTTGCAGGAACTCGTCAGTGAA
>Ga0126377_10001750_pt1 | contig 14438 bp, 10 predicted proteins | sample PanSoiMetPlot_22_FD_92647 | JGI IMG/M metagenome (GOLD analysis project Ga0126377, IMG submission 92647) | Tropical forest soil microbial communities from Panama - MetaG Plot_22 | ecosystem: Environmental > Terrestrial > Soil > Tropical forest > Bulk soil | place: Panama | collected 2016-02-17
AGGTTTCCAAAACCTTTAGGGTCGATGTTCAAAAAGCAAAACTATCTGGGGTTTTCCATCTCTGCCAGCACCCTTGCCAGTGAACGGATGGCGCTGCGCCGGGTGCGGTTGAACGTCCCTTCTGAGATATATAGCCGGCTCATGATTTCGCGATTTTGGACTCCCTCCACATAGGCGTCATGCAGGATCACATACGGGAACCACTCCCGTGGTATCAGCTCAGGCGGAACATCGGGCTCGGGCCGCATTTTCGCGAGCGCTTCCAGAATCACAGCGTGGACTGCCTTTCCTCGTTCCACATGGGTTTTCGTTTCACCTGCCAGTTGTCTCCGGACGATCCTCAATTCCGCGAGCTGTGAATCTGCAAGATGGGCATAATCAAACAGGTTTCTCAATGCAAGGTCAACTGTGTCGACCGGGATCCGGATCACCGCAGCGGATGGCACCGGGGATTCGCTGGCGATCTGCTCCACTTTTTCCAGATGTGCGGTATTCCGGCGATGGATATTCAGTGCATCGGCAATCTGGTCGGCGGGATACAGGAGGCGCTCCACATCCTCAGGAGCATATTGGACTCCGTTGACTGGGCGCCCCAGTACTAGCGTGCCGATCTGTTCCGCTTCGATATACAGAGGCACAAGCAAAGCGGCATCCTCCAGCGGGGCGGTGAAATGGTTTGGGGCGAGATGAATCACATCGTCAGCTACGAGCGGGTTCGAGGGAAGTTCGAGCGCGACTCCCTTCCAGTGGTGCTGAGCGATCTGGCGGGCGGTCCCGTTTTCGAAAGTGAGGATCAGTCCATACGTCGCTCTGATCGGGTCACATAACGCCTCCAGAATCTGCTCCAGCATGATCTTGATGTTGTCGCTCTCGCCTGCCAGGCGCCGGAGTTCATGCAAGTTGGCTCGCAGGCGGCGGGTCTCATCGCGGTAAAAGAACCAATCCAGGAAAATGGAAGCGGCATTGAAGATGGTATGGGTAAATACGCCAAGCAATGGGAAGAAGATGACGATCACCTTGGGCGCCTGATAGGCAAACACCAACACCCACGCAACCAGGATATAAAGACCCGCCATGACGAGGATGCCGATCAGGTTGTAGATAAAATCGCGGCCGATGGTGCGTCTTTTGACGAGGGCGCTGTAACGCGCCACGCCGTAGCCAACTATGACCACGAAAACCGCCAATACACCAGACATAACCACCATCGGCATTGGGAAAAGATTGAACCCTGATGAAACGATCGACACTGGCGCGATCAGCCCGGTGAAGACTGTCGCGGTGACGAGTGTCATCAACTGGCGGCGGATGATCTCGTTGGGCGCCACGTAGGCTGATCGTGCCAGATTGATGACGCACATGCTTGTCAGCCCGATGAGCGCCAAACCGAAGATCGAGTAGAGTGGTCCCGCCCGCAGGCTGTTGAGGTAAAGCGGATCGCCACCTTCCACTGAAAAGAGGATCTGCGTAAACGCCTGCACCTCAATTGCGGCCAGCGCCACTAGATAGGCAAACGCCACGCGCGTCCACCGCCAGGCATTCATTTTGCCGGGACGCATCAACATGGTGGCATGATGCCAGAATGCCACCGACGGCGCGACCGACCAGCCCTGCAACCACGCATTGGCTCCCTGTTCAAACATGCCAGAAGGCCAGAAAGGAAACAGGAACCGCAACCCTGATGGTCGAAACGCGGAAACTGGCGGCGGGTTGAGCGCCAGCAAAATATTGACGAACAACCCACCCAACGACCAGAGCGTCAGGGCTGTAAGCCACGCCGTTGGCGCACGCGGGTTGCGAGTCACGATATACAGTCCCAGCCAGAGGGCCGTCAATAGCGCAAGCAGATTGACAGTGAAGGTGATTTGATAGAGTGTCATCCAGCGATGTTTCTCTCTACCAGCATCCTTGCCAGCCCGCGGATCGCGTTGCGGCGGGTGCGGTGAAATGTCCCCTCAGAGATATACAGGCGCGCCATAATCTCGCGGTTGGGTACGCCCTCCACATAGGCATCGTGCAATACGGCGTGGTTGTACCATACACGCGGCAGAGGTTCAGGCGGGCGTTTTTCGGCGGGCCTGAACGCCTCAATGGAACTCGTGAGAATCTTTTGCAATTGTTTGCCGCGTTCAACGTGCGACACGCCCGCCACGACGATCTTTTCTGCCAGCGGGCTTTGCCCCAGTGTAACGGTATCAGGCAAATGGCGCAGCGCATCTTCCACCATCCTGATGAATTCCTCATCAGTGTGGGCCGAGATCGAATCCAGCATATTGCCGGTGGCTGATTTGAGATCCTCGGTGCTGCGCGGCGATCCCGGCTCGGCCTCCTGCTGCGGCTGCAAGTTGCTCAAGGAAGCGATGGTCCCGATCTGATCGGCTACCTCGGCCAACAATTCGAGGTTGCCGGTCGAATACTCCATGCGCGATCTCGATTTTTCGATCCCGACTGCGGCCACCTGCAAGCGCCCCTCGAATGATGGGGCGATCCAGGCCAGCGAAGATAACTGATCAGAATTCGGATGTGCCAAATCTTCACAAGCCACTGTTTCGGACGTTAATACGCTCCCGGCCTTGACCGATGAACTGCTCGCCATGACCAAAAATTCGTTACCCCGACGAATTGCCACAAACCCGCCCGGCGCCTCGATCGTCTGACATAATCGATCAAGCCCCTCCTGCAAGCGTGACTTAAGCGTCTCCTCATTCAAACCTTCACCATCCAACTGGCGGAATTGTTTTCTCAATTCGCTTTCGCGGCGGGCACGCGAACGTTCCAAAAATTCGCGCGCCAGATCATAAGCGCCTACACTCAAAATCACAAAGCCTGCCACAGACGCAAGCTTCGCTATGGGCACACTCAACTTCAGTGCAAAATATGTAGAGATTCCGGCTAACCCTAAGGCGCCCAGCGTAGTCAGCGGAAAATCTTGCAGTGTGGCACGGCGTTCCGTCCAGGTCTGGTGACGGGCCACTGAGAGTCCTAATACAAATACGCCGCAAAATGCCAGCGTATCCTGAATGAGGCGTGGCACCGGAGTTTTGCTTCCCAGCGCGAATACACCGTAAATTACCGAAACTACCGGGAAGATGGAGGCCACCAGAAAATATTTGCCCCGCGATGTCAGGCCCACGCGCTCTCCAATCAACAAATTTAGCATGATCCCAAACGAGACGATGAATTGATACGCTCCATACACCCGATATGCCAAGCCTGTGCGGCTCATGTGTGCCACATATAGAGCATTTCCTTCTTCGTTAATGAAGGAGTCTGGTTGCAAGAGAAAAAAGATGGAGAGTACGCCAAGGGCATAAATTCCCCATTCGATAAAACGATACCTTTGCCGGCTGCGATCAGACATGACGTGGAAAGTCACACTGTACCAGCCTGCCAGCACAATCACGAGGCACACCGCACGGAAGGCGGCGCTCCCCGGTATTTGCACAAAAATATTGTTATACGCGCCGAAGAAAAAAATTGACAGCGCCAGCATGACAACCACCACGCGGAAAGCCATACGGCTGGGGAAGCCCCGGGCAAATAAATAGAATCCCATCCACAGGGTGGCCGACATGGCAAACAAGGTGACAGCGATTGTAGCTTGCAGTAACATACGACCTCATCTTTACCTATATATCCCTAATAGCTGTTATTTGGCATCCTGCTCGCGAACTCAGGGATCGGGAAGATATATTTTCAAAACCGCTACAGTTGTTTGTTCAATGCTTCGATAAATTCGCCCGCACTGGCGAAACGGTCCTCGGGCTTTTTCGCCATAGCTTTCATCACGGCCATCGCCGCCGACTCAGGCAATGTAACCCACTCACGCGGGTCAGGAGGCGGTTCCTCGAGATGCGATTTGATCATAGCCCAGGTGTTGTTGCGCTCGAACGGTTTTTTGCCGGTGAACAGCATATAAGCCAGCACGCCCAGGCTGTATTGATCGGTGCGCCCATCCAAATCTGTGTTACCCTGAATCTGCTCGGGTGAAATGTAATCGGCGGTACCAAGCATATCCCCGGTCATTGTGAGACGGGTACGTTCACCGGTGAAGTGTGCAATGCCGAAATCCATGAGAATGGCACGATGGGTGCGGTCACTTGTGAGCGTGGTCAGCGGTTCGACGATCACATTGGAGGCTTTAACATCGCGGTGCACGATGCCCTGACCGTGGGCATAATCGAGGGCAGAGGCAATATCCCGGAGCAGAGGCAGGCATTCGTCAAGGGTGAGGCGTTCGCGCGTCTTCAGGATATTGGAAAGCGTATCGCCCGTCAGGTATTCCATCACGATGTAGGGCAGGCCGTTGTGTTCGCCGTAGTCGTAAATATTGATAATGTTCGGATGTTTGAGCTGTGCCATCATCTTGGCCTCACGGGCGAAGCGCCGGTTAAAATCCGGATCCTCCTTGAAGTGCGTGGAAAGCACTTTGATAGCTAGAACACGGTTGAGTGTTGGATGGTTTGCCTTATAAATTTCCCCCATCCCGCCGTGGGCGATCAACTCGAGGCCGGTATATTCGCCGATACTGGCGACCTCCTGAGAAGGCAGGCGCGCGGCTTTTTCGAGCTTGGCATTGCGTCGGGCCGCTTCGCTGAAATCAAAATCGATGCCAAAGACCTGTTTGTTAACAAAATTACGTGAGGCTTTCAGTGTAGGGTTGAACAGGCTAAAGACCGCCAGGGTGGCGGCGACGATACCGATGGTGGGAGGATTATCCTGCCCGGTGACGGCCTGGAACGCGGCCTGCAGACCGAGCAGTACACCACTGAAGACAACCGCCAAAAGAATGAACAGGATGCCATATACCAGGGAGCGGTTGATGACCAGTTCAATATCGTAGAGCCGATACCGCAAAATGGAAAAGACCACCGCGACAGGCACCGAAAATTGCGCGATCACCGACAGTGTCTGAGTCGTCAGATCCGCGATTAGATAAGCGCCCGGAGACGGGTGTGTCATGTCGAAGAAGGTCATGAACAGATTGGCGCCAACACCGGTGAGAATGCCAACGGTCGCGCCAAACACAACCCATTTGAGCTGCCTGCGTTTCACTGGACTGTTGGTCGTGCGATATCGATATACCTGCGCATAAATGCCGGTGCATAAAACTGCCAGTAGCGAGAACAGGTAGATCAACGTGGCATTGCCGCCGCGATTGAAGATGTTGATGGGGAAGTCATGCCAGAATACCGAGACGATCAACCAGACGGACCAGATGCCCGCCACATAGAGCATCCAGCGCTGCTGAATTTTGCCATCCGGAAAGAGATAACAAGAAAGCGGCAGCCCCAACAGGACCATGGCGATGACAAATCGCACGGGTATCTCAACGCTTGGGATAGCCGCCATGCGCTGGAGCGGCCCGAAGGCGTTCGCACCCTGCCCGATCAACGTGAAGGCCACCAGTAGCGCCAGCCATTCCCCCGATTTGAACCAATAAATAATAACGCCCGCCACGGTAAACCCGATGGCGAGCAGAATCACGAGTGAGGTCTGATAGAGGGCATACGACTCAACTCTCACGCCTAGGCCATTCAACGCGGCCAGCGTACCAGCATCCATGGATTGGATGAGGCGGTCGTAATATAGCGGCACCCCCAAACTGAAAAAGACCAATGTCGCCAGTGACAGGATGAGGAACACACTTCGCGCAACGGGCAGGCTGGTTCCGCTGAGACGCAGATTCGTGGCTGTGGATGATGTGGGAGACATTTGGCTCTCGCCCTCAATCCGATCCGGGGTTGATAATATAAAGATTATATGCGATTTCAGGAAAGCATGTCGGGAAATATGTTACGAATAAATGACGTTGCCTGGTTTAACCCCGGCCCACGTCAAGGTTCCTGGAGTGATTCATGCGAAGAAGCCGAGTTATCTCACCACATTTCCCAGCGGACCCTGCGGATCGATCAGCGCTTTCAGTTCTCCGTAAGGCACCGTCACTTTTTGCGGACCCGCTGCGCCTGGCGCGACCTGATAGGCATCGAAGGTGATCAACAGGCCGTCTGGTGTGATATTCCAGTTTCGATAGTTTTCAGCGGTGGGTTGTGCGCCATTCCACGTAAAGACATCGGCATAGGGCTGTTTCTTCAGCTCGGTGATGCAATAAGCAGAGATCGTTTCGAGAAAATTGGTATTTGGCAGGAAGAGATCGCCCAGAGATAGTTCCTGGCCGCGGCCCAGATCGTAGTTCAGGGTCACGCTGTTCAAGCCGGGGTGCGCCGCCGTATCAGCATAAAAGGAAAAATCAAACTTGAAACTCCACAGTTCGCCGATCTGTGAGATCAACCCATACGTGACCTGCAGGGAGCTGCCATTCGAGGCTGGCGTCAGCTTCAATTCCTGAAAACTTTTACGGTATACAGCCACCTGCCCAGTGACCAGACCGTTGAGGCGTTGATTGAACGCTGCCATACGTGGATCGTCGCTACCGGTCAGTTGCGGAGTCTGTACGGTGATGCTATAGGTGGGGAAGGTAGAGCCGGGGTTGGTCTCGATGAACGGCACGGAGACCAGCGCCAACTGCTGGCTGAGGGAAGATGTGGGAGTTGCAGGGGTTGTTTCGGTGGGCGCGGGCAGGGTCGGCGCTGGGGTCATGAATGAAAAAGTCATGCCGCACGCCATCAGGAAGATGACAAAGAGGCTGCTCAAAATTGTGAACGGTTTTAGATAAACGGATCTCACTCGATATTCTCCTCTGAATTATTCTGAAGAATAGAACGAATTCGAGGAGGGATTTGTTTCCAACCCTCTAGTTGATGAGTCCCTTCAAAATCTCCAGCGCCTCCTGTTTGCCTCCATAACCGTTCTCGCCGCCCGGGCCCACGCACGAGGGACAGCCGTCCGCACAGGCGCATTCATTGACGAGTTCAAACGCACGTGAAATCATTTCATCATGCATCTCAAATAATTTTTCGCTGAAGCCAATCCCAGCGGGGACGGAATCATACAGGACAACAGTTGGCTGCCCAAAGGTTTTGTTCTCAACTGGCTCGATATGGGTACCCAAATCGCCAGCATCGCACATCAAAAATAGGGGTGCAAGGTTGCCGAGCACGTATGCGAGACCTGCCAGTCCACTGCGGATGCGGACATTGGCTTCCACTTTGTGATGACAGGATGGGCACAACGTGGTGAGATTTTCGAGTCGATTTGCTTCTTCTCTGGAGGCAAACGCTTTGAAGGGAGTCTTGTGATGGATATCATGCTGGCGCGTCGTCTCCGGTGCGCCACAGACCTGACATTTATATCCATCACGTGCACGTACACGGTCACGGATCCTGTTCCAGTCGGGGCCGTAGTCGTTCGGGTCGTTGGTCCAAACTCCAGCTTCGCGCAGACGCGCAACAGTCTCTTCGGAAAGAGAAAGCCAGTAGCCTGTCGTCTGCAATTCGGCAGGCGGCAAATCCAGGGGTTCTTCGCCTAAATTTTCATGAGTGTACCAGCGGCGCTTGCGAAAGCCGGTGACCTGCGTGGTGACAAGCAGTTCGCCCCATTTCTTTTCGCTGCCGGAGGCAACGGCTTGTGCGGATTCAGACAACACTTCCACCGTTGTGCCGCGCAGGGGTTCAGTATAGTAATCACTGGCGATGGGGCGCAAGCGTGCGGTGTGTTGTTCGAGATTCAACTCGTCCACAAAATATTGCTGCGCTTCATGCAAATAAATTGCACCAGGATGAGTCATCCAGGTTGCGCTTTCCCCGTCCACGATGCCGATGATTTGTGGCCGGTCATCAAGAACTGTTTGCAAGACAAAACTTTGCGGTGAAGCCGAACGCAACGAAATATTTGCGGCGGGATATTGATCCGCCATCCAAAAATATTTTTCGCTCGAGAGATGCGCCTCGTTATTTTCAACCAGAAAATTCAAATATTCCTCAATCGTTTGCGCTGGGAGGCGGCCGAAGCCTTCGCCTTTTTGAAACGGCAGTTCAAACATCGCGCAGCGCACGTGTTCGAGCAATATCAAAAGATGATCAGGGTTAATGAGCGCCTGTTCGGGCGAGCGCTCAAAGAAATATTCAGGATGATGCGCCAGGAACTGATCGATAGGATTGGCGGACGTCACCATCACGCTGACAGCGGATTCAAGCCCGCGTCCTGCGCGACCCGCCTGCTGTCTCGCTGAAGCGACAGTTCCCGGGTAGCCGACGAGGATAGCCGCGCCCAACCCACCGATATCGATTCCCAATTCGAGGGCATTGGTGGCTACAACGGTTTTTACTTTGCCGTCACGCAATCCCTTTTCGATTTCGCGGCGTTGTGTGGGAAGATAGCCGGAGCGGTAACCGCGTATTTTTCCCTCACCCCTGCGCCCCTCTCCCAGCGGGGGAGGAGATGGGGGTGAGGGAGACTCTTGCAAGTAAGTCAATATGATTTCGACACTTCTGCGCGAACGCGCAAAGATCACCGATTGAATATCATGTTTCAAAATATCTTGTGCAAGTCTTACGCCCTCCAATAAGGACGATTTGCGCAAGCCAAGTGATTCGTCCACAAGAGGTGGGTTGTAGAGAATAAAGTGACGCGGTCCGCGGGCCGAGCCATCGTTGTCGATCAAATGAACCGGTGCTTCGATGAGTTTTTCCGCAAGCTCTTTTGGGTTGCCAATGGTAGCCGAGGCGAGGATGAATTGCGGATCTGCGCCGTAGAACTTTGCGACACGTTTGAGTCTGCGAATCACGTTGGCGACATGCGAACCGAACACACCGCGATACGTGTGTGTTTCATCGATCACAACATATTTAAGGTCGGTAAAGAACTCCAGCCAGTTGGTGTGATGCGGGAGGATGCCTGTGTGCAGCATGTCAGGATTAGTCAACACAATGCGGGCGTTTTTGCGAATGGACGATCTTATGGAGGAAGGAGTATCGCCATCGTAAATTGCCGTTGAAAAGTTGGAAGGCTTGCCATGAGCCTGATCCAAGGGCTGGAAAGTTCGCAGGTTGAAATTGTTAAGTGTGGAAAGTTGGTCTTGTGTGAGAGCCTTGGTTGGAAAAAGATAAAGTGCGCGGGTGCTATTATTTTCAAGCAGTTCTGCAAGAACGGGTAGATTATAGGCGAGTGTCTTGCCTGAGGCGGTGCCGGTGGATAGGATGATATTTTGATTGTTCCGTACATGGTCCCACGCTTCAAGCTGGTGGGAGTAGAGGGAATGAATCCCAGCGGCGATTAAGGTCTGGGAAAGGGAGGCAGGCAGATCGGTCGGGAAGGGATGCGTTTGCGCGGGGCGGGGAGGAAGAGTCCGCCAGGCGAAAAGATTGGGGGCGGTATCCGGATCACGTTTCCAATGGTCCAGCAGTTCATGGATGGACATAGATTATTTCCGCCGGTTGAGCATTCGGAACGCAACGGCGCCCACGCCCAGTGGAAGCCAGAAGGTGATGCCGCGATAGGCAAGGGTGATGATGACCGCCTGGCTCCAGGGCACACGCAGGGAGGAGAGTGCCAGTGGCATAATGCCTTCCACAATGCCAATGCCGGAAGGCGTAGGCGAGACGATGAGGAAAAGATAGGAAATGGCGAAACCGCCGATGATGGTGCCGGCCGTGAAAGGGACTTTAAAGGAGAGGAAGGAGGCCACCAGCACCAGCATCATGAGGGTCTTGTTGGAAAGCGCATATAAGAATGGACGCAGCAGACTGTGGCTTTTTTCAGGGAGTCCCTGAAGGTCGGCTGCCATTTCGGTGGCAAACTTATGAGCGCGCGCCTCGCTGAGATAATTATGTTTGAGGATGGGACCCACCACGCGGTTTACGAGGTGCGCCATCCATGCCAGGGCGTTACCCAGTGCCACACCTGATTGCGAACCGAGATAGAGCAGGAGGCCCAGCGCGGTGGCGATGGCGAACATGACAGCAGAGGCGGCGATCTCTGTGGGGTGCAGATCGTTGCGGCGGGAGAGAACGATCAGGCCGACGGTTAATACACAAAGAAAGGCTACGTAATCCAAAAAGATGAACAACATGTTGGCAATCGTCACTTTGCCCGTGGAGTGCCCGCTGCGCCTGGCTCTGCTGATAAAGACCACTATGCCGCCCATACCCGCGCTGGGGGCAACAACATTGACAAAATTTGCCGCTGCCGACATGAGCGAGAGTTCGGCAACGGTCCCATCAACGCCGAGGACGCGGTACAACGAGAGATAGGTCAACCCGCACACCAGAAACCAGCCACCCTGAATGAGGATGGCCAACAGGACGAACCAGAAATTTCCCTGCCTAATGGTTTGTACACTGCTTTGAATTTCTCCGAGGCTCACATAGATGAACCCTGCCCCGAGGAAGAGAACGAGAAGTAGGATGAATTTCCGCATGTCGCGGAAATTATACACAAACACCCACGAAAACTCGCGGGTGTTTGGTAATTGACCGTGAGACTGTTCTCTACCCCCGGCGTCTTCCGCCCATCCCTCCAACGAGGAAAACGTAATAGAGAAGTTGCAGAACGGCCGTAATCAGACCTGCCACATAGGTCAATGCGGCAGCGTTCAACACCTGGTTGACGCCGTGCTGTTCCTCCTCCGTCTGGATGATGCCGGTCTGCACAAGCAGTTGCTTCGCGCGCGCCGAGGCGTTGAATTCCACAGGCAGGGTGGCCAGGGCAAAGACTGCACCGCCAGCGAAGAATAGGACTCCCAGCCAGGCAATATTCAAGCCAAGACTCGAGGAACGCAGGAAGATCAGGCCGACCAGGATGAGAATCCAGCCGAGGTTGGAGCCGATGTTGACAATGGGCACAAGGGCCGCGCGAAACTTCAGCGGGAGGTAATCCTCGGCATCCTGCATGGCGTGCCCCAGTTCATGTGCGGCGATGGCCACCGAGGCCACCGAGGCGACGTTGGCAACTCCGGGTGAAAGATACAGGGTTTTATCTTGTGGGTTGTAATGATCAGTTAGATTGCCGCCGATGCCCAGCACACGGACGTTGCGAAGGTCTGCGTTGGCTTCGGTGCTGTAATAGGGCACGCGGGCGATCAACTGCTGTGCAGCCTGTGCGCCGGTGAGTCCGCTGCTCGCACGGATGCGGCTCCACTTGTTGTAGGCGCTTTGCACATACCATGAGGTGATACCCATCAGGATGAAGGCAGGGATCATGAAGATGAGATAGATCGGGTCAAAGAAAAACATGGTTCATTCCTTTCAAATATATCTACGCAGTCAAATCACTCCGGTTTCTGGTTATTGAATCGGGGTGGGGGTGAGCACCGGTGTAGGTTGTGAGGTGGGGATCGCAGTTTTATTCAGGATTGCCAGCATGGTTTGCATGGCAGCGTCAAGCTGTGGATCGCGCTCTGCCTGGTAATCTTCCGGGGTCATGTTCACGTATACATCGGGAGTGAGCCCCACATGATCGATGGCGCGTTCCTTGGGTGTGAGCCACTTTGCAACAGTCACGCGCGCCGCACCCTCATTATTCGAAAGCGGCACCCACTGTTGCACTGATCCTTTGCCATAGGAGACGACGCCCACCAGAGTGGCGCGTCCGTAATCTTGCAGGGCGCCTGCCAGAATCTCAGAGGCTGAAGCGGAGATTTCGTTGATCAGGACAACGATGGGCATATCTGTGGCGCGCCCGTTGCCAGTGACGTTGAACGTATCGCGGCTGCCATCGCCATGTTGTTCGTACAGTACGACCCCATTGTCAATAAACTCGGAGGCCACATCCACGGCGGTTGTCAAAAAGCCACCGGTGTTGTTGCGCAGATCGATGATGATGCCGCGCGGGTTTTGGGCGAGGAGTTGATCGAGGTTTTTGTGCAGTTCATTCGTGGTCTGCTCGCCGAAAGTGTTGATAGCCAGATATCCGATGTTGTTATCGAGCATTTTGCTGGTGACGCTGGGGATGTCGATCCGCGCGCGCGTGACCATAAAATCAAGCGGGGCAGACTCCCCTTTGCGAGCCACTGTCAATTTGACCTGGGTCCCAGCTGGTCCCATGACCTTCTCCCGAACCTCCTCCGGTTTGATGCCGGTCATATCCACGCCATCTACGGCGATGATGGCATCACCGGCTTGCAGGCCAGCCGCCTCTGCTGGCGATCCCTCAATAGGACGGATGATGGTGAGGAAATCTCCTTTCATATCCACATATGCGCCGATGCCTTCATAGGCCCCGGCCAATTGTGAAGTTGCATCCTGATAAACGGCTGGCTCCATGTAATAAGTCTGCTGATCGCCGAGGGCGTCCATCATGCCTTTGATCGCACCTTCCATGAGAGCCTTATCATCCACAGGTTGATCCACGTAGCGTTCATGGACAATATTCCACGCCTCCCAAAACGGTTGGAAAAGGGTTTGAGTTTCCGAAGGAGTTGCAGCCTGCTGTTCGGCTGAGACTGTTGGGGCGGCAGATGGAGCCGCGCCATTTTGGCCAAAAGGAAAATTGCCTTGCAATTGGATGAGGTGCCCGGTAATGAATCCACCGGCGAACCCGCCCGAGAGCAGGATCACCGCTGTAAATATCCCCAGAACCACCTTGATGGTTTTACTCATAATGCCTCCGAATTGATATACTCTTAAATCAGGGTAAAGATACTACCTCGGGATTAATATACAATGAATCAATTGTTGGGATTGTGTTGGAACGGTGTATACGAAAGGTAAAAACTTGTGACCTGCCCGGCCGTTGGGCGCCGTCAATGCCCTGGCAGGAATTATTCCTTATTCCAGTCTTTGCCTTCAAGTTCCGCTATCCGTTTCCTTAACTCATCCATCGATTTGTTCGATGAGTTTTCCACAGGCTTGCTGAATGTGTCTTTCAGAGCGGACATCCAGCGCGAGTCGCCGCTTTTGGTCCAACTGCGTGTGATGAAATACATCACAAAGTTCGAGCCGACGATGAGGAGGATGAAGAGAAGGTCCCCGATCAGGATGCGGTCTGAGTCCATGGTAGTTTCTCCTTCGTAGAGCGAAATATTACCTCGCTTTACGTGTCTCCCAATAAAACCGGCAGATGATTCCAATCCGTGAAGACGCCACTGGCCTCGGCAGTGGGTTCATCGGTGCCATATAGTATGCTGGCCATGCCCGCTTCGAGGGCGGCACGCGTGGTATGCGGCAGATCGTCAATCACTACACATTTGCGCGGATCAGGTTCGTCGGCGAGTTCCTGTGCAATGGCAAATGATTCGGGCATGGGTTTGCAATATGGCGCGACAGCGTTGACATCGATGACGGTATCGAAGAGATCATCGAGTTGCAGTGCAGCGAGGATGCGTCGGGCGTGGTTCACATCTGCATTGGTAAAGATCAACTTCCGGCCGGGCAGCGAAGCGATGATCTCGCGTTGGAGTGGATTGGGTGTGAGATACTCGCTGAGCGGCAGATCATGTACAAAGGCGAGGTAATCCTCCGTATCCACGTTGTGACGTGCCTGCAAACCGCGCAGGGTAGTGCCGTACATTTTGAAATATTGCTCACGTAGAACCGGCACATCCTTTTCAGGGATGCCCATGTGTTCGCGCATATAGAGATTCATGCGTTCCTTGATGGCTTTCCACAAACCCGTGGAGGAGGGATATAGAGTATCGTCGAGATCGAAGAAGAGAGTTGTGAAGCGCATGGGGCGATTATAATCGTGCCATGCCCATTCGTTTGTTATCTTCAGAAGTTGCATCTCAGATTGCCGCCGGGGAAGTGATCGAGCGGCCTGCTTCGGTGGTCAAGGAATTATTGGAAAATTCACTCGACGCCGGTGCGCATGCGATCACAATTGCAGTGGAAGAGGCGGGACGGACATCCATTGATGTTGCGGACGATGGATCAGGAATCCCATCGTCTGAATTGGAACTGGCAGTCTCGCGTCATGCCACCTCGAAGCTATTCCGCTCCGAGGATCTTTTTTCCATCTCCACGCTGGGATTCCGCGGCGAAGCGTTGGCATCGATCGGCTCCGTCTCGCGCATGACGATCACCACACGGGTGAAGCAGGAAAAAGAGGGCACGCGCCTGAAGGTGGAAGGTGGTAAAAACGGCCGCACCAGCAAGGTGGGCACAACCGTTGGCACCACGGTGCGTGTGGAGGATTTGTTCTATAACGTCCCGGCGCGTTTGAAATTCCTGAAATCAGATGTGACCGAACGCCGCGCGATTGATCTCTTGGTCACGCGCTATGCGCTGGCGTATCATGATAGACGTTTTAAATTATCCGATAGGAAAAATGTTGTGTTGCAAACCTCAGGTGACGGAGACCGGCGCGCCATCCTTGCCGCGCTGCATGGCGTGGATGTTGCGAAACAAATGCTGGAGATTACCTCTACAGAAGAAGGCTTTGCCCTTACCGGATTTATCAGCCCAATTTCTCTCACACGCTCAAATCGTAAAGAAATCACCTTTTTTATTAATGGACGTTGGGTGCATGATGTTTCCCTCAGCGCTGCGCTGTTACAAGCCTATCATACGTTGCTTATGGTAGGGCGTTACCCCCTGACTGCG
>Ga0126377_10001751_pt1 | contig 14437 bp, 13 predicted proteins | sample PanSoiMetPlot_22_FD_92647 | JGI IMG/M metagenome (GOLD analysis project Ga0126377, IMG submission 92647) | Tropical forest soil microbial communities from Panama - MetaG Plot_22 | ecosystem: Environmental > Terrestrial > Soil > Tropical forest > Bulk soil | place: Panama | collected 2016-02-17
ACAGATACAGATACAGATACAGAAGCAGGATATCAATACCCCCAAATTAATGAAAATCGTATAATGAAAGTTCTTAGGCTGATAAACGGCAATGACAACCTACTTACTATTTGATGCACGTGTCTTAAACTTAAACTCGATGTTCTAATGTCAGTTATTTCCTTAGTATTTGGATATCCATGTCAGTTATTTCCTTAGTATTTGGATATCCAGTTTATATTCCAATCTCTGAACCTTTCTCTCTATTTGTTGCAGGTCCTGAACTATGCATTTGATCTTTAAGTTGTCTAAGTTCCTTTGTATTTCTTCTTATTTCTTCCTCAGTAGTAGTAGTCATTATCCTAACTAACTGCTATATTCAATATTCTCTGTATTAGGTATATTCCATATTACATTATATGCTTGATAGGTCCTGATTTGGGTAATATCTAATCTTACTTAATTAATCAATATAAGGTTCAATAAAGCAGAGAATTGACTTTGACTACTGTCAAATCCCTCTTTTGATTCTGCAGTAGCCTCCTTCATCATTATGAATCCCTTGATATCACTATAAACCATTATTAGAGCCGGAATACTATAAGCAAATAGTACGAGAATAACTGATATAATTATAATATTTTTTAGCCTCAAAACCTTATCACTTATGTATCTCGTACGCTTTGCTTGTAGTGGCTAACCTTCTTTTAAATGTTGGTCAGATAATTGATAGTTTGTACTGAAGATCTTTCTATCACAATAATAGGAATATAATGCAATTTTAACTCGTTTTGGATAGTATTTTTTGCTTGCTTGGCTTGTCTACTATAAGACAAAATTTGAAATCGCTTTTGAATTAACAAGAATTCTTTCACCGTTGCGGAACTTACCCATGCTTGTAACTTCTTATAATTGGAAGATAAATATAGATAATTAGCGAGTCTAATCTGTTAAGACTTTTTGATTTGTTTTGTCAATCGACAAATTATAGAATCAATGTATTAAGTGTACTTATCTTTACCTGCTCGTATATTAATTAACTTGCTATTAAGACGGAATGAAAATAATGGCAAATCATTATTTAAGCCTCGATCTAAGGTTTGTTTCACTAGTGACGGTAGTAGTCACTCTAATAATATTCTATTCTCTTACAAGTCAAATAACTTGGGCAGCATTAATTTTTTGTCAGGTAGGTCCGTCTGTATGTAATGGGACTTCAGGTCCTGACATAATGTATGGAATAAAAAATCAGGTAACTCATGGTCTTGGAGGTAACGATTTTATCATAGGTGATCTGTCTGGTGCTAACAGCATTTATGGTGATGATGGAGATGATACTTTACTCGGTGGGTATTATTCTGATTATATGGAAGGGGGCGCAGGAAATGATAAATATGACGGTTATTATGGTAACGACCTGATTCAGGATGTTGTCTCCGTTCACGAAACGTCTGGAGACGATGTTATTTCAGGCAGTTATGGGGACGATGCTATATATTCAGGTGGAGGGTCCGATATAATTTACGGTGGACCAGGTTCTGATGGCATTAATCCTAATTTTTTTGACCGCCGTGATTTCTCCCGTGATTTTGTAGACTGCGGCACGCAATATGATTCTGTCGCTGTTTATTTGGCGGACGATTGGGCTGGAATAAATTGCGAAACGATTGATAATCATGATGCATAGATCGATTAATTATATTCTGCTTTTATGATCGAGACACTTGGCCATCCAGTAATAAAATAGGCATTTTAGCCCGTTTTAGACGGGTTATTTTGCATACTTAATATGCAAAAGTTTTCCCTTTTTCCAGTTTGCAATCATAGTCGACAGTAGACTATGGGTCATACCCAACGATCTACTGTGGCACAAAAATATGCTATTTCATTTATTGTTTTTTTCAAATGACCAATCTCTAGTGTAATTTTCACTTTTTAAAGAGATCGTAACGTTATCTGTCTTGAATAATTCAAAGTAAGTCGATCTAATTTTCTTGAATTTATCTGGTTCGTCCTGTATTTGTTTTGTATAACCTATTACGTTATCAACTAATTTACTCAATTCTGCACGGTCATCATAATTGGTTTGCCTTCTAAATTCAAAATTAAGAAATGAATCGAGACATTCTTTTCCACAAAATACTACAGGAATAGACGAAGTACCGTTAATATTAACATTGATTTCCTATTACACGACTCATTTTTACATTTAACAACTTCAATGCTCATAACTGCAAATATTGGTTATTGTCTATTATTGCCCTATTTGTTGTAGGAACATTTGTAATTATCTATACCCTTAAACACGTAATGGACTATTTTGAAAGAAGAAAGAATAGATAGAGATAGATCCTTTATTACAGTAACAATAATCACATATAATAATTTTATAATATTTACAAAAAATGTGTTGACAATCAGTAAATTTTATATCGGGTTCGGTGGGATTGTGAGCAAATTTGCTTGTAGTCTATATGTTAAATCGCAGAACGGCTCCGGTGACGGATTTGAACCTTGTTAATCTGCACAAGATAATCGAAAATCTATGGTCTCTAATACCCTGCCACTAAAATAATTATTAGTTTCGTGACTCATTTTCTTACGGGTAAGTTTGCAAAAATGAAGAAAGATGAAACGGCTGTTCGAAGCACAGAAAGCCTAATTAATAATCCTATGCGGGTGCTCTTTACTTGTCCTCATGGTGGACGAGTAGAGTTTTCTCCTTTTAGAGATGATTCAAATGTTACATGGATAATTTTGGAATAAGTTCTAAATAATATCTACCTACTACTAGTTCAGATAAGGATACTTTTCCTGAACTCAGGGCAATATCATGAGCTTGACAAATTGACCTTGAGTTATATACTGTTGTTTGTCCCAATTTCAAATTTTATAACAATTCTGAAGCAAAGAATCAATGAACGGGGATGAGATATTCAGAATTCTGAAGAGTAAGAAATTTGATTTGATTTTCGTGCTGAATCTTGACAAATTATTTTGGATCTATACCGCTTATCACTTTAAATCCGGCCCTTCGGTAGTCTCCACTTCTCGTAGGCCCTCCTCCCCACTTTATTTCTCCTTCGAATGCCTTTCCGCAATCCTGACATATCATCGAAAGAGTTCCTTCCTCTTCCCAACGCTCTTCCGTCTTAGGTAGCACTGACCATGTGCCTTTGGGATGAGGGCAATTTACCTCGCTAACTGGATACTCCTGTTCTTTTTTTTCAGTTCCCATGTCTGACATTTGTATTGCAACATTATTTAAAGGATATCTATACCAGACCTGAAACCTCAGTTCATGTGTCCTTTCAACTTTATCGATTATTTGAACTAGCAGCGAAAATCACCTTAGAACGTACTTTATTCCTATACAGGTTTAATAACATCACCAGTTCTAAATCGTAAAGGCAGCTGAGATACACCATGCATGAATGCGCTAGATAGAGGTTTCATCGCGTCAGTCTTAGTACTATCCAATTCTAAATATGTCAGTCTATCAAGTATTATTCTAAGGACTACACTACACTCGAGCCTCGCTAAACGAGCACCAGAACAGAAATGTATTCCATGACCAAAGCCTAGATGAGCAGGAGCTAGACGCGATATTTCAAAATTCTCTGGATCTCGAAATACTGTCTCATCATGGTTGGCTGACCCTAGCCATACAACAACTGTTTCCCCTGCCGGTATTACTTCTGACTGTCCGATTGTAATTTGCTCAGTTGTAGTGCGAAATACTCCTTGAATAGGAGACCTATATCGCAGAGTTTCTTCTATCGTCGACGGGATCAACTGGGACGTCGATGAATAATCTTCTTTCAATTTTCTGAATTCTTTAGGATTTTGAAGCAACGAGAGAATTGTATTACCTATCAGGTTGACTGTCGCCACGTGTCCCGCATTGATTTCATACATAAGTCGAGTTCGAATTCGAGAAATGTCTTCGGCTGAAGCTTTGCCCATTTGTGCAGTGGTTGACCTCACTAATTTATCTGCCAATTCACGAAAAATATCATGACCTCGTTCTAGAACGCCTAGGAGGTTTGCGATGACTGCCACAGATAGTGGAGAGGCTAAGTCATTGATGAGATCCATATAGCCTTTCCTTATTACCCTATTAACTAAGTCATGCGTGATACTCTCTACTATCGGTTCTAATTTAGGTATCTTTATTGAAGAGAATGCTGAGGTACTGATTCCTCTTAACATCTTCTGATATGTAGGATCGGATTCAAGCAAGTAGGGATTTGCATTCTCTGCCTTCTGTTTATTTTCTTGATAGGGATGTCTACCCGATTTTGGTGGGGTTGAAGAAAAGTATTTGTGATTTCCTAGAATATAACGTACATCACTATAACGGAACACTCCCCACACATCATTTCTATCATCATATACAACAGGATTATTACATCTCATCTCTGAATAAAATTGAAAAGGGTTGGATAGTTGCTGAGGAGAAGGGAAAATGTTCACTATTATTAAATATTTTTGTAAAATGTCGGATTTAAGGATTGCATCATGAAAGACTTAGCCAAAAAACTTTTGAAAATAATATGAAAGCCTTGAATATAGCTAAACCAGTAAAATTAGAAGCAAGTATAATTAATAATTTAGGGAATGATTATCAGCAGTTGAGCAATTTTGATAAGACGTTGGAATTCCATACCATGGCCCTTGATTTAGCCCATGAAATTGTATACAGAATTTTGGAATCATCCTGTATATTGATTCTGAATATTGATGATGTTTTCTACATAACCTTATCGAGGCAATGAAATCAAGTCCGTTCTTTCTTATATCGCGTTCTCTTACATTATTTCTGTCGAGGTAATCCTTCAAATCGTAAAATCTGGAATGGATACGTGAAACAGTAATTATTGTAAGTGGAAAAAGGGATGTACCAGAAAGTTGTTCTAGATTGATTCCTTTCAAAGTTTTAGGATTATTAGCATCAGCATAGTCAAAGAAAGTAGGAACTAAATCGTACCGAATGCCAATGCTCTTATAATTTCATGGGTCGATTTGCCAAGAGTGTTCATGTAAAGAGGCACTCTAATTCCTCCTTCTGGCAGTTGTCCTTTGAATCCTTTGAATGGAGTATTGGATACTTGTGCCCATTCGGGTCCATAAGTTACAAATGAATTCCAGTTACCAAGAATAGGTTCTGTAGTATTGAGAGATTTTAAAAGAACTTCCGTTTAACATTGGTGCACCAATCACCAAGATTATTAGAAGTTCGGTGAATATGAATGATAATTTAATACTGCTTTTTTGCATTAGCTTCATGGTACGACCTACCCTGAATTGCCTATTTAAGTATAATCTACATCATTAAATATAGAAATTTTAATTTTTAATCATCAAGTTAGCATTTTGCTTTTCCGCCATAAAATGATTAAAAATCTTCTTACAATGGATTATATGATATCATGGTTTCAACTATGTTTTTGAGTTTCCATGCTCCATTGAAAGCCGGCGCTTCTGGTCCATAGATGCGGAAATATACGAAAAATCCCTTATCAGGAATAGTCTTGACCCACTGGTTTTCCTTGCCTACGGGTACGGTAGGACCGAAATAAATGTCATATGAGCCATCTGGATTTGGCTCTGGCTTTTCAAATAGTGACCTTACAGCGGCCTTATTCTGGTCTGTTGCTATCTCGGAGCGAGTGTCAACATCATAGACGGTCGCAGACCAGAATAGATTGCCAGGAACTGGCCCAGGAAAACTCAGTTTGTAATTATTACTGCCATCGAGGTATGAGCCTGCGTTGTCACGAAAAGCGGCAAAGTAAATTGAGCCAGCACCGACTTCCCGCTTACCCATTACTGGTGAGGCGCCGATGGCTTGAAAATACGCGTTATCCATAGCCTGTAGGTCTAGGAATGACGCTGTGCCCATATCCTTTGTGGTCGCATTAAGTTGTCGCAGAGGAAGCCACTCCCAGTTACGGTCCCTCCAAACTATACGCTGGGGTTCACGGTTGGCGTATGCACTAACCCTCAACTCTGCTTGGGCGTTGTTGGTTGCTTCTTCCAGAATTTTAGTCATTCGAGAATCAGGGTTGAAAGGCTTTCCTTTCTCTATCCCCAGTGATTGCAGCATTCCATAAATTGGCCGGAAATCCACCGGAGTCGTCTCATCATCTATCACCGACTTCAATTGTTGCCAGTAGGTGAGATTGTTCTCCCAGTTCAGAAGTCTATTGGGTAGAGTAGAATTAGTCACATCAATGAATTTGAAGGTAACTGGGTCGGGAGCCTTGTCGAGTGGATAAACTTTGACATTGTCGAAATCTTGAAGTGCCTTAGTAGTATTACCAAGTTTAGATAATGACCTAAGACCAAAGAACACCTTCCAAGTATCACTCTTTCCCACATAGTAGCCCTCTGGAACTTTGCCCTTATAGCCTGGAGGAAGAATTAGGTGTTTGCCGCCCTGTCCTTTGTCCGGTCCAGGTAGTCCAATATCTAGAATCCAGCGCATATTGTGGTCAGACGCACCTCCAAGAAAGTTACCCTGTGGGACATCGATTACAATTGGCCCCGCAGTCTTAAGGTCTAACATTGCGAATGCGTATGGCGTATCTGAGTTGGCTGTAAACACTTGATGAGCAGGCCCCGCCGCGAACTTGACACCCACTTCATTAGGTTTATCGCTTGGAGAAATTACCTGCATCTGGGCTTCAGTTACCATGGTAGGAAAGAAGAACTTGTATGCCTCTGTGGCCCGACTAAGGTCTGCGTTGTCATAGGCGAGGTTGGCTGTTTCACCTACCGGGTAACCACGCTCGAATTTGTATGAAGAATTATCTAATGATGTTGTTGAATTGGTTGATACTTGAGCAAACACTACTTGTGATGATTTCATTGGGATAGAACCATTAATGGCCAAAGCACTCAAAATTATAATGAAGGTCAAACTAATTGAGAGTGTAATTAGTGAATGGTCTTTGCTTTTCATGACTTAAATTAAAAAAATCATCTATATAAGATGCATAAGGTAATTCAATTAGATATCAGAATTGGTATCATTAACCCGTAGAACGATGAAAACTCAATATTTATAAATTTTTTATCTTTATAACTAAAGTATTGTAAATTTTATATCGTGTTCGGTGGAACTAGTAAAACTAGCACTCTATATTTTGAACCCTCTGCGCAAATGAACGAAATAAACACTGAGAGCGGACAGTTTTCCAATAATTGCTCAACAATACAAATATTGACATGCACGAACCTTAATGTTTGCAGATTTAGTCAAAATTACGTAGTTATTTTACTTCCTCTATCTGTTGTTTGTCGTTGACATAATATCCAACAACTTGTGTGTCGAAATTCCATGATAAGACCTTACGCACTCCCATTCGTATATGCGCATAATGATGTTCTTTGTCTCCAGGATTGCCAGCGCAATCGAAATGTCCTATAACTGCTATAATGTGTGAGTGGTGTTTCTCAATTGATATGGAAACTGCTCTACGTAGAAGCTCGATCTCATCTAAATTTTCCCTACTGGAAATAATCCCGTCTACGCCTGGAAATGTTACCATATCAACCCCATCAATGTCGTATTTTTGCTTCATGAAGCTTATTACAGGTTCCTGAGTCCTTCCATCAATACAATTTATTGCGGTTCCAAATCTGAAATTCATCATTGAATAGCCTAATAGAGTTTCTGCGGAGTAGCCTATTAGAGTTTCTGCGGAGTAGTTAATATTTTTCCAAATAGCTGCGACTCTGCCATCTTCACATGACCTTCAACCATGTTGCTAAATGGAAAAATGGTATCGATTACGGGCTTTATCTTTCCCCTACTCACCCATCGTATTACTTCTTCTAATTCAGCTTTGGTTCCCTCCGTTGCACCTAATAAATTGGTACCTTTGAAAAACAGATACCTCAGGTCAATTGTCGAATCGTATCCAGTGGTAGCACCTGTAGATACAAGCGTGCCACCCATCTTCAATAGGCTTAGCTCTTGTGGAAAAGCGGTTTTGCCAATGTGCTCATAAACAACGTCCACACCTTGCTTGTTAGTTATTTCACGCACCTTCCGGTACCAATCAGATTCACGATGGTTTACTACATAGTCCGCCCCAAGCTGTAAGCACTTGCTCATTTTGTCATTATTTCCAGCGGTAGCAATAACGCTGCAGTTGAATAATTTGGCAATCTGTATACCAACAATTCCCATACCACTTCCTCCACCCATTATTAGGATTGTCTGTCCTGGACGTATGTTGGCTCTAGTAACAAGCATATGCCATCCTGTCATGCCCACCATCGAAATTGCTGCCGCATCATTAAACGATACATTGTCTCGAAGCTTGACCACGTTTACAGCCGGTAATTGAGTATACTGTGCAAATCCACCCCAGAGAGGGCCCGTCTGGAAACCCCAAACCTTCCTACTGGAACAGTCATATTCCCTTCCGGACGTGCATTCATAGCATACTCTGCAAGTCAGATTTGAATGCACAACAACTCTATCTCCAATCTTGATGTTTGCCAAGACATTTTCTCCAATTTCCACAACTGTTCCGGCTGCGTCGCTTCCTGATATGTGGGGCATTGGAATTTTGATTGGTTTACCCCAGATACCCCAGAGGTCATCGTAATTGTACGAGGCCGCTTCGACTTTAATCAGGACTTCGCTAGATTTGGGCTTTGGCGCATCAATATCCTCGATTTTTACCACCTGCCTAGGATCTTCACTATGTTCTCTGTATACAGCTGCTTTCAAGTATATTTACCAGCATCTATATCCCGTACTGTCATATATTCATAGTTATGTACAATTGATTAATCACTAGGACAGCCCATGTATTGACCGTCACAACTATTCATGTCGTAGCTCGTCAATAGTACAATTTGTAAACCATTTAGGTTTTTTCCAATTTTCTTCACAACTCCCAAACTTGAGTCCAAATAGAGAGATGACACGGCGAACATTGTGAAGTCTTCCCCACTAAATAATCTATCATTATGTTACTAGTCACGATAACATTTAACTCGGGTTCGGTGGAACTGATAATGCGAGAATTACGATTTATGAACCCGTATACTCATCGGGATTGGTGGAAACCGTGACAAAATTGATACCATAAAAAGATCCAGCTATTTGTCTATCTACATTTGTTTACCTGGCATAGCCCACCATCGAAGGCTCGATGTCAATTTGGCTTGATTATAGTTCTTGACAAGGTTATAGAATTTCTCTGTATCAATCGAGTCAGGTTTAAAGAAGGTGGCACTATGTCCTCTTCAAAGTTTCCTCGGAATGTTTATGTCCTAAATTTGGCTTTCTACCTTTTCTAAATAATTTTAACTTGTTTTAACTTGGCTATATTTTCAGGTCTGTGTTTATAGTCTGTGGTTCCTGCTTACAGGATCCGACAACCCATGACGACATGCGTAATTGCATCACAAAAAAGGTTTATTGGATGCGGCGATTCATCAATACATAAACTCCGGTAAGTTTGCATTCTCAAAAATGTATAGATCCGAGGATATTACTGTCAATGTACGCAATTACGTTTGAATTGGCACTACTGTTCATTAATCTCCAAAAATGTCTGGATCACCTTTCTGAACTTTTCAGGATATTAATACATCCATCCATGTCCTGCGTCTTTTATCTGTACAAGTGATACCAAAGGTATCTTTTCCACTAGCGATAATGCAGCTTTAGGAGTAGTGATTATATCTTTTGTGCCAACCAAAACTAGAGTTGGTTGAACAATCCGTGAGGGAGAGTTGTATATGCCATTCCATTTTATTATTGCTTGTGCTTGTTTTTGTACTGTTTCAAGAGATATTGTTCCTTTAAGTAGTGGAAAATGATTTATGTAGTCTGGATATTTCTGAAGCCAAGTTTGAGGGAAAAAATATGATAGAATTTGCCTTGCTTGCTCTTCAGGAGTACCAGATACATTACTCAAAGTTTCCATTAGCTCAGGACTTGAAGGAATAGCTTTGTCTCCACCAGGACCTGACCCATATAGGATAAGACTATTAACTTTATTTGGGTGCACGAGTGCTAATTCCTCTGCAATATTTGAGCCCATTGACCACCCAAGAACATCTGATTTATCTATGTTGAGTGCATCTAACAAACCAGCAGCATCATTTGCAAGTTGGGTAATTGAATAATCTTTCACTCCGAGGGATGTATTTCCAGTACCTCTATTATTATAGACAATGACATTATAGTTTGACTGCGCAAGTTCTCTAAGTATTGTAGGCTCCCACATATCCATAGTTACTTTCAAACCTGGTATGAAAATGAGTGGCTTAGTGTCAGAACTTCTTTTGCCAAGTATTTTGTATTCTATTTCTATATCATCTACTTTAGCTTTTTGTGTCGGAAAGCTATCTATATATTCCCTTGCCGGAGTTTCCTTAGATATATCCATATCTATAGTAACAAATTATAATAGTAGAAATATATAAGATCAGCTCCTTTGTAGAGAGTTGAATTTCATTGCAAATTTAAATACTCTCTCTTGATATTTCAGCTAAGTAATATGCAAGTATGTGCAGCCAGTTATATCCAAGCACCAATTTATTTTGTAAATATTCATACTGTGTTAGCAAATTTGTTTGTAGTCCAATTGATGTTACTTGATGCTTATTTTGAATGCCAACTACTATTCAAGATTATGACATGAGGCTAGTTGTATTTGACCGAAATTTTATCCAATTTTAGGAACCCAATAACTAGGAAATAATATGTAAGTACAATCGAGTTAGTCGATACCTGCTACGGTATCGGCTGTAAATTCGGACTCATATAGAAATAAGCTGGTGAGCTTTAACTGTTTCTAAAAACTAAAATAATGATTAAATGAAGTTCATTTCATTCTTATCCATCATAGTTGCACAACTAAAGCATTTTGGAGTCATTTGATTAGTATCATTTAGTATAACTCCTTTATCATATAACTCAATTTATGGAAAAACAAACAACATATTATGCAAGCGTAATCATAGGAAATTGAATATTATGGTACTTGAATTGATGCCCCAGCCTCGCTGCATTGATTGTGGCGATAGCTGGCTGTACTTGAAGGGAGGCTTCCAGGTCGAATGGGGGGGTCATCGAAACTCCGTACTAGACGGGGCAGTGTTGCGGTTTCAGAACTACGTTGCACGACGAACTGGTGTCGATCTCCGTCATGCTACTGCGGCGCGACTTCGGATTGACTGTCAGGGAGAAGATAAGGGCTATCTGACGATCAATGCGCGTGAGAATTACTCGCTGGCCGTCAAAGATGAGGCTGTAGTATTAACGGCAGATGGACCGGCGGGTGTCCTGCGTGGCCTAGCGACACTCCGGCAATCCATTACCAACGTATCTGTAGGCTTCGCCATCCCAACGATGTTGATAGATGACGCTCCGCGTTTCATGTGGCGTGGTGTCATGATTGATGTCGCGCGGCACTTCTATTCTGTACCTGCGCTCAAACGCCAGATTGATGCAATGGAGCTGGTGAAGCTGAATGTCCTCCATCTGCATCTGAGCGACAACGAGGCCTTTCGAGTTGAAAGTTGTCTTTATCCCAAGCTTCATGAAGGTTCATCACCAGAATACTATTCTCAGGTCGAGATTCGTGAGCTTGTGTCATATGCAGCAGATCGTGGGGTGCGGATCATTCCAGAATTCGATGTTCCGGGACACTCGCTGGGAATGTTGAAAGCCTATCCCCAATATGCCTCCGGTGAAGTGGAAGGAAGGGACTACTTTTCTGCGATGGGTTCAGCGCTCAATCCCGCCAACCCAGAGACCTTCACCTTCCTTGATCACCTGTTTGGAGAGATGGCTGAGTTGTTTCCAGACAAGTATTTCCACGTGGGTGGCGACGAGATCTCCGGGGCAGACTGGAAGACCAATCTGCAAGTCCAAGATTTCATGAAAGCAAATGATTTGAAGACGCTAGGTGAGCTCGAGTCCTATTTCTTCGATCGCGTACGAAAGGTCGTCGTTGCTCATGGAAAGATCGTTATCGGGTGGGAGGAAGTTGCAGGGTCTATGATCCCGGATGATGTCCTCGTCCAAGCATGGCGCAGCTCGAATGCCATTGCCAGAATCACGAACCAGGGTAACCCGGTGATCGCAACGTGCGGGTACTATTTGGACAAACTCTGGCCGGCCGAGGACCACTATAGAGTCGATCCGCACGACCCTACCACATGTGGCTTGACACTCGAACAGTTCGCGGAAGGAGAGTCAAAAGGACTGCCTGAAGCGATCCTCGCCAAGGACCAAGCGATTGATCAATCGCTGAAGCTTTCTCCCGAACAGCAGGGGCTGGTAATTGGTGGCGAAGCAGCGCTGTGGGGTGAGATTGTCACCGAAGAAATGTTCGACAGTCGGCTCTGGCCATGTGCTACCGTCATCGCTGAACGCCTGTGGTCGCCCGCCTCTGTTCGCGACACCGCAGAGATGTATCGAAGGCTCATCATCGTTCACGACGGGTTGCGTGTCGGGGGGCTTGAGGACGATGCCAATCGTAGGCGGATGGCAATGAGGCTGGCGCCGGGTGAATCACAGCCAGTGGCACTTCTACTCGATCTCGTTGCGCCGGTGCGCAACCATGCTCACAATCATATGGGGATGGGACTTTTGAAGGGGAAAAAGCCGCTACCCCAGGAGTTCAATGAGTTAGCCGATGCTGCATCGCCCGACAGCCTCGTGGCACGTCTTTTTGCGCTTGACACCGAGCGGTTCGTGCGCGGTGAGCATTCTGACGCCGCGGCGCTGAAGGCGACCCTAACATCATGGCGCAATAATCATATTCTATTCACAAAAGTCGCGAAAAGGAGACCCCAGCTTGAGGCTGCACTGCCTATTTCCGCTGATATCGGAGCGCTTGCAGGTATCGGCTTGGATGCCATCGCGGCGGTCGAAAGCAAGCATCCACCCAGTACGGATTGGCGTGATCATGCAAGGGAGCTACTCGATCGTCAAGCTGCAGCCGAAAAAGCGTCGGAAAGCATAGTCCAGATATTAACAATGGAGCAACCGGCAGCTGACCTACTGATCAGTATCACGCCGGGCGTCCGGAAACTTGTGGAAGCTGCGATGAGTTCTGGACGCTGACCTTCCCTCTGGTTGATTTAAAAATTGCGTAAAACATGGAACCAGTATATAATGCATTTACTAAATATCGGAACTCCTTTTTACTAAAATTAAGAACCATATATAATATTCATTGGTACTTCATTTGTTGCTTATATCTAGAGAACATCATTTCGCTAATTAATTGCAATAAACGTCAAAGTAGCAAAGAACAGAATAGTTTTCGATGTTAATTTCCAAGGCGGGTTTGGTCCCTGCATGTATAGGGGTTCAAGGATTCAGTATTTACCCTAGCTCAATCACACATATCAAATGTACAATTATTAGTCATTCAACTGAAAGGATAAAACAATTTCAAATTAAGTATATCAATTCTTACTTTTCATTAGTAAAATTATCGTATAATATTTACAATAAATCCGTAGAAAATATATAAATTTTATATCGGGTTCGGTGGAAACCGTGACAGAATTGACACTAAAAGTAGACCCTGAGAGCTAGTCCTCATATGGTGCTGGCCTTATGGGTTGTTTACAATATGAATCCCAACAGTATGAAAATATTAAGAGATTGTTATGTAACTATCATTCAAAAGGGTTTCGAGGGACTCTGTGCCACTCACTTTAGCAAAAAAGATTTCATTTCATATAAGAAACTAACTAAATATTTATCAATTAGAATAGGCTAGAATATTGGTCTATAAATGGCGAGCACTTCAAATCAAAACAATGAAGGTGATAAACCCGTGGGTTTTTTGAAGGCGGCCTTGAGCCCTCCGAAGGAATCACAGATTTTCCATCTAGCTCTTATCATTATTTTTGCCTATGTGGTTTTTTTCGCTTGGATTATAGCTTCGTCTCCGGTGAACACTGACTCTACTGGAAAGAAAAGTATTGATTACGCAGGAATGTCCAATTTAACGGCGACTTTTGGAATAATAGCTGCTGCTGTAGTGGGATATTATTTTGGGCAAAGAAACTTGGAACAGGCTTCAAAAAGTGCAGAAATAGCCTCCAAAGTGGCAGAAGATAAAAAAGTTGCATTAAAGAATGAAAAGAAAGATAGGTTGCTATCTATAGAAAAAGCTATTCCAATTTATAAAGATGCTGAAAAATTCGTCACTTTGGCCGAAAATACAGTTGATAAAAATGTACTAGATAATATTAAAAAGCAAATAGATGTAGACTCGTTGAAGAAGGGCTTGAAAAATCGAATCACCGAAGTCGAAGGTACCGCGAAAACGAAGGGAAAAGAAATTATAGAAGAATCCTGAGCCATAAGACCAACATAATCACGGAAACTAGAAAATCTTTATTTAGATAATATAATAGATCTTTGTAATTCCTTATCTTTTGATTTAATTTTAAGGTA
>Ga0126377_10001752_pt1 | contig 14437 bp, 13 predicted proteins | sample PanSoiMetPlot_22_FD_92647 | JGI IMG/M metagenome (GOLD analysis project Ga0126377, IMG submission 92647) | Tropical forest soil microbial communities from Panama - MetaG Plot_22 | ecosystem: Environmental > Terrestrial > Soil > Tropical forest > Bulk soil | place: Panama | collected 2016-02-17
CGAGTATCCCGGCGACCCGGTTGCCCGCGGCGTCGGCACGCCGCTCAAATACAGTGTTCCGGCTTGAGATCGCCCTGAGCAATCGCACGTCGAACTGTGCTGTCGTGTTGATGTGCAGGGCCGTTGCACGAGATTTGGGAAAACCGTTTGGAATGAAAAAAAACCCCGGTTTTGGCCGGGGTTTTTGTCGCGTAAGTCGTTGATTTTGTTTGGAGTGGGCCCGAGAGAAGTTGAACCGCCGACCTCACGCTTATCAGGGGCCAACGGCGCCTTAGCTAGCGAGTTCTGAAGTGCGTCAACGCTCGAGAAAACAGAGTGATAGCGAACCCACGGTATCGCTAGCAACCACTAACAATCGACGTCTAACGCCACCTCACTAGACTTCGACTAGACCAAGCTCGTTAGCGACGAGCGGATAGAGGTGCCGAAGTCGATGCAATGACTTTCCTTATTACTGCGTGCGGCGCTGTCGCCTGCGGCAGAATAACAAGTTAGCTAGCTGCGGCCATCAATGACGGTAGAGATTCGGCAAGCCGTCGAACGCCAGTACGCCGCCTTCCCGCATCGAGTGCCACAGCGCGTGGAAGGCTGCGAGTGCTGCACCACGCCGGCGCAATGCGACGCACTCATTCGCTCGTCGCGTGAGCACCTCGCGGCCACCGACCTTGATTTCTACGCCCTCAAGGCGATCACGACGGTCGGCACCGTTGACGATTTTCGGTACTTCTGGCCGCGACTCGTCGAGCTCGCAATTGACGATTCGCTAATCACCGATCGTGAGGTGCTCTTCGGCAAGCCACTCTATGGCCACCACGACACCTGGCCGCCAGCTGAGCGGGCCGCGATGCTCGCCCTGGCCGAGGCGTTGAGCGCGCGCTTCGCCGAAGAAGCAATCGATGAGGACGCGGTCGACTCTTGGCTGTGCGCGATTGGGCGGTTGACCGAAACGCTCACGGATTTTCGTCCATTCCTCGCGTCGTTCACACAACCCACCGACGCAGCGTGGACCAATCTCCTCGTACTGACCGATCGCAATTGGGAAGCGGTCGAGCGCCGCAACCGTCCAGCAAGCGCCTTTTGGAATGACGCCCCGACCGCTGCGGCGACATTCCTTACCTGGTTTCGCGCGCATCCACAGATTCAGGCCGCCCGCGCTGCGTTGGATCAGCGCGATCGCGAGTTATATGGCGCTGAACCGACTCGAGGTTCAAATTCTTCGAGCAGATAGCTAACGAACGTTGAGCCAGACGGGCGACGCTAAAGGAGCGCGGCTGCGCTCGCGCTTTCATTTGACTCGCGTGCAGGCTAACTGGGGTAGCGACACGCATCCCAATGAATTCCCCTGAGACGTTCACGATCCGTGCGGGAGACGGCGCCGAGCTTGTCCTTGGCCCACCAGATCCTGACGCATTCATCGCGCGCTTACGCGCCCCTGGCCTAAACGCCGAGGTCGCGGTGTTCCACTTCGGCGGTGATTTTCTCGGAAAATACTTCGCCGATTTGGCGACCAATTGGCGTGGTTGGGATGGCGACCGTGACTGGCGGTCCCTTGAAGGTGCCCTCGAGTTTCACGCGTCCATCTCGAAAGCTGGAGCGGTGCTAATCCAGGTCGTCCTGCGCAATAGCACCGACTTCACATGGCGACTGACTTACGACTTTGGAATCGAGAACGGCGACTTGGATATGCTGGCGCGCGACGCCGCAGCGTTTGGTCAACTTCTCGGAGCCGCTACCTAAACGAACGTTGCAGCTGAGAATGCAAATCCATTGGCAATCCCAACCACGACCGGCGCGTCCGATTGAACACGCGCTCGGGCCACGTCACAACACTTAGGCGAGCGATGGTCGATCATCTGAGCGCTGCTCCGCTCTTCCGCGATCCGAGGATGCGGCCTGGGCCCTCGTGCGCGTAGTCTGCCGAACGCCTGAACCGTAGCGCGCGAGTTCGAGCTCGAAGATTCGACGACCTACCCGAGGACCGACGACGCGCCTCGGAGCTGACGATCGATCTGTGTGGCGGGCGTCCACGCCAGCCCGTGCGCGATTCAGCGTTGCCGAGCGCCGCGCGCCGCCTGCAACTGCCGCAGCACCTCGCCAAGCTTTCGCATCTCCTCGCCATAAGTGGCCCAATCGTCGGCACGCTGCGCCGCACGCGCGCGATCGTAGATCGCTCGCTTCCTTCGCGAGCGACTGCACCGTGGCTGCGGTTCCGGCAACAGGCGCTGCCGGTGCGGCGAGCGAATCGGCGGTAGCAACGACGGGCACTGGCGCCGGCCCACCGACGAGCGCCGCTAGCGCGGCGTCCAACGTCTCGGCCATCGCGACGCGCCCTTCCTGCGCGGCCACCACGCGCTTGAGCTCCGGGATGCGTCCGCCCGCCGCGCGCAGATACAGGGGTTGCACGTAGATCAACGCGCCGTCGATCGGGAGCACGAGCAACTCACCGCGCAAGACTTCGGAGCCGCGCTGATCCCACAGCGTGATCTGCCGCGAGACTTCGGTGTCTTGATTGATTCGATTCACGATCTGATTCGGCCCGAACACGAGGCTCTGACGTGGAAACCGATAGACCGCGAGTTTGCCGTACTGCATACCGTCGTTCCGCGCGACCATCCACGCCGCGAGGTTGTCTTTCTGTCGCGGCGTGAACGGCCGCATGAGAATGAACTCGGGCTCGGTCGCGCCGGGCAGTCGCATGACCATGTGTCGCATGAACGATTCGCCGGCCCCGCGACGTTCGCCGCCCGGTGCGGCGGGCTGCGCCGCGGCGTCGGGGATCTGCCACTGATCTTCACGATGATAGAACGTCTCTGGATTCGCCATGTGGTACGTCGCGTAGAGCGCCGTCTGCACGCGGAACAGATCCTCCGGATACCGCAGATGCGCCCGCAGATCGGCCGGCAACTCGGACAGCGGATGAAGCAGGCGTGGATAGATGCGCGCCAGCGTGCGGATCACCGGATCGGCCGGCTCCGAGAGGTACGCGGTCACCGAGCCATCGTACGCATCGATCACGACCTTCGCGCTGTTGCGCATATAGTTGATGCCCCCGGCGATCGGCTGCGCGTACGGATACCGTGACGACACCGCATAGCCATCGAGCATCCATTTGAGGCGCCCATCGGTCGTGATCACCATGTACGGATCGCGATCGAACACGAGGAACGGCAGTGCGCGCTCGGCACGATCGCGGATGTTGCGGTTGTAGAGAATGCGCGTACGGTCGGTGAGATCGCTCGACAACAGAATGTTGAACGCGCCGAAGTGCATCGCGAACAGCATCCGCTTGAAGAACGATCCGATCGGCACGCCGCCGCGTCCGTCATACGACGAGTAGGCCGCGGCGTCGCCCTCTCCCGCCGGATAGTCGAACTCACGCTGCCGGCTGGGAGCGAGGATGAAGTCGTTCGACATCTCGCCGAAGTAGATCTGCGGCCGCGTCACCTTGACTTCGATGCTCGAGGCAGGCGGCAAATCCTTGATGAACAGCACCGGCAGCCCTTCCGCCGTCACTTCGTTCGACGGCCCGAGCGTGACGCCCATGCCATGCGTGTAGGTGAGGTGCTCGTTGATGAAGCCGCGCGTCGGCAGCGCGTCCGTGTTCATCTCACGCGCCGAGAGCATGACCTGACGCTGTCGTCCGCCGATGCGGTACCGGTCGTCGTCGACCGCGAGGAAATCATAGTAGGTGCGGATCGACTGAATCTGACCGAAGGTCTGTAGCAGCGGCTCGCGGTCCCACAACCGCACGTTGTCGATCGTGGCGCGGTTCGCGGCGATGTTCTGCGGCGTCACGCGCGCCTCCGCGCCGATTTCCCGCAGCTCGACACTGTCGATGCCCCACGCGCGGCGCGTCGCCTCGATGTGGCGGACGATCTGCGGCGTCTCGCGTGCCAGCTCGTTCGGCTGCACGACAAGCCGCTGGTACGACGCCGGGACGACCCACGCCAGGACGGACACAACTATGTAGCCGGCGATCGCCCCGGTGCCCGATCGGACGAGTCGACCGCGCCATGCGCCCCACACCACGAGGCCGGCGCTCGCCAGCGCCGCGATACTCAAGACGTACAACGCCGGCAGCCGCGCGTGCAGGTCGACGTAGTTCGCGCCCGACAACGCCTGATGGCCGCCCGCGAGAAGATCCGGCATCCGCACGAAGTAGACGCGAAGCGCCGTGACGACGAACAACAGCGCGCCGAGCACGCCGATGTGTCGCTCGGCACGCGTGGCGATGGTGAGTCGTCCCGACTCGACGACCAGCGCTCGACTCGCAGCATGGATCGGCAGCGCGATGAAAAACAGACCGACGATTACGCAAGCAAGCGCGACCTGGAGCGCAAGCTCGATCGCCGGGAGGGTGAATACGTAGTACGACACGTCGCGCCCGAACACCGGATCCGCGACGCCGAACGGCGTGCGATACACGAACTGAAGCGCCATGTCCCACTGTGTGGCGACAACGAGCCCGACGAATACCGAGAGGAGCAACGTCCCGCCAAAGGCAACGAACCCGGCGCCCCGCTGCAACGCCGCGGGGACGACGCGTGCCGACCCAGGCGCCTGCCGCCGGGTGATGGGCAGTTCGTAGGGGGCCATGCCTCGCAGCGCGATGCGGGCATTGGCATATAAGAACACGAATGCCAGCGAGCCGGTGGCGAGGCCAAGCGTCCACTGCGCTATGATCTTCGTGAAGAACACACGATCGAAGCCGATCTCGTGGTACCATAGCCAGTCGGCGAGGCGACCGGTGATGGCCGGAATGAGGAAGAGCAGAACGACGAGCGCCACGACGGCGCCGATGAGAAGCCGTGGGCGGCGATCGAGTCCACCGCCGCGAGGCGGCAGAGGGCGCAGGCCCGAATCACGGAGGCCCCGGATGATCGGATCGCTTTCGGGCGGCATTTGGTGGGTCATGCGATCGAATATGTCGTCGTACCTCGCCGCCGATAGTGGCCGGTCCGAGATCGCGACCGGACGTTCTTGCGTCGCCACTTCGTGCGGGTCAACACCAACACAACGGTGAACTCGACTAACTTTCCGAAGTAGGTGATCCCGGAGCGGAAACGCATGCCGTCGCCCTTCCTGATCTCATATGCCGTCGCCGCCATCGTCTCGCTCGGACAGCCGGGCGACAGTCTCAAGGCGGCGCGACTCGCGGACCGCGCGCGAAAGGAAGAGCTGAATCTCTTCGTCGCGTGGCGCAACGAATGGCTGAACCTCCGCGACCTGAAGATGTTCGATGGGCGGTACTTCTCCCTTCATTGCCATTACGATGACGTCACGCTGGATGACGCGAAGCACTTGATCCACTCGATCGCGAGCCGGAAGTCGATGTGCCCGATCTGGTTCCAGGAGGGCGGCACGCGAGCGGACGTGTCGGCCGCGATCGACAATCCACTCAGCGAGAAGGCGCGTCAGAAGATTCGGGATCGGCGTGCCCACGTTCTCGCGCTGCTCGACTCGGCCGCCGCGCTCGCACCGGCGAATTCGTGGGTGCTCGGCCAGCGCGTCCGCCTCAACGTCGACCAGGGGGATTTCGCCCGCGCCGCCGCGATCGCAAGCACCGAATGCCGCGAGGCGCCAGCCGTCTGCGCGCTGCTCGAGGGCTACGCCGTGGCAAGCGGCGGCAATTGGGCCGCGGCCGGCGCAACCTTCGAATTCGCAATCGCGGGAATGTCGGCCGAGCAACGGTGCGCCTATCTCGACATCTCGCCGCTGCTCGATCCCGAGACGCGCGATCGTCACTCGTCGCTCCCGTGCGAGCAGCGCAGCATCATCGACGCCCGATACTGGTGGCTCGCGGATCCGCTCTTCGCGCAGCCGGGAAACGAGCGGCTCTATGTCCACTTGTATCGGCAAATTCTGGTGTCGCTACACACCGCCCTGGTCGTCGACGAACACTTCGATTGGCATCCCGCCGCCGGAGGACACGCCGCGATCGAGATGTTGATGCGATATGGTTTTCCCTCGGTACTTTACTTCAATCGCGCGGAGCACGAGAACCACAACGGGTGGCTCGGGTTCTCCGATGGCGTGGTGAACGCGAGCCGCGAATACTTCCGGCCGCGCTACCATACAACGCCGCCGTACGCCGTCGCATCCGGGGCGCGCCAACTCGAGCGCGGAGACTTCGACGATCTGGCGGCCCCGTGGAATTCGATGGACGCGTCGGTCGAGCGCCGATGGTGGCCGTTCGAGCACTTCGGGCGCAGCGGCGCCTTGGTGACGATTGCCGACGTGCAGGCCGCTGCGTTCCGCCGCGAGCATGCGTCGCTGCTAGTCGTGGCAGCCGACCCCCGGTCGAGGACCATCACCAGCGCGACGCTCGCGAGTTACACGGCGCTGCTCTTCGCCAGCCGCGGACGATCCGACACGTTGCGTCGCTCGGCCGTTCCCGCCGCGCTTCGCCCCACCGGGGCGATCCCGATGTCGCTGCTTGCCGAGCCTGGCGCGCACGTGATTTCCGCGGAAGTGGTCGACGTCGCGCGCGACAGCGCGCCCGCGGCGCGAGCGCGCTTCGAGGTCGCGCTCCCCAGCGGGCTGGACTCACTCGCCTCTGGCGAGGTGGCGCTCTCCGAGCCCGCGCTTTTCTCCGCGCCGGCAACGGATGATTCACTGCCGCGCTCCGTGGCAGACGCGATGGAACGAATGCTCCCCACGACGGCACTGCGCGATCCACATCGCGTCGGTGTGTTCGTGGAGATGTACGGTGTGGCGCAGGGCACTCCCGCCGAGTTGACGCTGACCGTTGTCTCGGAGGAGCAACTCGGCTTCTGGCGGCGACTCGGCGCGCGACTTCGCCTCACCGACCCTGCTGGCCTGCCCTTCACGATCCGGTGGCGCGACGACCAAGCCGGCGGCGCCAGCAGCGCGACGGTCGTGGGGGGCGTTGTCCTGCAGACGCGAGCGATCGTGCTCAATATCGAAACGCTCAAGCCCGGGAAGTATCGCTTGGTCATCGGTGCGTCTCGGCCAGGACAGCTAGCCGCGCTGAGCAGCCGCGACTTCTCGGTCACGCGGTGAGGTGAACGCGGCACGCAGCTAGGTTGCAGCACGACTAGAAGTCAGAAGGCGAGCTCCGTCAGCCTGGCCCGAAACGCCGTCAAAAGAGAAGCGGCGAGTGCGATGGCTCAGATCGCCGCTACTACCATCGCGCCTAGCGCGAAGGTTGAGGCTGACGGGCGATCTACACGTCGACTGCCTCGAGTTGGACATCCTGTTGAACCCGGATGTTCCGAATGCTTGCTGGGAATTGTCCGCCACGGGCACCACCGTGCGGCAGTTGAGGGGCATCGGCGTTCGTTTGCCGTCGCCAAGCGACCAACGCGGTCTCGAAGGGACCGTTCCATGCGTTGAAGATGGGGACCCGGGCCGCGCCAGAACTGCGACCGAGCCCGTGAACACGAGCTGGCGAAGCCGCACAGAGATCGGGCCGACGCCGCTCTGGTTAGCGAGGATCGCCATGACCACCAACATGAGTCAGTCGCTCACGACGATCGGCGCGGTCGTGCTTGGCGCCATCGTCATTCTCATTCTCTTATTACGGTGCATCAATATCCTACGGCAGTACGAACGCGGCGTCGTGTTTCGGCTGGGTCGGGCGATGAAGCACGAAAAGGGTCCGGGGTTTGTGTTCATCTTCTGGCCGATCGACAAGCTCGTGAAGGTCTCGCTTCGCGTCGTCACCTGGGACGTCCCGACACAGGACGTCATCACGCGCGACAACGTCTCGCTCAAGGTGAATGCAGTCGTCTACTTCCTCGTCACGGACGCCAACAGGGCAATCATCGCCGTTGAGGACTTTCGGTATGCCGTGGAGCAGGCGGCGCAGACCGGGCTCCGCTCGGTGCTTGGCGAAGTGGAGTTGGACGACCTCCTCGCGGAGCGCGCCAAGCTTAATGCTCGACTCCAAGCGATCCTCGACGAACAGACCGAGATGTGGGGGGTCAAGGTGACGCAGGTCCAGGTCAAGCAAGTCGACCTGCCGCAGGCGATGCAGCGCGCCATCGCGGCGCAGGCGGAGGCGGAACGTACTCGCCGAGCCAAGATCATCGCGGCGCAGGGAGAGTTTCAAGCAGCGACGAAACTGGCCGAGGCCGCAGCCGTGCTAGACCGCGAGCCGATATCCGTGACGTTGCGCTATTTGCAAACGCTCATCGAAATCGGGACAGAACAGAACACGACGATCATTTTCCCGCTGCCGTTGGACTTGCTTGGCACGAATAGGCACCGGACCCCCGAGAAGCGAGGGCGACCATCCGCGGCCCAGCCGCCCGGTGCCAGGGCGGGCCGCTGGGCAGACGGTGACGGTGACGGATCGGACGCGCACCAGGCACCCTGAAGCGCAGGGCAGCGAGGCAGCGCAAGGGGCTTCGCGCAAGCACTCTAGGTTGCTTCGGGAGAATCCGTCCGAGCATCACTCCACGTGCTGCCCTCGCAGCATTTTCGCGCGCCATGCTGCAAGTTTGCGGTTCGTTTTCTGGGAGGATTAGCTGCCGACCTTGTACGTAAGGCACCGTGTGCTGGACTACACTAAATGGCGCCGCGCCTTCGACGACCATGCGGCCGCACGCGAACTCCATGGAATCAGCGTGCTCCGCGTGCAGCGCGCGGTCGGCAATCCGCTCGAGATCATCATCACGCTCGAGGCAGCTGATCTCGCACAGGCCCGCGAGTTCGTGGACTCCGAGGACCTCCGGAAAGCGATGATTCGTGGGGGAGTCGCTGGTCGACCGGAGATTTGGTATGCGGAGGAAATCACATAGGGCGTAAGGCGCGCGGTGCACGTACGCGACCGCCATCATCGGCAATCCGCTGGTGTGTTTGCAGACTCGTACGGAAGAAAAACCGCCGACAACCAAGTGTTCGGCGATATTCATTTCAAACAGGATGGGCCGGGAGGAGTTGAACCTCCCGACCTCAGGCTTCAGCGCTCGTTAGAGCGCAGCTTCAGCGTTCCCAGCGCTACTCCTCTGATTCCATATACAGGTGCATGCGCTCGACGAACTGCATCCAAGTGTTGTCGGCGCCGGCTTCCATGAGCACCGCAAGTGCGTCCCGGATGTATGCAGGCTCCCACCGCAGGACGATGAGTGGCGCAGAGCGCCATGTCCATCCTCGCTCGGAAGCGCCAGCAGCGAGCCATGTGGGTGTGCACGCAAAGAGCCGCATTGACATTTGGTAATCCTTCTGCGCATCACGACCCCGAAGGATGACTTCCACCGAGCAGCAGAAGCATTCCGGATCGGAAGGAGGATCCCACGTGTCGAGGCGCATCGGAGTGGCCGTTGGCCGACCGATCAGACGCTCCGCTGCTTCGATTGCTTCGATGCGCTGCACCAAGTCGTCAAGCTTTCGCGCGCCGACCTGCTCCGCACTAGTGCTTGGCGCAGCTCTGAATAGACCCAAGGACTGAAAGCTCAGACTGCGCGCGGCAGCCTCCAGTTCCAGGTCCCCGCGTAAATAGCGCTCGATTATATCGAACCCGTCGATCAACATGCGTTCGTCGTGGTCGCTCGGCTAACGTGAACTCTGCTGGCGACAGCGCCGCATACAATAATCAGCGATTGGGTAGACAGATATTACCGCAAGCAGAGGGCAAGGCTGTTGAGGCTGCAAGGGATTTGGGAAAACCGTTTGGGAAACGCCCTGAATGGTACGAAAAAGCCCCCTGTCCGGGGGCCTAAGTCGTTGATTTTGTTTGGAGTGGTCCCGGGAGGAGTTGAACCTCCGACCTCACGCTTATCAGGGGCCAACGGCGCGTTAGCTAGCGAGTGCTGAAGTGTGTTAACGCTCCAGATTCGAGAGAGATAGCGAACTCCACGCTGTCGCTAGCAACCACCAACAATCGACGCCTTACACCCACCTCACTAGACCTCGACTAGACCTAGCCACACGCATCACCGGTGATGCGTCGCGCGTCCCGTTGCGTCGCGTTCCTTCGCGAGAGTGGTCAGTCGGGTCCGTCGGGACGCGATTCGCCATCATCATCATCTTTTCATCGATGCGTAATCCGCGCCAGCTAGTTGCCCGGCCCCGACATTCGCATCGTCTTGCGCATGAAACGCGCGATCGTTGTCGGTCTCGGCATCGCAACCGCGGTAGGGTTCACGGTTCAAGCCCTCTTCAGCTACACGGCCAAGCCGGTCCCCAACTTTGGCGGTACGTGGCGTCTCGTGACCCTCGAACTCAAACCCATGGTCCATCGCGATGGCCATATCCACGCCCAAATCGCGCCGCGGGTCCCGCCCATGGGGATGACTGTCATGCAGACACCCGAATCGATCAGTATTCGCATTCAGGTGTTGGACTCCGTTGACCAAACCGGCGACGATCCTCCACTGCGCATCTACCGATCGCAATGGCCCGCATCGGACCCGAAGTCAATCGGCGCTGCCAACCGAACTCGGATGAAGATACACCGACACGACGGGACGCTCGAACTGACGACAATGGCGACAGTGATCGATCCCGCGGGGCATAACGACGTTGTGACCACGACGGAATCGTGGCAAATCGGCCCTGATTCCGTGCTTGAGCGGCGCGTGAAGGGGGTGAGCGCCAAAGAGACCCTCGAGCGAATCGAAATATGGCGCCGCACGGCCCCACAGCGAGCGATGAGCTGTCAGGCGTTCTACTCGCGTACAGCCCAACAATCGTTGCAGCCGACAAAGCAGCCAAGCAGGTTTCATCAATCTCATTAGCGTTCGGCTGCTTTGCGTCTGAACTTTGGCGTTTATACCGCATTCGAGCTCTTTCCGAATATGGCTCGTGCGCCATTTCAAGTTCTCGTGCTTCCGTACCGACGTGGCGCGTACGGTATCATTGAATACGCGCTCTTTCGGCGCGCCGACCTCGACGTTTGGCAAGGCATCGCCGGCGGCGGCGAGGATCTGGAATCCCCGGAAACCGCCGCGGCCCGTGAGGCATTTGAGGAGGCCGGCATTCCTCACCGTCGGCCGTTGACCCGGCTCGTGAGCGTCGGCGCCATTCCGGTCGAGCAGTTCTCGAACCGCGCGACCTGGGACCCAGCTGTTCGGACGGTTCCGGAATACAGCTTCGGCGTCGACATGACCAACGCATCGTTCCGGCTTTCGCAGGAGCATTCTTCCGTTCGGTGGGTGGAGTTTCACACAGCGTGCAGCTTGCTCGAGTGGGACAGCAATCGGGCCGCGCTGCGAGAGCTCGACGCGCAGCTCAGGAAGCGTTCGTCTGAGTTCGAGGCCCATGCCGTATAACGAACGCTGCTGCTGACGAACGATCTATTGATTGCTCGTTTCGCTCGCTTTTATTTGACTCGTTCGCAGCAGAGCTGGGGCGCTATACGGCCACTCGAATCCATGCCCGCTCAGAACGAGTGGTATCGCCGTTCGACCTGGACGCCGCGCGATCGCGAGGAGTTCGACGCGCGTCTGGCGCGGTCGCGCGGCCAACACCGCAAAGCGCAGTATCTGCGGCTTCAGGCATATCATCTTCACGAAACCGGTGATGCGCGCCTGCTGCCAGCTGCACTCGAGTTGCTCGATCGGTTGGTCAGCGAGTTCCCCGACCCGTTGCAACTCGGGCTCGCGTTTTCGCTACGGGCTGACTTGTTGATCGATCTTGGACAGTCCGACGCGGCGATGGCAGCCTATGAGAATGCACTCGCTGCGCGTCGTTCCTTTCCGCATTTCAGCGATGACGCGTACCTTGGATACGTTGAGCTGGTTCTGGCACTAAAACGCGATACGCTGTATGACGCAGCGCAGCGGATCCTCGACGAGTTTCCAGTCGGCCCGTTTCCGATTCAGATCTTTCGGGACGCCGGCGCACGAGCACTCCTCGCGGCTGCGCGTGGCGAAACCGACGACGCCCGCGAGTGGGCACGCACCGCTCTTGAAGCAGCCGAACGCAGTCAGTCACCCTTTCGCTACCGCCGGCGTCTCGGCCTCGTCCGCGGTGCTGATCCGCTCACAATACAGCGGTTGCAAGAGCTTGCGCGTTGATCGCCGCACGCGTCTCGACCGGCCCGTACGACGAGCGCTGAAGCTGACGAGTGCCACGCATTCTGATGTTCGTGGGGCCCGTCCACGTCTCGATTCAGTCTTTTGGTATCTGCCTTCGTGGCTCACAGCTTAGCTTTAAGCGTTAGCCAGTACAAAGCGCCTCACTCCCGGCTTGCAGCAGAATAACAAGTTAGGCTGCCACACGATCTTCGAATGTCTGACAACGTCACATGCCTGAGCGGGCCGGTCGATCTCGTCGACGGTCGATTGGTGCTTCAGATACCATTAGGGCACGGCGGCGATCAGTTCGTGGCAGCGAGTCGCGGGATCGGTGTCATAGTCGGTGACGAACTCCATGTGCCTATTCCCGATTGGCTCGCGAAGCAGCTCGGAATAGTGGAGGGCACGGTCGTCGATATCGACAATCGAGGTGGGAAGTTCAACATTCATCCGCAGACTTCAAGCGAGTGAGGCCGCCATCTTGACCATGACGTCTAACGCCACCTCACTAGACCTCGACTAGACATCGCCCTGGCGACGCGAGCTACGTTGTGAGGACGCGAGCGATTCGTCGCGCGTTCCATTGCGTCGCGCGCGGCCCTAGCGAGGGCGGGCAATCGACAACATCCCTCTGTCTGCAGTAGTATCTGGCTACGTAATCGCTTATTCCTGCATGCGGCGCTGTCGCCTGCAGCAGAACTAACAAGTTATACGGATACAGGCCACGATGCCGGGACTGAACGACGCAACGCAACAATTCCAAACCCGCATCCGTGATATCTGCTGGCATCCGTCCCGCGGTCCTTCGTCACTCATGCCTCCGATGCCACATCATCCCGCACTCTTGGACACATCGCGCCGTTCGCGCTCCATTGTCGTTGTCGGCGTCGTCGTTAGCCTTCTTGACCTTGCCCTCGGCGCTTGCGGCGGATCACGTACGCAGCTGAACCTCGCTGGCAGGCCGAGTCGACTCGTTCCGGCGACGCGTTCGACACACGATATGGTGGGCCACGCGAGGGGCAGTGCGGAACCCAAGGCTGACACGGTTGTTATCGAAATGCGCGGTGATGCCAACGGGTACGTGTTTATCCCGGACACCGTGCACATTCACACTGGCGATCTGGTCACGTGGAAGATGGTCAGCGGCGGGCCGCACAATTTTGCGTTCTCACAAGCAGCAGCTGGCGACGCCGCCGACGTGATCAATCGCAACATGCCCGTCAAAATGGCCTATCTCTCGAGCCCCCTGTTGATGAATCCAGGCGAGGCCCTCACGGTCCCGTTCAACAATGTCCCGCCGGGTACGTACGAGTATCACTGCACCCCGCATCTCGCGATGGGCCAGAAGGGTGTCATCATCGTCGATCCATAGGACGAGCGATTCGCCTTCGTACGTCTCGTTCCCCGCTCCCGTGCTCGTGTGGCGGAGCAGCAGATGAGTCGATGCCCAGCGAGCGCATTCTAGATCCCGAGTGCCCCCTACGGGACTAACGTCAGGCATGCCGCTGGTTCTAGTTTGCTAATGTGTGGTCTAGCAACAGCATTCACGACTCTTAACGCTTGGCCTAGATCATCTCGCGCAGTCTGGCGGCGATGAAGGCGATGGATGTCACCACCAAAAGAGAGCGCTCCCGGGCTCCACTCAGCCTAGTAAAACGACTGATTGATTGCCACGAGCATAGCAACGAGCGATCCTAACAGGAGGACGGCGACCCCCGCTGATCGGGAAAGGCTGGGCAGTCGCGCCTCGAGACGCGCGATATTCGCTGCAGGAACACGCACTTCGGTTGCAACTGAATCACGTCTGGCACGGCCAACCAGTGTATCGCCGTTAAACGCCGCGCGCTCGAGCAACAGCTCGGTGGAATCGCGCAAGGTCGCGCGCACCCATCGCGGCAGCTCCCGTTCTTGGGCTGTGCCAAGCGGAACCGGTCGCCATTCGACGCACGCGGCCATCAGCGCGAGGGCGCAAAGCAAACAGCCGCGCGGAACACGCCTCGCGAGGGCCGTGTGAAGCGTATGGCGGGGTCCGCCCGCGGCGAACGTCGGTTGCTGACCCATGAAGAGTCCCTCCGCCAAGAGTGAGGAGTTATTAGAGGCATATAATACCAAACTCACCCTTGCACCAGTCTACAGCTCGCTTGTCAACTGCAGCGATCCGTTAGGCAGCGGGCGCACATTCCAGCCCGGCACCCGGATCTTTCATGGCTCGCGCAACACGATTGCCGGGTCGGTCATCCCCGCGCGCCATGCGGGAATCAACGCGGCGATCATCCCGACGCCAAGTAGCGTCGCGCCGGCGGCCCTGGCAACCCTATGTACTGCGATGGAGTAGCGGTGCCCAAGATTACTCTTGTCAGCGCTTGGAATCCAAGGCAATCGCGAAGTACGGCGAAACAACTGCCATTCGCCGGGTCATCGTAGAAGAAGAGGAAGCGCCTGCGAGTCTTTAC
>Ga0126377_10001753_pt1 | contig 14435 bp, 12 predicted proteins | sample PanSoiMetPlot_22_FD_92647 | JGI IMG/M metagenome (GOLD analysis project Ga0126377, IMG submission 92647) | Tropical forest soil microbial communities from Panama - MetaG Plot_22 | ecosystem: Environmental > Terrestrial > Soil > Tropical forest > Bulk soil | place: Panama | collected 2016-02-17
CACGGCCACGGCCATGGCCACGGCCTCACCTCGTTCCCCGGCATCATCAGCACCGCCAAGCACTACATCGCCGACGGCGGGGCGACCCAGGGCATCGATCAAGGCGTGGTCCCCGCGCCCGAGTCCGACCTCATCAACATCCATGGCCAGGGCTACTACGGCGCCCTGGCGTCCGGCGCGCAGACCGTCATGGTCGGCTTCTTCAGCTGGCAGGACCAGGGCAAGGACGCCGGCAACCAGCACCTGATCGACGAGGTGCTGAAGCAGAAGATCGGGTTCGACGGCCTGGTCATCTCCGACTGGAACGCGATCGGCCAGGTCGACGGCTGCACCAACGACCACTGCGCGCGCGCGGTCAACGCCGGCATCGATCTCTTCATGGTGCCGTTCGACTGGCGCGCCTTCATCCCCAACACGATCGCCGACGTCGAGGCCGGCATCATCCCGATGTCGCGCATCGACGACGCGGTCACCCGCATCTTGCGGGTCAAGCTGCGCGCCGGCCTGTTCGACCTCCCGCGCCCCTCCCAGCGTACCTTCGCCGGCGACCCGCAGAACCTGGTCGACCGCGAGCTCGCGCGCCGCGCCGTGCGCGAGTCGCTGGTGCTGCTCAAGAACAACGACCGCGTGCTGCCGCTCGCGCGCGACCAGCGGATCCTGGTGGTCGGCAAGAGCGCCGACAGCATCCAGAACCAGACCGGCGGCTGGACGCTGTCGTGGCAGGGCGGACCCTGGCTGTTCGGGCCCAACGACGCCAACGCCAACAGCGACTTCCCGGCCGGCCAGAGCATCCTGTCGGGCATCCAGGAGGCGGCCGGGACCGCGAACGTCACCTTCAGCGCCGACGCCTCCGGCGTGAACGTCGCCGACTACGACGCCGTCATCGCCGTCATCGGCGAGACGCCCTACGCCGAGACGTTCGGCGACGTCGCCACCCAGATCGGCAATCGCGACTCGACCGACACGTCGCTCCGCACCCTCGAGCTCGGCGTGCGGCAGCCGGAGGACCGCGCCGTGCTGCAGGCGGTGGGCGGTCAGGGCGTCCCGGTCGTGACGGTGCTCCTGTCGGGGCGCGTCCTCTTCGCCAACACCGAGATCAACCTGTCCGACGCCTTCGTCGCGGCATGGCTGCCCGGCACCGAGGGCGGCGGGGTGGCCGACGTCCTGTTCCGCCGCTCGAACGGCCACGTGAACAACGACTTCACCGGGACGCTGTCCTACTCGTGGCCGGGCGCCGCCTGTCAGAACGCCAACGTCGGCGACGGCGAGGAGCCGCAGTTCGCGTTCGGCTACGGCCTGACCTACCACAGCCACACCACCGTCGGCGTCCTCGACGAGACGCCGGGGCCGGCCGCAGGCTGCCCGTAGTCGGTCAGCCTGGTCGGCCTCGGTTCGGCCTCTACTTCGGCGCCGCCGGCGCCGCCGCCACCGGGCGGATGGCGTCGGCGGTGCCCTGGATGAAGGCCTTGATCTTCTCGACGTCCTTCGCCGTCAGCTTGCCGGTGAAGTCGGGCATGCCCAGCTCGGTCATCGGGCCCTTGAAGACGTACTTGTCGAGGTTGGAGATGACCCTGGCCGGCTGATAGCCCAGGTTCGGGATGTTCCCGCCCTTGTCGACGCCGGGGATGCCGTGGCAGAAGACGCAGTTGCTGACGTAGAGCGCCGTCCCCGCGGCGACGTCCGCCGGGTCGTACTTCACGCCGGCGACGAGGTTGCCGAGCTGATAGTGGACGAAGGCCGGCAGCTTCGCCGTGCCGCCGAGCACGAAGGTGTAGACGGTGCCCGGCGTCTTCGTATCGGTGACGCGCTGTGACTGGCCGAAGACTCCGCCCCAGCCCACGGCGATGGTGACGTACTGGATGCCGTCCACCTGGTAGGTGACGGGCGAGGCCACGACTCCGGTCCCGGTCGGCGTCTCCCACAGCTTCTGGCCATTCTTTGCCCGGTACGCGATGAAGCGGCCGTCCGCGGTGCCCTGAAAGACCAGGTCGCCCGCGGTGGTCAGCGTCCCTCCGTTCCACGGGGCCACGTGCTCGACCCGCCACACCTCCTTCTGCTTCACCGGATCCCAGGCGATGAGGCGCCCGAACGGCTTGCTGGTGGGCGGCTGAGCGTTGACCAGCACGCCCAGGTTCCAGCCGATGCCGCTCATGGGCTGTCCCGGGAGGTTGGAGCCGTGCTTGGTCCAGCGGCTGTCCTGGGTGAGCGAGAGCGGCACGTGCTGCGCGGGGATGAACGCCAGCCCCAGCTCCGGGTTCCACGACATCGTCTGCCAGTTGTGGCCGCCGAACGGGCCCGGCACGATGTCGAACGGCTTGTCGCGGGTGCGCGCGCCCGGCACCTCGATCGGCCGGCCGTCCTTGTCGTAGCCGGTGGCCCAGTTCACGTCGACGAAGTTCTTCGCCGAGATGAACTGCCCGGTGGTGCGGTCGATGACGAAGAAGAAGCCGTTCTTGGGGGCGTGCAGGAGGACCTTGCGCCGCGCTCCGCCGATCTCGATGTCGGCCAGGATGATGTCCTGCACCGAGGTGTAGTCCCAGTTGTCGGCGGGCGTCTCCTGGTAGTGCCAGACGTACTCCCCCGTGTCCGGCTTGAGCGCGACGATGGAGGCCAGGTAGAGGTTGTCCCCTCCCTTGGGGCTGCGCAGGTTGTGCGACCAGGGCGAGCCGTTGCCGGTGCCGATGTAGAGGAGGTCGAGCTCCGGGTCGAAGGCCATCGAGTCCCACACCGTCCCGCCGCCGCCCGACTCCCAGTACTTCCCCGCCGGATCCCAGGTCTCGGCGGCGCGCTTCATCGCCTCGTTCTCGGGCGGCCGCGATGGATCGCCGGGCACCGTGAACCAGCGCCAGGCCTGCGCCCCGGTGTCGGCGTCGTAGGCGGTGACGTAGCCGCGGACGCCGAACTCGGCCCCGCCGTTGCCGATGATGACCTTGCCCTTCACCACGCGCGGCGCGCCCGTGATGGTGTACGAGCGCGAGTGATCGATGATGGTGTCCTTCGACCACACCACCCTGCCGCTCGCGGCGTCGAGCGCGATCAGGCGCCCGTCGAAGGCGCCGACGAAGACCTTGCCCCGGTAGATCGCGACCCCGCGGTTGACGACGTCACAGCAGGCCTTGTAGCCCTCCGCGTGCGGCACCTTGGGGTCGTAGGTCCAGATCCGCCGGCCGGTGCGCGCGTCGAGGGCGTGCACCACGCTCCATGACGCGGTCACGTACATGACGCCGTCCACCACCAGCGGCGTCGCCTCGATCCCGCGCATCGACGCGAGGTCGTAGGACCAGGCCAGGCCGAGCTTGCCCACGTTGTCGGCCGTGATCTGCGCGAGCCTGCTGAAGCGGGTCTCGGCGTAGTCCAGACCGTGGCTGGGCCAGCTGGTGGTCGAGGCCGCGTTGGCGACGATGTATCGATCGTCGACCTCCAGCCCGGGGTGCCCGGAGGCGGCGCCGGCCTTCGCCGAGGCCGCGCTGTCCGCCGCCCCGGGCGGGCTGACGCAGGCGACGATCGCCGCCGGCAACGCGAGCAGGGGCAACAGCAAGGCATGAGGTCGCGATCGGTCGGACGGTACACGGGACATGGTCGCCTCCTCGATGAGTCGTGGGCGCGCGAGCGGCGCCCGATCACGGAACCCGTGGCGGAGTGGCGGCGGCATCGCCGACCTCGCCGGTGGCCAGCACCGCGCCTGCGCGCTCGAGCGCCTCAGGCCGCCGCGCGCGCAGCCACAAGGCCACCGCGCCCAGGAGCAAGACCCACGCGACGATGACCCACGGAAACCACGTGTAGGGTGGGTCGGTCTGCTGCAGGATCTGCTCGACCAGCAGCACCACCATCAGCGCGGCGCCGGTCAGCGGGAGCGCCGCGTGGCGGAGCAGGCTGAACCGATTCGTGCGGCGGAAGTAGGCGACGGCCGCCAGGTTGGTCAGCACGTAGACCGGCAGGATCCCGAGGGTGAGCAGGAACCCGAGGTAGCCGTAGACGTTCGAGCCGGCTGCCGCGTCGGCCAGGCCGCCGTTGGCGATGCCGAGCCCGAACGCGACCACCACGGAGAACACGCCGACCACGAGCACCGCATACGTCGGCGTCCGGTAGCGCGGGTGGACGTGCGCGAGCGCGCGCGGCAGCATCTGCTCGCGCCCCATCGCGTTGAGGATGCGGACGATGCCGTTCGCCGAGTTCACCATGACGGCGAACATGCTCGAGACCGACGCGACGATCACGGGCCACTTCATCCAGCCGGCGTAGCGCGCCGCGAGGTCGTTCCAGGGCGTGGAGGCCCCCGTCAGCGCGTTGGTCTCCGCCTCGCCCAGGCCCAGCACCTCGGCCCAGATGCAGAAGACGTAGAGGACGCCGACGCCGACGACCGAGAACAGGATGGCGAGCGGAATGGTCCGCCGCGGGCGATGGACCTCCTCGCCCAGCGTGGTGGCCGCCTCGAAGCCGACGAAGCTCAGCGCGGCGAACACGAAGCCGGTCGCCAGGCCCGACAGGCCGTGCGGCGACGCGCTCGGCGACAGCGGGCGCAGGCTCAGGCCCTCCGCGCCGCCGCGACCCAGGATGATGAGCGAGAGGACGAGGATGACGATCACCTCGGCCGTGAACAGCCCGAGCGCCGTCCTCAGCGACGCCTCGATGCCGCGGTACGCCAGGGCGACCATGGCCGCGGCGGGCACCAGGCCGATGAGCCACCACGGCACGTGGACCCCGAACTCTGCCTTGAACGTGGTCTGTAGATAGGAGCCGATGAGGCCGACCTCGGCGGGCGCGAGCAGCGCGTACGCGACGAACATCAGCCCGCCCGTGATGAAGCCGGCGCGCGGGCCGAGGCCGCGCACGACATAGGTGTAGAACGCACCCGCGCTCGGCAGCTCGCGGGCCATCTCGATGATGCCGCTCGCGCCCAGCAGCATGGCGACGACGCAGACCACGTACACGAGCGGCGTGGCCGCTCCCGAGAACGGCGTCGAGAACTGCGGGTTGAAGAAGGTCGAGACGGCCGGGCCCATGATGGCCGCCGACATGACGACCGCGCCAACCGGACCGACGGCATCGCGCCGGAGCCCGACGCGCTGTGCGGGACTACCTTCCATGCTTTCGGCCATGGCGTCTCCCCTCGTCTTGCCGCGTGGTGGCGGCGTGCAGGCCGCCACCGACGTGCGCGGGCCGCATCATGGCACATGCATCGCGCCGGAGCGCGGATACCTGTCGATTGCCGGTCGCCGCGCGTCTCGGCTATTGTCCCGGCCCATGTCGCTGACACATAAAGAGATGATCCGCTCCGGCGGCCGGGGGCTTCTCGTCGCTGGTCTCGCCCTCGCCCTCTTCGTCCAGCCCGACGACGCTCGGGCCGGTGCGCCGATGGCGAAGGGGCAGGCGCCCGGCTGGTACCGCATGACCCTCGGCGACTTCGAGGTGACCGCGCTGTCCGACGGGACCCTGCCGCTCCCGGTCGACCAGCTGCTGACCAACACGACGCCGGCGAAGGTCAAGCAGGCCCTCGACCGCGAGCACCTCACCAGCCCGATCGAGACCTCGGTCAACGGCTACCTCATCAACACCGGGTCGAAGCTGGTGCTGATCGACACCGGAACCTCGAACCTGTTCGGCCCCTCCCTCGGCAAGCTGGTCGCCAACCTCAAGGCGTCCGGATACAAGCCGGAGCAGGTGGACGAGATCTACATCACCCACATGCACCCCGACCACGCGGGCGGCCTGTCGATGGGGAACAAGGCGCTCTTCCCGAAGGCGATCGTCCGCGCGGCCAAGGCCGAGGGCGACTACTGGCTCAACCAGGCGAACATGGCCAAGGCCCCCCAGCAGCAGAAGGACATGTTCAAGGGGGTCCAGTCCGCGATGCAGCCCTACGTCAGCGCCGGCAAGTACAAGCCGTTCGAGGGCGACGTGCAGCTGGTCCCGGGCATCCGCGCTGTCGGCTCGTCCGGCCACACGCCCGGCCACACCTTCTACGTCGTCGAGAGCAAGGGCCAGAAGCTGGTCGTGTGGGGCGACGTCATGCACGTTGCCAGCGTGCAGTTCGCCGATCCGTCGGTGACGGTGCAGTTCGACAGCGACTCGAAGAAGGCGGCGGCGGCGCGCAAGCAGGCCTACGCCGATGCCGCGGCCAAGGGTTACTACGTGGCCATCGCCCACGTCTCCTTCCCCGGCATCGGCCACGTGATCGCCGACGGCAAGGCCTACCGCTGGGCGCCGGTCAACTACAGCCAGGGGAAGTGACGCTTCACCGCGCGTGACCGCGACGGGACGCGGGCCCCTCGCTCCCGCGCTCCCGCCGCGCGCCCGCGCGCCCGCGCGCCGCACCATCGATAGCGATTGCGTTCTCGGCTCCGGGTCGATTACCTTGCGCGCGAGCGGCATCTCCGCGCGGAGGAGCACGTGACGAGTCATCGTCTCCTGGTCGCGAGCCCTGGCGTCATCGTCTGGCTGGCCGCCGGCGTGGGGTGGCCGCACCGGGCGCCGCGAATCTACCTCGACGCGGAGGCGGGGAAGAAGGCGGAGGCGAGCAACAACGCCACGCTCGCGCGCCCGTGGGCGCTGTGGCTGCGGCACGTGAAAGAAAAGGAGAAGTGACATGCTGAGCCCCTCCTCGACCGTCCTGCTCGCGCTCGCGCTCGCGGCCGCCAGCGCCGCCGCCGGGGCCGGAGCCGCCGCCGCCGCCCCCGAGGTCGGATCGCCCGACACGGCGACCGCGGATCCGCCGGTCGCCCGGCCGGAGACGGCGCCGTGCGCGGTGCAGCTGTTCGCGGACGTCCAGTTCGCCGACTTCTCGCCCAAGTCGTTCTCGTACGCGCCGCCCGCGGACTGCGCGCCGCCATGGGCCGCGGTCGTGCTCGAGGCCGACTTCTCGGTGACGGCCGGACGCCAGTTCGACCGGACCGCGAGCATCTGGATCGGCGGCGCCAACATCTACTTCGGAACCACGGCCGAGCCGTCGGCTCAGGTCAGCCCGACGTGGCACATCGAGCGCGACCTCACCGACTACACGCCGCTGTTCGCCGGAGCGCAGCCGGGCGAGGTGGATCTGGACAACCTGGTCGACTCCACCTTCACCGGTGTCATCTCGGGCAGCGCCCGCCTGCTCTTCTACCCGACGGCCCACCACCGGCGCGCGCCGGTCGTCGCCGACGCGGTCCTGCCCCTGGCGGCAGCCCGACCCACCGGCGGCGTCGTCATCTTGCCGACGGGAGCCGACCGGCTCGCGGGCAGCTTCTCGCTCCCGACCAACATCGAGCGCGCGTACCTGGACGTCTACGCGCAGAGCCAGTCCGGCGACGAGTTCTGGTACGCGTGCGTCCCCGACGACGTGGCCGGCCCGCTGCAGAGCTGCGGGGGCAGCTCCTTCCGGGAGGCGGAGATCACGATCGACGGGACCCCGGCCGGCGTGGCGCCGGTGTTTCCGTGGCTCTTCACCGGCGCCATCGATCCATTCCTGTGGCGGCCGATCCCGAGCGTGCAGACTCTCGCGTTCGAGCCCTATCGCGTCGACCTGACGCCGTTCGCCGGCGCGCTCAGCGACGGGCGGCCTCACGAGGTCGCGGTCGCGGTGTTCGGCGCCAACAACCACTTCTCGGCCGCCGCCAACCTCCTCCTCTACCTCGATCGCGGATCGCAGCGCGTGACCGGCGGCGTCCTGCGCAACACGCTCGACGCCGCGCCGGTCCCGCACATCGAGCAGCACGTCGACACGGCGCCGGACGGCTCGATCAGCGCATCGGTCGACACCCGGGCCTCGCGCTGCTTCGCGATCGCGGGCGCCGTGCAGACCTCGCACGGCCGCGTCGAGACCGAGGTCGTCCAGACCATCCGCTTCTCCAACCGGCAGACCTTCGCCATCTCGGCCGCCGCCTACGTCCAGGACATCGCACAGGCGACGACGATCGAGCAGCGCACGCGCCGGACCGGTCGCCACCGCCACGACCGGGACGAGGTCTCGCAGGAGCGGCGCTGGCCGCTGTCCATCCACTTCGCGTTCACGACCAACCCGGATCAGACGAGCGCGCAGACCACCGAGATCCGCCAGCGCGACGAGAGGCGCGAGTCCCGCCGCCATGACGGCCACCTCGTCCACTTCAGCCTGCTGTCGAACGCGGTGTCGCCGGCAGACACGCTGCTGTTCGACGCCGCCGGCACGCGCGTCGGCCAGACCGGCCAGTCGAGCTCGCAGAGCTACTTCGCAGCCGACTCGGACGGCCGCTGCTACAGCCGGGACATCGCCGCCGCGGCTGGGGTCCTCACCCAGGTCACCGACGGCGCTCAGTGCGGCGGCGCGCCGGGAGACTGATCGATGGGCGGGCCGCCGGCTCCTACGACGGCCCCGCCTTGGCGAACTTGAGGGTGACCTTCGGCGGGATGCCGAGCGTGATCGTCGCCTGGTCGCAGCCCATGTCGATGAAGTGGATCTTCTGCTGCCAGCTCGAGGTGGTCTGAAGCGTTCGCACGATGAGACTCACCACCTTGTTGTCCTTCTGCTCCTCGAGCACGCGCTCGTACGCCGCCGCATCCATGGTCCGGGCCAGGCCGCTGACGTCGATGCCCACGTCGGGAAGCAGGCCGATGCCGACCTGGATGCCATCGACCGAGTAGCCGAGCGCCCGGATCGTCGGCACCAGCTCGTTCAGCTCGGCGAGCTTCTCCCGGACCTTTTCCTGCGCAGCCTCGGAGGTCTCGGCGAGCTTGTCGGCGACGGCGCCGTGCACGCCCTTGGCCTTGTCCTTCACCCGCTGGAGCAGGGACTCCCCCTTCTCCTCCACGGCCCCCCCGTCCACGTCCGTCCGCCCGTCGTCGACCATCGCCCACCCTCCCCGCTGCCGACTCGTCGAGCGACCGGCAGCCAGCGTCGTTGGCCCACGCTACCAAGCGGGCGCCCGCGTGTCCACGGCGACGCAGTCAGCGCGAGCGCCCGGGCGGCGACAGCGTCGGGATGAGAACCAGGCCGGCGGCGATCCGCCAGCGATCGGCCAGGGTGCTGCCCGCGTTGTCGACGCTCCCCCAGCGCCGGCCGCCGAGCAGCAGTGCCCCGTCCGGGCGGACCTCGAACGCCAGCTTGCCATCGAACGCGCCGGGAACGTCGATGACGATGCGGTCGCCCGCGACCGTGACGGCGCCGGCGAGGGCGAGGTGGCCCGGCGGATCGGCCGGAGTCGTGATCGACGACGTCCTCGCGTCGAACGAGCCGACCCTCGCGCCGCGCCCGTCGGTCATGGCGCCGTCGACCGCGATCGTCACGAGCAGCCGACCGCCGGCGTCGCGGATGGCGACCGGCGCGAGCACGGGCGCGGGGGCCTTTCCGGCGCCGGCGCATCCAGCCCATCCCGGGGCGACGAGCGCGAGCAGGGCGAGCACGGCGAGCGCCGCGCACCGGGAGGCCATCGACGCCCGGCATCGCGACGGCGTCACGGTCGATCCCTGTCGTCGCGCGCGAGCCGGACGCCGCCCTCGAGATGGCTCGCCAGCCACTCGAGGTGGCCGCGCTCGAGCCGCATCCCGAGACCGATCGCGAGCGGACGCGCAGGCCTGGCCAGGCGCGCCTCGAGGACGAACCCCTGCTCGCCCGGCAGGCCGGGCGGCACCCGATCCACGTTCCACGCCTCGACCGAGCGGATCGGGACGCGCCGCGTGAACCCGAGCGGCCCGACCGAGCGCCGCCGGCACAGGGAGTCGCCCGCGATCCAGACCCGCTCGCGCCCCCACAGCTGCATCCCCGCCAGCCACAGCGCCATCGGCCCGAGCGTGAGCGCGGCCGCCAGCCCGAGCCCCTCGGCGGCGCCGAACCCGCCGCCGATCCGCGCCGCGAACGCACCTGCCATGACCAGGAGGATGACGCCGAAGGGGAGCGTGACGAGCGGGACGAGCACCTCGGGCGGCGCGGCCCGGCGGATCAGCACGTCGCGCGGGCGCCCGGGCGGCGCGGAGAGATCGGCGATCGCGTCGGTCGGGGAGACGGACTCACTCAATCTGGATCAACCCTCCCCTCCGTGCCCCTCGCCGCTCCCTCCTCCCTGCCCCCCTCCGTGCCCGCCTTCCCCCTGGCCATCGTTCTTCGGGAGAGCATCCAGCCCCTTCTGGTGCGCGGACAGGTCGAGGAGCTCCTTCTGGTGGTTGAGACACCAGACGATCCTGTCGAGCACGGCCGCGCCGGCCGTCGCCGCGTCGGCGGGCGTCTTCTTGCCGCGCAGGCCCATGATGGGAGCGAACACCTCGCGCAGGATCTTGTAGGCGCCCGGAAAGTACGCGGCCCCGACGCCATAGCCGTGCGGCTCGCAATCGTCGATGAAGTGGTCGATGCGCGTGCCCAACCCGCTCGCCGCGTTGTCCTGGACCCTGGCCAGCGCTCGCCGCTGCTCCGGATCCTTCTCGTGCTCGAGCAGGATCCCCGCCTTGGCCAGCTCCTCGGACGTCGTGGCGATCGACTCTCCCTGCGCCTTGATGCTCGCGAACGCGTTGCTCATCCAGCCGCCGAGGATGTTGTAGGTGGCCGACCAGTAGAGGTGCGCCATGAGCTTGAGCTCGAGGTAGCCGCCCAGCACGGCGGTCGACGCGGTCGCGCCCATCGCCGCCCCGCCGATGCGCTTCCCGACCCACCAGGCCACGCCGGTGCCGACGCTGAGGAGCGCCTCGTCCTTCTTCTCCGGTGTGGCGTGCGGATCCAGCAGCACCGCCAGGCCGTAGACCACCTCGACCGCGGTCACGACGTTGGAGAGCTTCATGGCGGCCATGCGCGCGAGCCCCGCCGCCTGCGCCGCGTACGCCGCCTGGCCGGACATCTTTGCGATGACCGACGCGAACGACGCCGACACCGACACGGTGCCGCCCAGGAGCTCCACCACGCCCTTCGCGAGGTGGGCGTAGGTCGACACGCCGTTGAACACGCCGTGGATCTCGCGCAGGTGATGCGGCAGCTCCTCGTCGGTGAGCGTCAACCAGCCGTCGACGAGCAGGAGCGTGCCCTGCAGCTGCGTGAGCAGGCCGGCGTCCTTCATGCTCTTGCCGCCCACCGGCGCGTGGCCCTCGAGCAGCTTCTCCGCCTGGTGCTCGATCTGGTGCTCGCCGAACCGGATCGCCTGCTCGTTGAGGAGGACGAGCGTGCCGATCGACTTCTTGATCTGCTCGCGGAGGAGCGCCGTGTTCTCGCGCGCGTTCTCGGGGTTGTCCTCGATGACGGCGTGCTCGCCGATCTTGGTCGCACCCTGGACCCGCCGCGACGCGATGTCGTACTGGATCGAGGTGCGCAGGCTCGCGAGGCCGGGGTCGAGGTTCTCGTCGAGCCACGCGCGACCGGCCGCCTCCGCGCCGAGCGCGGCGATCGCGGGGCGCAGGCCGGCCATCGCCGCATCGAGGAGCTGCAGCCGGGCGCGGCCGTCGATGTCCTTGCCGTCGTCGCCGCGCCCGGTCGCCGCCGCGTACAGCTTGCCGAGCACGACCTCGTGGCCGGGCGCGGACCCGATGAGCCGGCGGCTGCGGTTCTGGACGATGTCGGCGGCGGCGCGCAGCTCGTTGGTCGCCGCGCTGTAGTCGATCTCGGCGGCGGCGGCCTTGCCGCCGTCCTTGGCCGCGCGCCTCCTCTGGATGGACTTGGTCTGGGTGGCGTCGCCGCGGCCGGGGCCGGCTTGGCCGGCGGGCGGCAGGAGGTCGGCCGCCGACCTGCCGCTCACCACGCGGTCCGCGACGGCGTCGGCGTTGCGCTCGTACTCGTCGCCCGACTGCCCGAGGCCGCCCTTGAGCTGCACGCCCGCGCGCTGCTGCACGACATGCGCGGCCTCGTGCGCCGCGGTGTGGAGATCGGGCGCTCCGGCGAACGCGACGTGGTTGCCGGTGGCGTAGGCGCGCGCATCGAGCGCGCCGGCCGCCTCTCCCGCGCGCGCGTCGGTGTGGGCCTGCACACCGCTCACATCGTGATCGCCGAAGCTCTGCTGGATGGTATCGAGGTGGGGCAGCTGGCCGCTCGACCCGGCGACCCCTCCCTCCGCCACCTCGTGCGCCCGGTCGTGCGCGGACCCCTCGTCCTGCCCGGACGCGGGCGGGATGAAGCTCCCCAGGAACCAGTCCGATCCCCGAGCCGACCGGTCCTGACGCGAGCCGTCGCCGCCTCCTCCACCGGCGGCGTCGCCCTCGCTCGAGCTCCGCGCCTGCACCGCAGGCAGCTGGCTCGTCAGGGTGCGCTTTCCGGGGCTGGACGCCTTGGCCTGGACGTCGCCGTCCAGGGCCGACCCGGGCGCCCTTCGATGCTCGCGATATGCCATGGCAACGTCAGATACGGAGCGACCATGGCGATCCTGCCCTCGAATCGGAAATTGGGCGAGGCCTCGCGGGCGTCAGCGCGCCGCGGACCGCGCGACGCATTCACGCGGCTTCGTGCCGCGCTGTCCGGCTACTGCGGCGCCATGCGGGACAGCCAGTCGATGTCCTGACCCTGCTTGCCCTGCTCCTTCTTCTCGCCCGAGGCCGCGGTCTGCCTGGATGCCGGCGCCGGGCGGGCCGTGGTCGTGCTGGTGGTCGTGGTCGTGCCGTCGGAAGAGCTCCCCACCACTGGTTCCCGGGCGCTCGCCGCGCCGACTGCGCCGGCGCCGCAGCCGAACAGACCGAGGCTGCCGATGATGATCGCGATGACTCGTGTTGACATGTCCTACATGTAGATGCCGCACCTCGAGCGTCAAGCGACGCGCCGGCGGTGTGCCCGCGACGGTTCTGTACCTGTACGACGGCGCACGCGCTGCACTGCTCGGCTCTCGGAGGTCTCATGGTCGCGGCGCGCAGATCACACGGAGGTCGCGCCTCGCGCGCGCTCAGAAGCAGCCCCGCATCGGGCAGGCCTCGGGACCGTCCAGCGAGTTGTAGGTCTGGTCGCACTCCGCGATGTCCGAGAGCGTGTTGCCGCCGCCGGTGAAGTCGGGGCCGAGCTCCGGGCCGACCCAGATCGCGTCGACCCCGTTGCCGGCGCTGGCGCGGATGATGCTGCTGGTCAGGAGATCGGCGGGCGGGACGTACTGGTCGCTGAAGTCGCCGACGACCAGCGCGGCGTCGTCGGTGACCATGTCCGGTCGGCAGTTGCTGGACGAGATGCCGTTGTCTGCCCCCGCGAACTCGATGATCACGTGGTCGAGGCGAGAGCCGGGCGCGGTGTCGAGCCACAGACCGACCCAGTCGCCGGCGGCCGGCGCGGCGGCGCCCGACGTGAACACGATCGGCTCCGCCTCGGTCCCCTGCGCGTCCAGGACGCCGACCTTGTTGTCGGGTTCGTTGCCGTTGCCCCCGAACTGGACCCGCGCGCCGGGATTGCCCGCGAGCGGCGGAAAGCGCAGCACGACGCCAGGCTCGAGGGTGAGCGTCACGGGAAAGGTCTCGTTGACCGGCGCGGCGACCACCATCGAGCCGACCGGGATGCGGATCGGCAGGCGCTTGCGGACGGTGAGGTCGGCGAAGACGTTGAACTGCCCGGCCACGAGCACCTCGTCGCGGCCGTTGCCGGCGTAGGTGCCGTCGGGGATCGAGCCGACCGACAGCATGGTCATCATGAGCGCGCTGCCGCCCGCGCCCTGGATGGTCAGGGCGGTCGAGTCGTCGGTGAAGGCGGCGTTGGTGTCGAAGGTGATGCCGTTGCCCTGCGCCCCGTCGATGAGCACGTGGTCAACCTCGAGGAGGCCGACCGGCGGATCGCCGTAGCTGGAGCCGCTCATCGCGATCGCGGGATCGCCGTACCCCCCGTCGAACGCGCCGCCGCCCCGCAGCTCGGCGTAGTGGAGCTCGATGCGCGAGCTGTCGTCCCAGCCGCGCAGGATGCCCCACGGCTCCGCCTCGTCGGCGCGGACGAACGCGACCGTCTCGGCCGGGCCGGCGCCCGACGCGACCAGCGCGGCCGGCTCGCCCGCCCCAGGATCGCCCCGCACGGTGATCGACGCGCCGGCGCCCATGCTCACGATCGCGCACGCCTCGATGGTCAGCGTGGCGGATTCGACGGCGAGATCGCCGGGCACCAGGTGCGCCACGTCGCCGGACCAGGTCTCGTCCGCGGTGATGTTCCCGTCGTGCGTGATCGTGCTGCTCGGCGCGGCGCACGCCGTCGCGGCGTCGGCCGATCCGGCGTCCGCGCCGCCGTCGTCGCCGCCGTCGCCATTGTCGTCCGAGCCGCCGCACGCCGCGCCCGGCGCGAGTCCGCACACGGCCACCGCGACGCCGAGCAAACGCCAACCTCGCCCCATCCCCATGACTCACCCCCGCGCGAGGCGTCAGCTTCGCCTGCCCGCGACACCTCGGCCACCGGAATCCGCCCGGCCGACCGACGCAGATCGTGCGCGGGCCACAGCTGACGGGCCACGGCTTCTCCATCAGGCCCCGCGAGGTGACGGTGTCTATCGCGCGGTCACCGCGGCGGCGGGACGAGCCATGGCGGCAGCGGCTCCCGGGCGGGGCGCCCGGACTCGTCC
>Ga0126377_10001754_pt1 | contig 14431 bp, 12 predicted proteins | sample PanSoiMetPlot_22_FD_92647 | JGI IMG/M metagenome (GOLD analysis project Ga0126377, IMG submission 92647) | Tropical forest soil microbial communities from Panama - MetaG Plot_22 | ecosystem: Environmental > Terrestrial > Soil > Tropical forest > Bulk soil | place: Panama | collected 2016-02-17
CCGTACTGGCCGGCGAGCGAGAGCGTGAGGTTCTGGCCGGCGGCATTGGCGGCGCCCGGCGCGATCTCCCAGTAGGACGGCTTGACGCCGTCGTTGCCGATCAGGTTGACGACGCGGCCGCCGCCCTGCTGGACCATGATCGGCAGCGCGTAGCGCAGGCAGCGCACATAGCCCATGAATTTGAGCTGCAGCGCCTGCGCCCAATCGGCTTCGGAGAGGTGCTCGATCACGCCGCCGGGCGCGGAGCCGGCATTGTTGATCATGATGTCGATGCGGCCGAGCGCCTTGTGGCCCTGCTCGACGAAATTCTTGGCGTCGTCGTCCTTGGTGAGATCGGCGGGGATGGCGACGACCTTGCGATTGGTCGCGCGCGCGATCTCGTTGGCGGCAGCTTCGAGCGGCTCCTTGCGGCGCGCGCAGATCGCGACGTCGACGCCTTCTTTGGCCAATCCGAACGCGATGCCCTTGCCGATGCCTTCGCTGCCGCCGGTGACGAGGGCGGTCTTGCCGGTGAGCTTGAGATCCATCCTGTTTCTCCTGTGATCGAAGCCTTACGTTGATGGTGGCGGCGTCAGCGTCCGGTGAATCGCGCCAGGCGCTTTTCCGCGAACGCTTTGCGGCCTTCGGTATAGTCGGCGCTGGAATCGGCGGCGCGATAGAGCGCCTCGGCCTCGGCGCGCAGACCAGGATCGCCGGTCGCGAGCGCGCGGATTGCCGACTTGGCCGCCTTGATGGTCAGCGGTGCATTGGCCGCGATGGCGCGGGCAAGTGCCGTCGCGATCGCATCGACCTCGGCGGTCGGTGCGATGGCATGGACGGCGCCGAGCGCGTGCGCGCGGCTTGCCGGCAACCGCTCGCCGGTGAAGATCGCCTGCCGCGCGGCGCCGGCGCCGAAAATTCTGACGAGGCGGGCGATGCCGCGCGGATCGTAGCCGAGGCCAAGCTTGGCGGCCGGCAGGGCAAAGAAGGCATCCTCGGCTGCGACGCGCAGATCGCAACTGCCGGCGATCGACAGACCCGCGCCCATGCAGGCGCCCTTGATCAAAGCGATGGTCGGCTGCGGAATGGCCTCGATGGCGCAACAGGTGTCCTCGACCAGATCGTCGTAGTCGGTGGCATTGGCGCCAGAGCGCGCCCCGATGTCGGCGCCGGACGAGAAGGCACGGTCGCCGTCGCCGCGTACGATCACCACGCGGATATCGCTACGGCTGCCCGCGGCAGCGGCGAAGTCGGCGAGCGCCTGCCACATGGCTGCGGAGATGGCGTTACGGCGCTCGGGATTGCGCAGCACCAGGGTGGCGACGCCGTCCTCGACCGTGATCGCGATGTCGCCCGCAGTCATGCGCGTCCCCGTGTTGTGCGTCCGCCGCGTCGTCAGGATGGCGGCCGGTGCGACATCCAGCGGCCCGCTTCCGCCGCCGCGAACAGCTCCGCGAGCGCCGCGTTGAAGGCGGCGGGCTCCTCGCTGGTGACGGTATGGCCGCAGCGCGGGATCACCATCAGGCCCGCGGTCGGCACGGTGCGCTTGAGGAAGAGGCTGCCCTCGAGACAGGGATGGTCCTCGTCGCCGACCACCACCAGCAGCGGGACGTTGAAGCTCTTGAGCTCGCGCTCCATCTCCCACAGCGTCGGTCGCTTGAGCTGAAGGTTGAGCATCGTGAGCGCGTGACCTTGCGCGGAATGCTCCGCCAGCATGCGGGCGAAATGCGCGAAGCCGCGCGGGTCCTTGTGCTTGAAGGTCTGCCGCATCGGTGCGTCGGCGTACTTTGCAGCCGCAGCCACAATGCCTTCCTCGGCGAACATCTTGCCGGTCTCGGCAGCGACTGCCTTCATCGCCTCGGCCTGTTTCGGATCGGGCAGCGAGCCCCAGCCGCAGCCCGCCGCGGTAACCGAGAGGCAGCGCTGCGGATAGTGGATGCCGACATGCAGCGCCGTGTAGGCGCCCATGGAATGGCCGACCACGTGCGCCTTCTCGATCGCGAGCGCATCCAGCAATGCAATGACGTCGTCGCGCGCAATGTCCTGCGCATAGCGCTCGGGCTCGGTCGGCACGTCGGAGGGCGGATAGCCGCGCTGACTGTAGGCGACGCAGCGATGGGCGCGCGCGAAATACCGCAGCTGCGGCTCCCAGGTGCGATAGTCGGCGGCGTATTCGTGCACGAAAACGACCGGCGTGCCGGACCCGACCTCCTCGTAATAGAGCCGGACCCGATCTGGCGCGGTGGCGTGCGGCATGACGCGTGACTCTGTCGCCGGTCAATTCGTTTGCGTACAAATGAAACGTTAGTGAACTCAGACGCCTTCCGCAAGCGATCCGAGGGGAAGGCGGGACGGCGCGCTGCCGGTGCCTGCGCACAGCGCCCATTGCAATATGTGTGGAAGTCTGGCATTATGTATACCAGAGAAGTGGTATAACGCTTCCGGCCGCGCGCCCTGAGAGCGCGACGGCCGAACCGACACGGGCGTCAACGTGTTCCGGCAAGGGAGGCTAACACCATGGAAATCCAGGAATTTCAGGCAAAGGCTTTGCTCGGACGCTACGCCGTCGCGTGCCCGCCCGGCACGCTGGCGATCTCGGCGGACGGGGCCGAACGGGCGGTTCGTCAACTCGGCCCCGGCCCGGTGATGGTGAAGGCGCAAGTGCTCGCCGGCGACCGCGCGAAGGCCGGCGGTATTCATGTCGCCCAATCGCCCGAGGTCGGGCGAGCCGCGGCGGCCGGGCTCCTCGGTCGTCGCCTCGTGACCGAGCAGACCGGCGCCGGCGGTGAGCTGGTGAAACGCGTGCTGGTCGAAGCCCAAGTCGACAGCGTGCGCGATCTCTATCTGGCCATCATGGTCGATGCGGCATCCGGCGCGCTGCTGCTGATTGCCGGGCGTTGCGGCGGCAGCGGCATCGAGGATCGCACCGCGAGCGGTGCGCAGACGCTCGAGACCTTGTCGCTCGGCTCGGGCGGCGAGCTCAACGCGGACGAGATCACGAGCTTCTGCCGCCGGCTGGGCCTCGTCGACCGCGAGCTGGAGAGTTGCCGCGAGATCATCGGCAAGCTGCATCGCGCCTTCATCGAACTCGACGCCAGCCTGATCGAGATCAACCCGCTTGCGCTGACGCAAGCCGGCGAGGCGGTCGCGCTCGACGCCAAGATCGTTCTCGACGACAACGCGCTGTTCCGGCACCCAGATCTTGCGAACCTACGCGATGAGGACGAGATCGACCCGGTCGAGCTCAGCGCGCAGCGACACCAGCTCAATTTCATGCAGCTCGACGGCGACATCGGTGTCATCGTGAACGGCGCCGGCCTGGCGCTGGCGACGCTCGACATGATCCGCGACGCCGGCGGCCGCCCCGCCAACTTCATGGACATCCGCACGACCGCCAAGAGCCTCGACATCGCGCACGGCATCGGCCTGGTGCTCGACAATCCGCGCGCCAAGGTACTGCTGCTCAACGTCTACGGCGGCGGCATGCAGCCCTGCGACACCATCATCGAAGGGCTCGGCATCGCGGTGCGCCGCAAGGGACGGACGTTGCCGGTGGTGCTGCGGTTCACCGGCAACAACGAGGATCTGGCGCGGTTGCGGCTCGCCAATTTCAATCTTCCCGCGACCGAATGCGCCGACATGTGGCAGGCGGTGACCTGCGCGGTCGCCATGGCGAAGGGGAGGAAGTGATGGCCATTCTCGTCGGGCACGACTCGCGCGTCCTCAGCCAGGGCATGACCGGCTGGGCCGGGACCTATCACACCAACCGGATGATGCAGTACGGCACCCGCATAGTTGCCGGCGTCACGCCGGGGAAGGGCGGCACGTCGCACCTTGACGTGCCGGTGTTCGACAGCGTGGCCGAGGCGATGCGGGAGACCCGCGCCAACGCCAGCATCGTTTTCGTTCCGCCCGACCATGCGGCGCGCGCGATGATCGAGGCGATCGAGGCCGAGATACCGCTGGTGGTCACGGTGACCGAACGCATCCCCGTGCTCGATATGGTCCGGGTGCGCGGTGCGCTGCGCGGCTCCCGCACCCGCCTGGTCGGGCCCAACTCGCAAGGCGTGCTGGCGCCCGACATGTGCCAGATCGGCGTGATGGCGACCGATCGCGCACGGCGCGGCAGCATCGGGGTGGTGTCGCGCTCGGCCTCGTTGACCAGCGAGGTGGTGAAGCAACTCACCGACCGCGGTCTCGGCCAGTCCACGACCGTGGGCATCGGCGGCGACCCCGTGCACGGCGTCGGCTTCGTCGAATGCCTGGAGTTGTTCTCCGCGGACCCGCAAACCGCTGGCGTGGTGCTGATCGGCGAGATCGGCGGCGACGAGGAGCAGAAGGTTGCGGACTATCTGCGTGCCGCCGGCTCGAGAAAGCCGATCGTTGCACTCGTCGCCGGCCGCCACGCGCCGCCGCGGCGGCGCATGGGCCATGCCGGCACGTTGACGATGCGCGGCGACGGCGATGCTGCGGCCAAGATCGCCGCGCTGGCGGATGCCGGTGTCACGATTGCGGCGAGCGCGCATCTGGTCGGCGCCACCATGCACGAGGTCTTGGCGAAGAGTGGTCTCCTGCCGAGCGCCGGCGCCGGCAAGCCGGCGCCGGTCGGCGGTGCGTCCTTCGGACTACGATAGGCAAGTCTCACATCTGCGAGGAGGGTGCGCAGTCAATTAACTTGACGCGCGCAACTCGATCGCTCTATTCGCGTCCACGGATGATGATCTGGAACGCCGATTGATGCGAGTGACGCTCTCGTTCGACAACGGTCCTTGGGCGGACTCGACGCCCCGGCTCCTCGACATTCTGCGACGTCGCGGAATTCGGGCGAGCTTTTTTGTGGTCGGGGCACGCCTTGCGGATGCGTCGGCGCGAATAGCGGCCGAACGTGCAAAAGATGAAGGTCACTGGATCGGCAATCATACCATGACCCATAGCGGACCACTCGGGCTCATGGACGATCCGCGCAAGGCCGTCGAGGAAATCAGCGACGCGCAAACCGCGCTCGGAGATCTGTCCCATCCCGACCGGTTCTTTCGTCCCACCGGCAAGGGGCGCCTGGGCCCGCATGTCCTCACCAGCGCGACGACGGATTACCTCGCCAAGAGCAGATACACGGTGGTGACGTGGAACAACGTACCGCGTGATTGGGAGGGAGAGAGCTGGGTCGGCCGAGCTCTGGACGGCTTGAAGAGCCATGACTGGTCTCTGCTGGTTCTGCATGACCATCATCTCGCGAATATGATGCATACGCTGAACGAGTTCCTGGATCGGATTTCGGATCGCTTCGAAATCGTGCAGGAATTCCCCGATGCCTGCGTGCCGATGCGCAGAGGCGAGGTGCAGTCCGCGCTTGCCGGCCTGACGCGCGACTAGTTCGATCTTCAGCGCGTAAGGAGGGCGGGGCGGCGGAACGACGATCTGCGTTCAATCGAGAATTCCGCCGCCGTGCCGCTCGACATAGCGGGCGAGGCCGAGCGTGTGCTCGCGCGACAGCTCTTCGGCCTTGGCGGCGTCACGTTGCTCGATCGCCTCGATGATGGCGAGGTGATCGATGATCGACTGGCTCGTCCGGTTGTCGCGGCCGATGGTGATCTGCCGGATGCCGCGGACGTGCAGCAGCAGGTTGGAGGTCATGTCGACCAGCAACGGCGAGCCGCTCAGGCGGATCAGCGCCTGGTGGAAGTTGAGGTTGGCCTTCGAGTATTCGCTCAGGTGCTCGCTCGGCCGATGCGCATCGTCGAAGAAGACGAACAGCCGGCGAAGCTCGCCGATCTCGTCGTCGCTGGCATGCAGCGCAATCAGTCGCGTCGCGATGCTCTCGAGCGCGGCCCAGGCCTGGATCATCTCGATCACTTCGCGCTTGGTCTTGCGGACGACGATGATGCCCTTGCGCGGAACCGGGGTCAGGAAGCCTTCACGCTGAAGCATCGCGATCGCCTCGCGAACCGGCGTCCGGCTGACCCCGAGCATCTCGGAAATCTGCCGCTCGTCGATCCATTGCGGCTCCGACGTGCTGTAGATGTCCATCTCGGTGACGGCCTTCTTCAGCGCGTCATAGACCTTGTTCTTGAACGCCGGCGGCTCGGTGAAGCTCTCCAACGAGAGGCCTCGGACCGAGCTGTCCTGTCGGCCCTTTGGCTTGGGGCCTTTCGTCTTGTCCGACGTTTCCATTCTCGCTTCGGCGGAGTGAACTCGAATCTCAGGTCGCGCACGGTATGGGCCACGCATCAGAGGGTCAATGCGAAGGGGACGGCGAGGCGACGCTGCCGTGCTTCTTGCGCTGCAGTGCGAAATCGGGCCCCGTTGTTGGCATCCGATATACCAGAATTGAGCGGACTTGTGATGCGGTCCGATCGGATGGCTGTGCTAGGGGCTGACGGTACGACGGCCTTGCGTGGCCGTCTGGGGAGCCTTGGAGGAGACCGGAAATTGAGAATATTAGCGATCTATAACAAGAAGTTATCGACTGGCGGAGCCGGGCGTCGCGACAGTTGCTCGCGGGCCGGTGCCGTGATCCGGCGCAGATCACTTTGTGGCTTGTCATCTGGCATAAATTATACCAGTCTCGGGGTAATCAAAGGGTACGGAGCGTTCGTTCCGTCAAAGAAGCGCGGGGGGAGGAAATGACGACTGCAGCCGTCCAGGCGCCGGCATCGGCGCAACGCGTCAGCGAGAGCTATCGGTGGATACAGCTGACGCTCGGCGTCATCTGCATGGTGATGATCGCCAACTACCAATACGGCTGGACGTTCTTCGTCCCCGACATCCAGAAGACATTCGGGTGGGATCGTGCGTCGATCCAGTGGGCATTCACGCTGTTCGTGCTGTTCGAGACCTGGCTGGTTCCGATCGAGGGCTGGTTTGTCGATCGTTATGGACCGCGCGTGGTCGTGCTGTTCGGCGGCACGCTTTGCGCGCTCGGATGGGTGATCAACGCCTACGCGACATCGTTGACCGGCTACTATCTCGGCATGGTGGTCGCAGGCATCGGCGCCGGCGCCGTGTACGGAACCTGCGTGGGCAACGCGCTGAAGTGGTTTCCGGACAAACGCGGCCTGGCGGCCGGCATCACCGCCGCGGGGTTCGGCGCCGGCTCGGCGCTGACCGTCGTGCCGATCCAGAGCATGATCGCCGGCAGCGGCTTCCAGCAGACCTTCTTCTATTTCGGCATCGGCCAAGGGCTGGTTTGCATTCTGCTCGCTTTCTTCCTGTTCGCGCCGAAGGCCGGACAGGTGCCTGACGTGGTGCAGAGCGCCAACATCATCCAGTCCCGCCGCCAATACACGCCGGTCGAGATCCTCAAGCAGCCGATCTTCTGGCTGATGTATCTGATGTTCGTGCTGGTCGGCGCCGGCGGGTTGATGGTGACGGCGAACCTCAAGCCGATCGCGCTCGATCTGAAGGTCGATTCGATCCCGGTGACGCTGATCGGCCTGACCATGCCGGCGATCACCTTTGCCGCCACGCTCGACCGCATCCTCAACGGACTGACCCGGCCGTTCTTCGGCTGGATCTCCGACATGATCGGGCGCGAGAACACGATGTTCATCGCTTTCAGCATGGAAGGCGTGGGCATCTACCTGCTTTACCTCTGGGGCCACGATCCCGTGTGGTTCGTGCTGCTCAGCGGCTTCGTGTTCTTCGCCTGGGGCGAGATCTACAGCCTCTTCCCCTCGACCTGCACCGACACGTTCGGTGCGAAATTTGCCACCACGAATGCGGGCCTGCTCTACACCGCCAAAGGCACCGCCGCGCTGATTGGACCGTTCGCCAACGTGCTACAGGCGAGGACCGGGGATTGGGACCTCGTGTTCCTGATCGCCGCCGGCGCCAACAGCCTTGCGGCGGTCCTCGCCATCGCGGTGCTCAAGCCGTGGCGCGCAGGGGTGGTCGCACGCGGCCAGCGCACCCTGCAGCTGGCCTGACGGGGCCGTCGTGCATCATCAAGGTCTCGCCGCGTCGGCGCGATCGCAGATGCTTCAGTCGTAGACCTGGAGCATGAATTCGCGGAAATAGCGCGGCACCTCGGCGAGGTCCTTCTCGCCCCAGCCGCCGGCGACGGCGGCCGAGAGCGAGGCGAGGGTGCCCGAGGTAGCGGGCATGGCGACGCCGTTGCGCGCGCCGGTCGCGATCGCCGACATCACGTCCTTGCGCATGGTGCGCACGTCGAGGGTGATGTCGGCCGGCTCGCCCCTGAGCACGCCAGTCTTGCCCTTGAGCCATGGCGACGCGGTCGGCGCCTCGGCGAAGATCTCAAGCATCTGGTCGAGCTTCAGGCCCTCGGACTGGCCGAGCGCTATCGCCTCGGCGAGCGACTGCAGGTAGACCGCCATGCCGAGATTGACTGCGAGCTTCATGGCGCAGCCGGCACCGTTGGGGCCGATATGCACGATGCGGCGGGTGAGATGGTCGAGCACCGTCCGCGCGCGCTCGACATCGGCGGCCTCGCCGCCCAGGAGCGCCAAGAGCTTGCCCTCGCGCACGGTCGGAATCGAACCCATGACCGGCGAGTCGACGAGGCTCGCGCCCTTGGCCTTGACGAGCGGCGCCAGCTCGCGATGCGTCATCGGCTGCAACGTGCTCATCTCGATGAACAGCTTGCCCGTCACCTCGGCGGCGAGGAAACCATCGGGCCCGGCAAAAACCTGCCGCACCCCCTTGTCCTCGGTGATGATCGACAGCACCACGTCGGCCTCGGCCGCCACCGCGCGCGGGCCGTCGAGAACGCGCAACCCGCGCTTGCCCTGTGCCGCGCGTGCCTTCTCACTGCGGTCCCAGGCGACCACCGCGCAGCCGCGTTCCGCAAGGCGCTGCCATATCGCCGCGCCCATCCGCCCGAGACCGACCAGACCGACCTTCATGTCCTGAGCTCCTGAGTTTGTTTGCTGAAGTTGGCCGAAGACCTCGTCGGCGGCAACTGTCATCAATGAAAGGCCTTCGCATCGGGGCCGCCGGATCAGTCACTGCCAGGATGCAAAGCTGCCCTCGACTTCGGTCATGCAACCGTCGCGCATCGGACGCTCTTGCGCGTTATCGAGGCTGGAGTGTCGATCCAGCCTATGCAAGCATCGCGAGGCGGCCGAAGCCAACATGAAGAGGGACAAATCATGGCTCAGAGAATCAATCCTTACACCGTTGCCCCCGAGGGGATTGCAGCGCTGCTCGGCGTCGAGAAATACATTGAAAAATGCGGGCTCGATCACAAGCTGATCGCGCTGGTGAAAACGCGGGCGTCGCAGATTAATGGCTGCGCGTATTGCCTGCACATGCATACGCAGGAAGCCCGCAAGCTTGGGGAAACGGACACGCGCCTCTATCTGCTGGATGCGTGGCACGAGTCCGCGCTTTACTCCGAGCGCGAGCGCGCAGCCCTGGCCTGGACGGAGTCGCTCACGAACATCTCGACCTCGCATGCGCCGGACGACGTCTACGCTGCGACACGGCGGCAGTTCTCGGACAAGGAGGTGGCTGATCTGTCGATCCTCATCGCCATGATCAATGCCTGGAAACGCCTCGCGATCGGCTCCCGGTCGGCACATCCGGCCGACCACGCCAAGGCCGCCTGATCGGACGATCGAGCACCTCAAGCTGCTCCTGTCTGGCCGCTCGCCCTCCTGCTCCGGAAGGCGAGGCCCTTGCATGCGATTGGCGTATCTGGATAGTCCGCCGACCCCACGATGACATCCCTCATCACAACTGTGTTCGTCTTCACCTACATCGGAATGGCGCTCGGGCGCCTTCCCGGGCTGCGGGTCGATCGGACCGGGATCGCGATGATCGCGGCGGTGGTGCTGGTCGCCGCCGGAGCCGTGCCGGCCGGCGAGATCGCCGGCGCGATTCATTTTCCGACCCTGCTGCTGATGGGAGGGTTGATGATCCTCTCGGCCCGCGTCGGCGCCGCGGGGTTCTACGATGCGGCCGCGGCGTGGATCGCGCGCCAGGCGGGGCGGCCGCTTCGGCTGCTGGCGTTGACGATCGCGGTCGGCGGCGTGCTGTCGGCGCTGCTCATCAACGACATCGTCGTCTTTGCAATGACCCCGCTGCTGTGCGCCGGGCTTGCTGCAAGAAAGCTGGACCCGCGTCCATTCCTGTTTGGGCTGGCTGCCGCCAGCAATGCCGGCTCCGTCGCCACGCTCATCGGCAATCCGCAGAACATCCTGATCGGCCAAGCCGGCCGGCTCGGGTTCTGGACCTATCTGGCGCACGCCATCGTACCGGCGATCGTGGGCCTTGCCATCACCTTCGGATGCATCGCTCTCGTGTGGCGATCGAGCCTGGCCGCGAAGGCGGAAGAGGCGCTGGACGTTGCGCCGGCCTTCGATCGGCGCCAGACAGGCATCTGCGCCACGGCGCTTCTCGTGCTGCTGGTGTTGTTCACCACCGCGCTGCCGCGCGAGATGTCGGCTCTGCTGGTCGCGGCCTTCCTCATCGTGAGCCGTACCGTACCCAGCCGGCAGCTGCTGGACGACATCGACCTGCCACTGCTCATCCTGTTTGCATCTCTGTTTATCGTCAACGATGCGTTTGCCCGGACCGGATTGGCAGAGCAGGGGCTGCGTGCGCTCGCCTCGCATGGCTTGTTGCCCGACCGTGTATCGTCGCTGGCGCCAATCGCGCTGCTGCTGAGCAATACGATCGGCAACGTTCCGGCCGTCGTGATGATCCTGACGGTGTGGAAGAACATTCCGGAGGGCGTGCTGGTCGGTCTCGCAATCTTGTCCACGCTGGCCGGCAACCTGGTCCTGGTCGGCAGCCTGGCCAACCTGATCGTGGCGGAGCGCGCGGCGATCGCGGGCGTGCGGCTTTCGTTTCGCGACCATGCCAAGGCGGGTGTGCCGATCACGCTGCTCTCGATGATCTTCGCCGGGCTGTGGCTGTGGGCCGGTGGGTTCATGCCACTTTGAACGATCGGGAACCGGTAGCCGGTACGACGGTTTGAATGAGAACGGCGATTCACCGGGGGGTGAAGCAGCAGAAGAGGAAACAATGAGCAAAAGGCCCCCGGGCCGGCTTGGCCGGCAATCCGCCCCGCCTGCGCGGATGCCTCGTCGCGGCTTTTTGATCGGAGCGAGCGCAGCCGGAATGGCGCTCGGGGGCATGATGGCCCGGGCGTATACGCAGATCGCTTCTTCGCCTGATTACACGCTACGCATAGCGCCACTGCGCCTAGAACTGTCGCCTGGAAGGGTGATCGACACTTTTGCATATAACGGCACAGTGCCTGGCCCGGCGCTGCGGCTGCGCGAAGGCCGCCAAGTCAACATCGATATCCGCAACGACACCGACGTGGATGACCTCGTGCACTGGCACGGGCTGTACGTGCCCGCGGACGTCGACGGTGCGATGGAGGAGGGGTCGCCGATGGTGGAGCGGGGCACGATGCGGCGCTTCACGTTTGCTCCGAAACCGACCGGCACGCGCTGGTACCACAGTCACGATGTCGCCGGCACCGATCTGCGGCGAAGCCTGTACTCCGGGATGTATGGCTTCTTGATTGTCGAGCCGGCGAGTGATCCCGGTCGTTACGACCGGGAGGTGCTGCTGGCAGCGCATCACTGGCAGGGTTCGTGGGTCAGCATGCAAGACATTCGCAAAGGCCCGCCGCCCGACAATGGCCTCGAAGTGATGTATGCGGCGGCGTCCTTCAACGACAGAATGCTCGGTCATGGCGAACCCATCCGCGTTCGCGAAGGGGAGCGCGTGCTGTTCCGACTGCTCAATGCGAGCCCCACGGAGAACGTCACGATGGCGCTGCCGGGACACCGCTTTACGGTGGTCGCGCTCGACGGCAACGCGGTGCCCGCGCAGCGAACGATCGAGACGCTGTTTCTGGCACCTGCCGAACGGGCCGACGTCATCGTCGAGATGAAGCGGCCCGGTGTTTGGATTCTCGGCGCGGTGAGCGATGAGGACCGCAAGCTCGGCCTTGGCGTGGTCGTCGAGTACGCAAACGAGCGCGGCGAGCCGAAATGGGAGGCGCCGGCCAACTCTCCTTGGGACTACACGACCTTCGAGACGGACCGGCCGGCTCCTGCGCCGGACGAACGCCTGGAGCTGCTATTCGAGAAGGCGCCGGGAGGCCGCGGCGGCTACAATCGCTGGCTCATCAACGGCAAGTCCTGGCCGGATACCAATCCGCTCTTCACAACCGAGCGCGGCAAGCGCTATCGGCTCGCCATGACCAACAAGAGCGGCGACAACCACCCCGTCCACCTCCATCGTCACACGTTCGAGGTGACCAAGGTGGGCGACAAGACCACCGCGGGCGTGATGAAGGATACAATCAACATGACGCGATTCAGCACGGTCGAGATCGATTTCGTCGCCGACGACCCGGGTCCCTCGCTGCTGCATTGCCATCATCAGGATCATCAGGACGAAGGCTTCATGGGGCTGATGACGTACCTCTGAGCGGACGCAAGCTTCGCATCTTCGCCATCTCGATCGGCCGGACGCTCAAGTACGAAGTATTCTGTTGTCGCAGGCCGTGATAGTATTGCACCCGATGTCCTTGAGCGGGTTGTGCATGGACCTGAATCAACTTGAATATTTTCTGCGGGTCGCCGAGCTGGGGAGCATCAATCGCGCGGCGAAGGAGCTTGGTCTATCCCAGCCCGTTCTAAGCCGGTCCCTGTCGCAACTCGAGCATGACGTTGGTCAGCAGCTTGTCGTTCGATGTCGATCCGGCATCACGATCACGGAAGCGGGCTCGGTTCTGGCCTCGCGCGGGTTGGCGCTCCTGCGCGAAGCCGGCGCCATACGTGAAGAGCTGGCGAATGATCCGGCCGGGCGTGTCGTGTTGGGAATGCCGGCTGCGTTGCGCCACGTCGTCACGCTTCCTGCTCTGCAGGTGATGCGCAGCAAATCACCTGGGACCGCCGTCCGGGTGCACGAGGGATTCAATGTCTTTCTCGGCGACATGCTGAAGCATGGTCTGCTGGATATGGCGGTCATCGCGGTGGAGCAGGCGTCGGAAGCCTCGATCGCCCCCGACATGCTGGTTCGCGAGCCGCTCGTGCTGGTGAGAAGCCCGAAGCTGCCACCTCCACATGACCCTGTGCGGATCGAGGACGTCGTCGATTTTCCTCTCGCTCTTCCCGGTCGCCCCAATGCGGTGCGCGGCATCGTGGACCGCGCGATCCGCGAGCGGCGTTTCACCGCCAAGGTTCCGCTCGAGCCGGAGAACCCGGGGCTTTGTCTGGAATTCGTCCGATGCGGTTTGGTTGGACAGACGGTGACGCTGAGATCCGTGCTCGTGGAGAGGGACACCAGCGGCATGCACGTGGCTCCCATCGAAGGGCGCGAGCTTCACTGGGCCTTTGTCGTGCATCGCCAGCGACACCATTTGGCGCAGGTCCGTCGGCTCGCTGGCATCGTCAGGACTACCATTGCAGATGCCGTTCGCAGCGGGCCTTGGTCCGGCGCATCGATTGTTGGATGACCTATTGCTCCAATTCCGCAGTTCGCACGCGTTTGCAGGCTCGTTCGGATGCGAACTTCGGGCTCGTCGCCTGGGCGAGAGCAGTCAACTCAACGCTTCCATCCTGGCGACGGCAGGAATGAAGCTCGCTCCGCTATTGTCGGTGATCAGAAGGTCGTAGCTGAAGCGCGCGCCGGGGGTCAGTCGCCACTGCCCGCCGACCAGCGGCGTTTTCGCGACGTTCTTGACGGGCCCGGCACCCCAAGCGACGGTGCCAACGATCGTATCAAGCTTGGTCGTCACCAGCGACTGGAGGTTGGCTTCCGCACTTGCCGGATCGGCGCTGCGCTTCAAGACGTCGGAGGCGACCTCGAAAAGCGCGTGAATATAGCCGAGCGGTTGCGACCATTGTCGGCCGGTCGATTCGGTATAGGCGGCTGCCAGCTGCGCCGCGGTCTCGCCGGACAGCGACGACTTGAACGGATGATGCGGCGACCACCAGATCTCCGTCGACAATTTGTCGCCTGCTGCTCCGAGCGCCTCCACGGATGCGGGGAACAGCAGCGCCTTGCCGACCGTCGCGATCCTGGGCTTGAGGCCCTGCTGACGCGCCTGCGTCCAGAACGTCGTGAAATCCGGCGGGATCATGTTGCCGGTGATGATGTCGGCTCCGGCGCTCTTGAACGCGGTGATATGGGCCGAGAAGTTGTCCGTCAGCGTCTGGAAGCGACCCGGATCGAAGAACTGGAATCCGTTTCTGCGCAGCTCGGGCGGCAAGGCCTCACCCCAAGCGTTGGCATCGGCGTCATTGGCGAAGACGCCGCCGACGATGCGGTTCGTCTCGAGTTGTCGCCACATGCCGATGAAGGCGGCAATGGCATCCTCGAGGCCCCAGAAGAAGTGATAGGTCCATTTGAACGGCTTGTCGGGCTTGCCGCCTCGCACGAAAAACCAGGGTTGCCACGGCGAGACCGTCGAAACGCAAGGGACCTCGTTGAGCTCGCATTGGTCCGACACCGGATTGTCGGTCTC